>Ga0074195_1000289_pt1 | contig 111172 bp, 110 predicted proteins | sample EPASupsiteHSE623_FD_64525 | JGI IMG/M metagenome (GOLD analysis project Ga0074195, IMG submission 64525) | Bioremediated contaminated groundwater from EPA Superfund site, New Mexico - Sample HSE6-23 | ecosystem: Environmental > Aquatic > Deep subsurface > Groundwater > Contaminated ... | reverse complement strand
ACGCCTACGTCGCCTCTTCCTTGTCGCCTTGATTGCCCCGCAAGCTGCAGCGGGGTAAATCATTGCATCCTTGATTTAGAATTGGAATTATTTTATTTTTTTATATACAGGATATTACCAATTCAATAAAATAAAATCAAACAAATCATGATGATATGTATTCCATTTACTTTTCTTGTAATATTCACGCTTTAAAATAAAACAAGTATCCGAATAAATATTTATCTGCTAAAATCTAATATGATGAGTTCCAAGCTGAAGCAAGATATTTAAATATTCTCAGGGAACTACTACTGTGAAATATTCATTTCTTTATTCAATAAGGACGCACCTGGTATTGTTGATACTGATACTTGCGCTTCCTTCCCTTGGGTTGATTCTTTATTCGGGTATAAACAGACAAAAATATGAGATAGAAAAAGCAAAGGCAAATGCTCTGAATGTTGTCTATGATATCGCATTTCAACAGGAGCATATTGTTGAAAACACACGGGTGTTCTTGATGACGCTTGCCAAATTGCCCGAAGTACAGAACAGAAATGCCGATAAATGCGATAAATTATTCGGCACATTACTGAAGGAACAGCCATTGTACGCAACTATTTTTGCCGTTACTGCCGACGGTATTATATTTTCATCTGCCCTACCCTTTAAATCTCAATCAATAATTCATCAAAAATTCTATAAGGATACGATAGCAACAAGAGCCTTCACCATCGGCGAATTCGGTATTGGAAGCATATCAAAACGCCCCGTACTTTCCTTTGCATATCCTGTTTTAAATACCAAAAACAAGATAAAGGCAATAATTGCAGTAACCCTTGATCTTGCCCGCTATAGCAAAGTATTTTCACTCTCACAATTACCTAAGGACTCTCAATTAATATTAACAGACCAGCAAGGTATGATTATTTATCATCACCCCGGATATAAAGAATATATAGGGAAACCTGATTTTCCGGGAATTGTAAAACAAATGGAAAATCAAAAGGATTCGGGTACTTTCATTGCCTCTGATGCCGATAAAATAAAACGCCTCTATGCATATAAAAAACTGCGTCTGCAAGGAAGCAAACTTCCATACCTTAATATCCGCGTAGGCATACCCGAAGAAACAGCCCTTGCAGGTGCAAGACAAATATTATTTCACAACCTCATCTCCTTCAGCGCAATTTCAATTATTGCTCTTTTCTTTTTTTGGTTTGTGGGAGACAAACTGATTACCAGAAAAGTTGCCAGACTGGCACACACTGCAAAAAGGATAGGACGTGGAAATTTGAATGCCCGTACCGACCTTGAACACAGAGGTGGAGAGCTTGCCCAGCTTGCAAAAGCTTTTGATGAAATGGCCGAAGAATTGCAGAATCGAGGGAATAAATTACGGCTGTCGGAGGAAAAATATCGAAGTATCTTTGAAAATGCAGTTGAAGGTATATTCCAGGCTACTCCTGACGGCCGTTTTCTCAGCGCCAACCCTGCCCTCGCTGAAATGTTCGGCTTTCAATCTTCTCAGGAACTCATGGAAGTTGTCACAGACATAGGAAAACAACTATACGTAAATCCTGAAGACAGGAAAATACTGAAAAAACTTTATGAAGAACAGGGAAAGGTATCACGTTTCGAAACAAGACAGTACCGCAAGGATGGAAGTATTTTGTGGGTTTCCCTGAATGCCCGTGTTGTCAGGGATAAGGATGGAAAAATTGTCTGTTATGAAGGTACTATTGAGGACATTGCAGAACGCAAAGAAGCAGAGGAATCCCTTCAAACGGAAAAAGAAAAGCTCTTTGCTATCCTTGAAAATGACCCTACCGGAATCGCATTGATTGATAAAAACGGGTTGTATTTATACGTAAATCCCGAGTTTACGAACATAACCGGTTACGTTCTTCAGGATATTCCTGACGGCAGGACATGGTTTCAAAAAGCCTATCCTGACCCGGAATACAGGAAAATGGTTATAGATTCCTGGAAGCAGTGCAGACTATCATGTGATGGAAGAGGGAAAGGTGTAAAGGAAGAATTTACCATACACTGCCAGGACGGACAGGCCAAAGATATCGATTTTTTAACAACATTCCAAAAAGAATACAGCATAACGGTTTTAATGGATGTTACAAAACGCAAACAAGCGGAGAAAGACATCCATGACCTGAATCAGGGACTTCAACAGCATATTACAGAACTCAAGGCCATCAATGATGGTCTGGAAGCCTTCAGTTTCTCTCTTTCACACGACCTGAGAACGCCTCTCGTTTCTATAGGAGGCTTTTCCAGGAGGCTGCTGGAAAAATATTCCGATTGCCTTGATGAAAAAGGCCGGCAATATCTTAAGATTATCAACACTAACATCGTGCACATGGAAGAACTTATCGGCGATTTGCTCACTTTTTTCAAGCTGGGAGGCAAATCTATTAAATATTCACAAGTTAAAATGAATGTCCTGGTGCAAGAGGTGTTTGATCAAATCAAAACAATATACCATGACCGGGCGATTCAATTGAATATTAAAAGCATTCCTGACACGAAAGGCGACAGAACCATGTTGAAACAGGTATTGGCCAACCTTATGACAAATGCCGCCAAGTACAGCAATCCGGATGGAATTACCGTCATTGAAGCAGGAGGATGGGTTGAAAATAAAGAAAATATTTATTATGTGAAGGATAACGGTATCGGTTTTCCCATGGAACATGCCGATAAACTTTTTGAAATATTTGAACGTTTGCACACAACGGAAGATATTGAAGGTACAGGTCTCGGACTGGCAATTGTGAAGCGTATCGTCAAGCAACATGGAGGCCGTGTATGGGCTGAAGGTGAGGTTGGTAAAGGAGCTGCTTTCTATTTCACAATTCCCGCATAAAATATTCGTCAAACGCGTATAACCGGGCAGCAGCATATTGGATAGAGCAGGTATAGCCTAAAAATTTAATTAATACCAGGCTGCATTCATCAGCACGACCCACTTGCGTGGGTACCCCGGGCGTCGACGAGGAGCCGACCCTCCCTGCGGGAGGACAGGCGCAGGCGTTAGCTCACACAGTGAGCGAGAAGGGGAGGCTCCAACGGCTCTGCCGGTGGAGGGGGCGACGTGAGCCCCTAGAATAGTGGAGAGCGACGAGGATACCCACAAGGGGCACAGGTACAACGAAGGTATGCTGATGAAGGCAACCTGGTATAATTCTAAAGTTGATTATTAAAGAAAAATAGTTTAATAATGAATTAATTATGGAAAAGATTGATGTAGTCATTGTCGGCGGAGGTCTTTCAGGGCTTGCCTGCGCGTACATGCTTGCAGAACATGATATGCAGGTAATCGTCGTTGAGAGGGGAGATTTTCCCGGCAGTAAGAATGTGACAGGCGGAAGGCTTTACCTTGAGCCTATACGGGAACTTGCCGGGACAATGCTCGATGGCGCTCCCTTTGAAAGAAAGGTTGTCAGGGAAAAGTGGAGTCTGCTTGGAGAAGGAAATTCCATCGGGATAGACTTTACCGGAGATAAATTCAGACAGGAAGCGCACAGCTATACGATTCTCAGGGCTCATTTTGACAGGTGGCTTGCAGACAGATTGATGGAAAAAGGCGTTTTTGTGATACCCAAATACAGGGTGGACTCCCTTTTATGGGAAGGCGAAAACGTGGCAGGCATAAAGGCCGGTGAAGAGGAGATATACGCAAACATAGTGGTTGCAGCAGACGGCGCCCTTTCCTTTATGGCTGAACAGGCCGGACTTAAGCCGAAAATGAAGCCGAAGGGTTATGCTGTGGGCATCAAAGAAGTGATTGAACTTCCTGAAGAAAAGATAAACGACAGGTTTAATGTAGATAAAGATGAAGGCTGCGCCCATCTTTTTGTGGGCGATGTTACAAAAGGATTATTCGGCGGCGGGTTTTTGTACACGAACAAGGAGACTATCTCCCTGGGCATAGTGGTTGGAATAAGGGCGATTATGGAAAAATCACCCACCATAGAAGCGCATACGCTGATAGACTCCTTTAAAGAAAGATATGAAATTAAAAGGCTTATTGAAGGGGGGGTGCTTGCGGAATATTCTGCGCATATAATCCCGGAATCAGGCTACAACGGCATATCGAAACTTTACGGAAACAACATGCTGGTAACCGGCGATGCGGCAGGTTTTGCCTTGAATATGGGCGTGACGGTAAGAGGCATGGAGTTTGCCATCGCATCAGGCGTAATCGCGGCGGAAACAATCATAAAGGCAAAAGCATCCGGCGACTATTCGGCAAAGACTCTTTCCTATTATGAAAACAGGCTGAAAGAAAGCTTTGTCTTGAAAGACCTGTACAATAACAGGCAGATGTCGGATTTCCTCGATAACGATGATTTTTTCTCATATTATCCGAAACTATTCCCTGCCCTTGTTGAAAAGGCAATGTGGTTCGGCAGGGAACCAAAGGAAAAGTTGAGCAAGACCATATGGGAAGGGCTGAAAAATTCAGGGGCCTTGAGCATGAAAGGATTAAAAATACTCTACGGAATGAAAAAAATATAGGTAAGTCACATGAAAGTTGATGAAAAACTTGCCCTTGATGCATTTAAAAACGACAAAGACAGTCATATAAAAATACGCCACGATATATGCAGAAGCAAATGCAAAGCAAAGTTCTGCCTCTTTATCTGTCCGGGGCATCTTTACTCATACGACGAAGAGACAGATGAGATAAAGGTAGAATACGCAGGTTGCCTCGAATGCGGTACATGCAGGGTGGCATGTATTGAAGGCGCCATTGACTGGACATATCCCACAGGGGGGTTCGGGGTTCAATACAGGCTCGGTTAACATGTCAAAAAACCCGGAATTTCCGGATTTCAAGCCAATTAAATTGCAAGACCGCGACATATTTAACGAGATATTAAAACAGCGGCAGCCCTATGTTTCCGAATGGACTTTTACAAACCTTTTTATATGGCGCACCCTTTACGGTTTTCAGTGGTCATTATATAAAGACTGGTTGATGGTAATCTGCCGGGACGCCAATAATGGCTTCTATGCCATGGAACCGATGGGGCCCTCATCAAGGCGTGAACCTGCTGTAGTCCTTCTTCAATGGCTTTTACAGGAAAAGAATATTACAGATCCCCGTATCGAACGTGCCGATAAGTTCCTTGTCTCAGAACTTGACAGCTTAAAAAACCTTACGATTGAACCCGTCAGAGAGCACTTTGACTATGTTTATCTCAGAGATGATCTTGTCGCACTTGCCGGGAATAAATACCGTTCAAAAAGAAACCATATAAACCAATTGCTCCGTTCGTATAAATTTGAATATGAGACTCTGGGCCGGCATCATATTGACGAATGCCTGAAGCTTCAGGAAAAGTGGTGCATTTTAAAGCGTTGCAAGGAAGACCTGAACCTTTCCAGCGAATGGGAGGCTGTTCGTGAAATACTGCATCATTACAGAGCTCTTGGACTGAAGGGCGGAGTGGTTACTGTTGAAAAAGAAGTCATGGCTTTTACAATAGGCGAAATGCTCAATAATGAAACGGCAGTCGTGCATATAGAAAAAGCCGATCCCGATATACCCGGATTGTATCAGATTGTAAATCAGCAGTTCTGTGAAAAGGCATGGAAGAATGTGCCTTATATCAACCGCGAGCAGGATCTGGGACTTCCGGGCCTGCGCGAAGCCAAGCTTTCCTATTACCCGCATCATTTTGTTGAAAAATACAGGATAAGATTAAACCGTCAACCGGAATAATTAGTTCCCATCCGGAAAGGGTCCTTTTCCGCCCCGGCGGCGTCAATCCGCGGTCTTTCTTGTGCGGCGTACGTGTTGTACGCCTCCGCGCAATCCCTTGATTTTCTTGCCGGAACGAAAAAATCCTCCTTTCCGATTCGGGAACCAATAATTTCTCGTCCGGAGTTTCCGGATGGAAACTAATTAATTATAGTTGCATATACAGGGCATTTAGGTTTATTTTTAATGGAAATGTATGAAATTTACGTAGAAACCCATTTTTCGGCAGCCCATCATTTAAGAAACTATTGCGGGAAATGTGAAGCGCCGCATGGACACAACTGGATTGTAGAAGCCTACGTTCAGTGCGGGAAGCTTAATGAAATAGGCATAGGAATAGATTTCAAGGACGTTAAGGACTCTGTTAAAATAATTCTGGAAGACCTGGACCATAAAGACCTTAATGAATTGGCTATTTTCAGCAAAGAAAATCCCTCGTCGGAAAATATTGCAAAATACCTGTTCAAAAGACTGTCTCATGCATTAAACAATGATAATATAAGAGTCTCAAAAATTAAAGTGTGCGAAACTCCGGGAAACGGTTCACTTTACTGGGAATAATCATTTCTGCACATATTTTTTTCACAAAATATTCTCTCCGTCCGGGATCATATGAAATCAATTCTGAAGGTCAATGAAATTTTCAAAAGCATTCAGGGAGAATCCACATTTGCAGGATTGCCCTGCACTTTTGTCAGGCTTGCCGGGTGCAATCTCAGGTGTACGTATTGCGATACGGCTTATGCCTATGAGGAAGGCCGGGACTGGAGTATTTCGGACTTAGTAATCAGGATTGCCGAATACGGGTGCAAACTGGTGGAGATTACCGGCGGTGAGCCGCTGTTGCAGGATGAAACCTGTAATCTTGCAAAAAAACTTATCCGTCAGGGTTTCAAAGTCCTGATAGAAACAAACGGCAGCCTTGATATCAGTGCTATTGATAAGAAAGCTGTTATAATTATGGATGTAAAATGCCCGGGAAGCGGAATGAGCAGGAAAAATCTGTGGAAAAATATCGATCTGTTAAAGCGTAAGGATGAAGTTAAATTTGTCATCGGCAGTAAAAAAGATTTTTTATGGGCCGAATCCAAAATCAGGGAATTCGACCTTCTTCAGTGCTGCGAGGTCATTTTTTCTGCCGTGCATGGAAGATTGGAGCCCCGTGAGCTTGCCGAATGGATATTGAAGGATAATCTTCAAGTCAGATTTCAACTCCAGTTGCATAAATATATATGGGAACCGGACAGGAGAGGTGTATGAAAAAAGGCGCTGTTGTGTTGACAAGCGGCGGTGTGGATTCCACAACTATTCTTGCTCTTGCGAAAGCACAGGGTTTTGATCTGTATTGCCTTAGTTTCGATTATGGTCAGAGACATAGCTTTGAGCTTGAAAGCGCTAAAAAAGTTTCGGAATTTTTTAACGTTACAGATCATAAAGTTGTAAAAATAGATTTGAGAACCTTCGGCGGTTCAGCCCTTACCGACGACATTGATGTCCCCTTATGCAGGAACGCGAAAGATATGGCAAGGGAAATTCCTGTCACTTATGTTCCGGCAAGAAATACGATATTTCTTTCATACGCCCTTGCCTGGGCAGAGGTTTTGAAGGTTCATGATATTTTCATCGGTGTAAACGCGATTGATTACAGCGGCTACCCTGATTGCAGGCCTGAATTTATCAAAGCATTTCAGCAAATGGCAAATCTTGCCACAAAAGAATCAATTGAAGGAAAAACCCTGACAATCCATGCGCCGCTTATTGACATGACAAAAAGCGACATCATAAAAAAAGGCGTCGAACTTGGCATTGATTATTCGATTACACATAGCTGCTATAATCCGAATCAGGTCGGACTGGCTTGCGGAAAATGCGACAGTTGCGTATTAAGAAGAAAAGGATTTATAGAAGCAGGGATAAAAGATCCGACAAAATATGCCTGAAAAACATAAAATATTTTACATGATTAATCACATTGGACGCGTTTTTGTTTTAATCATTCTGCTCACGCTTTTCTCTGTCGGCAATTGTTTTCCTGTAAACGGACAATCAAAAACAACAAACATATTGGTTGACATTGAGCAGATGCGAAATGATGTTAAAGCTCTTACCTCCATATATCCGCCCAGGAATTATAAAAACATCAAATCCCTTAATAAAAGCGCTGATTATATTCTTGAGGAATTTAAAAAAACCGGATGCAGGATACAGATACAATCATTTGTTTATGATAAGAACGAGTATAGGAATGTGATCTGCTCATTCGGCCCTGAAGAAGGGGAAAGAATCATTGTTGGAGCGCACTATGACGTTTATGGAAATCAACCGGGCGCAGACGACAACGCAAGCGGTGTTGCCGGGCTTCTGGAACTCAGCCGTCTTGTAAAAAGTCTGAAACCATCTCTTAAATACCGCCTTGATTTTACGGCATACACCCTTGAGGAACCGAAATTGTTCCGCACCCGCCATATGGGGAGCTACGTCCACGCGGAGTCTCTTGCAAATGCTGGTGTTTTAGTGCGCGCGATGATATCGCTTGAAATGATCGGCTATTTTTCAGACAAGCCCAAATCCCAGAAATACCCGGTCTTTTTCCTGAAATGGTTTTATCCTGATACAGGCAACTTCATTGCAGTAGTCGGAAAATTGGGGCAGAAAAACCTTGTTGAGAGCGTAAGAAAAAATATATCGGAAGCAGCAAATATACCTGTGGAATCAATAGCCGCCCCATCGTTTCTCCCCGGAATTGATTTTTCAGACCACCAGAGCTTCTGGCGTTTTAATTATAAGGCGCTGATGATTACCGACACTGCGTTCTACAGGAACCATAATTATCATGAGACAACGGACACGATTGACACCCTTGACTTTAAGAAAATAGCAGAGGTGGTAAAAGGTCTTTACCGGGCCATTCTTAGCCTGTCAAACTGACATTATCATAAAATAACGAATTTTTTTATGTACTCGGTAATCTCTTCCGGGTCATCCATAATCCTGAATATATTCAGGTCTTCTTTGGAAATCTTGCCCTGAGACAGAAGAGTTTCGTTAATCCAATCCATAAGTCCTTTCCAGTATGAGGAATCTACGAGAATAACAGGAAAAGGTTTTACCTTCTTTGTCTGGATTAATGTAATAGCTTCAAAGCACTCATCCAGCGTTCCGAACCCGCCGGGCATGATAATGTAGGCCATAGCGTATTTTACAAACATAACCTTCCGTACAAAAAAATACCGGTAACTTAATCTGAGCGTTGAATATGGATTCGGCTTCTGCTCAAAGGGAAGTTCAATATTGATCCCCACCGATTTTACCCCTGCTTCTTTTGCTCCTCTGTTTGCGGCCTCCATCACACCGCCTCCCCCGCCGGTAATAATATTGAAACCATTCTTTCCAAGCGTCTTAGCCAGCTTAAATGCCCTTTCGTAAAGCGCATCGTTTTTTTGGCACCGCGCGCTTCCGAATATACTAATAGCAGGATTTATATCAGAAAGGTTTTCAAATCCTTCCACAAATTCAGCCATAATATGGAACAGCCTCCATGTATCTTTTAAAGTGAATTCATCGATTACATACTGTTTTTCCATGGCCGCTCCTTTTTGCCTTGAGATTTGAAATGTTCGCATATATTATTTAGATATTGGCAAAATATGTCAAATCAAAACGTAAACATAAAAGAATAAAAAAAACAGAAGCTGTGATCATGGACAAGGCTTTATTATGGGCAATATACTGATAGGCACAAGCGGTTTTTCCTTTGATGACTGGATAGGAGAGGTATACCCCGCCAATATAAAAAAGCACGAAATGCTGCCGTATTACGAAAAGACATTCGGATTCAATACGCTTGAAGTAAACTATACATACTACTCGATGCCTTCAAAGAAGACTATGGAGTCTTTTTTAATGAGAACATCAAGAGATTTTTCTTTTGCAGTTAAAGCACATAAGAGCCTGACCCATGAGAGAAGCAACAGCATCAAAGAACAATGCAGACTCTTTAAAGACGGGGTAAACCCCCTTGGGGACAATCTGAAGGCACTTCTTTTTCAGTTTCCCTATACATTTCTGCCTGACAGTAAAAATATGGATTATTTAAAGTCGCTGCGGCAGGAATTTGATAATTTTGAATCAGTGGTTGAATTCAGGAATGCGAAATGGTCCGACCATGAATATCTTGACATTCTGAGAGACCTGTCTTTCGGCTATTGCATTGTGGACGAACCCAGGCTGAAGGGATTATTACCTTTTCACCCGGCACTAACTTCAGACACAGGGTATTTCCGGTTTCATGGAAGGAATACGGCATGGTTCAAGGCACCGGTAGATGTCAGATATGATTATCTTTATTCGGAAAAGGAACTTGAAGAATTTATTGATCCGATAATAAATATCGCAAATAAAGCTGCAAATACATTCGTTTATTTTAACAACTGTCATCTGGGCAAGGCCGTAAGGAACGCGCAGATGCTGAAAAAAATAGTGAATAGTCGTTAGTGAATAGTGGATAGTGAAAAAACCGGTGAAGCGGGTTACGAGAGTACGCCCTCGCTTGGCAGAGGTACAGGTTGATTTGTTTTTCACTATTTACTATTTACTGTTCACTGTTCACTAACAACTATTCACTGAGGTTTAACATGCGTATAGGTATTGATATCGGCGGCACAAAAATTTTAGCCGGTCTGGTTGATAAATCAGGTCAGGTGACTTTCAAAAAGAAAATTCCAACTGAAAAAGAAAAAGGTTACACAGGTGTAAGGGACAATATTGTCGGTTTAATAAAGACAATCGTTGAGGAAGGCAACATTGAGATAAAAAGGATCGGCATAGCCTGTGCCGGACAAATTGATAAAACGACTAAAAACATACTGTTTTCGCCGAATCTGGATTGGCATAATGTTCCTTTAAAAGGCGACATTGAAAAAATGTGCAACATAGATGCTTTTATTGAAAATGATGTAAACGCGGCAGTATACGGTGAATGGAAATTCGGTTTAAAAGAAGTTCCCCATGATGTAATCGGGGTGTTTTTCGGCACCGGCATCGGGGGCGGAATCATTGTAGATAAGAAAATCTACAGGGGATTCTCTCATGTCGGAGGTGAGGTAGGGCATATTATCGTCAATCCCTACGGTTACAAATGCCATTGCGGGAACACAGGCTGTTTTGAGGCATACTGCGGAGGTTCATATATTATAGAAAGGGTAAGGGCTGAAATTGAGGAAGGGTATAGAGGAAAAATATGGGATGTAATAGAGGGCAACACAGGTTCACTCCATACAGGCCATATTGAAGAAGCATGTCTGCTTGGAGATATCCTGTGCGGAAGAATATGGAGAGAAGTTATTGAATATGCGGGCACTGCCCTGGCAAGCCTTGTAAATCTGTTAAACCCTGAGGTTATAATACTCGGCGGCGGCGTTGTATACGGGTCAAAATATTTTATAGAGGATGTGCAGGTAGTTATGGAGAAAAGGACAATGCGGGCGTCCCTTGCCAATCTAAAGATTGAAAAAGCACAACTCGGTGAAGACGCCGGTATTGTGGGCGCAGCATTTGTAGAATGAACTACCCCGCCGCAAGCGGACGGGGTGTCAGAGACAATCACCGAAAAAAGATGGAAAGCATTATTTTGACAGTTGCAGAATTCTGTAAGCGCCTCTGCCCACAAGTCCGAAAATTATAGTTCCAACAATCAAGTCGGGTAGTTTGGATGCCGTAAGATATACAATTATTCCTGCTACGATAACGCCAATATTGACGATCACGTCATTAGACGTAAAGATCATGCTCGCCTGCATATGGGCTTCCTGGTTCCTGGATTTCTGAAGCAGATAAAGGCAAATCGCATTGCCCGCAAGAGCAAGAAGAGAGATGATGACCATCAGTCGAAAATCGGGCGTCTCTTCATGTCCCACAAAACGCCTGATAACCTCTACAAATCCCAGGACAGCTAACACCAGTTGAAAATAACCTGCTATTCCGGCAACGTTCTTCTTCCGCGAGATCGTTCCACCGACAGCAAAAAGTGACAGTGCATAAACAATGCTGTCCGCCAGCATATCGAGGCTGTCAGCAACAAGCCCCATGGAACGGGCAATAAAACCGGTAAGCATTTCAAGGGCAAAAAAGACGAAATTGATAATAAGAACTTGCCATAGCACCCTTCTTTCCTGACAGTGAGCATCATCCATATTCACTTCGTCCACCGGTTCCGAGAAAACCAGCTTAGTATCAAGCCGGAGACCGTCAAGGGCTTTAAAAATGTTATCGTAACTATCAGTATGACATACCTCCAGTTTACGCCCCGGTATGTCAAACTGCAGGGATTGAATATTTGTCAGTCCTTCCAGCTTCATCCGTATCATTCGCTCTTCTGAAGGACAGTCCATTTTTGATATGCTAAAAGTCGTCTTTACCAAAACCTTTCCTCCGCTTTTGTTCATACCTTCACAGACGCTGTCGTTACTTGGTATATCAGTATTAGTCATTATTGTATCACCATGACTGACAGCAAGGCAAACAAAAGCAAGAACAGAGTGCGGACGGAATATTTGTTAAAGAGGTTGCATTGCAGGACATAAGGCAGGAGATAAAATAGAACTGAGCGGGAGCAATTCCGTCAACATGTGCGGTTTTTTCTATCATCAATTCTTTCCCTATGTTATTATGCTACAGTTATTTGGCGGTTTCCCTGCTCGAATAGGGAGACCCTAACATTAATGAACTACCCCGAAGCAAAGCTTCGAGGAAAATATTAATATTTTTTATTCCGTATTAGCATAAGCGATTGAAGGCTTATGCTAATACGGGTTGAGTGGGCGACGGCATGTTGGGAATTTTGCAGATGTGGATGGGCTGCGAGATTTGCAGGCCGTAATCGTACTGAATGTACGATGGAGGATCGCAAGGCGAAGCAGACCGCCGCAGATCATAATTTCCGACATGCCGTTGACCGACCAAGTGAAAAAAGCAAACAAAATGCTCAAGAGCCGGAATAATACAATAGAAACTTTTGACAATATCCATATGCAACAAGGGAGGCAAACATGAATAAAGAGATTTTCAGGGAGTATGATATCAGAGGTACGGTGGAACATGACCTGACTGACGATGTTGTAAGGAATATCGGCAGGTCCCTGGCAACATATATGTCAGACCGCGGCAAAACAAATGCTTCCGTGGCAAGAGACGGCAGGCTAAGCTCTGAACATTTTAAAAATCTGATTGTTGAAGGCATGGTTGAAGGCGGCCTTAGCGTCGTTGATCTCGGACAGGTGCCTACACCTTTGTTCTATTTCTCTCTTTTCAATCTTGGCATGGACGGCGGAATCATGGTAACAGGAAGCCACAACCCGCCTGAGTTTAACGGCTTTAAGGTAGCTTGCGGAAAAACCACCCTCTTTGGCGAAGAAATACAGGATTTACGAAAAATAATAGAGGAAGGAAGATTTGTTCACGGAACAGGCTCCTTCAGGGAATATAAAAATATCGTTGACGATTATTACACATTTTTACGGGGAAACATTAAGCTGAATAAAAGCTTTAAAGTGGTATTAGATGCCGGAAATGGTGTTGGAGGCGTGGTTGCTCTCCCTATTATGAAGGAAATGGGGCAGGAAGTAATAGACCTTTATTGCGATGTAGATGGGCGTTTCCCGAACCATTTTGCAGATCCTACTGTTGAAAAAAATCTTGTTGCCCTGAGAAAAACAGTCATTGAAACAAAAGCTGATGTGGGTATCGGTTATGACGGTGACGCCGACAGGATCGGCGTGATTGATAATGAGGGGAACATTATCTGGGGCGACTATCTCATGATAATCTTTGCAAGGGATATCTTTAAAGACAAAAAAGGCGCCTACTTTGTGTCTGAGGTAAAATGCTCGCAGAACCTCTACGAAGATATTGAAAAACACGGCGGCATTCCTATTATGTGGAAGGCAGGCCATTCACTGATAAAACAGAAGATGAAGGAAGTCAACGCCGTACTCGGCGGCGAGATGAGCGGCCACATGTTTTTCGCAGACAGATTCTTCGGATATGATGATGCCATTTACGCGTCTTTGCGTTTCCTTGAGATCATGGAAAGAGATGGGAGACCCGTTTCCGAGTTTCTCAAAGATATCCCGAAGCTTTATTCAACACCTGAGATACGGATAAACTGTCCTGATGAAATAAAGTTCGATGTAGTTAAAAAACTGACTGAATATTATAGAAGCAAATTTAAAATTATAGATATAGATGGTGTGAGGTTGGTCCTTGATGACGGGTGGGGTCTTGTAAGGGCTTCGAACACAGGGCCTATCCTTGTTTTGCGGTTTGAGGCGCAGACCGAAGAAGCACTGGAGAGAATCCAGAAAATGGTCAATGCAGACCTTGACCGGATAATAAAGGAGAGATAAAACTCAATCAAGAATCATTAATTAAGAATTTCAATTACCTCTTCTCTGTTCTTAATGCCCCATTCTTCTTTGATTAGAATTATATTATGAAAAACATACCCGGCAATATTATGAAACCAGCCCGTTACACGGGCATTGAACCCAACAGGATCATGAAAAATCCAGAGGAAACTTCTGTCCGTTTTGCCCTTTGTTACCCGGATGTATACGAGGTCGGCATGTCCTATTACGGATATTTTCTTCTATACGAGCTTGCGAATACTGTGGAAGGCATATGGTGCGAAAGATGCTTTGCCCCCTGGTATGATATGGATGACTACATGAAGTCGAAGGACATGCCGTTATCCACTCTCGAATCAGGAACACCGTTGAGCCTGATGGATCTGGTTGGCTTCTCCCTTTCCTACGAGTTGAATGTAACAAATGTGCTTAACATGCTTAAACTCGGCAAAATACCATTAAGATCCGAAGACAGACAAACCGGCCCCATTATTATTGGCGGCGGTCCTCTTATGCTGAACCCGAAACCCTTTGAAAAGTTCTTTGATCTGATTTTTGTCGGCGAAGCAGAGGAAACATTGGTTGAAATACTGAATGTCTTTAAAAGCATAAAAGGAAATAACAGAGCAAATATTATCGGAGAACTGGCAAAACTCGAGGGTATCTATTCTCCTTTATATCCGAAGGAATCCGTGAAAAGGTCATACATAAAGGACCTTGACACATCGTATCACGCATTAAAACCCCCCATACCCGTGTCCGGGAGCATCCACAACAGGTTGAATGTAGAAATATCGAGAGGCTGTGGAAACGGTTGCCGCTTCTGTATGGCAGGATTCGGATACAGGCCGTACAGGGAAAGGTCCTTTGAAAGGATTAAAGAAATCATCGACATCTCCATTAAAAACACGGGGTACGAAGAAATATCCCTGCTTTCATTGAGTTCCGGCGACTACAGCTCCCTGTTTCAGACAATCTCCTATATTAAAGAGCGTCACAAAGGGATATCCGTCTCATTGCCTTCCCTGAAAATCGGCAGCATAAGCGAAGATGAAATCGGAGCAATAGCCGGTATCGCAAGGACCGGATTTACCTTTGCCCTTGAATCCGCGTCTCCCGGCATCAGGTGTATGATTAATAAGAACATCGATGTTGACGTGCTTTTCAATCAAATGCCCCTTCTTAAAAAATGCGGATGGAGAAAACTTAAAATGTATCTCATGATAGGTTTTCCCTGGGAGAAAGAAGAAGACATATCGATAATCAAAGAAATTGTCCGGAGATTTGAACAAGCCGGCATGGATATTAATCTGGCGATTTCTCCATTTATACCAAAGCCGCATACACCATTCCAGTGGCTGCCCATGGAAGACGGCGACACTCTGAGAGAAAAGATGTCCATGATAAGAACGCTGTTGCGGAAAAAGGGCAAAACAGTAAAATACAGGGATGTTGCAACAAGCATGATCGAAGGAATTATCTCAAGAGGCGATGAATCCCTGTCGCCGCTTTTTGAATATCTTGCAGACAAAGGTGTAAAACTTGAAGCATGGAGAGAATTTTTTAAACCCGATGTCTATTATGAATGGTTCAATGAGAATGGAATAGATATGGAAAAATACCTTGGGAAAAGGGAAATCGAAGAACCTCTGCCCTGGTCATTTATTGATACAGGCGTCGACAAGTCTTTCCTCATCGATGAGACAAAAAATGCCGAACTCGGCAAGCTCACTATAGACTGTCATTACGGCTGCGCACAATGCGGGATAGGATGTGAATCAGTGGTCCCCGGACAAGAGCGCTCTCAGGGGCCTGTCCTCGCGCAGCAGGGGTCAGAGGCCAATCCTCGCGTAGCGGGGGGCAGAATGGAAGATTCTCCAATCGACAATCGACAATTGACAATTACAAAGAAATATACCCTTAGATACGGGAAATACGGTGATGCAAGATATATGGGCCACATCGACGCCATGGATATCCTGCTCCGGGCACTCCGGGTTTCCGGGGTTTCTATAAAAATGCACGGGAAATATCATCCTATGCCGAATATTGCCCTCTCTGATGCGTTGCCTGTGGGGATTGAGAGCGTCTGCGAATTGTTGCAGATAGAAACAGAAACCCGCACTTTTTCGGATAATATGGTCTTGAGAAAAATGAACAGCATACTGCCCGCAGGCATGAAGATTTTTGAAATTGTTGAGAGTAACATGAAAGATATGGTAAAAGAATATACATATATTCTAATCTCCGGTGAAAATGAAGGGCTTGAAGAATTAAAAAAATGGAGAACCGGTATCAAAAACAGTTATTATCTTTGGAAGGGCAAGGGAATTAAGACGTTGTGGCAAAAAGGGGTATTCAAGAGGATAATGAAGGTAGAGGACAGGAAATTACATGGGATCTGAACTAATCATTAATGTAACCTTTAATGAAATCCGTATGGCTTTTCTGGAAAACAGCGTGCCTGTGGAATTTTTTATTGAAAGGAAAAATGATAAAAATATTGTCGGGAATATTTTTAAAGGCAGAGTATCAAGAATTGTTCCTGGAATGGATGCTGCTTTTGTGGATATCGGACTTGAGAAATCAGCCTTTTTATATGTGGGCGACATCATGCTGGACAAGTCTATGTATGAGGAATATGAAGACGCAGACCTTATATTTCCCATTGAGATGAATGAAAGAATCGAAGGAGTATTGGAAGAAGGGCAGGAATTGATCGTTCAGGTTTCGAGAGAACCTATAGGTCAAAAAGGAACGAAAGTCACTTCAAAAATAACACTGCCCGGGAGACTGCTTGTTCTAATGCCGTCAACGCAGCATATCGGCGTATCAAGGCGAATCGACCAGGAAGACGAAAGAAAAAGACTTGCGGATATGCTTAAAGAGATATGCCCGAAGGGGTTCGGCCTCATTGCAAGGACAGCTTCCGAAGGTAAATCGACAGAAGAGTTATCGTCTGACCTTAACTTTTTAATGAGAATATGGGAAAGCATCCATGAGAAGGCTAAATACACAAGACCGCCCTCCATATTGCATCAGGACCTAGGGTTGATATTACGGGTTATCAGAGACCTCCATTCGCATAATCTTAAAAAGATTGTCATCGATGATGAATTACTTTTTAAAAAGATAGAGGAGTTTTTAAAGGAATATCTCCCGGAAGAAAAATGCGAGGCAATTTATTTTAATGAGAAAGACCCTATTTTTGAAGCATATGGGATTGAAATAGACGTTGCCAAACTTGCACAGAAGAAAATATGGTTAAAATCCGGGGGGTATATTGTAATAGACTATACCGAGGCACTGACAGTTATTGATGTCAATACCGGCAGGTATCTCGGTAAAAAAGGCCTTGAGGACACCATACTTCGGACAAATCTTGAAGCTGTTAAAGAGATCGCGTACCAGATAAGATTGAGAAATATCGGTGGGATCATTGTTGTAGATTTTATTGATATGGAAAGGAAAGAATCGAGAGATATGGTTTTTCAGACACTCCTGGAAGCTCTGAAGAGGGACAGAATAAAAACTTTCGTGTATCCCATTAGTGAGATCGGCCTTGTCCAGATTACCCGGAAGAGGACAAGACACAATATAGTCAACATGCTTACAGAGCCTTGCCCGAACTGCGACGGCTCAGGGTACGTTAAATCAAGATATACGGTTTGTTATGAAGTGCTAAGAGAGATCAGAAGCTTCTGCAGGAACGAAGACGTGGATAGTTTGAATGTCTATCTGTCTCCCGAAGCAGCAAGCTTTATTTATGAAGAAGAGAAAAGTTCAATAGAATACATAGAAAATACTCTTAAAACAAAGGTTAATCTCATTGCCAATCCTGATTTCAGCATTGACAGGTTTCAGGTAGTAAAAGCATCATAAAACAGTGAATAGTGAAAAGTGAAAAGTGAAAAGATAAAGCAGCCTATGCAAGATTCAGAATCAGAAAGAAAGACTAATTCTACGATCCAAGGTCAAACCGGTGAGCAGCACATTTGTCTGTCCCCTGGTAAGGTTAATCTCTTTTTAAAAGTCCTTTCAAAAAGGGATGATGGTTATCATAATATCGTAAGCATCGTATCGCCTGTTTCTCTCTATGATGTTATATATTTTCAAAAACAGGCTGACGAAAGAATAATAGTGGAGGATAACAGAAATTGTCTTCCTGAAGGACCGGCAAATACATTATATAAAGCAGTTATGATGTTGAAAGAAAGATATGGAATTAAGAAAGGATTAAAAATATTTGTAGAAAAGCATATACCGATAGGCAGCGGTCTCGGTGGTCCAAGCAGTAATGCAGCCGCTGTTTTAAGGGAACTCCCGAAGTTGTGGGGATTAACTATAGACCATACAGATCTTATGGAAATGGGAAAAAAAATAGGCGCTGATGTCCCTTTATTTCTTGGTGATGGTCCATGCATAATAAGAGGGATAGGCGAGCAGGTATCGCCTGTCGAACTGCCCCGGTTATGGTATCTCATCATCTATCCTGATGTGGCGTTAAAGACCCCGGATATATATGGCGGTCTAAGAATCGTATTGACAAAAGACGAAAATGATATTAAATTGAGGAAAAATTTTGAATCTGTTCAAGAAGTTGCAGGTATCCTGGAAAACGATCTTGAGAAGGTCGCAATATTAATGTGTCCAAAAATTAAGACATTAAAAGAGCGGTTAATTGATGCAGGCGCTTTGGGCGCGCTCATGAGCGGCAGCGGGTCTTCGGTTTTCGGCATATTCAAAGACGAGGAGCAAGCAAAAAAAACATTGATATCTTTCGGTGATATGAAAAGTGCATTTATTGCACATAGCATACATAAGGGGGAGTTATATGGACATAACAGATATCAAGATTTTTCCGGTAGAAGAGAAGCGGGTTAAGGCATATGTATCGATTGTATTTGACAGTTGTTTTATTATTAGAGATTTAAAGGTGATAAATGGAGACAGAAAACTTTTTGTTGCAATGCCGAGCAAGAAAATGAAAGATGGTTCTTATAGAGACACAGTCCATCCTTTAAACAACGCTACAAGACAGAAAATTGAATTGAGTGTGATTGAAGCATACGAAAAAGAGGCACGCAGAAAACAGCAGCAATAAATAATAAAAACTATTGGGGTGTCGTCAAGCGGTAAGACACAGGCCTTTGGAGCCTGCATTCGGAGGTTCGAATCCTCCCGCCCCAGAATTTTAAAGGAGTGTCAATTGGATAAACTAAGGGTATTTACAGGAAACGCAAACATTGAGCTTGCAGACAGGATCTGTAAGTACCTGAACATTCAACCGGGCAAAGCGAAAGTAGGCAGGTTCAGTGACGGTGAAATTCAGGTAGAAATTGTAGAAAATATAAGAGGGATGGACACGTTCCTTGTTCAGCCCACCTGCCCTCCCGTAAGCGATAATCTCATGGAACTGCTCATTATGCTTGATGCAGTAAAAAGGGCTTCGGCAAAAAGGATAACCGTGGTAATACCATATTACGGTTATGCGAGACAGGACAGAAAAGTGGTGCCAAGGGCACCCATATCGGCAAGGCTTGTAGCCAACATGATTACTTTGGCAGGCGCTACAAGGGTGCTTGCCATGGATTTGCATGCCGGGCAGATCCAGGGTTTCTTTGATATCCCCGTTGATCATCTATACGCCCTGCCGGCACAATTTGAATATTTAAAAAAGGTAGAAGGAAATGTAATTATTGTATCGCCTGACGCAGGAGGGGTTGAACGTGCAAAGGAGCTTGCCAAGCGCATGAATGCTTCCATTGCTATTATTGATAAGAGAAGGGAAAGGGCAAATGTCTCAAAAGTTATGAATATTGTCGGTAATGTAAAAAATAAAACAGCAATACTCCTTGATGACATGATTGATACCGGCGGCAGTATTGTTCAGGCAGCCGAGGCGCTTATAGAAAACGGTGCAAAAACAGTCTATGCCTGCTGTACCCATGCAGTGCTCTCAGGAAATGCGGTCGAAAGGATAAACGGTTCGCCTATAAAAGAACTCGTTGCGACAAACACAATCCCCCTGTCGGAAGAGGCAAAAAAGGTTGAGAAAATCAAGGTGCTTGACGTATCTCCCATACTTGGTGAAGCAATCAAGAGGATACACCGGGACGAATCTGTAAGCTCTTTGTTTATATAAAAGCAGTTGACACAACACCGGATTCATATGTCGGATGGTCAACTTTTAATTATTTATTTTGCAAAAATCATTGGAGGTTCAAATGGAAGAAATATTAATTAACGCAGAAACCAGAAAAGGTAAGGGTAAATCCCTTGCAAAGAAAATAAGAAAAGACGGTGGTATTCCTGCAATTCTGTACGGTAAGGACATTGAATCATTACCCATCACAATCTCCATAAGAGATTGGGAAAAACTTCGCAAACAATTGAAAAGGAATACAATTCTTACGATGAAACTGCCCGAAAGCGCCGGTACTATGGAGAGACCGGTCATGGTAAAAACTGTGCAAAGGACTGTGATCGGCAATACTATTTGTCATATTGACTTTTTGCAGGTTTCCATGAAAAGAAAGATCGAAGTGGAGATTCCTATCTTTTTGACCGGTGTGGCAATAGGTTTAAAAGATAATGGCATCGTTGAACAACATTTGAGGACAGTTATGGCTGAATGTCTTCCATCGCAAATCCCGGAAAGGATTGATGTTGACATAACCAACCTTGGTATAGGGGATTCCGTTCATGTACGCGAAATAGCTATGCCGGACGTAAAATTTCTTGAAAACCCTGACGTTGCAATAGTAACTATTGCCCATTCTGCAGGTGAAGAAAAAGCATTGACTGAAGAAACTGTGGTAGCCGAAGAAAAGAAGGAGTAAGTGTTTTTTTGTTTTTAATATGCGGTCTTGGAAACAAAGGCTCTGAATATCGGTACACAAGACATAATATCGGCTACCTTGCAATAGACAGGTTTTCGGAAAAATTCCGCATCCCGATAAAACAGAAAGTCTGTGGATGCAGAGTAGGGATGCATGAAAATGTGCTTCTTGCAAAACCGGACACTTATATGAACATCTCCGGTGCGCCCGTTTTGTCTCTTGCAGGGAAAATGGGCGTAAAACCTGAAGATATCATCCTAATCCACGATGACCTTGATATGGAATTCGGTAAAATCAGGATAAAACTAAACGGGGGAGACGGTGGACACAGGGGCGTCAGATCAGTTGCGGATGCCCTGCAATCAAAACTTTTTTACAGGTTGAAAATCGGGATCGGCAGAAGCCCCTTCATGGAACCGGAAGACTATGTGCTTTCAGGTTTCAAGGAAGAAGAAAGAGAAATTCTCATAGAATCTCTCGACAAAGCGGCAGATGCAATACATGCGTTTATCTTTGGAAGTAAAGAAAAAGCGATGAGTATGTACAACAAGAAAGATACATTATAAAAAGTATTAAACAGTGAATTTTACATACTATTCGTATAGTTCTGGAATTTGTTCCTGCCGTTTCTTTTCGCATCATACATTGCTATATCTGCGTTTTTGATGAGTATTTCCGAATTAGTGCCGTGTTCAGGATAAATGGCAATCCCTATGCTGGTGGTAATATAAAGCTTATGACCATCACAATTAAAGGGCTTCTGAAAAGCTTTAATTATCTTATCTGCTGATGCATCTGCATCTTCTATTTTCAAAATATCCGGCAATAACAGGATAAATTCATCTCCTCCAATGCGTGCAACAGTATCGGCTTTACGCAGGACATGGGTAAGCCTGTCAGCTACGGAACTGAGCAGTATATCCCCCACATTATGTCCCAGCGTATCATTAACTTCTTTAAACCGATCAAGGTCAAGCATAAGGACTGCCAGTTTCAGGCGTCGGCGTTGCACATATGCAAGTGAAAGTTGCAAACGGTCATTAAAAAGGAGGCGATTGGGAAGACCGGTTAATGCATCATGGGTTGCTACATAAGCAAGTTCTTCTTCATGAAACTTCTGATCAGTAATATCTTCGATAAACATGAGAAGTCTTTTTTCCCCTGTCTCTTCAAAGGGTACACCTATAAAATTTCTGACAGTCGGTTTATTACCAAAATGCGATATATATTTAACAGCATCCATCCTGAAGGGCTCACCTTGTAATCCTCTTTTTATTTTATCAGTAAGCCCCGCTTTTTTATATCTCTCGAGATCGAGTATGTTCACTTCGTGAAGTTGCTCATCCGACATATCCGATATTTTACGGATCGCAGGATTATAATAGATGATCCTACCCTGATCGTTCATGACATATATTCCAATTGGTGAATTGTCGACAATATCATGGGTAGCTTTAAGGGCACTACGGAGATTCTCTTCGGTACGTCTTTCCTCTGAAATATCAATTAGAGAGGCTATACTTTTCTTTATCTCAGGAATTATGGCAACAGTCAGGAAAACATTCTTTATGTTGTTCTGACTGTCCTTGAACCTGAATTCATAACTATCCGGTACATTTCCCGAACCTGTTCTTCTTATAGCATGGTATTTCTTCATCATTTCCAAATCTTCCGGCGCCGCAAACTCTGTCCAGCTTTTCCTGCCCACAATTTCTTCTTTTGAATACCCTGAGAGCTTCTCAAATTCGAGATTTGCCATGGATATTATCGTATCTTCCTCAATGATGATCATTGCGGTACCCGTAGTCTCAAAGATCGTGCGGTATATGGCCTCAGATTCTTCCAAAGCCTTGCGGACACGTTTTTTGTTTGTTATATCCCTTATAAAACCCTGGTATCCGGTAATTACCCCGTTTGCAGAACGCATCGCCGTAGCAGTAAGAAGGCAGTCCATGATTGTCCCGTCTTTTTTCTTAAGCTTCAGTTCAAAATCTCTAACAGAGCCGTTTTTATCCATTTCCTGCCTGAACGTATCTCTGTCGGCATGATCATAGTATGTATCTTTTGAATAAAGTTGTGCCATCTCTTCGACCCTGTAACCGAAAAGGTCCAGGTAAGCCTTATTAAAATCAATAAATCTGCCATTCGCTTCATTTATAAAGATAGCATCTTTGGAATCTTCAAAAAGAATACGGTATCTCTCTGTACTTTGACGGGATTCTTCTTCAACATTCCTGATGCGTGTAAAATCAGATAAAGCGACTAAGCTCCTCTCATCATCCAATAAAACGGGTTTAAACTGGATTTCCTTAACAATACCATCCTTACATAATGTTTTAAATATCCGCTCAGTACCTTTCCTGGCAATATCGCTTTTCCAATATTCGATCACCTCCTGTCTATATGCCCAATCAGGATACGCTTTACGCAACATATCCTTTCCTGTTGGAATATCTTCGAGGGTATACCCGGTAATGTTAACGAATTCAGGATTCACATAAAGGTATCGTCCATCCTTATCGATTAGAACAACACCGTAAGGCGCCTTCTGAAGGATGGTAAATAAATCATTTTCGCTGATGAGTTCGGTAGGCTTTTCCAACACCATAAGGCAGTATATTACCCTACAATTGACCTTGTCAACTCAATTTACATTGGGAAAATCAATAGATGCTTTTAATGTAAGAACGAGATGAAAAATATGACTCATTACAGGTTCATAACATCCAGTTATTCAGCAGAGACAGGGAAGATTATCCTGATCGCCTCAAAAGGGCATTCGGCAGCACAGAAACCGCACTCCTCACAGAATTCTTCCTCAATTTGAACTTTCTCATCTTCTAAAAAAAGGGCCGATGGCGGACAGATCTCGACGCAGGCGCCACAACCTGTACATAATACTTTTTCAATAACCGGTATCATAACTATATCTCCATTCCAAGGCGGTAACCGTCGTGTATTGCGTTGAGCAGCCTTCTCGGCTTTTTTGCGTCACCAATAAAATAGACTTCTTTTTTACCGTTGTTCAACAAATTATCCCATTCTGACGCTCTTTTTCTTCGCGCCGTGATAATACTGTCAAACCCTATTGTCTTAACTTCTCCTCTGACTACAATACTCAACATATTTTCTCTTACTGCCGAAATTTTAGAATTAAGTATAATTGCCGCCTTCTTCTTCTTTAGTAATTGTATATACTGCCACAGATAAAAAGGAGTTACATCGCGGCCTGGCTTTCCGCTATCCTCTATAATCGTAATATCGTATTCACCGTTTTTTAAAAGATAAATTGCCGTACCAAGTCCCGCGCCCTCGCCGCCGATAATTGTTACGCGCTTTCCAGGTACCGCACCATTTGCCATAATGTCTTCAGGGGTAAAATAGTTCATTGAAGACATTCCTTCAGGTATGGTAAAGTTTGCGCCTGCGGCAATTATGACAGTATCTGCGTTGCCTTCATCAATCACCCGCAAGGTAAATTCAGCACCAAGTTTTATATCAACACCGTTACGGCGACATTCTCCTTCAAGGTAACTGATGGGTCTCATCAGTTCTATTGCTCCTTCATCAACTTTTGAGGCAAGGATTATGCTCCCACCTAAGGAATCACCCTTTTCATAGAGGGTAACTTTATGACCTCTTTCTGCTGCCACAGCAGCGCACTGCAATCCTGCAGGTCCTCCCCCGACAATAATAACATTCTTTCTATTTTTAACCGTTGAAAAACCGTAGTAACCCCACTTACCCTCTTTTTCATGACCCAATGACGGTCTTACAGAACACATAATCGGCTGGTGAAAATAAAGGCGTGAAAAACAGACATTGCAGGCAATACAGGGAATAATCTCGTCCTCCCTGCCCTCTTTTGCTTTCCGTGGGATCTCGGGATCGGCAATCATGGGACGGCATGCCTCCCAGAAGTCTATTTTACCCTCGGCAATTGCCTGCTCCGGTATCTCCGGCAGAAACTGGCGGAAAGCCATCATGACCGGGACATTTACTGCCTTCTTTATCATTTCAGCCACATAAAGCCAATGCCCCATAGGCACATCCCTTGTGATGACCGATTGGGAAGACTCATGCCAGCCAATAGTTACACTAAGGTAATCCGCCCCTGCTTCTTCTGCAAGGCGAAAACTTTCTATACTCTCTTCTGCGGTATTCCCTCCCCGGTCATCAAGAAGCTCAAGGCCGCACAAACGGATGCCCACTGGCACAGTATTGCCCACTTCCGCTTTGACACCCTGTATTATTTCAATCATAAGGCGGCATCTGGCCCGTATATCGCCACAGTATTCATCCTGTCGTTTATTTGTGTAGCGTGAAATAAATGTGGAAATAAGATAACCCACTATGCCTGACAGCTCTATCATGTCATAGCCGGCATCTACTGCCCTTCGTGCAGCCTTGATATGGTCATTTACAGATTCTTTTATCTGTTTCGCAGTAATTTCTCTTGGAGCTTTAAAGTACGACAGTTTTTGAGGCACAACCGAAGGCATAAGACAATAATCGAGGTCTATGCCGCCTTCTCTTCCGCAATGCAATATCTGAATGCATGATAATGCTCCGTTGTCTTTAATAACTTCGGCAATCCTTGCAAGTCCGGGAATAAACCGGTCATCGTCAATGCTCATCATACCCTTAAAACCCTTACCCTCTCCTTTCGCGTCCGGGTACGCGCCCTGGGTAGTTACAATCCCTGCTCCGCCTTTTGCCTGCGCTTCCATATATGCCACTTCTTTATCAGTAACATAACCGTTACCGTAATTAAAATTTGTCTCCGTTGCAGCATACTTAATACGGTTCTTTATTGTAAGTGTACCGATGCGTCCCGGTGAAAAAATATGGGGGTATTTCTCCATGTACCTTCCTCTTATTTTATTATGGTTTGCGTTTATATTTATACGTTTACCATAGTGAACATGAGGAAGTCAAGCAGCAGCAAAGCTAATTTTTTTATGTTTATTGCTATATGGTAAAATTTATTGTGACTGACTGCAAATTACGATAACTGGTATTGAAATCAAAATATATTTTTATCTTATATTGACCGCTGTCATTCGATGAATTGAAATTCACGATCTCTGTAACTGCACCCGGTTGTAATTGAAGATTCCAGTCATAACCATATGGCACCCTTGCACTGGACAAACCAGGACATCCTGTCCCGTTAAATTCCGGTATGCAAATCCCCTTGTTTGCTCCGGAACCGTCAATATTCGGGTTTGATAAATCAGATGTATATGAGTATTTTAAAACACCCTGAAGATAGACATCTTGCAAATGATTATTTGTGCTGCCCCCGTTTCTGTTCAGCTCAATATATTTTATATAAATCGAGCTGTCAAAAAGGTTTGTCATAGGTATTGAAACATATTTATTTGCCGATCCTCCCCCGGGACATGAAACAACGTTGCAATTGGCATCTAAACATTCCTGCGCAGGTTGCTGACATGTTGCATCCACAGCCGGAGTAAGAACCAAGCCACTTCCCTGTGAATAGCCTGCAAACTTTTCTATTCTTACCTCTCTTTTGCCCACACCACATTCACCTGTTGATTTAAGAGCATAGTCTGAAGTTGGTGGATTGCCGAGATATTGAATTGTAAACTTTCCCTCCCCAAAATTAATCGTTATCGCATTTCCAGGTAATAGTGGGTTTGTAGGATTCAAAAAAGCCCCCGGGTACTCTGTTTTATATCTAATGGCGAATTCAACACCGGCATTTGCAAGGTTCAAAGCCTGATAGGATTTAACCGCAACAGGATAGCTTCTCTGCTTAACATCCATAAAAGAAACAATCCCGGCACCCATAATGCCGACGGCGACGATAATTCCCATAAGAATAATGAGAGACATGCCTTTATCAGTAAATACGGTCTTCATAACAACCCCCGAAATCCCTCCCTGTAAATACACAATTGCCTGTTGTTGTATAATTCTTCGGACAAACATTTGTAACATAACTCTGTGTCAGGCCGCTCTGAGAAACTGAAATTTCTACCTGTGCGACAGTGTTTTGCGGTAATATCCCTGTTGGCGCAACAGTAAAACTTGTTATATTCCTGCCTATAATCTTGCTAACCGTATAACTTGAGCTTGAAGGACCGGAATCTCTATAAAGGTCTGTGCCTGATAAACGGAATCTCACATATAAATTACTGCCGCTGTCAGTGGCAATGGCATGGCCTCTCGTAAAGGCAATACTACCGGCAGAAACAGAAACCGACTTTGCATCCCTTATTTCTCTGGAGATTCTTTCAGCTATATATGCAGCTTCCTGATGAATAGTCCTCTGACTTTCCATCGACGTATAAACTTTCGTAAGATCAATAAAAAACGAAAAGGTAAATAAGGCAACAATAGAGAGAATAACGATGGTTATTATCATCTCCATTAGCGTAAAGCCATGGAATTGTTTGAAAACGCTTATATATCCTTTACAACGGTCTTTGCGTGACAATGGTAAACACCGTATATTCATAATTGTTCGGCTCTTTCACATAAACAACAATTTTTTTGTATTTCGTATAATCCGTTATTGGAGGATTAATTGTAGATATATCAGCCGGGGCCAACTGATTAATCGTCCATTTCCATTCATAACCTGTATTGCCTGGCACTGCAATATACGTTACCTGCGCTACGGGGAGACTGCTGAACGGATTCCTCGTTATATCTTCCATTTTCTGTTCGGCAATAAATCTTGCCTTCGTGATTAGTTCCGGGGTTGTCCCACTCTTGATTGCTCCTGAAAATCCGATAAAGGCAAGGGGCACAAATATGCCTGCAATAACAATAAACATTATGAGTTCAATCGCTGTAAATCCTTTTCTCTTCACGGCAGTTCCTCTACTTTTCCCGTAATTGCCCATACTTTTACCTGCTTCGGCCCTATTGACATTGTTTGATCTCCCCCGGCAACAGGTTCTCCAAGGGAATTAAAAGTAAACGTTATTGTTGTGCCTGCAACAGCATTTCCCGGAAGTGTCCTGATTTCTCCGGCCATATTGTATGCTCCGGAACCGTTCGTAAATAAAATGCTTTGAGGGGACATGGTACTCATTGCAAGAGTTTGAACATATTGGATATCCGCAGCCGCCTGGTCCACTCCTGCAACAGTGCTTGTTTCTGAAGTGGAAAAAAATCTATATCCAATGGATACGGCAAGTATGCCGATAATAATAATTACAATTATTGTCTCAAGTAATGTAAAACCGTTGTTTCTTAATTGAGAATTGAACCGGCTTATCAGGTGCCTACCTTTTTGGCAGGAAAGGACAGAAATTGCGGATTGCAGAGGACACTGGGCCTTGCACATGATTACTTCCTGAAAAGATTATATTTTATAATGGTAAATACTGCCTTTACCCCATCCCTCCATGTAATTTTCTTTCCTTCCTCATAGCTTCTGCCGTAATAAGAAATAGGCACTTCGTATATTCTACAGCCTTTTCTTGCCATTTTTGCTGTAATTTCCGGCTCAAAACCAAACCTGTTAGATTCTATCTTTATCCCTTCCAGCATCTCTCTTTTAAACGCCTTATAGCATGTTTCCATATCTGTGAGATTTAGATCGGTAAGCATATTAGATACCAAAGTGATCAGTTTATTACCCACATAATGCCAGAAATAAAAGACCCTGTGCGTCCCTCCTAAAAATCTCGATCCATAAACAACATCCGCTTTTCCTTCAATAATAGGTTCAAATAGTGTTGGATAGTCCTTCGGGTCATATTCCAGGTCTGCATCCTGAATAATAATAATGTCTCCTGTGGCAGCTTTTATACCACTTCGGATCGCTGCCCCTTTTCCCATGTTTTTTTCATGAAATATGACCTTTACATCGGTCAAAAAAACTCCATTACTCTCATCTGATACAGGGGCAGCAGAAGGGGTCAACTGCAAACCTTGAACCTTGAACCTTGAACTTAAATATTCCCTCGTCCCGTCTTTTGAACCATCGTCTACTATAATAATTTCTTTATTGTAGGGCGTCTCTTCCACTTTTTTCAGCACATGGGAAATTGTATTGATTTCATTATATGCGGGAATTATCACGGATATAAGCATTTGTAAGATATTATACATAAAATTATGCAAATATTAATAGTATTATCAAATATTTCTTGCATAATATTCAAATATTCTGTAAAAGTAACATTAAATGGACATTCCATATCTGGAGTACTTCAGCCTTAACGAAAAACCCTTTGGGCTGACGCCTGACCCACATTTCTACTATGAGTCCGTTACACACAGGGAAGCAATTGATCACTTAAAGTTTTTTCTGTCCCAGAAGGAAGGGTTTGCTTCAATTTACGGCGATGTAGGCACTGGAAAAACCGTATTGTCCCGTATCTTCATTGATTCTCTTGATAAATCAGTATATAATACTGCTCTTATTTTAAACCCGATAATGGATGAAAAGGAATTTTTGCATGAAATTTTAAAAGAACTCAATATTTCTCATCACAACTTATCAAAAAAAGAGATGTTTGATAGATTTCAGTTGTATCTCCTTGAAGAATTTAAAAAGGGGAAAGAAACCATAATTATTATTGATGAGTCACAGCTTCTTTCAGATGAAATGCTTGAATTTATAAGAATTCTGTCAAATCTGGAAACAGAAAAGGAAAAAATACTTCACACAATCCTTTTAGGGCAACAAGAACTGATAGAGAAATTAAAAGAACCGCGCATGAGATATTTATCCCAAAGGATAACAGTTATATACAGGCTGAAACCTCTTTCCCTGAGAGAGGTCAATCTCTATATAACCCATAGGCTGCTTAAGGCAGGTTCTAAGGGATTTCTCCAATTTAAAGACGATGCAATCAAACTTATTTACTCTGCGTCAAACGGATACCCGAGGCTCATTAACGTCATCTGTGACAGATGCCTGCTGCTTCTCTATTCAAAATCCGAGAGGGCAGTTGATGAAGGCATTGTAAATACGGTGCTTAAAGAGGAAAGCATCTCTACATTGGCAGAAGGGATTAAAATAAGAAAAAGACTTCCCGCGCTCCCTTACCTTATTGCTGCATCAATCGCGGTCATTCTCCTGATATTATCCTCATTTAATTTGATTCCAACAGAAAAAATTATCTATAATATATTAAATCTCAAATAAATCACGTGGGGTGTTAATGAAAAAAATACTTATTGCAGATAAGGATGAAAGCCTAAAGGATGCCTTTAGGGTTGTATTCCCAAGCGATGAATATGAAATAATATTCACTTCAAACGGCAGAGAAGTTGAAAAAATAGTAGAAGAATACCGGCCTGAAATATATATTCTTAATACCAGACTGGAAAAAAAAGATGGTATAGATGTTTATAAAGATTTGGAAGAAAAGAATATGCTTCAGAATATACGGGTTTTTTTCATGAAAGATGAAGGCGCAGAATCAGATTTTTCCGATTATCAAGTAGAGGGTGTTATTGAAAAACCTATCAATTTCTTTAGAGTCCATCAAATGATAGATAAAGAAGATGTCCTTCCTCAATTAATAGTTACAAAGAAAATAGAAGAAAATAAAATCCAGGCAACTCAATCATACAGAACTTTACCGAAAGAAAACATAACCGTACTCGAAAATGAGTTGAAAAAAATTATTTATGATTCAATAGAAAATATAAAGATGAGTATTGTTGATAGAATAACACCATTAATCACACAATATATTGAAGAATACACAAGAAATATCTTAAACGATGCAGCAGAAAAAGTTATACGGGGCGAAATGGATAAGCTTTTAAGCGCAATAAGAGAATCAAGAAGATAATCGGAAGCTATACGTACCACATTTCCATTTCAAAGTTTTCTGAAGGCACTTTGATTGTAAGATAGCCCCTTACGGGGATTCTATCTACCAGCATCTCCTTTATCTTCAGGGAAGACCATATATTAATCTTGTCGCCTGCTTTTACACCAAGGGATTCAAAATCAACCTTCATTTCCAGAATGTCAGAGAAAGTAGCCTTTATGGGCAAAGGACTTTCGATCAGCCCCCTTTTCACATGGTAAGCCGATTCAAATGTACTTTTCCCTGCGATAGTTATCTCAAAAGAAAGATCATTAATATTCTGAATAAAAGATTTATCTATATCTACTCTCATATACAATGAACGTTCATCAAATCCAAAATAGAACCCTTTCATAAGTAAAACAGAATCATGCATTGCGGCCCCGTGTCCCCTCCCTTCAAGAAAACCTGCACCCATCCATTCAAAATAGTTCGATACCCCTCCATCTATTTTTGGATGTATAAAATTCACGGGTTCTCTTGTGGGTTTTACTTCCCTATCCTTGAGTATTACAGGTATGCTTAATTTTACCGGAGGTTCTTCACCCAAAAACCTATATATATTTGAGAGATTCTCACGAAAGAGAAAATCAAATATTTCGTCGCTATCAGATGAATGCTCGTCGCCATACCACCAGTTCCAATCACTACCTTCGGCAATATACAGAGATTCCCATGCTTTTTGATTCAGTCCATCCGGGTCTTTCACTGCCAAAAAATCTCTTGCCTCGGAAAGTAAAGTCCAGCTTGTATTGTCCTCTACATGACCGATCCATATGGAAAAATTATTGTAGATCCATGAACCTGCAAAACAGTGTGGCAGTGTGCCGACATCTTTTGTATCTTTAAGTATCTCAGAAATGGTTTGGCAGACAATATCTTTTTCCTTTAATATACCCTCATAAAGATAATTAAAAAAATCTCTTCCATCATTCCCGTAGCTCTCCCACGCATTTTCTCCATCCATGACAATTGCCACCACAGGCTTCCTGATTTTGCTTTTTACGGATTCCCCTATCTTTTTTACCCTTCTTATTAAATCCGTTGCCGCATCTTTAGGATCCGATTTTGAATAATGGAAAGAAATAAGATCTGATAAGCATTTATCCCTGAAAATCATGTTGATTTCTTTGCCTGATTTCTCAAACCGGTATGGTTTGTACAGGACTTCAGGGTTTATAAGAAAACCTTCATTGTCTCTTCTGCCTTCCTGATTCAAACTTCTGTAAAGGATTTCCTCATCTGTTGCAACCCATTCAATGCCATGCTCCATATATAACTGAAGCGCATCCTCGCTCACAGAGCCTTCCGGAGGCCACATACCTTTCGCATGAAAATCAAATATCTGATAAAAATAATCCTTCGCTTTGCTGATCTGGGCTGATGCATCTTTAGGGCTGGCAAAAAGCTTCTCAGGCAAGCTGCACTCAGGCATTGCATCCCGCGCAACCCTGTTGTCGATTAAAAGCGGGATTATGGGGTGATAAAAAGGCGATGTAGAAAGCTCTATATTGCCGTTCAATGAAAGTTCTTTGCAAAGCGGGATAATGCCCTTTAAGATATCTTTCTGAACATTTTCTAAAATACGCTTATCTTCTTCGTCGTATCTCCTGCCCTTAGATTTCAGATATTTCAAATCATCATAAAGCTCATAAAACACCGGGTCAATCCATGAAAGAAAAAATAAAATCTGAGTATCCTGATAATCTTCATCGTTAAAATATCCTAAAATATCTTTAATATGCTCTTGGGAATAATAAAACCCCCTCTTCCGTAAAAGTTCATAATATCTCGGGAAAGGCTTTATCATATTGTCCCAGTTTGCATTAAAAAAATTCACCAATAAAAATATCTTTTCATTTTCGGACAGTTCTTTTGGCGTCTTTTTGAATATTTCCAGATATGTATCTTTTACATTTAAATCTTCGTAATCAATAAGCTGCATCAACAGCGAAGGAACAAAATTAAAATTCTGTCTTATACCGTCAAAATCCTTTAATAAAAATGGCATATCATAGTAGTCTTTTGTGCCGTGAAGCAATACCCAGGGAAGGAGGTATTCACCGGTGTAAAGGTTTTTATAGTACGGTTGGTGCATATGCCAGATAAATGAAAGGTAAATATTATCCATAATATATTATTCGCATAAAGTTATTATTTCTTTAACACACTAATCTTTTTAATCCCAAGTATCTATAAAAATCATTCAACTTCAATAAGCCTGAACATTATTTCATTATCACTGATTTCCATAATGCCCGCTGTGCCGGGAGGAGTATAAGGTTTTCTGAATGAACCCGGATTAAACATAACTGTATTGCCCTTTTTTACATGAAGCGGTGTATGGGAATGACCGAAAATAATGGCGTCAACTTCGTGAAATTCATTAAAAACAAAGGTTTCTACAAAATATGGTGGGCCTTTGCCGTGCATAATGCCAATTTTTTTACCATTAATTTCTTCTATTCTTTTATGCGGCAGTATGGCTTGCAATTCATGGCAATCCATATTCCCCCTGACAGCTTTTAGATCCCAGTTACAGAGGTAATCATAAACTCCCATTCCTATCATATCACCTGCATGAATAATAATTTCTACATCTGAGAATATTGTTTTTATTGCCGATTTAAAGCTATCCGTGGCTCTATCAAGGTGCGTATCGGAAAGAATCCCTATTTTTACCATGCCTTATATAATCTATATGATACAAACTTTCATGTCAATGCCGCTCAAGTTAAAGTTTTCTATAAATGAAAAGGCGGTACTCCCTGTTACTTATAGGCAAGACATAAGGTATTGCATCATCCAATTGAAACCCCTGATATATTATCCGTTCCTCGCCCTTACCTTTCAGTATGAATGCACAGCCTCCTGTCCTTATGTGCCTTTCCCCTTTTTCCAATATCGCCTCAATGCTGCCAAATCCTTTTACAATCATTGCATCTACTTCCACAGGATCCAACATTTCTGCCCTGCTATGGACTGCAGCAAAATTTTTTAAATGCATGACCCTTTTTATGTGACTTTGGAATTGAATTTTTTTCAGGCTTTTATCTACTGAAATTATCTTAAAATTTTCATTCAGTATCGCAATAGGAATTGCAAGAATTCCACTGCCGGAACCTAAATCCATCACATATTTCATTCCGTGCAAATATCCATATAGAAAAAATGCATCATATAAAAGTTCAGTGACGATACGATTCAATTCCTTCAGGCCGGTAAGGTTCATATGTCCATTCCATTTCTTAAGTTCAAGGATATAAAAACATAGGTTGTTAAATGTCTTTTCATCATGGGAAATATGAAAAAAATTTAGTCCTTCCTTCATTATTTTGTCCAATTCCGGCATACTTAAGGATAGCATAAAAAATTTTCTTCTGTTATAATTAAGCATGCATAAATTCATAATCCTTTTAATAACGTGTCTATTAGTATTTTCATGCGCTTCCAAAACACCTAAGAAATCTGAGAACCCTGGCGATATCTACGTAGAGGGCGTCAATTATTTGAAAATGAAGAAATATGATAAAGCCATAGAAGATTTCTCTTATATAAGGGAAAACTTTCCTTTTGACCCGATTTCTTTCATAGCATCGGTAAAGCTTGGTGATGTATACTTTGAAAAAAAAGAGTATCTTCTCGCATCGGGCGTGTATGAAGATTTCTTTAATACCCACCCTGAAGATGAAAATATTCCCTATGTGCTTTCAAGACTTGGAGCATGTTACGAAAAACTGTCCCTTTCTATTGATAGAGATCAGGCCTATACCTTAAAAGCAATTGAAAGGTATGTTTACTTAAAAAACCGTTTTTCTACAAGCAGCTATGCAAAAGACATTGATTTAAAATTAAAAATATTAAGTCAGAAACTTGCTGACCGTGAACTATATATCGGTGAATTTTATTACAGAACAAATCAGTATAATGCATCAATATTAAGGCTTGAATATTTCCTGAAAAAGTTTTCTTACGCTAAAGGCGTAGATAAGGCACTCTTTTACCTTAGCATGGCATACAGAGCAATTGGAAATTTTCAGAAAGGGGATTTTTACTCCGATATCCTTAAAAAAGAATACCCGAAAAGCTTATTAGTAAAGTCAATTACAAGAGAAAGAAGGAGTCTTCAATTAGCAAAAACCGACAAAGCATTGCTGCCTATTGAAGAAAAAAAGAAAAAGGAGATTGAATTAGAACCTCAACCGGCACAGTTAATGGAAAAGGGAAAGGAAAATAATCTTTCTTTCTTCGATGAAACAAAACCTATTGATATAGTTTCAGACACAATGGAAGGTTTCGACAAAGAAAAATATGTGGTTTTCAAGGGAAGTGTTGTGGCAAGGCAAGAAGATCTTTTCATATTTTCCGATATCATCGAAGCACACATGAATGAAGCTACAAACGAAATAGAAAAAGCATATGCAAAAGGAAACGTCAAGATTGTAAAGAAAGAACGTACTGCAACATGCAATGAAGCAGAATTCAACAATACAAAAGCTGAAATTATGTTAAAGGGCAACGTAATTGTCTATTCCGGCTTGGATAAACTGACAGGTGAAATTGTCACTTATTATGTTGATGAGGACCGGGTAGTTGTCGAAGGCGAAAAAGAAAAGAAAGCACGTATCACTGTGACACCAAAATAGCTACACCGCTCAAGTGTAGTTTCGGAAAGAACCTGGGGTGCATCCTGGCCTGTAGATTTAACTTCATCAAATACTACTTGTGATAAAAGGAATTTCCTGATCCTTCACATATACCAACGCTTGGCAAACAGCGATTAGATTTTCGTTATCCCTTACAATAATATTATATGAAGCCGTTCTTCTTGTTCTGTTTATTTCCCTGGATTCAGCCGTCAAAACAGTGTTTTTTTTCGGTGGCTTCATATATGTAACATTCATATTCAAGGCAACAGCAATATTTTCATGACTGTTCGACGATATTTCAAACGCCTCATCTATCAATGAAAAAAGAGCTCCACCATGGGCATTTCCATAAATATTATCCATTTTTTCTGTATACATCATCTCACACAGGGCATAACCTTCTTCCACGTCCTTCAGCTTTATATCAAACAATTTAGCAAGAGGTTCCTCTCTGACCTTTTCAAAATACACCTCTTTCTTTTTAAGATTCATATTAGCTCAAAACCTTTTTAATCAAATTATCTACACTCCCCTTCGGCTGAGCGCCTATAACCCTGTCAACAATTTCACCCTTATTAAAAAGAATAAGCGTTGGTATCCCTCTGATCCCGTATTTTGCCGGTGTAGCAGGATTTTCATCAACATTCATCTTAAGAACCTTTATCTTCCCATCGTATTCCCCTGCAACTGTATCCAATATAGGCCCCATGGTCTGGCACGGTCCGCACCATGTTGCCCAGAAATCAACAAGCACCGGTAAAGCAGATTCAAGGACCACACTTCCAAATTCACTATCACTTACTGGTTTTGCATTACTCATAATTACCTCCTTTTTAACTTTTAGCTATTTCAGCGATCAACCCAGGAACAAATTGCTGCTAACAGCAAACACTGATATTAATAAGCCTTTTGTCCTTCTTTGTCAATCTTTGAACATTTTTAATCTTAATGAATTACTCACTACAGAAACAGAACTGATCACCATTGCAATAGCACCATACATAGGTTCGAAGCGTATACCGAAAAAAGGATAGAGAGCTCCGAAAGCTATAGGAATTCCAAGGATATTATATATAAAAGCCCAAAACAGGTTTTCTTTTATGACCCAGATGGTTTTCTTTGAAAGTTTAATAAGGCTGATGAGCCTTGAAAGCTGTCCCTTCATTAAAACGACATCAGCAGACTCTATAGCAATATCAGTTCCTTTGCCCATGGCCACACCGATATCGGCGGTAGCTAAAGAAGGTGCATCATTTATGCCGTCGCCAACCATAATTGTTATACCCTTTTTCTTATACTCTTCAACTATATTTGCCTTTTTATCGGGCAGCACCCGGTAGAAATATTTCTCAATGCCAACTGTCTCACTTATTCTTCTTGCCCCTTCCATACTGTCGCCCGTAATCATCGCGGCCTCGATGCCGATCTTCTTTAGTTCATGGATAACTGTCCTCGATTCATCCCTTACCTTATCGCTGAATGCAATAATACCCATAATGCTATCGTCGTTCCAGATCAGAACAGGCGATGTTCCTTCCTTTTCTTTTTCATTATATGTCTGCCTTACAACATCATCGAGTCTTTTACCTGCTTCCTCGTAAAGGGCGACATTACCGATAAAATAGCTTTTGCCGTTTATCTCTCCCTCAACCCCTTTTCCGGGTATTGCCTGAAAATTGTCAACTTTTTCTATCTCAATACGTGATTCTTCAGCTTTTCTTCTTAACGCTTCAGAAAAAGGGTGTTCGGACTGTTTTTCGAGATTATAGGCAATATGAAGTATTTGCTCTTCAGAAATGCCGTTGAAGGGCAATACATCGGAAAGCACAATCACACCCTGTGTCAACGTCCCAGTCTTATCAAAAAGGACATACTTAGCCTTGTTGGTAAGCTCAAGGGCTTCAGCACTTTTAATCAGGATGCCTCTCTTTGCACCTACACCAGATGAAACCATAATTGCTGTTGGCGTTGCAAGACCAAGAGCGCATGGACACGCAATAATCAGAACGCTCACAAAGGATAAAAGGGCATTTGTCAATTTAGGCTCAGGTCCGAAAATATACCACACAAAAAATGCCCCAATACTTATGAGCATCACAATAGGAACAAATATGCCTGCTACCTTATCTGCAAGCCTCTGAACAGGGGCTTTTGTGAACTGAGCCTCTTCCACAAGGCGGATAACCTTTGATAAGACCGTATCTTTTCCAATTTTTACTACTTTCACTACTATTGAACCCTTACCATTTATTGTTCCTCCAATTACCTCATCACCAATATTTTTATATGCAGGTATGCTTTCGCCGGTAATCATGGATTCATCAACATACGTGTTGCCTTCTGCAACCTCTCCATCTACAGGCACCTTTTCACCGGGTCTCACCAATACCAGATCACCAACTTCAATAGCATCAGTAGGCACTCTCGTCTCCTTGCCATCCTTTATCAAAGCACATTCTTTCGGCGATAGTTCGTAAAGCATTTTTATGGCTGTATATGTCCTTGTCTTTGCCTTTGATTCGAGAAACCTTCCAAATAATATTAATGTAATAATGGTTGCACTGGAATCAAAATATGCATCAGGCTTAATACCGGCAGATATTATTATATGTGGGAAAAATGTAACAAAAGAACTATAAAAAAATGCGGCAGACGTCCCCACTGATATAAGAGTATTCATATCGGCAGTAAAATGCCTGAGATTCAGAACCGCAGGCCTGTGAAACCTCATACCGAAATAGAACTGGACAGGCAAAGTCAGCAGGAACAGGATAAAATTGCTATAGGGAAGGACCATCCACATGGAAAAGACCATAACCACAGCGCTGAAACATGCAGACCAAATGAAATCCCTCTTTAATCCTGCTTCTTCCTTTCTTGCCCTTATTGTTACATCACCCTCTATATCAACATCGTATCCTATATCACGAATAAGGGAAATGATATCCTTAAGTTCAATATCGTTTTTTGGGATTATTACAGCTTTCTTCAACGGAAAGTTAACACGCGCCTCTTTGATATTGTCAAGCTTGTTTAATTCTCTTTCTATACGGGCGGCGCATGCTGCACAGTTCATGCCGATAATCGGAAGCTCAACCTTCTCTGCCATAAAACCCCTTCTGATAAAGTTATTAAAATAACAACAAAAGAAATATAAAGCACAAGATAGAAAATAACAATACCACAAATAAAGAAATCTCTTTTATCAAATTCAGTATTGAGGGTATTCACTTTGACGGCTGGGGGAGATTGATATCAGCCCCTTTGATACTGACAGTTCACAAATTACACATAGAGGTTGACAAATAACGAAAACTATACTAATATGGTTATCTTATGAAAATCCATAAACGTTTTATACTGACCCTGACATCCATTATTGTAATAACATCAATGATTTACGCTAACTTTTTTACTACGAAAGCTTTTTGCAACAACGATGATAAAAAAGAAATGATAATTAACGAGATCGTACAGTTTCTAAAGGATAAAAAAATAAAATTGAGTGACAGTAGATTGGAAAGTATGGCAACCACCGTATATGAAGAGTCAAGATTGTATGACTTGGATTATAGGCTTGTACTCGCAATAATAAAAGTAGAAAGCAACTTCAGGCATAATATAACATCCCGTGATGGTTCATGGGGATTGATGCAGATAAAACCATCTCTCGCAAAATTCATTTCAAAAAGTACCGGTTTAGCATTTAAAAACAAGAAAGATTTGCATGAGCCTGACAACAATATAAAACTTGGTACTTACCATATTTCAAAACTTATGGAAGACTTCGAAAACATTCATGACGCGCTTTATGCATATAACGTTGGTCAAAACAAGGCACGTATGAGAATAAATAAAGAAGGTAAACCAAATACCCCTTTTACCAGACGGGTATTAAGAGAATATCAGAAAAACACCGATGCACTTCCTGAACCATAATCAAAAAAAGTGATACATTTACTGAGATAATATTTTATTCTCTAACTGCTCTCCGCTTGGTTTTTAGCTACAATAATTTCTATCCTTCTGTTTAGAGCCCGATTCGTCATAGTATTATTATCCACCACAGGTCTGTATTCAGCATAGCCTGCTGCGGAGATCCTCTGGGGTGGAACGCCTCCTCTTTCAATAAGATGTCTCACTACCTCCGTACCCCTTCTTACCGAGAGTTCCCAGTTTGATTTAAACTCGTTCGTTTTAATAGGTACATTATCCGTATGCCCTTCAACTCTTATATGGTTATTTATCTGTTTTATAACAGGGATAATTTTATCAAGCGTGTTCTTTGCGCTGTCCTTTAATTCAGCCTTGCCTTCATCAAAGAAAGCCTTATCCATTATTCTTATAACAATACCTCTTTCATCAGAAAAAATTGATATAGTGTCCTTTAGACCGTTTGTGTTTGCTACGGTTTTAATCTCTTGCTCGATCCTTTTTTTTATCTCATCACCTGATGCTGCCTTAATAATGGACATGGGGTTCAAGGGAACAGTGCCTGAAACACTTCCTTTCTGCGCTATCCCTGTTCCGCCTGCAAAAATAACCTTAAGATGTGTAGAGACCTCCTGGTATTTCTGCACATCCTGTTTTGAAAAAGTGTACATCATTATAAAGAAGGCAAGAAGAAGAGTTATAAGATCTGCATAGGTAAGAAGCCACCTCTCGGCATTTTCATGTTCTTCATTATGTTTTTTTTTCCTCACAGTTCATCTCCACCATTACGGTTATTCGGCAGCAGAAAAGACAGGAGCTTCATTCTAATAACCCTGGGATTGTCTCCCATAGCCAACGATATGACTCCCTCGCTTATTATTTCAAGATACAGCGCTTCATCCTGATGTTTTACCTTTAACTTATCGGATATGGGCAGATAAATAAGATTTGCTAATGCAACACCCCAGAGCGTTGCTATAAAAGCACTCGCTATGGATGCAGCCATATTCGAGCTGTTTTCCATGTTGCCGAGCGCATGAATTAATCCAAGAACTGTTCCAATAATACCAAGGGTCGGGGAAAAACCGCCTAATTTTTGAAAGAACGTTGCACCGACCTTATGCCTTTCCTCTATGTATGACATCTCAATTTCAAGTATTTCCCGAATTTTATTGGTTTCAAAACCATCAATAGCAAGTTGAATTGCCTTTTTCAAAAATGAATCCCCGATATTCACCAATTCTTTTTCAAGACTCAATAGACCATTTTTCCTCGATTTCTGTGCAAGATCATAGATAATATCAATCAACTGCTGGGGATTTAACTTTTTCTCAAACAGTATAACCTTGAATAGTTTTGGTAAACTTGTTAGCTGGACAGAGGATGTTGTGATGATGGCAGCACCGAAGGTACCACCAATGACCAGAAGCATCGCCGGAGCCTGTATCAGAGATGAGATGTGTCCCCCCTCCATTAAAAACGAGACAAGCACTGCGCCAATACCAAGAATAAGTCCAAAAATTGTCGTAATATCCATACGTCATTAAACCGCTTGCTCTTTTTTGTAACGCAAAAACTCTCTCTCTTTCGCAAATATGAAATTTATTAAGAGGTCCCTGTCTTCTTCGTTTATAGTTATAAAAGTCAGGGCAGTCTCCCAATTGGCCATCCCATTTACATTGCAAGCAATGCTTCGTACAACATTGCATAACGACGTAATTTTCGGATAAGGAGGAAAAGGCAATATGACCTTTAATTCCACATACTCGCCTTCATGCATATTGACATCAGTTATAAAATTAATCCCGGCACCGCTTATATTAACATTAATATATCTGCTCAGATACAAACCATCATCCTTTGATTTATACAAAAGGTCAAGAATCATATCTAATTTTTTGTCTATCAGTTTTATGTATGCATATACCTGTCCCGTTTCTTTCTCGTCTTTGGAAATAATTTCCTTCAGAAAACGCATCTCGTTTACCTTATCTATAATCTGGGTAGAACTATGCTTGACCGTGCTTTCAAGATTTAAATATTCGTCATGATTGATCCTTCTAAATTCTATGGGAAGCCTGACCTCAATCCTGAAATATTCCCTGCTATCATTCTTTTTCATGTACATCATCCCTTGCCATTTCAACAAAATAGTCGGTTATATCAGGATCAAACTGGCTACCCTTGCATAGCTTTATTTCATTTAACGCATGTTCTTTTTCTAAGGCGCTACGGTAAGGTCTGTTTGTGGTCATAGCATCAAAGGTATCGCATACGGCGATTACACGCGAACAAACCGGTATTTCATCTTTGCTCAACGCGTCAGGATAACCCCTGCCATCATATCTTTCATGGTGACTTCTTATTATTTTTGCCTCTTTAGAAAGAATATCAAACCTGCTCAGAATCTCTTCGCCATAGGCTGAATGGGATTTCATCATATAATATTCTTCGTCTGAAAGTCCACCGGGCTTAAGCAATATCGAATCTGGTATGCCAATTTTGCCGAGGTCATGGACGGGCCCGACAAATCTTATTACATCCCTCTCGTAATCAGGCAGATCCATTTTATCTGCTAAAAGTAGGCTCATATCGGTAACTCGATGACAATGATTCTCGGTGTATGAATCTCTTTTGTGAATAGCAGCAATAAGCGAAGTAAGGGTTTGAAAGACATTTTCGAAAAGGCTTTCATACAACATCCTGTTTTCTATTTGTGTGGAGGCTTTCTCTGCAATAAGCTTCAAAAAGAATATATCGCTGTCCAGTAGGTGGTCATTCTTTTTTAAGCCGTTTCTTTTGCTATCCACCATAATGAATCCTATACATTCCCCTTTTATGTTAATCGGCAGATACAATTCATTATTATTCGAAAAATATTTCTTTTGAGAACAAAGGTTTTCAAAAAAATCTCCTGATACCGGAACTCTGCTTTCGAGCATGCTGCCATTATTGTTTGTTTTTTCCTTATAGAGAATCAATTCTTTATTCTTACCGTCAAAAATATAGTACCCACAAGACTTCACTTCCAAAGCATCGTAGATAATGTTTAACATTTTTTCATAAACATCGTTAAAAATAGTCAAGGAATTAAATTGATTAGAAATCTGGTACATGGTTGTCAGTTCTTTAATTTTCTTTTGTAATTCCCTGTTCAATAATTCAATTTTCTTTTTATCTTCCAGAGTTTGATAAATACTTTCTTTCTCGATTAGCAGGGATCTTTCCCTTAATGCCCTTATGAGAACAAGCATCAGTTTATCAAACTCAAAGGGCTTTATAAGAAAATCAGATGCGCCTTTTTTCATTGCTTCTACAACATAATTAGGATTGTAGTAGCCTGTCACCATTACCACGGCAATAGTCGGATTGTTTATTTTTATTGAATCTAAAAGAGAAACACCGTTTGTATCGGGCAGTCTCACATCAAGAATGACAACCTCAATCTCATTTTTATCAAGAAGCTCCATGGCCTCCTTGCCTGTAGGCGCAACGAGGACATTGCAACCATTTAATGTTAAGAAATCAGAAAGCGCATCTATGATGTCAACATTGTCATCAACCAGTAATATTTTAGAACCCTCGATCATGAAGAATCCTCTTTTTGCTTTTTCATAATTACTCGATCATTAAACGGCCTTTTACAAGTTTCTCCAAATTTTTTATCTCAGTAACAATCCTTTCAGTGTCGTCTCCAAACTCAGATACTTCAACATTTGAATCTGATTTATCATGTTGCTTATATCTTTCAATTTCATCATAAAAATTCTTCAATTTTTTAAATAATTCTCTATTAGTTTTTACAAGAAATATTTTATCCTTCGCATTTTTGACAATAACCTTCAGCTCTTCCATCCTAAAAGGCTTCACAATATAATCAAAGGCCCCTATTTTAATTGCTTCCACCGCAGTATCCAAAGAAGCATATCCTGTAATAATAATAAATTCTGTTATATCATTCTTTTGTCTTATATTTTTCATCAGATCAATACCCGTTATTTCAGGCATATTCAAGTCTGTGATAATGAGATCATAGCGATTTTCCATATACTTCATCAGGGCATCTTTGCCATCACAGGCACCCTCAACAAAGTCGCCGCTATCACTGAGATACTCTTTTATAATTGATCTTAGGTCGTTGTTGTCATCTACAACAAGTATTCTGAATATATCATCTTTCTTACTCATATTTTTTCAATCTTTCTGTCATTTGCTCGCCTATCCTGTCAAACAACATCTTTTTCATACCAGCTTCAGATATCATAACATTGTCTTCATGTGTCACATTACCGTTCGCAGGCTCTTTTTCGACACTTTTTGCTTTAACCTTCATGTTCTTCATGTAGGTTTTTATAACGCTGCTTATCTGGTAGTCTGATATCGTCATGTTATTCTCTTATAACATTATCGGACATAGGGTTTAAAACTTAAGACTGATCAGCCTTTTTTTTCAAAAAAAACGGGTAGCGGCGGAAAGGGGAATTTTGGTGAGTATTTTTTTGTTGCTGCTTTGTTTCTGGAAAGTTCGTCCATGTCTTTTAAGAGCTTTTTACGCTCATCTTCCAGTTTTTTCAGAATCTTAGTTTCTTTTAAGAGATATTCCTCAGCTTCTTCTGAAATGTTTACATTGCTCTTTATTAAGTATTCTACTGTACTATTTCTTTTAAGAAGACATTCAATCAATTTATCTATATCGTCTTCAAGTAATGCTTTCTCCGTTAAATCAACAAAAGCTTTTTTCTTATCATCATCCATAGGTTTCATCTTGATCATCTTATCGCACTTTTTGGTGTTTTATTAAGGCATACTATCCGGGGCAATATAAATGCGATTCCTATTTTATTACCCTGCAAATCATGGAACTTACTTCTTCCTCTTATCTATTAAAAATTCATCAAAATAAAAATATCCTGGATACTGATACTTATGCAATATTACCTTTCTTATAAAAGCATCCTAAAGTATGTTTTGTTTAGCATATTCATTGTCAGGTTCTATCTCCAGTACTTTGTTCAAATATAAATGTGCATCCTGTTCAAGCCCGGCATGTGAACACAACCGGGCCATAGCGAGTAACACCTCGACATCATCAGGGTGGCCTTCAAGTATATTCCGGTAGTATTCTACAGCTTCTTCCATCTTCCCTATTTGCAAATAAACATCAGCAATATTCTTTTTGTAGTCAATATTATCCGGGTCAAGCTTGACAGCCTGCTGTAAATGGTAAATTGCCTTTTCTATATTCTCCTGCTGGAAATATAGAACACCGACATCATTATGGATTTCCGGATTGTTTTTGTCTATATTGAGAATTATTTCAAATTGTTGAATTGATAATACTGTTTCTCCTTTTTCCTGCAATAAAACAGCCTGTTTGTACAGATTTGCTACAATTTCTTTTTCATCGTCGACAGAATAAGATTCTTCGCCTGCATTCTGTTTCGCACCGGAAGAAGATAATGCGGTTACAAAAGGCAAAGGGATGTAATACTTTGAAGGGTCACTGGTTGTTAACGAGATACTGTATGAACCGTAAGGTGTGACAGCGGGAATATTCCATTTAGTTTTAAATATAACCCAGTTTTTTTCTATACTCTGTCGGTAATCAATGTTTAATGCCTGGAAAGTTTGGCCACCAACATGATGAATAAAAACATCCCTGGCAATCAGGGCTTTGAAGCCGGAAATAGCAGCACGAATACAAAAATCATCATCCTCAAAATTACCCCTGCCGAATTTTTCATCAAGGCATCCTATCCTGTCAACTACTGCACGGCGGGCCATCAGACAAAAACCGACAATACGAAAAGATTCGCTGGTTTGTCCGCTATTTTTATCGGCTAATTTCTTTGCGAATTGATGCATTTGTTTCATATTTCTGTATGGAACATCTTTGATTAATTGAGGCCCGGCCACATAGTTTGACATTGGTCCCACTAAGCCCACTTCCGGATGATTTTTAAATATCGCCAGCATGCGCGTAAGCCACCCGTCAGTTACTACCGTATCATTATTGAGCAGCAATACATACTCACCCCCGGCAAGTGCTAACCCCTGATTGTTGCCGCCGGCATAGCCTCTGTTTTCTCCGTTAAAAATCACCTGAACATTGTCTCTGTTGTCTTTGTATTGTTTGAAGTATTCTATTGTTTCATTATTGGAACCATTATCAACAATAATGATTTCATAAGGCTCGGCTGTGAATCTTGCGATACTATCAAGACATGATTTAGTAAGTTCCAACTGGTTATATCCCAAAATAATAATTGAGGTTAAACCGGCTACACGTTTTTTCGGCGTTTTGCATACAGCTATAGCGTATTCGCCTGTGAAGGTCGAGGCATAATCCGGTGAAATACTTTTTTCCAGAAATTGATCATCAATTTGGAATAATAACTGCACTTCTTCAAAAAAATTGCGTAAGTAAGATGCAAAGGTTCCCCGTTGATAATAAGCAAAATGATACGGGTTCCCAAACGGTCCCCCTAATGGCGTAGATATCGCCAGCATACCATCATCAACCAGAAGACGTGTAACCTCTTTTAGGAATATTTCTCCCTCCACAACATGTTCCAATGTTTCAAAACTATTGATCATATCAAACGATTTATCAGGGTAATTAATTTTTCTAATATCCATAATTTCAAATTTTAGATTATCAAATTGGTAGTAATCTTGGCAGTATTTTACTGTTTCCGGTGAAATATCACCTCCAACCACTTGTTGAGCCGTTTCCGCAAACAGAGCCGAACCATAACCGGCCCCGCAGGCTACATCAAGTACTCGTTTGCCGGCAACTATTGGGGATATATAGCGATATCTGGCCCAATGCTCGCGCATAATCTGCGGATCCATATTGGGGGCCATAGGCATAGCTCTTTCTCCGGTAAAAAATTCCTCATTTTGGTATCCTTTGGAAAAATCGATCCCTTCGGATATTGCTTTCTTATAGGCGTTGCAAAAATCGGTTACGTTTTCTGCACAAAGATAAGGTACAAATTGATTGACAATAGCTGGCGACCAGTCCCACCATTTCATTTCAAGCAACATGGCAATTTCTTCTTGAGAAAATCGGTAACTGATAATTTTAAAGGGATTACCGCCTACTATGGCATAGGGCGGCACATCTTTTGTTACAACCGTGCGGGCAGCGATAACAGCGCCATGTCCTATAGTGACCCCCGATAAGATTACAGTGTCATCTCCAATCCACACATCATGACCGATAACAACATTGCCTTTTGTGGCGGGCAATGTTGGCAAGCCACGCTGATTGGCGTTAGGCCAGTCTTTATTCATCGGTGGTGAAGGAAAGGGATAGGTCGTTACGCAGTAATGCCGGTGATTACCACCCAGATATATTTTAACATTGGCAGCAATTGAGCAATACCGCCCAATCTTCAGTTTGGCATTTTCACCCCACCAGCGAATGACAGGAGTGCCATATGTAAATTCACCGATTTCAAATCCGTATTTAACAATGTCGTCAGCCATAACATTTTTTGTATAAACAAAACCCGCTTCCATTTGTGGCCTCCAGCTTGCGTCTTTTTTGATAGGTGTTGCTTTTTTTCCGGTAATCGCTGCTAATTGTTCAAGGGTCGCTTCAATAAGCAAAGTTTGTGGCGCATGAATACCAACCTGTTGGAATATGTCAAATGCCTGGTCAAAATTGTTTTGTTCAATGGCCAGGTTTCCCTTAAGAATCAGCAAATTGGTATTATCAGGGTTTCGACTCAACCCCAGGCTGATTAAGTGGCCTGCCTCGGTATAATGTTCCTGTCGAAAATAGTGCTTTGCCAACGCTGATAAAATATCTATGTCGTCTGGCGCAAGATTGTAGGCTGTTTCCAACATTTCCCGGGTAGTGGTTACATCATTTAGACAGTAATAGCATTCAGCCATATTTTTCCATAAAGAGGCAATGCTTTTATCCGGTGTCAACTGTTCAATTGCTGTTTGGAACAGCTTAATAGCTTCAAGCCAGGCTCCGTCACTTTTTGCCGATTTGGCCAATTCGATTAAATGTTGAGGGGTTATTTCCTCAGAGCCTTTTTGCAACAACCCCTGTAAAAATGCCATTACATCAGGATTAGATAAAGAGGCGTACCATGGTAATTGCCGCCACACATTTTCGGCTCCTGGCAGTTCATTCGCGTCCTGCAGAACCAGACCGCATAAAGCCAGCACATCAGGACGGTCGTGCACTTGTGGCAGCACATCGTGGATTACCGGCAACGCCTCAGATAGACGCTGCTGTTGATGATAGAGTTTTATTAAACTTAACTTTTGTTGAAGATCGGCATCGTTTGAAGCCAAGGTCCGTTGTTTATATTGCCAAGCATCCTTCATCGCCCTTGCCATCTGAGAGACAAGCTTGTTTATTGGATAGCAATGCCAGTAGTGTCTATTAACTGATTTTTCTATTTCCTGACGTTGATCGGAAGTTAACTGATACGTCTCACGCAACGCCTGCCGCGTCAATGAAATATCAAGCCTGGGCCAACTGACCCCCTGATACTGCGGCAAATAGTTCAACATATCGCCTTCCACGGATATGGTGCCAGCATTGCCCGACTGAATTAGAATGGCATTTTCCCTCCGTAAGGATAAGTTGTCTTCCGGAACATTCCACTCTGCTGGTGCGATAATCAGCTTCCGGCGAAATGCAGCTTCAGCTATAGGCGTTGCACCTGAAACATCGCACGAAACATATGCATCGCAACTATCCATAAGTCGCAAAATATCCAGTCTTGTGCCCAACGCGTCATCTATAACAATTTTAGCGTCTGATTGCGTTTGTATCCTTAGAGTTTTGATTAGATTTGATAAGTCACGTTCGGGTTGCTCCTTTACCGGATGCCAATTCGGGTAATTGACCCGCAGGTATAACTCGGTTTCGCTGTTTTCTTTAAACTCTTCCAGATAAGCCTGAATGAGTGTATCCCAACGTCGATTCGGCGAAAAAGTGCCTATAGATAAGAAGCGAAAAACTTTGTTTGATCGATTCAGCCCGCCGCTGATTATTGGAACTATCGGAAACATTTGCCACGGATTCGGACTTGACACTAATTGGATGGCTTGAGGATCAATACCAGATGCTATCCATACTGATTTTTCTGCTTCGCTCATAAGCCAGAGTTGGTCCATTCGGTTGCATATATCAATCCATTGAGGGGGGACATTCTTTCCGACAAAGGCGGTCATCATAATCCGGACATTTGGTTCCGGCAATTGGATCGTCAGCCATGACTCATCTGGATTATGAAAGAAAATAGCAGATACAGGAGGAATCACCGGTGTCTTTTCAAGTGTTTTAAATAAATTTATATCACAATCGTCTATACCAGGTTGAACATCGCCAACATGCACAACTCTGACTTTGAATCCAGCATTATGCAATGCCATTACACAGGCCCTTGATGCATTAGCAAGGCCCGTTCTATTATAAAATGCTGAAATCCATACAATAGTCCCCGATGTCTGTAAGATCATGAGATTCCTTCTTTATTTTTGTCTAACCTGATATGAAATGCATTATTTATTACCCAGGCTTTTATCGTCTATTTCTTTCCAAGGCTTTTGGTTGATTTCCAATGAAAGAAACCATATCTTTCAACATGCAAAAAAGTTATCAGTGCCTGCAAAACCCTCTGATATTCTGCTGTAAATAAGCCACAGAAATACCATGCTCATGGAAAAAGTTTTGTATGTCAGTTTCGCGTTTCCCACCGGCAGGAACACAACCCATTGTTACACCAGCATCGCAAAGTATAGAGGGTGCATCAGTATATGGGAAAAAAGCGTCAGCGGCAAACGCAGCTCCTTCTATTTCATGCCCGCATTCTTTTGCTCTGGTTACCGCAACTCTTGCCGCTTCAACAGTAGATGGACCGCCGCCGGAAGCTAAAAGTATTCCATCTTTAGATAGAACCACTTCATTGCCACCATGATTAGAGCTAAAAGCAACTGCCCACGCAACAATGAGAGATGGAATTTCATTTTCTGAAAACATTTTCCCCTTCAGTGTACATTCTTTGATGTTCAAAATATAACTTGGTGGTGGCTGACGCAGAAAGCCACCCCTCACAGAGCGATAGACAAAACCGGATTTACTGATAAATGGGTCGGCAAGAACTTCATTTGCAAGTAGCTTACGTTCTTTACGATTACTCATGATAGATATGGCATCAATAGTGAAAGACGGTGCCATTATAATATCCAACATCCAGTAACCACTGCCTAAAAGGTTTTCTCTTCGTCTACTTTTGAGCATGGCCTCCGCCAGTTTGCCATCTACTGGAAAATTAGTGATAATTTCACCACCCCATATCGAACGAGGATTACCAAAAAGAGCTTTATCTAAAGCATCCGTCGGGGATGTATTACTAACACCCATGCCACAGGCATTGCCGTGTTTGGCGGCAACACAAAGATAAGGCACGGACCCACTGTTCAACCTAAAAGCCTCTGCAGCTAAACATAATGTGTTCAATATACAATCGGCATCTGCAATGTTGGTAAAACAAGGGGCTTCTCCTGATAGCTGCTTGAAATTCGTCAAGGCAAGTGTATCTTCTGTTGATACTTTAAATACTGATGCCGGTACCTGATAAGGGTTTTCACCATTCATTAATGAATAAGCAAATCGGCCCGAAATGACATCATATTTCTCCCAGTCGGATATGAGAGAGAAGTAATGTTTGGCAATTTCATAACATGTCTTATTCACTAAATCCATGCGCATCTCCTCCGGTATTTCTCCTGTTTCCCGGATCGCCGCCACAACCAGCATCATATCTTCAACACACATAACGGGAATCCTTCCGCCTTTAGCAGCAAGCGCTAAAAGAGTTCTGCCGCCGACATCGTTGCCCATCGCAAGAGGATAAGGGATGACATATACAAGATCAATGGATATTTCAGACGTCCGGGTAAGGGCATATTCCACCTTGGCATGCATCGTCGGCGGAAAACCATAGTCCTCATGAACACCGGTGAAATCAGCAATATCCTGCACGGGCAATCCCTTCTGACCCAGTAGTTCAACCGTTTCAGATGACGCAATAATGTTCCACCCACAACGGATCAGTTCTTCCGCGAAACAGTCAGCATCTGATGTATCGTTCAATGAAAACAAAGCCCTTTGTTCCCTGCTCATGTTGCGTTCTCCAAAGCATAATATATATTCTCAAGCCAGTCGGGGCATCTTAATCGTTGCAAGTTAATACACTTTGGCATCTCCAGTTTCAGAAAAGGAAACAAATTATTAATACCAGCCGGACAAGCATATTGCATCTTCATGCATGTAGGGAAGACAAAACGGTCGCCAACCTGATGACCATAATCGCAGAGTCCGTTGACCCTGACAACTTCCGCATGTATTACATCCCGCCAATCTTTCGGGACTCCTTCCTCAAATTTGCCGTCATAAGGGCGTACTTTTACAAGCACATCAACTCCTTTTTCGGCAGGGCAACAGACATGGCAATCACCCTGTTCATTGTAAGTATATTTAGCGCCATATACAGCACCAAGGAAGTAAGGATATAGCGTGTGGTACATTATCGGACATACCTTGCTCGGAAACATTTCTTCAATTTCGTATATCTTCCCTGTTTCCTGATGCTCCTTATGCCACGGACAGTTTGTTTTTCCGGGCAGCTGTTTTATCTTCATACAATAAAATCCCTCCAACTGGTATTAGCGCATAATAATTTGTTTAGTATTTCATTCAGCTTTGCATGGGCGCAGTTGGTGCATTCATCACCGCATGGTGGAGTGCTGAATATCAGTTCTTCCACTTCCTTTCTTCTTTCACTTTTCCATATATCTTCAAAGCTGTGATCATACAAGCTACCATAGCTATATTCTTTTTTACCCCATGCCCTCCAGCATGGATAGACTCCGCCATCACAAGAGATAATGGTATAAAACTTTATTCCGTGGCAGAAATTGGTTATCCAGTTTTCAGTTCCGTCATCAAATGGGAATCTAATTTTCGTACAACAATTGTCATCATTTAAAGAAAGAACCTTGTCCTTCATTTCATTTATTTCTATTTCCGAAAAACTTTTTGATGCGTATTCTTCTTTCCCACAGGGTGAATATGAGGTAGGTGTCGCTTCCTGAATAAATATGTAGTCCACTCCAATTTCCTTGTAAAATCTGACAATATTATCAACATCATGGAAGTTATCCTTGTAGAGATATAATGTAATGCCAATGCCAAGCTGCAATTTATGTACATCTCTATATTTAACCGTACTCTTTAAATTACTAATCAGAATATCCCACTGCTTTTCAGAACACCCGTGCATGTATGCATATCTTTTAGGGTTATGGTCAAGGACGCTGAACCTTACATAGAATAAATGTCCTAAAATCTTTTCCTGTATGGATGGGGTCAGGAGTACACCGTTGGTTGTAAGCGTCATTGATAAATTATGCTCTGCCCCTGCTTTTATTGCTTGCGGCAAGGCTTTGTGCATAAGAGGCTCGCCGGTCCCCTGTATCATAACCGTTTTAACTCCAGCATCTCCAAGTTGAACAAAACTATTAATCAGAATGTCATTCCCTAAGCTTTTCTTTTGTTCTATCCTTTTGTTTGTATAACAATATCTGCACGACTGGTTGCATTTGCTGGTAGGACTGATCTCAACAATAACAGGCGGAAAATACTTGTCATGTTTCCATGCATAAAGACTGTCTATTTGATAGAGCGTCCTTAAATCATTATATCCTTTCATATGCATCTTAAAACTCATACATTCTCCTGGAATGACATTTTTAGAATATTCAGGATGTCCTCTGATGACAGTCTTGTAAAGTTACCAATTGTGCCACTTTGCATATTCCTAACACATCTGTTTGATATCTTGTTAAAACAAGACATATCGCTTATGCCTAATTCGCGAAGATTTTTCGCCATTCCCAATGTTTTCAAAAATTGTTTATATTTGTTAATAGCAATTGTTATTGATTGTTCATCAAATATTCTTTCGGCAAATTGTGTAAATCTGGCAGTATTCGCATGATATACATACTTCATCCATGCCGGGGAAATTGCGCTTATAAGTGCGCCATGTGGAATGTCATATATCGCTCCAAGTTCATGCGCTATTATATGAGTTGACCAATCCTGCTTGCGGCCAAACCCCGCTGTATTATCATGTGCCAATTTGCAGGCCCACATGATCTCGGCTCTTATGTCATAGTTATATGGATCATCTTTCACCAGAACAGCGTATTTCATAAGCGTTGCAATAATCCCTTCGCAAATTCTATCCGTGCAGTCCACATAGGGTGTATTCGTGAAATATCTTTCAAAAACATGGGAAATTGCATCAACTATACCGCAGGACGTATAATAATTAGAGAGAGTGTAAGTAGCTTCAGGGTTAAGAATTGAAAATACAGGAAACATTAATGGACTGGCGCAACCCAGCTTCAACTCTTTTTCCTCATGTGTGATGATCGCTCCGGGATTCGATTCGCTTCCCGAGCCGGGGATGGTTAAAATTGCTGCTGTTTTGATGGATTTTTGAGGAACACTCTTGCCCTCAAAGAAATCAAAAAAGTCACCTTTCCAAGGGACTCCAACACTTATCGCCTTTGCAGAGTCAATTACACTTCCACCGCCGACTGCTAATATAAAATCTATGTTTTCATTTCTGCATATTTTAATTCCTTCATATACCAAGCTTGCCCGGGGATTTGGTTTTACTCCGCCAAGCTCAACATAGCTTATCCCTGAACTTTTTAGCGATGCGGTAACTTTATCGTACAGCCCGTACTTCTTGAAACTTTCCCCGCCGAAATGCAATAATACTTTCCTGGATAATCTGGAAACCTCTTCTCCCACTTTGGATTCCCAGCCTTTACCAAAAAAAATAATGGTTGGAGTATGATAGATACCATTCAGCATATATTATTCAAATCTCTTCAACAATTCTTCACCATACATATCAATATTATCCAATAAGTTATATACTGCCTCGCAGCCATTGCAGAATTCATTTTCATTCCGTTTTTTCTGAAGTTGCATCTTTCTGAAATTATTATACCGCTCATCTAACCATATTTCTTTTAACGAAGTTTTATCAGCTTCTCCCATAATTTGTTTATGCCGCCAATCAAAACTGCATGCGGAAACTTTACCATTGAAGTTTATGTTCATCATATAAAATGGCAATGTACATATTTCCTTATAGGTTGCTGAATAGGCATCATGAGTTGTTTCTTTTTTTAAACCTAAAGATGTATCTTTAATATTAGGCTGAGTATAACTGATAGGATGCTCAATGCCTATTGTATTACAAATATTCTTGAAATCTTCGTTGAATCTTTGCTTCTCTTCTTCTGAAAGTCCTATATCCATGAGTTTGACATTAAGATGCGTTGATTCTTTTTTATGTGCATAAAAATAGCCAATTGCAAAAACCAATTTGTCATATGAAACATTTACTTGTGAAACTTTTTTATATCCTTCATCTGAAACGGCCTGCATTGAAATTTGAATATAGTCAATTCCACTGCCTGCAATCTCTCTTGCAAGACGTGGCGTAAAATTGGACGCATTAGTAACTAATATAGTTCGATTTGCCACATCCTTTTCTTTTGCATACTTTATCATTTGCACTATGTCAGGATGCAATAAAGGTTCTCCATTTTTATGGAAAATTAAATCTTTCACCTTATTTTCAAACTGAGTTAAATCGTCAATAATTTTTTTAAAAAGCTCGAAAGTCATAAAACCTTTAGGCCGTTCATACTTTGCTAATAATTCATGGTCACCTGTAGTGCAGAATTTACAACGAAAATTGCAAACATTATTTGTATCCACGTGAACAACGAAAGGTGTTTGTATGGGTATTGCTTCTTCTAACTTGGTGCGATTTACCAAATCACGTTTCATAATAGATTTATCCTTTAATAAATTATTTTAAATAAACGGGATCGCCACATCGTTAGTTAACCCCATTTTCTGTATATCACTAACAATATATTCCTTTGCTGTTGTGGAACAAACAACTATTGTTCCATTAAAATCTTTGAGAATTTGAGGGCCCATTATTTCTACGCCCAGAATACTCTTTCCGTGTTTTTTTTCATCCTTATCGACGATATATTGGATATTGCAGTTCGATAAAGAAGTATTTGATAACAACATATAACAATATTGTCCTGCTCCCCAGATTGCAATATTATTACCTTTAAGCTTTTCAATATTCACTAATGTCTTAGCACCTTGTTCCGTAGGGATAGATAGACTTTTTAGCATTGATATTTCATCATTCTTTGTTTTACATAGTTCATTTATTTCATCACTCTTTTCAAAAAAAGCATACAAACAGGGAAATTCTTCAATCAATGCGTATATAGTTCCTGTACGATAACTCCTCAGACTATAATTGTTCATCAAATTCATTAAAGAAACGATGCTAAAATGATTTATATGTTCCCATTCAGCAAAAAAGCCTGGAAAAGGACTTGTTTTAGGGTACTGATATAAATCAGGACATTCGATAAAAACTTTTCCATCATTTTTTAACCATTTGCTTATATTGGAAATAGCTTTCTTTGGCTCATGCAAATGCTCAAGAATATGGCCTAATATTATTAAATCAAACTTCTTTGTATACTCAGGTATATCCTCCGAAAAAATACTGCCCTCCCTGCTATTTATTCCTATTTCCCGCAAACAGCCAATCGAAATTGTATCTAAATCCAAAGCAAACAAATTAGAAAATCCTTCATTTTTCAAAATAGTCAAAATTCCGCCGAAAGAACAGCCAATATCAAGGATCGCGGCAGATTGACTGATTTTTGCATTATTTTTTATGAAATCCACAGAAGAAAAATACCTGTTTTCTCTTTTTACTTTTGTGTTGACATAACTTGGCTCCGAAGGAATTGAAAAATTTGTATTTTCTTTATATTTTGAATAATAATCAGCGTAACATTTGCTGTCAGGGACATCGTTAAATACAAAACCACAATTATTACAAACAACTATATCATATTCAGATGGTAACATAAAATCATCCGGTACAACATTCTTAATATGTTTAATTTGCCGTTTGTTACTGCTATCACATATAGGGCACTGTCTGTTATTTTCTTTCATGTATAATCACTTTATTATTATGTAATTTTTTAAACCCATATTTATAATTTGTTTTTCAATATCTTTAAAATAAAGAATAGACAACACCAAGATAATTCCATCAAAACTATTTAAAGAATCCGGCGAGGCCACTTTATATCCACAAAAATCCTTACCTACCATCTCTGAATTATTATCAACAAAGAATGCGATATTCGCCTTCTTAAGATTGGTATTCTTTAAGAATGATCGCGCTAAATTTCCTGTACCCCAAACAGCAATGCTTTCCTGACTGCTGATAATTTTATTAATTCGTTTATTGCATGCACTTTCTTTTAAATCCAAATCATGCAAATACTTATTTGTTTTATTATAGGAAATATTCCTGTTTTTTTGATTTTCAAATACAGCTAATATAACAGGTGCTTTAATCTCGCCGAATTTTATATTTGCGCATACACTTTCCAACATTGAAAAATCACTTTCTGCAAAAAGTTTTAATAATGTACCGGGGCTAAAATGGTTAATATGCTCAATATTTATGTAATATGGCAGTGGTGCCGGAAAACAATGATAGTTTAAAACATCAGGAACAATACAAATAACTTTACTTTCAGGTTTTAAATATAAAGACATGTTTCTGAGCGCGCTTTTTAAATCATACAAGTGCTCAAGAACTCCTGATAACAATATTGCATTAAATTTCTGCATATTCTTAGCAGGAATATCATAAATACTACCTTTAATACATTTTATCTTTTTCTCTTTAAGCTTGTTAACACTTGCCAGTGACGGATCGCAGCCGGTCAAATTAGAATATCCATCTTTCCGCATGTTAAGCAGTAATCCGCCAGTACCACATCCCATATCCAAGACCGTCTCCCCTTTTTCAATATATTTCAATAAAAACGGAGAAATTGCGCTGTATATCGAATCCGCCTCGCTGTCTATTGTTATTGTGCTGCTATATTTATTGTGTTCATTATAATATCTTTCGTAATCTTCGGCATCAGCAGGAGTATTTGCATAAACAAATCCGCAATGCTTGCAACAAGCGAGAAAGTAATAATCAGGCAATATATTTTCCATATCAAATGAAACTCGTCTGATATTTTTAATGTCCGAACCGTTGCATACCGGACAATTCCTGTATAATTTACTATTCATTAATTTCTCTTTTAAACTTTGATATTCCCTCTTTAAAACTTGTTTTAGGATACCAGCCGATTTCTTTTTTTATTTTGTCAACATTAACGTTTAAATCAAACTTGACATAATTTTCATTTGAGCCAAAATTTAATCTAATATCCGGCTTCAGAATATCCCGTGCTTCAATAATAAAGTCCTTAAGTTTTCTGCTTTCTCCAAATCCCAGGTTATAAACCCCTTCCTTCTCTTGTGCACCAATTAAATACAAAGCATTTGCAGCATCCTTTGCGTACAGAAAATCCCACAACTGTTCACAAGTCGTCAGCTCAGGTTCTTTGTTATTCTTAAAACAGCTGACAATATATGATATCAGTAATTTATTCTGACTATCATCGTTTCCATAAATACTAAAAACTCTGAGCCAACTGAATGGAAGTGTAAGCCTTTCAGATAAAACTTTTAAAATAAAATAAGCTGACAATTTACAAACACCATAAGCTGTATTAGGATTTGTACTGTGATTTTCATCAACCCTGTCATTGCAAATTCCATATTCCACATGAGAACCGGTCATGGTGAAATGTTTAACGCCTATTTTTTTTGCCGACTGCATAGCTAATATTGAACTTTCGATGTTTTTTGTTTGAGAAAGAAAATCATCCCGATCACCCTCCCATGCCAAATGATAAAAATTGTCCGCATAATCAATGTGGTCAGACAACTTTGAGATATCTTCCATATTAATTTCGATAATTTTTATATTCTTATAACCATATAATCTGGAAATACGACTGGAATTTTTACGGCATAAAGCATAGACGAAAACATTATTTTCGATCAGCTCTTTCAAAAGCCAGTGTCCGAGAAAACCTGTTGAACCTGTTAAAATAGCTGTCTTCATTTTTTAAATTTAGAATACCTTTTATATTCTGATTGCGTAAGAAATGGAGCCAAATCATCAATGGGAGGCGATACCATAGTGCCGTCAGCAAGCTTTTTGCTCAGGACCCTTGGCTCAATAGGTTGAGAAGTATCCTCAATAACCTCACATAACCCATAAGAATCAAGAGATAAAAGCCAGTCTATCCCTTTTTCAATGTCACGATGTTTTGCTATTTTCCTGAATGGAATATTGTAGGCACGAGAAATTAGGTTAAAAGAAGGAAAACTTATTCCGCTATCCGGCGTACAGCCTGACAAGGCCCCATTAAAAAAATTAGTCTGTGTATTTAATATGGCCTGATAACCATTATTATTAAATATAATAAATTTTACTGGTAATTCATTATGAACGATTGTCTGCAATTCCTGTATATTCATCTGAAAACTTCCATCGCCAGTAATGCATATGACCGGTTTTCTGCTTGCCACTGCTGCGCCAAGTGCCGCCGGTATGTCATAACCCATAGCACCGCAATTTATATCGGTATATAGCCGTTGTCCCTTTTTTGATATCCCATATTGTGAGATTGACGTGCAGGCACAACTGTTGCCCAGAATAATTATTGCGTTTTTTGATAGTTTCTCCTGTAATATGCTTGCAAAAAAGTACGGATTTACAGCCTTACCAATCATTTGCTTTCTTTGCAGACGCTCGAAGCTATTTTTAAGCATAGCACAATATTGCAGCCATCCGGATTTACGAGGGACTTTTTTCACAATTAAGTTGTTTAATGACTGTATCACATCATATACATCCGCATGAACAGGAAAATCAATTTTTATGGTATCCTTTTTAAGTTCCTCAGTATCAATATCAACAACAATTTTCTCAGCATCCGGAGCAAATGATTTGTAATTAAATCCGGTCTGTTTAAAAGACATTCTTGCTCCAAGGGAAACGATCAAATCCGCGTTCTGAATAATAAAATTACCGGTACGTCCGCCGAATACACCGAAATTTCCGAAATATAAAGGATGATCATACTGAAAATAGTCAGATACAGCGGTAGGACAAAGGACCGGAATATTAAGCTTGCCAGCCAAAGTATAAAATTGATCTAAACAACCAGCTTGTCTAATGGCAGAACCTGCAATTAGAACAGGCCGTTCCGCCTTATCGATTCTGTCCAGAATGTGTTTTGAGTTTTTTTCGTTGTATGATGATTTTTTATCAGGTTTGAAACTTCTAAGATCTGAACTTTCAATTATTGATGCTTGAACATCCAAGGGAATATCGATCCAGCAGGGTCCTTTTCTTCCGGTAGTTGCTTCAAAAATCGCACGCTCAATATGGTATTTTATATCCAACGGGTTTTTAACCATGACCGCGTATTTAGTCATAGGTTTAACGGATTCTACAATCCTATATTCCTGTTCGCCAAACTGTCTTAAATTCAAACCTGAACTTTCAACGGTTGTGGCGTAACGGGCTTGCCCTGAAATAACAAGCAATGGTATGTTGTCAAGGTAAGCACACAAAACACCTGTAATAGCATTTGTGCCGCCAGGTCCTGTTGTTACACATACCACAGCTAATTTGTTTTCAATTTTGGCAAAGCTTTCTGCAGCTATAGCGCTGGCCTGTTCGTGGTGATTATATATGCATTTCAATTTATTGTGTTGCCCAAATGCATTATTAAGATGCATAGCTCCACCGCCTACAACTGTAAAAACATTTGTAATTCCGTGAACAGACAATAAATTTGCTATATAGTCAGCTACTTTAATTTTCATGATTTATTTATTAGGAACCAGTTTAGCTATTAGATCAGTAAAAAAAATAATATCCTTTAGTTTAAAATCATCCGATAGTACAGGAATGAGAGAAAAATATTTAGTTTTAAATAGTTTTACGGCCTTTTGAAAATCTCTCTCTCTTAAATAAGTAAAAGACGTTGTCATTATTTTATTAACCTGGACATACAAGGTTGTACCCATAACTATTGCCTTCAATATATCACCCTGACTAACTATTCCCACTACCTGTTCAAAATCATTCAAAACCAAAATAGTTTTCATATCGTTTTCATGAATTCGCTCAATTGCGTTTAAAATTGTTTCTGACTCGTGAATACAGTATTTTGAAAAATTATTCTTCATATGTTATCCTTATTAATATGTTAAATTTTTTATTAAAAGCTTTTCGTCAATTCTTGTCGATAGCAGAATATTCAAAATCTTTTCAGCAGAATGTCCATCTCCGTAAGGATTAACGCAATTATTTTCTAAATAATTATTGAAATCTTTTGAAACTGCTTTGTTGATTCCAACTGTAATTTCATTAATATCATAACCGGCATCAATAACGTTAGTTCCTCGAACACGTTGGTGTTGGCGACGCCCGATATTTACAGCAGGCACTTTAAATGATGGAGCTTCAAGTAATCCGGAGCTTGAGTTGCCAACAATACATTTCGCATTTTTAAGAAAACCGAGATAATCTGCACGTGTAAGATTGGAGAACACGTGATATTCACCACTTTTATATTTATTTATGCCATCTTTAACTACGATTGAGCCTGCATCATTGTTGGGCATTATAAGTATTTTCGGAAGATGAAATGAATTCAGAGATTCAAAAACAACTTTTATTTGATTATCTGTATTCGCATACTCCTCAGTAATTGGGTGCATTACAACAAGGATATATCCCGAGTTTAATTGAAAACAATATTTTTCTTCTAATTTATGAATATCAGTATATTGACCTTTGGTTAATTCGTCTAATTGAGGAGCGCCAACATTGAAGACTCTGAATGATTCTTCGCCCAGCTTGAGAAGCCTTTTTTCTGCATCTTCATTGGCAGCAAAATGAATGTGTGCGTATTTCCCAATAGCGTGACGAGTCATCCCATCAACATTTCCCGATAACTCACCTGCCTGAATATGCGCCACAGGAGTATAAGTAAACCCACCAACCATAGCTCCAATCATCTGCTCGCCTCGATCACCTGCCAACAATATCCAATCAGGTTTTTCATTTTCAATAATGTCAGGTAGTGACATTATAAATACACCTAAAGATTTAGCCTGAGTATAATGGTTGTAGCCATCAAGCGACATATTTATTTTGTAATGAATTTTGAAACCATCTTTTTCAATTTCTTTAAATGAATTGCCGTAAGAACTCAAAAGATGCATATTCGTAACAACTAAAATATATTCAACATCATCTCTCTTCGCCATGAGGTTAAGAATAGGTCTTATATAGCCCCACTCGCCCCTTGACCCTGTAATAAACAAGATTTTCAGTTTATTATTATTTATTCTAAATCTTCCCATTTTATAAGAGTATTCCTCTGAATATGATTTTTCACTTTTTTCCCAATAACTTCATTTCTCCGATATGAATGAATTCCTGTCCCCGGTCTCTTAGACCAAATCATATCGCCATCAATGGTTTCTCCTTTTTTTATTTCCCTTAAGCTCACTATACTTCTAAATGCCCATTCTCTGATTTTCTCTTCTTTCTTATGAACAATCTTTTCATTTCCTAACGACTTCTCAATCTTTCTTATTCCATCGATTAAATTGTGGAGATCAAAAAAATCAATAGAAACAGATTGATCCGGGCCAGGAGTTTGTTTGCTAATTATTACATGTTTTTCGATTATTTTTGCGCCAGCAACAATAGCAGCAAAAGAAGTATACAAATCGGGAGTATGGTCAGAATGACCTATGACAGCTTTTGGATATCTTTCAATCATTCTACTTATAACTCCGAGATTGACATCTTCATATACCGGAGGATATTCAGAAATACAATTAGTTAATGCCAATTGGACGTTAGTTTTAATAAGTGCATTATAAGTTCTGTCTATTTCCTCGAATGTGCACATTCCCGTAGAAACGATCATTGGTTTTCCAAAGCTTGAGATTCTTTCAAGCGTCGGGATATCTGTCATTTCTCCCGAACCAATTTTGAAAGCTTCAACTCCTAATTCATGTATTTCTTGCGCGGCTTTCCAGCTAAATGGAGTGCACAAATACATTATTCCTAATTGTTCACAATAATTTTTCAGCTCTTTATGCTGTTTAATTTTCAACGCATTTTTAACTAAAAAATCATATAGAGGAATATCAAAATTATCAGACATAGGAACATTGGTAAGCATTTCTTCATCTGGTAAATGGTGTTGAAACTTTATAGCGTCACATCCCGCTATAAACGCCTGCTTAGCCATTTCCTCAGCCACTTCAAGACTCCCCATATGATTATCGCAGCCTTCTGCAATTATAAATGTGGGACAGCCATCACCAATATATTTCTTACCAATTTTTATTTTCATGTGTTTCCCTATCAAAAATAATTCTATATAAGATCATGATGCACAAAACCATGCGCATTGCCCTAAAGCACCGCATGATCCCACCGATCGCCAATTTTGCCTCGTACTGAATTCCAAAGAAAACAATCTTGCTCTTCTGCTTAACACGCAGGTACTGATAGCTGTCAGTCGGTCTGATTCGAACTACATATTCAATGGTTTTCCCAGACATAATAATAATCATCATCAATCGTGCCTTTTTACCATGTTTTCCACGGCGCGTTTCCTAATTGCCACAGGGATTCAAGATAGTGCAGGTCACGAGTTGTATCCATACACTGCCAGAAACCTTTATGCTGATAGCCGCTCAACCTGCCTTCTGCGGCTATAGTCTCAAGGGGGGCATGTTCCCACATTACGTCGTCCTTGATATATTTCAGTGCATCAATTTCAATAACGAAAAAACCTCCGTTGATCCAGCCTTCGTGAAGGGTGGATTTTTCCTTGAAATGACGAATCTTGTTTTCCTCAAACTCCACAGCACCAAATCTTGCGGGCGGACGAACTGCTGTCAATGTAACAGGCGTATTCTGCTTTTTATGAAAGCTTAAAAGCTTATCCAGATTCACATCGCAAACACCGTCTCCGTATGTCATCATGAAAGTGGTACTTCCAATTAGCCGGCCTAATTTTTTCAGCCTGCCACCTGTCTGAGTAGCAAGACCGGTATCAACCAGATGAACAATCCATTTTTCTCCATTATTCTTACTGATTGTTTGTATCTGACCATTGTCCAAGGTAATGGTAAAATCCTGACCAAGGCTATAGAAATCAAGGAAATAACGTTTGATCATCTCGCCTTTATACCCCAGGGCCAGGATGAATTCATTAAAACCATAGCAAGAATAGTGTTTCATGATATGCCAGAGTATTGGCTTACCACCGATCTCAACCAAAGGCTTGGGGCGGATCTCTGTCTGCTCGGCAAGACGAGTCCCCATACCGCCGCACAGGATAACAACGGGAATATTTTTTATCATGTCCAGTATCCTTTTTTCATTGCCATTTGGCTGTACTCTCTGATTTGTTCCAACGACAGGGATTCAGATGCTTTCTGCCCGTTGTTCCAGGATTTATACCAGTCTACAGTCCAATCTATAGAGGAAGAGCTATCCAGAATAGGCTGCCATTTCAGTTCAGACGTTGCTTTATCAATGCTTAAACGCAAAAGGTTTGCCTCATGAGGCGCCTTTTCATTGGTGTCCGACATACAAATGCTGCCCTTCCCCCAGGCAGTGATGAACCGTTCGGCAAGTTCCAGAACTGTAATCTGGTCCGATGTTTGAGGTCCGAAATTCCAAACACCACTGAATTTGTCAGGATTTTCCCAAAGCCGCTCTGCCATGAGAAGGTAGCCCGAAAGAGGATCAAGAACATGTTGCCAGGGTCTTGTAGCTTTCGGGTTTCTCACGACAATTGGTTCGCTTTTTGACAGAGCGCGGACACAATCTGGAATGATTCTATTCTTTGCCCAATCTCCGCCACCGATAACATTTCCCGCTCGGGCTGTGGCAAAGCCGAGATGGGTACCACGTCCCTTTGGGGCAAAATAAGATCGGTAATAGGCTGAACAGACAATTTCTGTGGCACCCTTACTGGCACTGTAAGGGTCATGACCGCCCAAGGGATCATTTTCCCTGTAACCCCACATCCATTCCTTATTTTCATAACATTTGTCGGACGTAACAACGACGGCTGTCTTGACCGTCGGACAATAGCGGATTGCTTCCAGAACATTAACTGTACCACCAATATTCGTATCAAAAGTAGTTTTCGGATCATCGTATGAATCCCGCACTATAGCCTGGGCGGCTAGATGAAAGACGATTTCTGGTTTTGTAATATCGACTACATGCTTTAATGCTTTGAGATCACGAATATCGCTTTCGATGTGACGAACCAGATCTTTGAGACCAATGAGTTCAAAGTGGGAAGGTTCAGTATTCGGCGGCAATGCCAGGCCAGTAACGTTGGCCCCCAATTCATGAAGCCATAGTGCAAGCCACGAACCCTTAAAGCCTGTATGGCCGGTAATTAGGACACGTTTCTTTTTGTAAAATCCACCAAACATTTGCCGTTCCTTTTTAGCTTGTCTCATCACTGTGTTTCTCGCAACGACAAAAACTTCTCAACGATATCCATGGCATAGGTAATCTGTTCTTTACCTATGCCAGGATATGTCCCCAAGAAGAAGGTATCGTTCATAATGCGATCCGTGTTGGGTAGATTTCCAACCTTACGATGAATAATGTTTTTATATGCCGGTTGTTTAAGTAGGTTGCCTCCAAAGAGGTTTCTTGTTTCAATGAGATGTTCGTTAAGATAAGCTGTAAGATCATTTCTTGTAAATGCAGTTTTTTCACTTCGAAGGGTTAACGGAAAAGCGAACCATGCCGGGTTAGAGTTTTGTGTTGCTTCAGGTAAAATGAAATAATCTTCAAATTTTCTAAACCCTTTTAACCACAGTTGAAAATTTGTCCGGCGTATTTGACAAAACTGGTTTAACTTCTTTAATTGTTCAACACCAATGGCGGCCTGAAATTCCGTTGCTTTTAAGTTATATCCGATATGAGAATAAACATATTTATGATCATATCCAAATGGCAATTCTCCGTGCTGTCCGGAAAACCTTTTTCTGCAACGGTTGTTTTGGCCTGGCCCACAGAAGCAATCTCTCCCCCAGTCTTTGAGAGAACGAACGATCTTTGCCAGTGTATCGTCTGATGTGAGAACCGCTCCGCCTTCACCGAGCGTAATATGGTGTGCAGGATAAAAGGAACAGGTAGAAAGATGTCCGAAAGAACCTGTTGGTTTATTTTTATATGTTGAGCCCAGCGCATCACAATTATCTTCGATAACGAAGAGGTTATGCTTTTGCGCAATAGACAAAACGTCGTCGAGGTTAAAAGGATTGCCAAGAGTGTGGGCGACAAATATGGCACGCGTTTTTGGACTTAGAGCTCCCACTAAATCAGCCGTATTAATATTATAGGCTGGTATGTCTATGTCCACAAACACAGGGATAAGACCGTTTTGAATTATCGGACTGACGGTGGTTGGAAAGCCTGCCGCAACTGTTATAACCTCGTCTCCGGGATTCAGCCGCCGCTTGCCAAGAAGGTTTGAAGTTAAAGCAACTACAGATAAAAGATTTGCCGATGAGCCTGAATTTACCAGTAAGGCATATTTTGTCCCTACTGTTTTTGCAAGATCGTCTTCAAAACGGGCTGTAAAATGCCCCTCTGTGAGCCAGAAATCGAGCGATGCCTCTACGGCGGCTTGCATCTCATTTTCATCAAATATGCGACCTGCGTAATGGACAGGTGTTTTACCTGGAATGAACGTTTTTTCAGAATTCCTAAGCCGATGGAATTTTTCTACCAGGTCAAAGATCTGTTTTTTTAGAAGGATACTTTTCCCATGATTATCAGACATGAAAAAATAATATGCAATATGCATGCCATAACAGGTTTCTTGAGAGGTTGGGAAGATGGGGCGGCTTGAAAGGATGAGGATTTTTAGTCATATTTTTAGAAAGGAAGGTCTTGCTGTCTGCTCTTGGTGAGACTGCTTACGCTTTTCCTTTTCATAGGCGCCTTCAAAACCCTCTTTTATCTTCGCAAGCAGAGACTTGCATTCATCAAGGCCTTTTACATCAAGGTTAAACTGGACGTTTCTCAGACGTCTGATAAGATAGTTGTACAAGCTTGAAAGATTTCTCGGTATCTCTCCATAAGAATGATCGAGTGAACTGTCAAGGATTTCGATTGCTGTCGTAATTTTTGACAGTTCACGGTCTTTCACAAGATAATCCTTTTTTTCTATGGCATATTTTACAATCTCAAGTTTTTCCAAAAGAATTTGATAAACTTTGAGCAATACTTTAGGCTTATCATCAATATTTACACTTCTCTCAACATTGTGGTAAGCTTCATACGGGTTCATTTATTCTCCTTTTGGATAATTACCAGGTCTGTTTCCTGGCATCAGATGTATTAGTCAGGAACGTCTTTATGGTATTAGATTGGCTGATAAGCGATTCAAGAGCGTTGTACCTTTTCCGCATCAGGTCCGCCTGTCGTTCAAACCGCTCATCCATTTCAGCAAGCCTGGTATTGAGGCTTGTTATCTCGTTCTGGATTGTCTCTGTAATATCCTTCAGGGTCCCCGTATAAGGATCTACATAGACATTCATCTTGTCATACAGTGAGGTACCGAAATTCTTGAGAAGGTTTACCACATCCGTTCTGTTGTTCAAGAGGGCTTTTTTGAGGGCATCAGTGTCCATGCTTATTGTGCCGTCGCTCGCAAAGGTTATGCCCGCGGAGGAGAGGGTTTTATAAAGAGTATTGCTGCTTGTCTCGGCAAACAGCGCATCGGTAATGCTGTCTTTAATCGAAGAAAGGTTTACATCTCCGAGCAGTGCCTTGGAATCTGTGGCGCTGTATGTATTCTGTTGTTTTATGGCAGTAAGTATATCACTGATACTCCCGAGATACGTAGTAAGTTTATCGATTAGCGTATCGTTGTCTGCTAAAATTTTGACCTGTATGGGCGTGGCAATGGCGGTTGTGCTCGCCAGGTTGAGTGTTACGCCTTCTATTGCACTTGTCACCGCATTGGAACTTGATGTGATAGAAAAGCCGTCAATTTTCAGGGAGGCATCCTGGCCCGCAGTTATTACATTCTTTCTTGTTCCCTCAAGTATGCCGAGTGTCTCAAGTACATTGTTCTGATCGGTCAGGTCCGACAGGCCCATGTTCGTAAGCTTCAGCTTGTAGGTCGTAACATAGTCGTCATCGGTAACGCTCACGACAGATGCCACAGTCCCTGTAGGGGGATCCAGGTTTATGGCAGCAACAATGGAGTTAAGCGTAGCAGTGGAAAGGTCGATCGTGTAGCTCTTATCCTTTATCGTCACCAAACCGGACTGAGGATCAGTGAGTCCAAGGAGTGTGCTGATCGCTTTGTCGGGAGTGGTATCCTCATCTTCACTGTATCTATAGGTGTCGCTCAAAACATCCGAACCGGAAGCATGGGCAAGTTGCTCCGTGCCTGTGTGGATGGTGAGTTGTTCCAGCACAGTCGAGTCGTTTCCATTTTTCAGAGACATACCCTCTGCGCCTTCTGCATCCGACTGAAGCGTAAGCCGGTATTCGGTGTCGGAAACACTGATGATTGCCGCTGTAATGCCGGAACCTACGCTGTTTATCTTTGTCATCACCCCGGCGAGAGTGTCAGTGGCGAGTATGCTGACGGCCCTGTTGTTTACCACGAGGTCGCCACCCGTAAAACTCGGATTCAGAACATTCAGGGCCGTATTTTTTGAGGTAAACACATCGGAGTTTATCTTTTCAGCCGTTGCAAGGGCCGAGACCTCCACCGAATATGTACCGGGACCAGCGGCTTCATCCACAGAGACATTCATAATGTCGGCAGTTTTTACCTCCGAATTCGCACAGTAAAGAGAAGAGTAGAAAAGCTTATAGCCATCATCGGAATTGAACTTGTCCGTATCGTTTATCAGCGTGGTCAATGCGGAAAGGGACGTATTAAACGTCTGCCAGGCAGTAAGTTTGTTCTGATAGTCTGTTTTGCTCCTTGTATAAGGAGCCTCGTTAGCCGCTTTCTTGGCGGCGATTGTTTTCTCAACAAGGGTTTCCCAGTCTATGCCGCTTGTTAAACCGGCGCCTTGGAAGCTTTTGCTGGTGCTGGTAGTGCTGCTCGTCGTAGTGGTGGCAACACTTGTATCACTGCTGATCGCTGTAGTATCGGCCATATAATTACACCTTGTTATTTACTGTCCGTTTTATGACCTGCTGAAATCTTTTCATAAAAGTTATTGAATCGGCCCCCGGGATCTGCCGTACGACCTCCTGGCTCTGGCTGTCAACAACTGTCATAACAACCCTGTCAATATCAGTATCGTAGCTCATTCTTACCGTCTTAACAGACAGGGCTTCCCGCTCCACCTTTTCCGCATTCTTTGCGACCTCTTCGTTTCTATGTGGCGCCCGAACTTCCTTTGGTGCCGGTTTTACGGAGGGGGTTTGCGTATTCACCTTGGAAATGTTTTTAGAAATGTCTATGTCCATGGCATCACACACCTTTTATGACTGCCCCCCTCTTGTGAGAGGGGCAGCATATCATAATTTTTTACCCTTTCAACAGGGACAGTACCATCTGTGGCGCCTGGTTCGCCTGAGACAACATTGATACGCCTGACTGCTGCAGTATCTGGGCCTTGGTAAAGTCGGCCATCTCTGAGGCAAAGTCGGCATCGGTAATGGTCGAGTTTGCAGATTTTGTGTTCTCATACATGGATGTCATGTTATCTACCTGGAACTGGATCTGGTTCATGGTAGCACCGATGGTTGCCTTATTCGTATTGATCGAGGAAATGGCAACGTCCACAGCCGTGATATATGCCTGGGCGCTGGCAACGGAGCTTATACTCATGCCGGTACCGTCTAAGGCTGTGCTGCCTACAGATGCCGCGCTGACATAGACCTGACTGAAGGATACCTGTTCAGCCGTGCTGTTCGTGTCGCCCAACTGGAAGGTAAAGGTGGAACTGCCGAAGATAGACGTGTCGCCGTACTTGGTGGCAGTATTGATGTTGTTTAGCGCTGTTTCGAGCTTGTTCGCTTCTGTTTCAAGCTTATCCCTGTCTACGGTATTCGATGATGCAGCCTGGGTAGCAAGCTCTTTCAAGCGTAAGAGGATGTTACTTACCGTATTCATCGCACTTTCTGAAGTCTGCAGCATTCCGATAGCCTGGTTGCCGTTATCAATGCCCTTGGCAAGGGACGCGGCTTTCACGTTCAGTTTAAAAGAAATTGCTGCACCGGCAGCGTCATCCTTTGCTGAAGCCACTTTGGTACCTGAAGAGAGCCTCTGGAGAGCCTTATCTTGTGTAGCCTGATTCGCTGATAAGTATTTCTGTGTGTTGATCGCTGCGGAGTTTGTTGCAATTCTAAAAGCCATGGTAAACCTCCTTGTTTTTTTGTTTTGGCATCATGCCATATTTTTTGAGGGACTTGGTTGAGGAACCTTTTCACCTCCCTTTGTTGTTGTCTGTCCCTTCTGAATATATTATCGGTGACGGATCTCAAAACTTAAGTAAAATCTAAAGAATTAAATCAAGAAGGGGATTTAGCGGCAAATAAGGCTATGCTCTGCTGCATATATAGGGCAGCTTTCTTTTCATTTATTTTAAGGAGTTCCTGGTCCAACCTGACGATATCCTCCAAGGACGGCTCTTTGTCAAACACCAAGGCCTGAAAAAGGTCAAGGGAGCATACCAGCATCTTTTCCCAATCTTCTTTCAGGGCTGCAATATATACGTCAGCAGCCTTCATCTCTATATCTTTCTGACCATTTAGCCTCTCCAATAAACCGGATGCGTCTTCATATCGGCACATATCTATATAAATAGTGAGCAGCCGTTTTGAAAGTTCACTATCACTTTCAAAAACAGGCATCCATTCTGACGCCAGGGCTGTGGCCTTATCGAGGAGGCGAAGCTCTTCATAGCAGAGCATGAGGGCCGACAGACAGTTTCTTGTCTTTTGACCCAATATTAAGGCTGTCTCAAGCTCTAAAGCGGCATCAGCCATATTCCCCAGGTAAATATGGCACATCCCTTTCTTGTAATGATACTTCCCGGTTCCAGGCACCATTTTGGAGAGTACAACGGTCAGGTTCTCCGGGTTCTTCAGTATCATGAACGTATCGGATATTGAATCAAGCAGATGCGGATCAGTTCCACATTCCTTGAGCGCCTTTGTGGCATACTCTTTTGCATCGAGTCGCCGGCCTTCCTTGGCACAGCAGAATCCTGTATAGGCATGGAGCCCTGCGAGCATCTGGGGCTTGTTTACAGGGAAGGTACCCATTTCAATGCCGGCCCTCTCGGCAGCCGCCAACTCTTTCATGGCGCCGGAGTAATCTCCTTCGCGCATCAAAATATTGCCTAAAAAATAATAGGAGAAAAAGTCTGCGCCGAAGGTGTTTTTCAGGTCCGCAATATAGGTTTTTGCGTCCCCGTAACTGCCTTGGGCAGCCAACACATTGATCAGATCCAGATAAGATATCCGCCAGTATTCAGTGGTTCTGAAGAACCTGTCCTTCTTTGCGTCCTCAATAATCTCTTTGTAGAGCGTCTCAGACTCTTTAACCCTGTGGAGCCCCATATTGGTCTTGGCCCGAAAAAACCTTACGATAATATCCCCTTTCTTTTCCGCCTGTTCCGCCTCCAGTATTTTGAGGTTTCTCTCAAGCTTCTGTACAATATTATCCAGGTTGTTATAACCGTGATGCACTATACAAAGTTGGGTAGCGAGGGTCGGTATGCCGGATCGTCTCAATGAATAGTTGGGCTGCTCATGCACCCTCCCTTCGAACAGAATATCCTTTCTCCTTGGGAACATACGTACCTGATAATACTCATCCTTACGGTTTTCAAAAAGCAGTTGCACCAGAAAATGAAAGGCCTTTCCACGATGCATTTTAAGGATTTTTCTCAGCTCGCCCGGATAATTCGACTTAAATTCATCGTCGCCGTCAAGCCACAGGATGTAGTCTTTTGTAGCGTGCCTGAGGGACTCATTCCTCGCTGCAGAAAAATCATCACACCAGTCGAAGTGAAATACTTTTGCCCCAAACCCCCTGGCTATCTCTACTGTTCTATCTTTTGATCCCGTATCAACAACAATCAGCTCATCAGCAATATCCCTTATAGAGGTGAGCGCCCTGGGAAGATTCTCTTCCTCATTTTTTACTATCATACATACAGAGAGGGTGGGATATTTTGACATGTACTATCTATTCTTTTTTGCAACCACGGGAACAGATACCCCATAGGATTCATCCTGAAGGATAATCTGTGTAAAAAAACCGCTCTTCGTGTTGACGATAAGGGGTGATCTCAAATTTACATACAGGATGTGATTATCTGGCCTTACAATGCAAATGACCGCTATATTTTCTATTGAATTTCCGTCTACTTCAAGGGTTTTTAAAACGTTTTCTTCCAGTTCAAAGCTATAATCTTCAAGTATATAATACGGACTTACCACTACAAATGAGAGTGGAGCCTTCAAACATGACAGCAGCCGAAAAGGGGATATCTCCCCGAATACACTTTCCATCGTATATTCTTCGTACTCCTCAAATCCGATAATCTTCCCTTTAAGCATATTTTCACTCATTTTCATCCTCTATCAGCTTTCTTATGGTTTCGATATTATCGAAAGCCGACAGCCTGTTGGCATTTTTAATCTCATGTACAAGCTCTTCTCTGACTATTGGGTATCCCCTGGGCGCATCTATACCAAGCCTGATTTTCCCCTTATCTATCTCAACGACAACTATTCTGATATCGCCGCCATCGCCTTTGATTACTATGCTTTCATTTATCTTTCTTGAAAGAACAAGCATTCAGTCTCTCATCATAAGTAATTTAAAATGCTCAACTTCATTATTGTTGCCAGACTGGAGGTAGATGCCTCATAAGCGTTCTTGAGCGTATTAAAATCAGTTACCAACTGAATCATGTCAGCATCTACCATATCAGACATAGTAATCGTTAGCAGGTCTCCTTTTGTCGTGTTTTGTGTTGTCAGCGTTGTTATCGTGCCGGCATAAGTCCCGACGTAGGCCACATTGTTTGCAGTCAGATTCAGCGCTTTGTTGATACTGTCCATGGAAGTTCTGATCGCGTCTCCATCGTTATTATCAAGCGCGTCCTTCAGTTCCTTTAATGCGCCGAACACGTTCGCAGCGCCGGCGCCATAAAAAGCGCTCTTCCCGGAGATACCCAGCTTCTCTTTTGTGCTTCCATCGACATAAATCTCTGGAACGTCATCGGACCCCTGGAAAGTAACAGAATAGTCTGTATCATTCAGCACAAACGCGGCCGTATCAGACTTCTTTCCCCCGAAAGCATAGGTATTGCCCACCTTTGTATTCCCCAGGGTTACGAGATTCTCTATAATGCCTTCTATCTGTATGGCTGCAGTCTTTCTGCTGGCTGCATCCATCTGGTCCGAACTCTGAGTTACGGCCAACTGTTTTGCTGTATTCAAAAGGTCTTTCATACTGCCAAATACCGTTTCGTAAGTCCCTGCAAAGGTATTGAGCCGGTCAAGGTTCCTCTTGTACTGAGTGTTCAGGTTTTTTTCTGAGGTCATCTGGACGTTCCGTGAATATATTACCGGGTCGTCCGAAGGATGCAGTACCTTTTTTTCGGAAGATATCTGCTCCTGAAGAACGGCAATCTTTTCGTTCAGACTGCTGATCTGCTTTTTAGAAAACTCTGATCTTAGTTTGTCGGTCACTCTCATTTTATTATGATACCGTGTTTAATATTGCCTGAAAAAGCTCATCAGCAACAGAATAAAGCTTGGCAGCAGCTTGATAAGCTCGCTGAAATTTCAGCAGGTTCGTCATCTCTTCATCTATCGAAACCCCGGAAACACTTTCTCTTTGGCTAACCATGGTGTCCATGGTGTTTTGCTGGTACTCTGAAAGCATTTTGGCATTCTTCGAAGCCGCACCGATATTATTCTCCATGGCAGATACATAGTCGGTAAATGTTGACTGGCTTCCGTTGATTGTCACCTTTTCGTTCACCAGAGCGGCAATGCTCAAAGCTATATCATTATCCGTAGGATTAAGGGTTGAAGAGGTGGCAGCAATATTACCCACATCATCCTTTATCTGATCGTTCACATCTATTTTCTCTGCATAGTCTTCCGTAATACCCGAAAAGAAGGAAATACCGGTGGTGCCATTCAAGTTATAGCCGGTCTTATGAAATGCATTTGTTTCCGTTATTATTGACTTGGCCAATTCGTCTACATCATTCAGAAAACCATCGCCTATGTACTCATCCCGCATATCCACCAATGCTTTAAGCTTTCCGCCCTCGATTCTATCTGTCATATCGGCAAGGTTACCCGATTCGTCCTCCCAGGCTATCCTCTTAAAACCGGTAGTCGCATCGTCAATTGTTCTTAAATTCCAGGATTTATTTCCGTCAACGAGGATGTTGCCGCTATTGCCTGTCAGTACATTCAATCTTCCGTATTTATCTTCAACGAATTGAACATTTATCTCACCGGAGAGTTTCTTGAACATTTCCGTTCTTTTGTCGAGTAAATCCGCTGCTCCGTCAGCGTTGGCGCCTTCGCTATTGAATATCTGTTGGTTCAAATCCGCAATAGCTGACAGTATTTTATTTACATTGTTGACTTCACTTTCTATTGTGCCGTCTAATTCTGACTGTAATTCCCTTAATTCGCCATAAATATTCTGTATACCACGCGAAAGATTCTCTCCAGCCGCAACAACAGTTGTTCTTGCGGAAACACTTGTAGGGTCTGCAGACAATTCCTGCCACCCGTTGAAAAAATCATTTATGTTTGAGGAAAGATTCGAATTATCCTCCTCAAGTAACGCCTCTATTCTCTCAAAATAGCTCTGAAGAGTCTTTTGTCCTTCCAGATCGCTATTCTTGTCTGCAATAGCCTTCTCTAAATACTTGTCATAATGTCGAATAATGTCCTTAACGCTTACACCGTTGCCAAGCACACAATTCTGCATCCGTGTGGATGGGTTTTCCGATAAAACAGCCTCTTGTCTTGTATACCCATCGGTATTTACGTTCGCTATATTGTTCGACGTGACCTGAAGCAATGTCTGCGTTGATGTCATAGCGGTTTTGGCAATATTGAGTATGGAAGATATGCTCATCTATATCTCTCTTACAGGGAAGAAAGATATTCTCTCTTGCTTTCTTCCATAAGTGCCCCTGTTCATAAAACCTACAATGTTTTCAATGGAAGATCTGACATGATCCATTGAAAATGACAACAATTTCATATTTTTTCCTAAAGCAACATTGATTTCTTTCATTGTATGCTTTATATCCTGGGATAGAGACGCCCATTTATCGCTACCAAATATGGAATCCTGATCAGGTATCTCCTTCAGTATTTTTTCTTTCTCATTTTCGAGATATTCAATCTTTTTCAGTAGCTCTTCTTTTCTGTTATTTTCCCTGATAATCCCTTCAAGAGAAAAGGAAATTATGGCATCCCTTTCCCCCTTAAGAACTTTCAAAAAGTCCTTTAGCATGATCAATTCCTTATTGGTTATCTCAAACACTATCCGGCTGTCCATAATCAAAAAATCTCGTCCAAAAGGTGGCTTTTAAGCATACTCCTTGCTACCAGCTCGCCTTTTACATTATATGTCTCAGCTTTAATAGCCTCTTTGATCTGATCTACCCTTGCCTGCCTGATATCAGGCGATGCCATAACCTTTTCCTTAATCGTCTCAATCTCCTGCTTTCTGCTCGACAATTCAACTTTGTCGGACATATCATTTTTGCCCTTCCCGGTAATTGATTCTTCTTTCAAGGGCTTGCCGTTAGGAGCTTTGATAAGATTATCAAGTAAACTGACGTTCTTATCATTCGATATTTTCATAATATACCTCCTTTTTTACTTAACAACATTATCGCCCTTTTCTTTCAAAACTTTAATATTTCTATCTTCTGCGTATTTAATAAGCATATCTTTTATTCCCAATCCCTTTTTGGAAAGATAATCTCCCATTTTTTCGTACATAAGAGACATATAAGTCTGCTCCGTATAGCTTTTTTTCGGACCGCATGTTGTCTTCCCAAGCTCTTTCATCATGTTAAAAATTAGAAATGATTCAAAATCCTGTGCCACTTTCTCAATATTGAGTTCCTTATTCTGAGACTCACGGTTGATGGCACGCGAACTGTAGCCGGTAAACGAGGGGCCTTGCACAGCAGTCGTTAAATTCATTTTTATCCCGTCACTCATAAATTAAACCCCACTTTTAATTTTAGATTTTGAACCATAAACCTTGAACTGTGTACCGTGATAAACTTTTTTCATATTATTTCCAAATCTGCGTGTAAAGCTCCTGCTGCTTTAATGGTTTGGATTATCACTATTAGATCCCTTGTTGAAACACCAATGGAATTGAGCGCGCCAATCAATTCTTTTATGGTAACACCTCCCTCCATCAAAAGGACACGTCCTTTTTCTTCCTCTACTTTCATCTTTGTATCAGGTGTTCTAACTGTCTGGGCACCGACAGGAGCAAAAGGCAATGGTTGACTCACCTTTTCGTCCTCTTTTATCTGAATGCTTATATTACCATGAGATATCGCAACAGTCGAAATTTTCACATTCTCACCTATTACAATCGTTCCAGTCTTCTCATCAACTACAATCTTGGCTTGAGCATCAGGTTTTACTTCCAGATTTTCTATGATTGAAAGGAACTTTACAGGATTTGACTTTAAAGTTTCCGGTATTGCTACATTAATTGTACCACCGTCTGTAGCATATGAAGAATCCTTGAAAACAGTATTTATGCGTTCCTCAATTCTACGTGCATTTGTAAAATCCGGAATTTTCAGTGAAATTATGATTGATTCTGTTTTAACAAACTCGTAACCGATTTCTCTCTCTATCATAACACCGTTTACAATCCTTCCTACTGTCGGGTGGTTCTTCTGCATGCTCGCACCCTGACCGGCAGCAGAAAAGCCTCCTACAACTAAAGGCCCCTGAGCTACAGCATAGACTTCACCATCAGCGCCTTTAAGTTGTGTGATAAGAAGAACTCCTCCCTGTAATCCTTTCGAATCCCCGATGGAGGATACAATGGCATCCACTTTATTACCTATTTTACTAAATGGCGGCAAATCTACCGTCACCATTACAGCAGCAATGTTAGTAACTTTAGTAGTAGTTGGATCTATTTTAATCCCCATTTTTTCAAGCATATTTGCAAGCGATTGATTTGTAAATAATGTAGCTGCTTTATCCCCGGTGCCATTTAAACCTACAACAAGTCCATAACCTATCAACTGATTTGTTCTTACACCATTTATATGACCAAGTTCTTTTATGCGGGCAGCATAGGAGGGCTGCGCCATCAGAGATAATGACAACAGCATAAAGGAGACTACAAGCAGCAAAAATGTCATGCTTGATTTTGAATTTTGAATTTTGAATTTTGAATTCATTTCATCCTTCATATTTCAGCTCTCTTCATTCGCTTCCCCGACTTCCTTAAAATGGCCACACAACATCAAAAATCCTCGCAAGCCATCCAGGAGACTGTTTTTCTCCGATCACACCGACGCCTGTCAAAATAACTTTAGCATCAGCAACTTGTGTTGATAAGACTGAATTATTTGCAGCTATGTCTTTCGGCCTTACTATTCCCTGAAACAATATTTCTTTCCTTTCTTTATTTAGTGAAATCTCTCTTTTCCCTTCGATGGCAAGATTTCCGTTCGGCATTACCTCAACAACTTTTGCCGATATCGTTGCCTTTATGCTGCCGTCGCGGGTAGTTGAACCATCACCTGAAAAATCGTTTTTAACTGTTGCTTTCACCATACTTGCAGGATTAATACTTGAAGGATATTTGTTTGTTTCCAAGCCAAGAAAGTTTGGTATGCCAAGGTTCACATCAGCACCGGTTCTCTTTAAATCAGTGGTAGCTTGTTCCTTGGAAGCAGTTACCTCTATTATACTCACCGTTACAATATCACCCACCCTACGTGCCCTATCGTCTGAAAAAAAGGCATTCGTACTACGGTCACCGGGCCATATGGTTCCGCTTTTATTCTCTTTTTGAACTTGCTGTGATGGAGACTGTCTGAATACATTTTCAATATTAAAAGGTTCGTTTCTGATTCGTGATGTATATTCAGTCCCTGCACATGCGGAAAGAATTGGGAAAATCGCTATTATACTTATTAATATTTTCATGCTGCCTCCATTACAAGTCAACCTTAACAGTACTGCCTCCTGCTACCCTGCCGACGATTTCCTTATCGGATGTTAAATTCTTCACTCTGATAACATCTCCTATTTTTCCTCTCTCGAGCGTTCTTCCCTTTGACTGGACGATAAGCTTCTTATTCTCCGCAACAATATTGACAGTATCTCCTTTTTGTAAAACAAAAGAGTCCTCTAAAGCCTGACAGGTAATCACGGTATCCGCTGGCAGATCTCTTTTCAGCGCCTTACCCACCACATTTTCCATTCTTAACGGATAATCCCCTCCATTTCCGTTCATATAAACTTCCTTTACAAAAATATCGTCAGAACGCACAATATCGCCCCTCTTCACGCTCTGCCTTAGAACAAATATTTTCTTTTTATTTGACACCTTGAATGACACGTACACATTTTTTGTTCTACCGTTTTTTTCATCAACCTCAACCAGGCATAGTCCATCGCCGTTTGAATCCGGTATTTTTACAAAATTAACATGTTTTACCCTTAAATTATCTTTTAGGGAACCAGGCAAATTGATTTTTATATATATATCTTCCCTTTCGCCATAGAACTTTTTTATAAAATCCTTTAGTTTCACCTCAACTATTGACAGTTCTGTTGCAAAAGAAATGGAGACAGTAACAAGTGAAAAGTAACAAGTGAAAAGTAACAAATATAAAACAAATCTTATTCTCATATATCCATGTTCTTTCGATTTTTCACTTTTCACTTTTAACGTTTCGCTTGTCACTTATTTATCTCCTTACATTGTTTGCCATCTGAAGCATCTCATCCGCTGCCTGTATCGCCTTGGAATTTACCTCGTAAGCCCTCTGGCCAACAATCAGACTTATCATCTCCTGCATAACATTCACATTAGACATCTCAAGATAACCTTGCAAAAGCGTGCCCAATCCATTTTCTCCAGGTTTTGAAACAGTTGCCGTACCACTTGCATCTGTCTCCATGAATAAACTTTTCCCCATTGACTTAAGGCCTGATGGATTTGGGAAATTAGCCAACTCAATCTTGCCAATCTGTTGAGGATCGGATTGATTAGAAATTTTGGCTGAAACTGTACCGTCAGATTTTATGGATATTGAAACCGTATTATTCGGTACAGTAATATTAGGTTCCAACGAATAACCGTCCGATGTAACTATCTTACCATCAGAATCTCTTTTAAATGATCCTGCTCTTGTGTATGCTTTTTCACCTGAGGGCATAGTAACTTGCAGAAAACCGCTCCCCTCAACTGCTATATCAAGCTCATTCTGCGTCTCCTGAAAGTCGCCCTGGATAAACACCTTCTGCACCGCTGCCAGTTTTGCACCATGACCGATCTGAATGCCTGTCGGGACCTGGTTGCCTCCTTCAGATTTTGTGCCTTGAAGTCTCATTGTTTGGTACATAAGGTCCTGAAAATCAGCCCTGCTCCTCTTAAATCCATTTGTGTTAACATTTGCTATGTTGTTTGCAATAACATCAAGGTTTACCTGCTGGACATTCATACCTGTTCCCGCAGTCCAAAGCGCTCTTATCATATTCTACCTCCTGTTATCTTCCTATGTTTATCAATTTAGTCATCATGTCGCCAAAAAACTGATCCACTTTACTGTAAGACTCGTATGCACGCAGCGTAGACATCATCTCTATCATTTCTTGCATAACATTAACATTTGAGCTTTCATAAAAACCCTGCTTAACCGAATATTTTTCAGATGTGTCCTCAGGATTATTTTTATTCATATTAATAAAAAGACTACTTCCATAATTACGCAAATCTTTTTTATCTTTAAAATCTACAATTTTTATTTTGTCGATAAAACGCTTGTCAACATAAATTGAACCATCACTTTCTATTCTAATATCTGCTCCTTCGATAGCTATTTCTCCCGACTGCCCGAGAACAGGCATCCCGTCAAGAGCGACAAGTTTTTTCTCTTTATTGATGGTAAATTGACCGTTTCTTGTATACATATTTCCATCCTTTGTGGAAATAACAAAAAAACCGTCTCCTTCAATGCCAAGATCAAGCTTATTTCCGCTTTCAACTAACGGGGCGTCAGAAAAATGGATATACGAGTCAAGAACGTTGATGTAGGTATTTTGTTGTTCACCGCTTCTCGCCGGAATATCTGCACTTTTTTCAACATTAAATACGGGTCGCGATGTTTTAAAACCAGGCGTTATAGCATTGGCAATATTATTTGAAATCATCTCCATTCTTCTCTCAGTTAAAAACTTGCCCGAAAGTGTACTGAATATTCCTTTTAACATATTTGCCTCATAGTAATTTTTATGCAAACACTATGCCACCAAATATTCCGAGGGTCCACTTGGGATGTATATTCAACTAAAATTGCTTACAACAACACTGGAGAACCTTAGTGAAATGGGTACGGGCATGAAAAGGCCCGAGTAGGAGGGTAATAGAAACTACTATAAATTAATTAATAAACCCGGCCTGATATGAATAAAAATTGACGGTTGGCGGCTAATTATAAAGCTTTAAGTAGGAAATTTTTTCCGGCATAGGCAAATTTTTCATACAATTATGTCTATGCCAGCGCAATTACCTTCATCTTCTCCTGAAAAATTGTCGGTATCGTTATCATTATAATTGTCGGTTTTTTTAACGGTCCTCCTGTCATTATTATGTCTACCACTATGTTTACTGTCATAAGGAGCTTTTCTTTTTAAATGGGGTTGTTCTCTGGAGATGGAAAACTTTTTATCCGTCCCCTGAATATGAGAAATCAGATTAATGTCAAACATTTCGCCCATAAATAACTCTGTTAGCAATAATCATGCCAAGTTTCAAGTTTATCTATATTAATTGAAACTCGCCATTTCAATTTCCGCTCTCTCTGCTCCCACAAAAATCTTTTTAAGTTCAAGAAGGATCAAAAGCCTGTCATCAAGCTTACCAACACCTTCTATATAATCTGATTCAATACCGCCAATTACCGACGGGGCCGGTTCTATCGTATTGCTTGGTATTCTCAGGACCTCGGATACAGAATCAACAATAAACCCGAGCACAAGACCATCCAGCTCAACTACAATGATTCTTGTCGCTTTATCGTAAAGTTTACTGTCAAAACCAAGCTTCTTTCTAAGATCAACGATGGGAATTATTTTCCCTCGTAAATTGATTACACCTTCAATAAAAAAAGGTGCATTCGGTATCTTGGTAATGTTCATCATCTTGTTTATTTCCTGCACTTTTAAAATATCAACTCCAAATTCCTCGTTTTCCAATTTAAAAGTAACAAGTTGTAATATTCTATCTTCGTTCATATGTTACCTCCTCTTTTTTCATATAATCGGAGTTTTCTTGCAAAACTTAAGGCATTTTCATATTTTATTATTTCTCTTCTATTAAAGTTTATTTATAATACTACGATAAGATTATATAACAATCTGAATATAGTGGATCCAACAGAAGTATTTATTGTTGAAATGTAAAAAATGATAAACTTATCAAAGGGTTAAAAACAGGATATGGAACAGGTCTTTATAGGCAGACAACCGATATTAAACAAAAAAGAAAAGATTTTTGCATATGAGCTTCTCTTCAGAAATGCATCGAGTTTAGCTGCAAACGTTACGGATCATTCCATGGCAACCGCATCCGTAATGGTTAACGCCTTGAACAATATCGGGTTCAACAGTCTGGTAGGTGAAAAAAAAGGCTTTATAAATGTAAATGAAGAAATGCTGTCTGGCGGATTTATCGAATTATTACCCAAAGAAAATACTGTATTGGAAATCCTAGAACATGTTGAAATAAATACACATTTGATAGAACTTTGCAGCAGCTTAAAGGGGAAAGGATACCTATTTGCACTTGATGATTTCATATATAATGATTCATATTTACCACTCTTAAATATTGCAGAATATGTAAAGATTGACATAATGCTTTACAATAAAAAAGGTTTGGAAGATGTTGTTAAGCTTTTAAAAAAACATCCTGTCAGGCTATTAGCTGAAAAAGTGGAAACAAAGGAAGATTATGAATACTGTTTCAACCTCGGCTTCGAATTTTTTCAAGGTTACTTTTTTGCAAAACCAACTATCGTGACGGGCAAAACAATATCCCCTTCTCAATTGGTTTTGTTTGAGTTGTTCAACAATTTATCAAAAGAAGAAGATATTGGTGTTATTGAACGCCAGTTTAAGAAAAATCCCCAATTAGACATTAAATTGTTAAAGTTCATGAATTCCGCCACTTTTTACTTCACGCAAAAAATAGACTCTATCCGGCAGGCAATTATGATGCTCGGTTATCACAATCTGCAAAAGTGGGTCGCCCTTATGCTTTTTGCGAAAGAATCAGATGATATAAAATCAAATCCACTTCTTGAAAGAGCCACAATACGCGGACTAATGATGGAGTCTATTACATACAACATAACAAAAATGAGAGCCAAAGGGGACAGTGCCTTTATAGCAGGCATACTGTCCCTTACCGATACTTTGCTGGGCATACCCTTAAATGACATAATATCCGATCTTAATCTATCAAATGAAATTTATACTGCACTGGCAAAGAGGGAGGGTTTTTTAGGAGGCCTGTTGTATATCATAGAAAAATTCGAAGGGGAGGAGTTAAACAAAATCCAGGATATACTCAACAAATATAAACTCGGCATTAACGACTTACTGGCAGCCGAAACTAAAGCTATCATGGAATTTGAACATATCGACAAACAATGACGAGGTCGCGATCTTCCGGTAGAATCGGAATATTACTGCCCACTTTTCACTCAATGCAGCTTAATTGTAGATAGACAATAAGAACTCTGAACTCAGATATTTATATATTTATCTTCTATGAATACCCTGTAAGTTGCTGTTGTTTATCATTGCAGGTATATCAAGGATCAAAATAACTTTCCCATCGCCTCTTATCGTTGCCCCACCAACACCGTTCACATTCCCCATAAATTCCCCGAGAGGCTTAATGACTACCTCTTCTTGTCCGATAACAGACTGGACCTTCACGCCTATAGTTTTTTCACCGATCCTGCAGATTACAAGGTAACCGCCATGACCATTATTATCTTCAGACAAAAACACCTTAGACATATCCAGAATAGGGACAATACTATCTCTGAGCATTAACACCTCATTTTTATCAACTGACTTTGTCAATCCTTCTTTTATTTTAACAAGCTCAATGACGTTACTTAAAGGGATAGCATAAAATTCTTCTGCTATTTTCACTATCAAAGCCCTCATGATAGCAAGGGTAAGCGGCAGTTTAATGATAAGTTTTGTCCATTTACCCTGCTCTGAATCTATATATACCTGGCCATTCATTTTTTCTATATTTGTCTTGACAACATCCATACCAACGCCTCTACCTGATACACTGCTTAATTTTTTTGCAGTGCTAAGTCCTGGGATAAAGACAAGATTCATAACATCTTTGTCAGACAAATTGTTAATCTCGGACTCACCCATAATTCCTTTTTCTTTTACCTTTTCCTTTACAGCCTGTACATTTATTCCCTTGCCATCGTCAAATATTTCAATAATTACGTGATTACCTTCATTGTAGGCGCTTATCGAAAGCTGTCCCTTTTCTTCCTTGCCGGCATGTCTCCGATCCTCAGGCGTTTCAACACCATGATCAACAGAATTTCTGATTATGTGTATTAAAGGATCGTGCAATGATTCTATCAATGATCTGTCAAGCTCTGTTTCTTCACCGCTTATTTTCAATCCGATATCTTTTTTAAATTCATTGCAGAGATCTCTTACCATCCTCGGAACTTTATTGAATACCTTGCTCATAGGAACCAGTCTTGCCTTCATAATGGAAAGTTGCAAGTCATTTGTAATAACTTCTATATAATTTGATACTTCTTCGAGGTTATCCATGACGCTATTATTCTCTGAACCTCTTTTCGCAAGAGTCTTCACCATGATAAGCCTGTTCTTCCCAAGGACAAGCTCACCGACCAGATTCATCAATTCATCCAGCTTTTTAACATCTATCCTTACCGTCTGGTCATCCTTGTGCTGCGTCTTCTGTTTTGTCAGGATATTGTTCAATTGTCCTTCGGTAATAAGTTTTTCTTCAACAACAATTTCGCCAATTTTTTTGTCTTGATCAACTTTTTGTTTTTCAAGAACTGCTTCAAGCTCGTTCTTTGTAAGTACTTTTTCCTCAACAAGAATTTCGCCGAGCATTTTCTTCTCTACATTGCCTAAACGTTCCAATTCGTTTATTATTAATGATGCGTCTCCTTCATCAACACCTTTATCCTTTATGCTTTCCATCATAGACTTCATTAGGTCTAAAGCTTCGAGCAACGCATCTGCAATTTCTTTGTTGATTTTTATCTCCCCTTTTCGTACCATGCCAAGCAAATCTTCGCCTTTATGAGCAAGACCGGCAAGTGAGTTAAAACCCAAGAAGCTTGAAGTCCCCTTAACTGTATGTACAGCCCTGAAGATGCCGTTTACGACTTCATCATCATGGTTTTCTTCAATTGTAACTATGTCCTGGATCACGTTTTCTATTAATTCGCTTGACTCTACGATAAAATCGTTTATAATTTCACGCATTTCATCATTTTCTAAATATTGGTCTGCCATTATTCTCCTCCCTCTAAAAGACTTTTTACTTTGTATAACAAAATATTTGGCTGTATAGGTTTATTAAGAAACAAATTAACCCCTGCCTCAAAAGCTTGCCTTTTCAAATCATCATCTTTTGTTGTGGTTAGCATAATAATTGGCGTATCCATATAATAATAATTACCTCTCAAAGTTTTGGCAAATTCAATACCATCCATATTCGGCATATTGAGGTCTACCAAAATAATGTCCACCTGGATGTGGCTCAATTGCTCCATAGCATCTATGCCATCTTCTGCCTCAGCAATAACATAACCTTCTTTTCTCAATACATACGTTAATAATTTTCTTATTGTCGCAGAATCATCAATGACTAATATTGTTTTCATGATTTATCCTTTTTGATATGTAATTGTCCCTGGAAAAACAAGAGGTTTGAATGCCCTTGAGATATTATGGAGAGACTCGGCATGACCTATGGTAAGAAACCCTGGGGCCTTGAGACATTCGTACAGGTTGTCTATGACCTTTTTCTTCATCTTGTCGTCAAAGTATATGAGAACATTCCTGCAAAAGATAATATCCATTTGTTTATACATCCGGTATGCGTTTGCATCCATTAAATTCAGGAAATCAAATTTGACATATTTCTTTACGGTGCTCTTCAGTGCAAAATTGCTTCCTTCCTCGACAAAATATTTTTTCCTTATGGCTTCATCCATATTTCTCACACTATAAGAACCGAATACTCCTTTTTTAGCCGATTCCAGAACTTTAGGGCTTATATCCGTTGCAGAGATTGTAAAAGATATATTTTTCTTCATCTTTTCTATCAATTCAAGGAGAATGATGACCAGCGTATAGGCTTCTTCCCCGGTGGAACAGGCAGCGCTCCATATTCTCAATGGAAGGGTCAGACCTTTACCATCGAGATAGTTTTTCTGGACAATTAACTTAAATGCATCCAACTGGGGAGGGTTTCTAAAAAAGCTCGTTTCGTTTGTAGTTACTGCATCAAAGAGATTAAGCATTTCTGTTTTTGCCTTTTCAGTACCATATTTCAGAAAATAATAGTAGTCTTCATACGTGCTAAAACCAAGTTCACTTAGTCTGTTTGTTAGTCTGCTCTCCATTAAATACATCTTGTTTTCGGAAAAAAATATTCCTGTCTTCTCGTATATGAAGTCCCTTAACAATATGAAGTTTTCTTTCGTCAGCATTTAGGGCCTCTCTCTTTCTATAGTTCTTCAAGTCTGCTTATTACAAATTCTGCCGTAGACCGTATATCGTCATCATCGCTTTGAACAAAGGGATAGATATATTTAAGCGCAATAGGGTTATTCAGGTCTGCCAAGGCTTTTATGCATCCAATTCTAATAATGCTGTTCTCATCATTGAGGCCATTTACAAAGGTATCAAAAAGAGAACCGTCTTCAAAGGCACTTAAAGCCGAAAGAGCGTAGTATCTTGTCCACAATTCCTTCCCCGTATTATGGAAAATATCCTGCAAACGGTCCTTAAAAACAACAAGCCTCTTCTCTTTTATTATCTTTAATGCCTCGTGAGGGGTATCCATATCAATAAACAGCTTGACAAAAATAGCCATATATCTCTCGTCATCGAGAAATTGTCCTATTACATCAATAATAGCCCTTCGAATCTTATCGTCATTATCTGACAAAAGCCTTTCAACAAAAGGAAAATTGTTGTCTGCATTTCCATATTTTGCTACTGCAAGGTAAAGCCTCTTGTCATCACTGGAACCCTCATTCACAAGTGTTTTAATAAGTTCCACTCCAACATTATAATCGAGTGTCAGGAGGGCTCTTAATGCCTTTATCCGTACATCAAGAAAGCCTTGTTGCGCCGCATTGATAACCTCATCCTGCAATGCTTTAAGGGACATTTTTCCGATTATTATAAATGCATCACCTCTAACATGCCCATCAGGATCTTTTATGGCTTCCTTGAGTATTAAAAAACCATCCCTGTCTGACAAAGCAGGGAGGTTTTTGATGATCTCCCGTTTCACATCCACGGATGCTAAAATAAAAACCTTCAGCAATAGAGTTTCATCAATTTTCAGCCCTGCCCTTTCACATCCCCGGATTACAGGCATTATAGAAGCCCCACCCGATTCAATATATGCCGGTATACGCTCTTTCCAAATATCTCCCAGATTTGAAAAAACCCCTAACACTTCTTCGTATTCTTCATTATCAGAATCCATGGAACTTAAAACATCAAGGATTGCTTCGCAGGTTTCCATTCGCCGAAAGTGACCGAGAAATCTGATAAGGTTTACCGTCTTTTTTGTGTCGTTCTTTACACGGCTAAAAAGATGCTCAAAAACCTCCTCGCCCATGCGCTGTTTCATACTTTCAAAGGTCTCATTATCGACCTTCTCCAGGATGACATTAATACAGGCACCCCTTCTTTCGGAATCCCAACCTTTTAATACATCGAATACTTGATTTTTTGTCTCACCATTGTTAAACCCGATAAGCACCTCGCATGCTGCAATTGAGATTTCTTCGCTCCCGTCTTTTAACACATCAAGTAAGGGCTGTATAGCTCTTCTGCTTCCGATGTTGCCCAGTGACTCTATGGCAGAAAACGCTATCCAATCGTCGTCGCACAAGGACTCTAAAAGGGCGTTGACTGCCAATTCATCATCAAAACCACCGAGTGCCATGCAGACAATGTTCCTTACGTTGGGGCTTTCATCATGAATTTTTGTGATCAATCGCGGTAATGTACTCTTCTCTTTAAGATATCCGAGTATCTCGGCCGCATAAACCCTTATATCTTCACTGTCGTGGTCAAGGAGGTCTGCTACGGCATCAATATTGTAATGCCCCACCTTTTTTAATATCTCCCAGGCTGACATCCGCGCCTGAGTATTGTGTCCATCCAAAAGAGGAATAACATGTTCAATAACCGATTTGCTCGGGGAAGAAACCAAAACCTCTATAGCCTTCTCTTTTTCAAAGCTGTCGCCATCTTTTAACGATTTGATAAGACGCGCCATTTTTTTTGTGCTGATTTCTCCGCTATTTTGCCTTTTCATATATGCCCTTTCCTCATAAATTTTTTATTATTTCGTCGAAAATCTTGTCTATCGGCAACACTACATCTGCCAAATTTGCATTTACAACAGCTTTGGGCATTCCATATACAACACATGTGTCTTCATCCTGGGCAACAACATAACCGTTCTTTGACTTTATTTCTTTTATCCCGACCAACCCGTCATTCCCCATACCTGTCAATATAATGCCAAAGGAATGAGATCCGTACACATTAGCAGTGGAACTCATTAGCAAATCTACGGATGGGCGGAATACGTACTTTGTATCATTCACCAACTCGACAACTACATCATTCCCTCTTCGTTTAATGCCCATATGGGTATCACCGGGCGCAACCAACGCAGTACCCGGTCTTAACATCTCTCCATTCTCTGCCTCTTTCACCTCGATCTGAGAGGCTGCATTTAATCTCTGCGCAAAAGACTGGGTAAACAACTTCGGCATGTGCTGAGCAATAATTATTGGCACAGGAAAATCCTTAGGAAATCTTGTAATAATATGCTGGAGCGCAGGCGGCCCACCTGTCGATGCGCCTATCGCAAGTATTTTATACCTTGTATGGTTGCCGGAATTATAATTGACATTATTGAAGTCAATAGCAGCAGTTTTTCGTGTCTGCTCAAGTCTCTTGAGGAGCATCATAACTTTATTTTTTGCAACGCTTTTTACTTTATTGATTAATTCATTCTCCCTGGTCGAAATACTGAGCGAAACGTTTGAAAAATCCTTTGTAATAAAATCTGAAGCACCGATATGCAAAGCTTCCATCGTGATTTCAGCGCCTTCTTTCGTAAGCGCGCTGAACATAATAACAGGCAACCGATGTTTAGCCATGATATTTTTAAGGGCTTCAAGACCATTCATCACAGGCATTTCAATATCAAGCGTGATAACATCGGGCTTCAATTCCTCTACTCTCTCAATAGCTTCCTTTCCGTTCTTTGCTGTACCTATTACCTTGATTTCGGGATCTTTTTCCAGCATCCTTGATATTGCGCTTCTCATAAAGGCAGAATCGTCAACTACAAGCACTTTAATCATAGTTTTTCCCTGTTATTCCTTTGATATAATTGTCAACGTCCTTCAAAGTATCATAGATTTTTCTAAGAACTCTCGTCTCATCGTTTAAAGAAAGGTTTTGCTTGAATCTGGCAATTTGTTCAATAAAGCCTCTATGTATTTCCATAAAATCAACAAAATTATCTAAGTCGCTTTTAAAATCAATTTGATTCGAAAATTTGTTTCCAAGAAATGTAACGGCAACATTGTCCATACTTTCTTCTGCTCTTTCGGGGTTGTGATGAAACATAACGCTATCAGTTATTGGCTTTGGTATATTCCACATTTCCAAAAGCGTTGCACCAACATATCCATGATCGACAGAAAGCACCTCCAGTTCAGCTTCAATTCTTGACAATTGTTTATCAATGATCAAAGCATTTATGCCGTCCCACTGATCCTTAAAATATCTATACAAGACAATAATTCCTATATCATGCATTATGCCGCCTATATAAGCCTCATTATGATTGCCGAGAAAGACTGCCGAGCTTATAGCATCCGATAATGCACCGCATATTATTGAATGTCTGATAAATTTATTCCTGTCAAATGTCTTATCATTCCCATCCAGCATTGAAACAAAGGGCATCTGAAGAATAATATGCGAAAGCTCTTTGTAGCCGATAACAGCTATTGCATGTTCTACAGTAGTTATATTCCTGAAATTTCGTGTGCCATAATAAGCGCTGTTTGCTATCCTTAATACCTCCCCCACCATAGATGGGTCCATGTGTCTTGCAAGATCGGAAGCAGAACTCATAGGGTCTTCAATAATAGTCAAAACCTCTCCCACAATATTTGGAAAAGTCGGCAATAACTCAATTTTTTTTAATTTATCTTTAATATAATCATTATCCATAATAAACATTACTCTTTTGTTATTTATCGAATAATCCGAGTCAAACTTTAGCCGTTAATCTGCTTTTTCATGATTGATCTCAAGGCAAGTATAGACTGCGAATGGATTTGGCAAACCCTTGCTTCAGTAATTGAGAGGACCTTGGCTATTTCTTTCATATTCATATCCTCGTGATAATAAAGGCTGAGAACAATTTTTTGTTTTTCAGGGAGCCTTTCTATTTCCCTTGCAAGTATACCTTCCAACTCGTGAAATGCCGCATATTTTTCCGGGTCATCACTTTCATCCGTCACATAACTAATGACCTTTTCCCTGTCTTCTCCGATTGATTCGTGCAGATCTTCGATACTTAGAATAGAAAGATTTTTATAATCTTTCATCAATGACAAATAATCTTCGAAATCCATATGCATTTCCTCGGCCACTTCTTCTTCCTTAGGATATCTGCCAAGCCTGTTTTCAAGTTTCCTTATGACTTCTTCTATCTTTTTTGCCTTAGACCTTGCACTTCTCGGGAACCAGTCTCTTGACCGGAGTTCATCTATCATTGCACCCCTTATCCTGAGATAAGCAAATGTATTTAATTTTGCTCCCCTTTTTGCATCATATTTCTCTAACGCTTCAAGCAATCCTACAATACCGGCAGATATAAGGTCTTCTATCATATTATTTTCTTCAAAACCTTTTGAAACCTTGTAGGCAAGATGTTTAATAATAGGAATAAATTCTTCAACAATTTTTTCCCTTTCATCCTCTATATTTTGAGCATATGCCCTTTTCCACATATCAGGATACCAGCCTGTTACATATTTTTAAAAGTGCCTTTGTTGCCTCTGTATCCGGAAAATGTTTAACCCATAATTTCTGTCTTTTTGTGGCCGCATTGATGTTTCTATCCATTGGAATATAGCCTATAAAATCAAGGTAAACGTCTAAAAATTTATCTGTCACAGAGAGAAGCTTTTTGTATATTTCAAGGCCTTCCGCCTCGTCTTTTGCCATATTCACAATAATATTAAAATCCTTCCTCCCTGTCTTTTTGCATAAAACTTTAATAACGGCATAAGAATCGGTAATGCTTGCCGGATCCGGCGTAACCACAATAAGAATATCGTCGCTGATTGAATTAAAATAGATAACATTTGAAGATATACCAGCAGAAGTGTCAACAATCAGGAAATCGTATTCCGGCAATTCGCGGAAAGAGGAAAACAATATATTTTTTTCTTCTACAGTAAGGCTTGAAAACTCACTAATACCGGAAGTAGCGGGGATAAGTCTGATTCCGCCAGGACCTTCAACAATAATCTCACCGATACTTTTTTTCCCTTCAATCAAATCTTTTATATTGAATTTAGGAACCATGCCAAACATGATATCTATATTCCCGAGAGAAAGGTCAGCATCAAGAATGTACGTTGATTCACCATTTGACCCAAGTATATAAGCCATGTTTGAAACAATGGACGATTTGCCGACACCGCCTTTCCCGCTCGTTACTGCAATAATCTTTTTTCGCCTGTTTTCCATATGTTTCCCTCTAAAAGTATTTTATAAAATGTCTCGTGGTTCGGCGTTAAAAGATCGCCGATGTCCATCCCTGTTGTAAGAAAACAAACAGGTTGTTCCAGAAAAACAAGATTGTGACAGATATGGCCCAGCGTTTCTTCCTCGTCAAGTTTTGTAAAGACAAGTCCGGCAATATTAGAATCATTAAACCTATTGCAATAGTTTTTTATCTTTTCATCTCTTGCGCCTGCCGGTAAAAGGATTATCTTTTTGATATCTTTTAACCTTGCTGTAACCCTTTTTTGTAAATCAATAGAACCTGAAATATCGATAATTTTTCTTGTTCTGTCCTTTGCAATTTTTAGAAAAAGATCTTCCTCGCTTACAGCAAAAGAAAATGGTATGCCATAACTTTCAGAAAAAATTATATGCTCATCCCAACATCCTTTCCTTGCAGGGTCATAGGCCAATATAGAGACATCTTTTCCTATGTTTGAAAGCATTTTTGAAAACTTTTTCGCCGTTTGTGTTTTTCCTGCGCCTGTAGGCCCCAGCATTAATATATGTTCATTTGAATTTGTGATGTCGCATATTTTTATTCTTTTTGCAATCGCATTCCTGAAGAAGAAATTGGCCTTTGCAATATCATTTGCAAGAACGCCTATCTCACCATAAATTTCGGAAATCATTGAAACAGCAAGATGAACATCAAATCCATTTTTCATCATTTTTTCAAAAAAAACTTTTAGAGGCAGGGGATATTGCTTTACTCTTTCCCTGACTATTTCCAATTCTAAACCAATAATTTTTTCACTTAATAATTTTGTAGTATGACTCCATATTTCTTCTGTCTTTTTTCTGAGAGCTCCCGTGCTGTCTTCTTCAAGTTCAGGATCATCATCCAAGCCAATGGATATTTCACAGCTTTTCCTTGAGTTTTTGCTGTTATTCTTAATATCCAGAATTATAGTATCCGAGCCATACTCCTCTTTTATCCTCTCTATTCCTTCCTTTATATCTTCAAAAATATATGTTTTAACTTTCATTAATCTTTATAACCCCACTCGTTTGTATTCTGATCTGCGGTGGAATCTCATTATGTGAAATTACTGTAATACCGTGGATATATCTTTCAAGAAATCTCCTTAATTTCCCTCTTGCGACAGGATGGACAAGCAAAATCGGCTGTATATTCTGAAGCATCGCTTTTTTTGCCTCATCTCCTATTTTTTCAATTAATTTCTGACTGAATGTAAGGTCAAATGCAAATAGCCCTCCCTGATCAGAGGGCTGTACGCTATTGATAATCTTTTCTTCAAGAGATTTCTCAAAAATAAGAATATTCAATATTCCATCCATGAGATATGGCTTTAGAATGTTCCTGGACATGCGCTGTCTGACATATTCTGTTATCAGATCAGGATCTCTCACGCTGGAAGATACGTCAGCTATAGTTTCAAGTATAGTTACAAGGTCTCTAATTGACACCTGTTCTCTGAGAAGATTCTGTAGAACTTTTTGAATAATCCCTATATTTATCTGAGTTTGTGAAAGCTCCTCAACAACTTTCTGATGTGTAGATGATATAGTTTCTACAAGCTTTTGCGTCTCCTGCCTTGTCATAAGGTCGTGGGCATTATTTCGTACTATTTCCGTCAAATGTGTTGCAACGACTGTTGGATGGTCTACAACCGTGAAGCCCTCGGCAACACATTTATCCCTATCTTTTTCCTTAATCCAGATTGCATCAAGATTAAATACCGGCTCCTTTGTGGGTATACCATCCACAACATTGTGTTTATCCTCGGGTCCCATAGCAAGAATATGTCCGAGAAGCAATTCTCCCCTGCCAACCTCGATGCCCTTTAAAAGGATGAGATATTCACTGGCTTTCAACTGAAGATTATCTCTGAGCTTCATCGGTGGAACCATTATGCCAAGCTCAAAAGCCATTTGTTTTCTCAGTGCCCTTATCTTACCAAGGAGTTCCCCGCCCTGTTCGGCGTCAACTATCGGGATGAGACCATAGCCTATTTCTAATTCAAGAATTTCAAGAGGCTGAATAAGTTCCGCTTTTTCTTCTCCGGCAGGTGCCTCTTCAGGAATAACTTCCACATCCTCCAGTTTCTGTTTTTTCATCATATAGCCCATACCGAAAGTACAGGAAGAAAGAATTAAAAAAGGCATAATGGGAATTCCCGGAACCATGCCAAGGGACAGTATAACAACGGATGCCAAGGTCATTGCCTTTGGCTGGGCCAACATCTGGTCGAAGACATCCCTGCCAAGGTTAGAATCACTGGCAGCCCTTGTGACAATAATACCTGCAGCAGTTGAAGTCAAAAGCGCCGGTATCTGGCTTACTAAGCCATCGCCGATAGTCATTATGGTATACACTGCCAACGCGTCATCGAATGACATGCCCTTCTGGGCAACACCAATAATCAATCCGCCGATTATATTTACAAAAACTATGATAATACCGGCAATCGCATCACCTCTTACAAATTTGCTGGCGCCATCCATTGCCCCATAAAAATCCGCCTCAAGCTCAACCCTTTCTCTTCTTTGCCTCGCTTCCGTATCATTCATAAGGCCGGCATTCAGGTCCGCATCTATGCTCATCTGTTTTCCCGGCATTGCATCAAGAGTAAATCGTGCCGCCACTTCGGCAACCCTGCCCGCGCCTTTTGTTATAACAACAAAGTTAATAATTACAAGTATCATAAAAACCACTATACCGACGACATAATTCCCACCCACAATAAATGTACCGAAGGCTTGAATAACACGACCCGCTGCATGCGAACCTTCGTCGCCATGAACAAGAATCAACCTTGTTGATGCTATATTCAAAGACAGTCTGAAAAGGGTTGTAATAAGCAAAATAGATGGAAAAACGGAAAAATCGAGGGGTCTATGCAGATACATACCTATAAAAAGGATGAGCAAAGACGCGGATATGCTTAATGTTAAAAATATATCTATGAGAAAACTATTCAATGGGATAATCATAATAAGTATAACAAAAACAATACTTACCGCGATTACTATATCGCTTTTCTCTCTTATATATGTAATTAGATTGCTATTCACTATAGCGTTATCCTATTCTTCTTTTTGTACACCTGCGCAAGGAGTTCCGCTACAATCAGATAAAACTTTTCCGGTATACTGTTGCCGACTTTAACGGAATAGAACAGCGCCTGTGCCAACGGCTTGTTTTCTCTCAATGGAACGCCATGCTGTATTGCCACTTCTTTAATCCTTTGCGCGATAAATCCTGCGCCCTTTGCCATCACTTTCGGTGCAGGCATGTTTTTTGGATCATACTTAAGTGCCACTGCAAAGGTTGTCGGATTTGTGACAATTACATCAGCGCTTTTTACATCCTCAATCATTCTCCTCCTGGACATTTCTCTCTGGAGACTTTTGATCCTTGATTTAATAAGGGGGTTGCCCTCTCTATCCTTATATTCTTCCTTTACCTCCTGCTGCGTCATCATCAGGTCTTTTTTGTGCTGCCATTTTTGAAACAAAAAATCAAGCCCGGCAATAAACAACAAAACAATACTTACCTTTAGCGCTAAGCGGAAAGATGTTTTTCCAAGATATTCAATTATCGTTTTTATATCCCTGGAAGGAAGTGATATTAAATCCGGTAACTCCTTAATAATAATCGAGTACGATATATACACTAGTAAAATGACCTTCAAAAGAGATTTAAAAACCTCAACTGCAGATCTTTTTGTAAATAATTTTTTTATTCCTTCTACAGGGTTAAGTTTTTCAAAATCAAATTTGATAGACTCGGAACTCCACATAAAACCGGATTGCAAAACACTTCCCAATATGGCAATTGTACTAAGCAGTGCAAAAATCGGCAGGACAAGCCACAACCATTTAAACATGCCAAAGGATAATATCTCATAAACAGTAGATATATTTACATCAAGATCAATATTTGTCACATAAGCCATATACACTTTGTACATCTCGCTGAAGCCGTGAGAAACCGAATAGTACAAGAATATGGAGATGAACAGAATTGCAAAGCATGAGGATAGATCTTTTGACTGGGCAACCTGCCCTTTATTTTTTGCCTCTTCAAGCCGCTTATCAGTCGGCTGCTCTGTCTTTTCCTGAAAGGAATCAGCCATACATTACACCATAAGTCTCATAATTTTTAAAATTTCCATATCCATAGTTCTGAAAATGTTAGCTATGGAAGTAGTCATAAAGCCCATAGAAAAAGAGAGCACGGCAAATGTTATCAATATCTTCATGGGCATAGCTTCGACAAAGATATTTATCTGCGGAATCATCCTCGAAAGCAAGCCAAGAGCCAGATCAACAATAAAAAGTGTTACAATTAAAGGGGCGCCGATCCTTAGCCCCATTGAAAATATCCTGCTTATAAGATTGCTCATATAATGAAACAGAGAATTGTTCAGAACAATCGAGCCGACAGGGAGTTCCTTAAAACTGAGGGATATGCCCTTAATCAGAATATGATGCGCATCAATAGCAAAGAAAACAATGACGGTAAGTATATTAATAAATTGCTCCAATACAGACACCTGCGTCATACTCAGAGGATCCATGAAACGGGCAAAACCGAATCCTGTCTGAAGGGCCGATACTTCACCGGCCGCGTAGACTATTGAAAAGAGAACTCTTACAAAAAGACTGATTGTCAAACCGACAAATATTTCCTTAAGAATCAGCAACAACATATAATATGGATCACTGCCAAGAGCATTGTTTACGCTAACAAGGTCGTAGAGTAAAAAGGATATGGCCAAAGATAATCCTGCCTTAAATGGAACGGATACAGACCTTGAAGAAAACAAGGGTAAAAGCCATAGGATAGATGCTACTCTGAAAAAAACCAGAATGAATTTTTGACTGCTTATATTAATATCAATAGGCATCATTTCACATAAACAGGTATGTTTGAAAAAAGATTGATAGTATATGTTGTAAGGACATTCAACATCCATGGGAACAAAACCATCAGGCATGCCGCTATTACAAGTATTTTAGGTACAAAAACCAGCGTCATTTCGTGTATCTGCGTAGCTGCCTGAAAAATGCTTATAAGCAAGCCTACAATAATCGAAGCAAATAGTGCCGGCGCCATTACCATAAGGGTTGTTTTAAGAACATCTCTGAAGATTTGAACTATAACATCCTGGCCCATACTTCCTCCTTAAAAACTTTTAATTAATGAACCTACAAGCAGGTTCCATCCGTCTACAAGCACAAAGAGCATAAGTTTGAACGGCAGAGATATAAATATCGGCGGCAACATCATCATACCGGCAGCCAGAAGAACGCTCGCCACCACCATATCAATAACAAGAAAAGGAATATACAAAAGGAATCCTATCTGAAAAGCTCTTTTCAATTCGCTTATCGCAAAAGCCGGCACAAGCACCCTCATAGGGATCTCACTCTGGGTTTTCGGCTTATTTAATCCTGCGACACTTATAAAAAGCGCTAAATCCTTCTCTTTTGTATATTTGAACATAAAAACACTCATCTCTTTTGATGCATTCGTAAGAAATTCATCAAAATTAATTTTATTACTCATATATGGGGATAAGGCATTCGTATGCACTTTTTCGTAAGTCGGCGCCATAACAAAAAAGGTTAAAAACAGTGAAAGCCCTATAATTATCTGATTAGGAGGAAGTTGCTGTATTCCGATTGCTTGTCTCAAAAGAGACAGGACAATAACAATTCTGGTAAAAGAACTCATCAGTAAAAGAATTGCCGGAGCAAAGGCTAATACAGTAAGAAGTGTTACAATACTAATAAGATTCTTATTACCCTCATTTGTAGTAAACATGCCCAGCAGGTCGTTTTTCCCCTGGGTTTTGTCTTGAGTGTTTGCCTTTGCATGAGCGAGGACAGGTATTAGAAACAAGGAAACGATAATAATGCTGACTAATAAAATTTTCATGCGCCTTTGTCCGCCTTTTTCCATTTTGTAAGAAGGGTTAATTCTTTCTCTCCAACGCCAATAACCAATACATGCTCATCAATCTCCACAACAGAAACGTACTTTTTATATCCAAGATATATCGAATCCTGCTTTTTCAGGTTATACTCAGGTTTACCCGGTTTCAGGTTAAGCTTGAGTTTTCCGGCATATCTATACAGCAGCGCCATGCCGGAAATAATGCCCAGAAGAATAAAAACAACTTTAATAACATTAATATAAATATCCATTATGCGAGCTTTTGAACCCTTTCTTTAGGCGTAACAATATCCATAATCCTCACACCTAAACGTTCGTTTACAACAACTATCTCTCCCTTACCGAGAAGCTTCCCATTAACATAAATATCTACAGATTCTCCGGCAACCTTGTTTAATTCAATAATTGATCCTTTTGAAAGAGAAAGAAGTTCCCCTATAGCCATTTTAGTTCTTCCTATTTCAACAGAAATTTCAACCGGTATATCCAAAAGGCTATCAAGGTTTAGCTCAAACTTCTTCCCGTTAACCGCCTGCTGATTTTCAATTAAAAGCTCTTCCATCTTGCCTCCCATCTATTTCAGTATCAGAGAACACACTATTTTTAAGACTGACAGTCATCAGGCTTAAATTTATCTTCTGCGTATAGTTCTTTTGTCCTTTCAACTTATTGCCTCCTCTATCATAACCGCCTTGTTTCCCTTTAAAATACCCAGCTTACCTTTAAATTTTATTCTATCGTTTATTAGGACATCCACAGAGTCATCCACGCATTTATCCACCATAATTATATTGTCCTCAGTGACCTTCAGAAAATCTTCCAGAGACATTTTCCTTTTTCCAAGGACCGCTCTGATCTCAAGTGGTACTTCCGAAGTTCTTTCTCTTAGTTTATTGAGCCATTTTTCCCTCATATCCAAGTCTTCGCGGGATGGAGTTGAAATCAGATAACTTTTGATGGTTTCAAGAATACCGTAGGGGATACACACCTTAATCCAGCTTGTAATATCGCCAATCTCCACTGAAAACTCACAAAGGCTCACTATCTCTTCCGGAGACACCATGGTGATATAGTTAGGGTTCATTTCAGATCTGGAATATTTGCATTTTATCTCATAAACAGGAGCCCACGCCTTTTCCATTTCAACAGAAACAAGCCCAACTATCTTCTTTATAACGCCAAGCTCAATCTTCGTAAATTCCCTTCCTTCTATCCTTGTAGCTGAAGCATTCGAACTCCCGAAGATAGTTTCAAGCACTGAAAAAATTAGCTTTGCATCAAAAATTACTATAAAAAATCCTTTCAAATTTTCTGTAACAATAATATTCATATTCGTCGGGAGCGGCAATGTCTTTATAAAATCTCTGTATTCTATATACTGGATAGGGCTCTGCTCCAGTTCCACCTCCTTCTCTATAAAAAGAGAAAGTGCTGATCTTAAAGATTTAGAAAATCTGTCGTATATAAATTGCAATGCAGGGAAATTCTCTTTTTTGCCCTTTGTATACTTGACAAAATCAAACGTTTGGACTTCGATCTTATTTTCAACCTGAGTTTCAACTTGAACTTCAACTTCAGTCTGAGGTTCTATCTCACCATCAGACAAACCGCTCATCAGAGCATCAATTTCTTCCTGCGACAGTATCTGTTCCATTTGTTCCCCTCACTGGATAATAATATCAGTGATATATATTGCCGTTAAATCCCCTTGATCTTTAAATATGGCTTTCAGGGCATTGTGCAACTCCTCTTTAATAGCATTTCTGTTGCTCACATCCGTAAGCATTTCAGGTCCTTTAGTCCCAAGCACTGAAAGTATCTTGTCTCTAATCATGGGCACCATCTTTTTTGCTTCTTCAAGAACCTTAGCGTCTTTCAACTCAATTCCTATGGAAACCTTTGCAAATCTTGAGCTGCTCCCTGAAATATTAAAAAGGAATGGTTCAAGGGGCATAATGGGACCAACTGTTTTTTCCTTTTTGTCCTTTTTATGTTCAATTTTTTCTTCGGGCGCGCCAGAAAACTTCTGTATTATCTTATCACCAAAAAAGAAATATGTTCCGCCGGCACCAATACTCAACGCCAGAAAAACAATCAACAATATAAGCTTAAACTTACCTTTCTTTTTTTCTTTCGGTTGCTCAAGATTTTCTTCTTCTCTTTGTTCTTCTTCCATAATACCCCTCCTTTAACATTCTACAAAAGCAATATATATGCCAAAGAAAACAGCGGTAAATGGTATGTTATGAGTAATGAGTAATAACAGAATGTTACAGATATATAACTATTGATTTTTATCTGCATTGCATCCTGTTATAAGGATATTTGAATCTTTCGAGGCAATTTTATGTTGGAAAGAGGAGCATCTATGTCATCCAATTGACATCAGGCATATAGTTCTTAGTAATAATATTTTAAGCGATTTTTTATATTTTTATAGCTTTTATCACAGGTTTTTCAAACCTTGTGTTGTCGGCATTTATTTAGTTGGTAGAAATAAACCACTTCACAATCTATTATGCAAATAAAACGAAAGAATAATCCATAAGATTGAAATATTATTGACATAATATCGCATAAATGCTTATATAACAATTCTAACGATAATTTAGATAAGCAAAACAAGGCATGCTTCCTTGGTGTTTTTGCTGTTAATTACTATAATCAATGATAAGGTGTAATTTAAATCAAAATGATGATTGTAGATCAAATACCGTTAAAAATGCACAACCGCAGAAGCGAATTATTGTCCATTCCAACCGATATTGCTTGATCTGATGTTTGAACCCTCAATTATAAAGTGTCTATATAATACACCAAACAAAAAAGGTATTTTAATAAAATGAAAAAACTTCTCTTTGTGGATGACAACGAAGATTTCTTGAATTCCCTGAAAGATTTTTTTACAGATTATAACAATGAGTTTACTGTGTTTACAGCCGAGAACGGGAAAAAAGCTGTTGACATACTCGATTCCATGCCTGTCGATCTTGTTCTTACAGATATAAAAATGCCCGAAATGGATGGATTTGCCCTGATGTCACATATAAACAGGAAACATAAAAAAACTTCCATTATCGTTACAACGGGGCACGGAACCAATGCAATTGAAAACCTTGTAAAACTTTACGGTGGTGGCCACTATTTCCAGAAACCATTAGATTTCATCACTGTTCTTAATGTAATACGCAACGAACTTAACAGCGTCGTACAGGGCTTCATCAAGGGTATATCGCTTTCATCACTTCTACAGATCATTGAACTGGAAGAAAAGACATGCACAATCATAGTGGACGATGGCAAACATACGGGGTATCTCTTTTTTGAGGACGGAATTCTCATAGATGCCGAAAAAGATGATGTTACCGGGACTGATGCCGCGCATCAAATCCTCAGATTAAACAATCCTGAGATTAAGATCGAAAACAAAAATAGTAAACGAATAAAAAAGATCAACATACCGATTATGCATCTTCTCCTTAATAGCACACTAACCAACGATGAGGATAGAACAAATGCTGCCGGTATTGAAGATAAAGACAAATCTGAACAAGCAAAAAGGAAATTTGATGACTTTTTTTGCCAGAAGAAAAAGGAAAGGGGAAAGTGGAAAGCCCTTGAGCAACGTATGGTTTTTGACGAGATAAGCAAAACAGACGGTTTTATTGCAGGCGCAATATTTTTTACAGACGGTGAGGTACTGACAAGCAAAACTTCACAAAATATTGACATACTACAGATAGGGGCATTATGCAATGAACTTTCTCTTATTGCCATGTCTATTGCAGAGAAAACTGATAAGACCAACATATCCTACGTAGAGGTCCAAACAGACAGATACAACTACCTGCATTATTATGTTATTCCAAATCTTATAGGCCTTGGCATTATTGCTTCTCAGGGAACCAACACCCTTGAATTGAAAAACTCCTTAAAAAAGATAGCAGACACCATTGTTGATGAGTTCGCTGATTGATGTGTCTTCAGATTATTTGATGCAGACCTTGATAACCTGTTGAAAATCTGTTTTTCCTTGAAAAACCTTTATAATGCCGTCTTGAAGTAAGGTAGTCATCCCCTGCGACATGGACAATCCATGAATATCATCAGCCTTTGCTTGATGGAGGATTGCGCTCTTAATTTCGTTGGAATTGACGAGGAGTTCATGAATACCCATCCTCCCCTTGTACCCGGTGCCATTGCATATCTCACACCCGACTGGCCGATATAGGACAAGATCGCTGTCAAAGGGTATCCCAAGTCTATCAAAATACTGTTTTCCGTATTTCTCTGCAATTATCTCATATTCCTGTTGAGTCGGGTTATACGCCGTTTTGCATTGTGGGCAGAGCACTTTAACAAGTCTTTGTGCAAGAATCCCTAACATAGAATCCCCAAAATTAAGAGGATCAATTCCCATATCGAGCAATCTCGCGATAGTCTCAGAAGCACTGTTCGTATGAAGGGTGCTAAAGACGAGGTGGCCAGTAAGTGCAGCCTCCACGGCTGTCCTTGCTGTCTCCTTGTCACGCATCTCCCCGATCATAATAACATCCGGGTCAGCCCTGAGAAAGGCCCTCATAGCCGCTGCAAAATCAAAACCTACTCTAGGATTAACCTGGACATGTCTGATTCCATCCTGCGTAATTTCAATAGGATCTTCTGCCGTCCATATCTTTTTCTCCGGTTTGTTGATATGGTGAAGAGCGCCATGCAAGGTCGTGGTTTTACCTGAACCGGTTGGGCCTACAACAAGGATGAAGCCGTATGGTTTCGACGTGATTCTGGTAAATTCTTCGTAGTTTCTTTCTGTGAGACCGAGAGACTCAAGGACTACAACATCTCCCTTGGCAAGGATTCGCATTACTACGTCCTCGATGTCTTTCTGGCTTGGTATAACCGCAACCCTGAGTTCTGTAATACCTTGATTTTTTTGTTTGAAAACAATCTTACCGTCTTGGGGCTTTCTCCTTTCTGTAATATCTAGATTGGACATAATCTTAATTCGTGATACTACGGCCTTTTGATGTTTAAAAGGCATCGTTTGGTATAATGTGCAATCTCCATCAATTCTAAAACGTATGGCAGTCGAATGGCTTTTTTTATTCGGTTCAATATGGATGTCTGATGCCTTACGCTCAACTGCATCGGCTATTATCTTGTTAACATAGCGGATAATAAAGCTATCCGACTCACTCACCTCTTCCCCTTCTTCATTATCTTCATCAATTTCTATATCGCCTATATCAATATCCTCAAAGAGAAGTGGATCAATCTCCGGAGACGTGGCATTGCCGTCTTCAAAGCAATGGTTAATTAAGTTGATAACATCATCTGTCAACGCAATGTATATCTTTATATCCTTTATTTGAAGAAGGCCCTTGATCCTGTCCAGCTTGATAATATCGCTTGGATCATACATGACAATATCAACAACATCCTTATTTTTTCTTATGGGGACCCAGAGTTCCCGAATAAGGTATTCTTTATTAAGATCGCGAAAAAGATCATGAGAAACAGGCAGGGAAGGATTGAATACAGCATATTCACAACGATAAAAATCTTCAAGGGAATGAATTATATCGTCTTTTGATATTTTATGCTTGGCCATCAGGACCGATTCAATCGGCTCATAGGATCTCTTTGCCTCCTTAAATGCCTTATCAAGTGTTTTTTCATCCAGTAAGCCTAGCCTTATAAGAGATTCGAATTTTGTTGTCATTTGCCGGTTTATCATCTTAAAGTTGCTAAGAGCAACCCCAAGGACATGGGATATTTCGTTGAGATACAATTGCATCTCATTAGAAAATTCTTTCTTGTCTTTATGCCAGCAGGCAAGTAAAGTGCCAAGAAAGTCTTTCTTGTGGATGATTGGTACAGCAATTACTTGGGAAAATGTTGCTTCAATGTTATCGCTTATACCGGCATTGCACTCCAAATCATTATCAATAGACTTAATTTCGCGTTGATCATGTAAGTTTTTTACAAAGATAATATCCCTTTTAACGGCACAGAGTCCTGGAACTGTTTTCCTGTCTATTTTGATGCGCATTACGCTTGGCACCAGATTATTTACGGTAAGCGTATACAACTCACTCCTGTGGTCATCTGCAATAAATAATGTTGAAACATCGGATTCAAAATAGTGTCCGATGAATTCTTGCAGGACATTCATCATTTCCAGAATATTTTTTGATGAATTGATTCTGTCGGTTAGGCCCTGGACAGATTTATGACCAACGGCAACCAAGACACTCTCATTGACACAATCAAGGGGCTCTTTAAACAAGAGCACTTCGAGAATGCTTTCAAAGAAGTTGTAATCCAGCGGTTTAACAAAATATCTATAGACGCCTATGCTGGAGATAGCATCTATTAATTGCGAATTTGACGAAGCAAGAATTAATATAACCGGTATATTGGGATAGTGTCTCCTTATAAATGTATATATCGGGAAGCTTCTTGTATCCTGCTTTGTCATATTAATAATAACAAGGTGGATAGTTGAAGACTTTAAAATATCCGTGGCTTCTTTTCCATCATTAACGGCGGTTAGACGGTAAAAGTCCGAGTAAAGCGATAACGTCTTGATTATATCTGCCACGAAAGACTTGTCCTCATCAAGTGCAAGAATCTGTTTGGGGGCCGCCGAAAATTCTCTACTGGTTACCATATATTCCAATAAGCGGGAAGCGATTGATTCTGCAATATCAATCAATAACACTTCTTCTTCAAGAAAAGGGGCATCTTGATTCTTCTTATTGAAAAGCTCAACAATACCCACAACCCTTCCCTCGTGGAATAGCGGGACAGAAAGAACCTGTTTTATCTGGTTTCCGTTTTTATCATAGAGGCTATAGTTAATATGGAAATGTTCGTATGAAACCTTCGATAATTCATTATTGTGAAAGTCTGCAATATTCAGCACGTTCCCGGTTGAGGCAGTGTATCCCTCTATGCTACTTCTATCAAACGGGATGTGTTCGGCAAGACGATATTTCTGTGTCTGAAAAAAGAGCGTCAATTGTTCGGACTTTGAGTCAAGCGAATAAATAGCAAAATCATGGGCATTCAACAAGGTTAATATACGCTCATGTATCAGCACTAAGACCGGTTTTAGTTCGATTGCCTTTCCGATAATCTCCTTTATGCTGTTTAGCTCTTTTTCTGTTTGTATAAGCCTGTCTAGCTGCAGAATTTCATGATCCCGTAGCGGATTAACCACGGTTGCACCTTTCCGAGCACAAATAATGGCATGACGGTTTTAATAAATACATCATCGAACCCACTATATATGCCGCTCTCAAGTAGAAATATTTTTTTATAAGGTGTCTTTGTTTTTCTTTAGTGATTATATATCTCATAAATATCTATTTTCCGATAAGGTTTAGCATATATTTTAGGAAGTTTTGACTAATTGCTAATAGATAGTCAAAGGTTTTGACTATATAATCAAAGATATTCAGTGCGTATTCAAAGATCGTCTCTCCTATCCCATAATAGAAGATTGAGAAAATACTGGCAGACGCGATAAGGACCATGATGAGTATAATTGCTTGTGCTGACAATTCAGGATGATAGTCCTTTTTTCTTTTATGTTTAACCAGTGACGTCTTGTTTTCTCTGAGCCCCCATGATTCAAACGACTGCTGCATAGGTTCTTCTGTCTTTGTAAAAAATTGTAGTGCATCTCTGTTGTTAAAATCCGCTTTATCCTCGTTTGAAACAAACTCCATTCGGTCCGTTAAAAGTTTCAATTTTCCCGGATCGCTTGGTTTGACATTGTTTATTGCAATGTTTGATTTAGACATATCGTCAGATTTAACTGATTTGGCATTGTCCGTCGAAAGGTTTGATCCCAGCGAATCTCTGGATTTGTCTTGTTTGCCGTTGATAATATTAGCTAAAAAAGCATCTAAGTCGTCTTTAGCCTGGGCAAGATAACAAGCGTCCTTGCCATTTAACCCTTCACGTCCAAAGAAGAGGCCTTGTTTGTCTAATGTACACGCAAGGAATACGTCGAGATCACTCTTTTCTTTTAGCAATTCATCAAGCACACTCGGAACAGAGCGTGCCCTCACAATAGGTTGATTTTTGTCCAATTCCATAAAGTGGGTGTCGAAATGAATTTTCATTGAATGGCCGCATACATTACACTTGTATTGACTTACGTTACTATTCTCTCCATCCAATTCAATCGTATGCTTTTGTCCGCACTCCTCGCAGAAAACAACCATAAAACCCCCAAAAAAAATTTAATTCATTTGTTGCGCTATCTTCCATTCAGATATTAGTTTTTTAAACTCATCCCGTATAACACTCCTTATTTCTTCAATGATAGCATCAATAGCGTCTTGCGGCAAGAGAGGGCTGGCACTTAAAGGTTGAGCCTTCCGTTCTTGAGGCAACCCTTGAATATCATCATATCTTGTTTCAGAAAAATCTTTTATTGTCTTAACCCAATTTTTATACTGCTCGACAATGTCAGCAAAGACTGTTCTTTTTTCTCCTTCAGGCGGGTCTGAATCAAGAACCCATCCCAGTTTTTCTGATATATTTGATAGCATCTTCCCAACCCTGGAATCAGCTTCATTTTTTTTGATTTGAATATATTTCCCGAGAAACTGGAGAATACGGATTATGCCAAGAGCGATTACGTCATCCTTGAATTTATCTTGAAGCTTGTACAGAATTTCACTATACTGTTTAATAATATCATCTGTTATCTCCCATTCAAGGGAAAGTATAATGGATTTCAACTGTTGGGTAAGTGAAATATTGTTAAATCTGTTTGTTTTATTCTCCTTGTTATTCTCTTTTTCTGCAGTTTTTAGGGTAATCTCCTCCACCACCTCTTCTTCTCCAAATATTGCGTCAAATTTTTCACCGGCGTCGATGGCAATTGAACGATCTTTATCCATATACATCTCCTTTTTTGTGAACTTTACTGCAATTCCTTTTCAATAAAAGCAATAGTATCTATGGTTATCCTTCTGAGTGTTGGTATAATATTCATGCCGGTTATTCCGCTAGCTGCAAACGTTGGGGCCTTGATGTGGAGGTTGAGGTCATTCTCCAGATCACCGATGCTAAGCAGAGGAGTGCTATCATGCGCAAGGTCTCTCTTGTTGTACTGCATTACGATGGGCACATTGAAGATATCTTTATTGTAAACATTAAGATTCTCCTTAAGATTGTTCAAGGATTCTACATTTTTATAACGTTGTTCGGCCTGAGAGTCAGCAACAAAAACCATACCGTCAACGCCCTGTAAAACAAGGCGTCTTGTCGAGTTATATTTTATCTGCCCTGGCACAGTGTACAACTGGATCCTCATATTGAAATCATGTATCTTCCCCATATCAAAAGGTAAAAAATCAAAAAAAAGTGTGCGATCGCCGTGCGTTTTTATAGAAACCATTTCTGTCTTGATACGTGATTGATACTTATCATAAATATATTGGAGGTTTGTTGTTTTACCTCCCATTGCAGGTCCGTAATATACAATTTTGACCTGAATCTCCTTGTCTCTCATATTGATAAGCGCCATTTAATCTCCCCGTTTACTATTATATTTATCGGCACCATCTTTTTGGCAAACTAATTTTTATTTTTCACATCCGAAGTTTATTTAATTGAGCCGTAACCTCATCAATTTTTAAACGTACAAAACCAAGAAGTATATCATCGTCAAAAACACTGATAAGTATGAAAGCATCTCCCACTCTGGTTAAATATATATTTTTTTCTTTTCCCTTATGGAAAAGCAATGAAAACTCACTTTCCCCGAGAATACTTGCTATACTTTTCATTGCCCCGAAATTGCCTGCAACAAGAGCGGCAAGAGGAAAAATGTCCTTCCTGTACCCACCGTTGTCAATATAAGTGATGACATTTCCGGCTGTATCAATTAAAATTGCAGTTTTTATTCCACTATTAATAAGATTATCAGATAGGATTTTTTCAATTTTGCCAAGCTCATCGTCCTTTAATATTATGTTCATTAGGATTTTTTCTCCTTACAAAAACGTACCATCATACCAACCTTAAAAAATAAGACCGTATGCCTCAATCTCAACCGAGAATTTACGATACCACGGTTCAAGTTTTTTGGTAAGTTCCGGCAATACCCCAAGTTCATTGGTAAGCTCTTTAACACACTTCATCACACCCTTTGCAATTTCTTCATTGCTGGCCTGACCGGTAAAAATTATTTTCCCTTCGTTATAGTCAAATTCTGCAGCAAAGGGATCAAGGAATGGGTATTCCTCTGCGTGTTCTCTAAACTTATTTTTTAAAAGAATGTAGAATTTGTTCTTTTGTTTTTTGTCCAAATAAACAATTTCTTCAAATTTTGTGAGAAGTTGCTCCAAAACTGGTAGGATGTTCAATGCAGTCAAGGACTTTTCTTTAGACACTTCGCGATTATTGTCATCATCCGGCGAGATTTTGTATACGTTAAAAATACCACCGACCTCTTTTATTGTGCGAATGATTATGGCTGTATTTTCCTCGGACCAATTACCGTTTCCTTTTCCTGAAGAATAGAAGCTGCCAACTATAGCACCATTTTTTAAAAAAATAAGGCCGTTATCTTCACTGTTATTAAAGATGATCTCCACATATCCCGTGTTCCCTTCGACATTTATCTTGTTCAGCAGAGCCTCAAGGTCAGTAAATACTGAATTCAGGTCTTTATATAATGCCTTTGCTGTATGGATATTTGACCAAAAAAAGAACCATTCAAGATCAATTTTATATACATTTATCGTAAATCTGAAATTACCTCCAGCCTTCACTAAGCTATCAATGGCAGCTTTACCGGACAAATCTGTATTACTGTCATGAAAAACCCCATTTACAACACCTTCTTTGTAAAAGAATAAAATACCCTCGGCCACAAAGGATTTAAAATGAACAGCGCCTGAAATAAACTCTTCCTGACAGTAATCTATAAGTTTATTTATATCAATGTAAAAGCTGTTTAAGTCTGCGAGGACAGGTTTTTCCTTGGGAACGGTAATCATAGCTAATCTCCTTTTGGGAATTACTAACGACGTCTCAAGCGCACTATTGCAAGGCGTACGCTTTCCTGCATACGAGATATTGCCTCTGCAAGCTCTCCTATTTCATCATTTGATCTGACCATGATCTCTACATCCATGTTTCCGACACTGATCTGCTCTGCTGCGGAGGCGAGATACCGTATCTTTCCGATCAAAGAACGGCTGTAAACAAAAATAATTATAACCATGGCAAGAATAACGATGATTGATCCTGCGATGACGAAGTTAATGATATTAGCAATCGCTGCCCTGGATGACTTTTCAATTCTTTTCATAGGGGCCGTAAATTCATCCATGTATGTTGTGCTTGCAACAATAAATCTGGTGCCTTCAACAGGGGCGCAAACCATGTATTTTTCGCGAATACGGCCATCCGGATCTTTCCAAATATAATAACCTTCTGATTCTTTTTGTTTCAAAACTCCAGTAAATATCTTCCAAAACTGATCACCATCTGCACCTAGCTTTTCTTTGACTGAGTTCATATCAGTACCTGCAATTTTAGGGGTGGAGTGCGCCCACACCATCCACAATCCTTTTTCATCCGGAAGTTCATAAAGAGTAGTATAACCCGTTCTCCCGACAGACTGGACAGCCAGTTTGAAAAATTCGGGGTCGTTTTGGAATTCTTCCTTCTTGAGCTTTGGGCGATTCAAGAGATACATCTTTACTTGACTTGCAACCGAATGGGTAGCCATTTCGATCTCATTCTCTGCCATCTGTGTTACAACCTTGTTACTTTCATGGGATGTATTTTGTATGAGAGAGACTGTCTGCCTTATCGTGATGAAACTTGACGCGCTAAATATGATGATCAGGGGAATTAAAAGATAGATATACAGCTTTCCACGGATCCCGATACCTTTCAAGCCTTTTCTCGTTGCATCAGGACTTGCATCTAATGATTGTATAGAATTGCTTCCAGATGATGACCCCTTTCCAACTCTTTTTTCTTTCATGGTCAAATCTCCTCGCTTATATAATGTGTGTTTATTTAATTTAAACGCTTATATGTTCCTGATCATGTGTCTTATCGTTTCCCATTCAGATTCAAATAACTATGATAGAGCATGGTGCTATTAACATTACAACTATGTCTCATTCATTATATCCTGCGGATTGAATCAGTTTTTTCATCTTTTCCATGAATATTTTCTGCCTCTCCACGTTACGAATCTCCTTTGACAATGCGCCTATCAGATCGTTAACGCGGTACGAGGGGAATTTGGTGATTCCATATCCTATTTCATCGATAACATCTTCGATTAATATATCCGCAAAGGGTCCAATGGCAATTAGAAGCTGTTCTCTGAGATAATCAAAAAAAGTCCTGTCGAGGAATGTTATCGAATCGTCTTCCGCTGGTTCTATAAGGCCAAGCTCTGTGAGCTTTAGGAGTATATCCCGAATTTCCTCAAGACTCATGTTTGTTTTTTTTGCAATTGAGCCTATGTTCTTTTTGCCGTCCATCTCGATCAGAACACCGAGCATTTGAATATCGATAGAGAATTCGGATTTCTGTTCCTTTTGGGTCCGCTTAAAAATCAGTGGATAAATGTCCATTTTTTTAGCTTCCATAACATAACCACCTAATTAGTTTTTTTTGAGATATTAGAAGCATTGCAGGGCAATTTGTGCAAGCATGACTCTGATGTTATTGCCACCCTGCAGCACCATATGGTGAGCTAATAAATCTCATATTTATATTTTTGGTAATTATCGAATCAAAGATGCATTTATTCAATATTAAATAAATATTAACTATATATTATATTAATATTAATATATGTGTTACGGAACTATCCTGTTGATCGGAACGTATTTACACAAGCCTGAATATTACAATATTGAAAGCAGGCGGGAACGAAGGTTAAACTTCTTCTTGTTAATGCCCAGCTTCCTCCTTATATTGTAACGATGGATATCAATCGAATCTTTTGATACATGGAGCAGTTCCACGATCTCCTTTGTTGTCTTACCGTCTCTGATATAATTGGCAACCTGAATCTCAGTGGGGGTCAGGTTGAACTGGCTCAAACCGCGGAGGAATGGTGAAGCAATGTTTTTCAGGTTTTCCTCCATTAAATTTAAATAGGTCATCTGCATATCGGTCGGTTTCAGCTTTTTTACTTTCTCAATATATGGCATGACGAGTGTCTTGATGTTGGCAACAACATTCTCTTCCAGTTCCCTCTTTGCTTCTTCCACGTTTTTTAATAATATCTTCAGGGCTGTATTTGTTTCCTCAAGGCTAACGGACTTTGCCTGTAATGCATTCTCAGCCATCTTAATGCCCGTGATATCCCGCGCAACACATACTGCGGATTCATATGTCATGGGCGAGATAGAAGCGGAAAACCAGTATTCTTTTCCTACTATATCCAGGCTGTATTCAATGGTTACGGTCTGATTAGTTTTCAATGCTTTTTTCACGCTCCCGACAATATGTGCGGCTGTTTCTCTAGGGAACACATCCTTGCATGTAATTTTTTCTCCAGACTTCCATAGATGCCCTTGTTTTGTTGAAGCAATTTTGACAAACCGGCCGTGTGTGTCAATTACCACGATTACATCATTCATCGATTCAATAAGCGCCCGAAGTTCAGCCTCCGAACGCTGCAATCCTTCTTCCGCCTGCTTTCTCTTTGCAATATCTTCAACCGTACCCTCGTAATAGAGTATCGAACCATCTCCTCCCTTTACTGCTCGTGTATTTATTAATACCCATATAACATTGCCGTCCTTATGTTTAATTCTCGTCTGAAATCCTTCCACACTTCCTAATTCATCGATAAAACGCTTTATTAAGTGTCGGTCTTCGCGACGAGCATAAACTTGGTTTTCCAAGCTGATAACGGTCTTTACCATCTCTTCCGGGGTCTCATAACCACACATCCTTGCCATGGCATTGTTGACGGTAATATATCTCCCTTCAGAGTTACTCTGGAATATCCCCATGACAGCATTATCAAAAATACCCCGGTATTTCTCTTCGGCCTGTTTTAAAAGCCTTTCTGACTCTTTGCGCTCGGTAATGTCGTAGACAAAACCAATGACCGCCGGTTTCCCTTCGTATTCAATGCTTGCAACGCTGCAGTCTCCCCAATATTCTTCTCCGTTCTTTGCAACAACCGGTATCTCATATCGTCTGGGGGTTGTATCGTTACCCTCCCGGCGTGCAAGAGACCTTGTTTTAACCTCTTCTCGCACCGCAGGATGGATAAAGTCCCATGGATGCATATTGAGTATCTCTTCGGCGGTACAACCCAATATCGATATCATATATGGATTTGCATATCGTATATAATCATCCTGGTAAATAAAGATCGATGCAGGGACTGCATCTGCCATCTTTCTGAATTTCTCTTCACTTGTTCTCAATCTTTGTTCAATCTGTTTGCACTCGTTGATGTCCGTAAATGTTCCCACGGCCACCAAGGGTCTTCCGTCTTCAGCCCAGGACATTATCTTCCCTCTTAGGAAAACCCATTTATAGGTCTGGTCCTTACACTCTATTCTATGCTCAATGCCTGAGGTCTGCACACCCTCACTTAAGAACTTTTCAATATGTTCCATAACTCTATTGGTATCTTCGGGGTGTATGCGCTTTGTCCACTCGTCTAAATAATTGCTGATCTCATTATCTCCATAGCCTAATACCTCTTTTAATTTCTTTGAATAAAAAACCTCGTTTGTCTGGATATTCCAGTCCCATACACCATCAGCAGCACCTTCAAGAACGAGCCTCCATCGCTCTTCACTTTCTCGTGCCGAATAATAAAGTGTTTCCAACTCACGAATGAAATCTTCTTTTGTTTTATCTTCATCTCGCATTGGTCATTTCCTAAACTTCCTGTAAAAACAGATGTTCAAACAATATAATGAAACATGATCCCTAATGTCAATAGTACCGATTGTAGAATATCTTTATATATTCAGTGATCACCCTGATAAACTGTAGGCAACAATCATTTCGCCCGCAAATATAACAATCTCAGCGCCCGCAGAACTGGCAATACAACAGACCTCACCGTCAGAACTGCCCTGCATGAAGACAAGGCAGTCCCTTTAGTTTAAACATAGCCCGTTGTTCATCCTATTTATAGTGTTTCTTTATTCTTTCTCTTCCGATAGGACCTCCCTTCAAAGGAGATAAAGGTTCCATTCATGCTAAGTCTGTCCAGAATCGCAGATGCCGTTACCGAATCAAATATCTTTCCCCA
>Ga0074195_1000288_pt1 | contig 111334 bp, 87 predicted proteins | sample EPASupsiteHSE623_FD_64525 | JGI IMG/M metagenome (GOLD analysis project Ga0074195, IMG submission 64525) | Bioremediated contaminated groundwater from EPA Superfund site, New Mexico - Sample HSE6-23 | ecosystem: Environmental > Aquatic > Deep subsurface > Groundwater > Contaminated ... | reverse complement strand
CCCTTGCTTTCATCTGAAGTTCTCTTCAGGTATTCGGCTGAAACTTCCGGAACTGTGCTGTTCGGATCCATACCGAGTGCAATTGCAAGTCTTTTGTATGTTGCTATGGGTGCGCCGACGCATTGAAAACCCGGATAATCTTTAATATTTTTAAAAAAGACAGCCGGACCTTTCTTCTCACATGTTCTACGGACGATTGCGCCCATTTCAAGATCCCAATCAACCTCTTCGTTTACCTCTATGGCATCGCCTGTTTTTAAGCATGCCTCAATAAATGCTCTATTGTCTTTGTAATACTTATGAGCCATTTGTTCCTCCATCTAATTATTTAAACTGCTCTACTGCCTTGTCCCACTTGCCCTGCGCTTCACATTCTGAATTTTCTCTAACCTTAACTGGTTTTCGATTTTAAAAATCAGCACCGCTTCATGTCCTTACTGACCGTCTTGAAATGTCTGATAACATTCAATTTTTTCTTGACAACCTCCTTTCATTATTATTTCACCAGGAATCTTCTTGAGCAATACTTGCCGGTTCAAATTATCCGTCTCGGCCATTATGGCAACCAGCTTGCCAGGTGTTTAAGATAACTCCATCTCCTGTCTATGAAATTCTGAGCGTTTCTCATCAACTCCGCCGCAACTGCCGGATTACTTCTCCTCAGTGTTTCGAAGCGGTTTTCCATATAAGCATATTCTGCATATTCTATTGCCGGGTCCTTACTGTCAACAACAAAAGGGTTCTTGCCATCTTCTTCAAGTTTAGGATTATAGCGGAACAGAGGCCAATGGCCGGATGCAACGGCCTTGCGCTGGTAATCAACGGCCCTTGACATATCTTCTATGCCGTGACCTATGCAGGTTGAATATGCAATAATCAATGAGGGGCCTTCAAATTCCTCCGCTTCAAGGAATGCTCTCACTGTTTGTGCCGGATTTGCGCCAAAGGCAATCTGTGCCACATATACGTTGCCGTAAGGTATCATCATGGCGCCGATGTTCTTCTTCGGCGTTCTTTTACCTCCGGCTGCGAACTGGGCTGTTGCGCCGAGCGGTGTTGATTTCGACATCTGCCCTCCGGTATTAGAATAAACCTCAGTGTCCAAAATCAGGAGATTCACGTTCTCACCTGAAGCCATCACCTGATCAACACCGCCGTATCCTATGTCGTAACCCCATCCGTCTCCACCAATGCCCCAGACTGTCTTTTTCACAAGATAATCAACCATAGATAAGAGATTCTTCGCATCTGTCGAGCCATCATTTAATAAAAGTTCTTTCAGCGTTTCTATCCGTTTCCGCTGCATTTCAATATTGCCTTGTGTTGACTGATCAGCGGTCATAATATCGTCAAAAAGCTTTTTTTGGGATATATAACGGGTATCTTCAGATAAGCGAAGTATTATCTCAATAGCCTGATCACGAAACTTGTTCATGGTAAGTCTCATCCCGAAGGCAAATTCAGCCGCATCTTCAAAAAGCGAGTTAGACCATGCAGGGCCTCTTCCATCCGCCCTCTTACAATATGGAGTTGTCGGCAGGTTTCCACCGTAAATGGAAGAACAACCTGTGGCGTTGCCTATTAGAAGTCTGTCCCCGAACAATTGAGTAAGAAGTTTTAAATACGGCGTTTCGCCGCATCCCGAACATGCACCGTTGAATTCAAATAACGGTCTCACAAACTGGCTGCCCTTGATCGTAGCCAGATTGTATAGAGCAGGGTCTGTCTCCGGCAGGTTTAAGAAGAATTCCCAATTTTCAGCTTCATTAAGGCGCAAAGGATCCTGAAGCCTCATTGTTATCGCTTTAAGATCTGTTTTGTTTCCCTCGTTATCCTTTTTTGTTGCAGGGCACATAAAGACACAGGAACCGCAGCCGGTACAATCTTCAGGTGCAACTTGAACACTAAACTTTAACCCCTTGAATTCCTTACCCTTTGCGTCAACAGATTTGAAAGTGTCCGGCGTGTTTTTCAGAAGACTCGAGTCATACGCTTTTATCCTGATCGCGGCGTGAGGACAGACAAATGAACATGAACCGCATTGAATACAAACATCAGAATCCCAAACCGGAATATGCACTGCAATATTTCTTTTCTCATATTGAGTTGTGCCTGTAGGCCATGTGCCGTCCGCAGGAATTGCAGAAACCGGCAGTGAATCTCCTTTTCCTTCGATCATTCGGGCTGTTACATCTTTCACAAACTGTGTGGCATGGGCTGGAACAGCGGGCCTCATCATTGTGGCGGATGTCACCTCGGCAGGCACAGGAATTTCAATAATGCCTTCCATGGCTTTGTCCACGGCAGCATAGTTCTTCTGGAGAATCTTTTCGCCCTTCTTTGCATATGTGGAGTGGATTTCTTTTTTTATAGCTTTTATGGCATCGTCTTTTGGAATAATACCTGAAATTACAAAAAAAGCGGTTTGCATAATCATGTTTATCCGGGACCCAAGACCGAGCTGCACGGCAAGAGAAACAGCGTCGATAATATAAAACTTCATTCTTTTTACAATAAGCTGTTTCTGAACCTCAACAGGAAGTGAATCCCAGGCATCGTCTTTCCCGCGACTGGTATTTAACAGGAAAATGGCTCCCTCTTCCGCCTGGGACAGCATATCGTGTCTTACAAGAAAGGATTCATTGTGACATGCTACAAAATTGGCATCCGTAAGCAGGTAAGGGTTATGTATCATTTCTTCCCCGAACCTTAGGTGTGAAATTGTCAAGGAACCGGACTTCTTTGAATCATAGGCAAAATAACCCTGGGCATAGTTGTCTGTTTCAGTTCCGATAATTTTAATGGTGTTCTTGTTTGCTCCAACAGTTCCATCAGCTCCCAGTCCATAGAAAAGTGCGCGGAAGGATGTTTCCTGGAGACGGAAGGATTCATCGATCTTGAGGCTTGAGAATGTTACGTCATCTTCGATGCCTACCGTAAAATGATTCTTTGGGGATTTTGCGGCAAGATTATCATATACGGCTTTTACCATGGCAGGTGTAAAATCTTTTGAGCCGAGTCCATAACGGCCTCCAACAACTACAGGATATTTACCCCATCTTGAAAGCCCTTTCTCATGAGCTTCTCCAAGAGCTGTCCTGACATCGAGATAAAGAGGTTCCCCTATTGCGCCGGGCTCCTTTGTTCTGTCAAGGACTGCGATAGATTTTACAGTTGAGGGAATTGCCGCAGCAAAGGCTTCTATGTCAAAAGGCCTGTACAGGACAGTCTGGACAAGACCAAGCTTTTCTCCTTGTTTATTCAGCGTGTTGATCGTGCTCTGGATTGTTTCCCCTGCCGACCCCATAACAACAATAATGCGCTCCGCATCTGAATCTCCAATGTAATCAAAAAGTTTGTAAGCGCGTCCGGTCAGGCCGGCAAATTTGTCCATTGCCTTCCCGACTATTGCAGGCGTCTCCATATAGAATTTATTGCAGGTTTCTCTTCCCTGAAAGTAAACATCCGGGTTTTGAGCAGTTCCCCTGATGACAGGGTGATCCGGGGTCAGACCCCGAGCCCTGTGTTCCATGACAAACTCATCGTCGATCATTGCCCGCATGTCGTCAAAGGTCAATTCCTCGATTTTCTGGACTTCATGGGATGTCCTGAAACCGTCGAAGAAGTGAATGAAAGGCACCCGCGACTCAAAAGTGGCTGCCTGGGCAATAAGAGCAAAATCCATTGCTTCCTGGACATTTTTCGAACAGATCATTGCAAAACCGGTTGACCTTACAGCCATGACATCGGAATGATCCCCGAAGATGCAAAGTCCCTGCGTAGCCAATGAACGAGCAGTTATATGAAAAACAGTCGGTATAAGCTCCCCGGCTATCTTGTACATGTTAGGCATTAACAATAAAAGGCCCTGGGAAGCAGAGATAGTGGTTGTAACAGCTCCTGTAGTGAGAGAGCCGTGAACGGCGCCGGCAACACCTGCTTCTGACTGCATCTGGCTTACTAAGGGGACCGAGTCCCATATATTAAGTCCTTTTTGAGCTGATTTAGCATCGCAAATCTCTGCAATGGGTGAGGATGGCGTTATGGGATAGATGGTAATAATTTCATTCGTGGCATGGACGACATGCGCGCATGCAGCATTTCCCTCTACCGTGATCATTCTTCTTTTCAAAGTACCTCCTAATTTACAGAAAATATTATTTTCATAACGTCTTTTGATTTGACGTTTTGCTTATAGAAGATTTCATTCTATTCAGCCTGTATGCATTTATCATGCCTTTTGACCTGATTTTTGTAAGTATTTTAATATCAACATGTTATAAGTCAATCATGCATTGTTTACTCTGTTAAAGAAAACCAATATTTGAAATATTGAGATCAGATATATTGAAAAAATGAGAAAAACTACTACGTAATACCGAGTTTTTTTCTTCTGTAACGAAAAGTATGATGATTCAGGTTAAGTAACTGGGCTGCCCGGCTTTCATTCCCCTTGGACAAATGAAGTGCTTCTTTGAAATAGAAGGTCTCAAGAGACCGTTCCAGGTTTTCAAGATTCGCGCCTGACTCGTCAAGGGGACCAAAAAATAAGCCTTTTCTATTTGATCCACAAAGTTCCGAAATCTCCACATAATTCATATCAGGATTTATACCAATATCTTCCTTTGTTATTTCGCTTCCCTTGCAAGTTAGTACAGCTTTTTCAATGAGATTTTTCAGTTCTCGTACATTGCCCTCCCACCGATGATTCATTAACGACTGCCGAGCTTCAACAGATAATCCAATAACGTTTTTTGAGAACTTATTATTGAACTTCATAATAAAGTATTTGGCAAATGGAATAATATCACTGGGACGCTCTTTCAACGAGGGAACCTTAACCTTGATAACGGCAATTCTGAAATATAGATCTTTTCTAAAATTACCTTTTTCCATCATGTCTTCCAAATCCCTGTTAGTCGCCGAAACCACTCTGGTCTGCACCTTCATCTTCTTTGTGCCCCCCAGCCTGTAAAATTCCCCTGACTCAAGAAAACGCAGGAGTTTTGCCTGAGCTTCAAAACTGAGATCTCCCACTTCGTCGAGAAAAAGGGTTCCGTTAGCTGATTCTTCAATGAGTCCTTTTTTCCCTGACAGAAGCGCTCCGCTAAAAGCGCCCTTCTCGTAACCGAATAATTCACTCTCGATTAGATCCTTTGCAATGGATGCGCAATTCACGGGGATCAAAGGACCTTTGAAGTTGGGGCTTCGATAATGAATTGCAGCCGCAATCAGCTCCTTGCCTGTGCCTGTTTCGCCCAGTATGAGAATCGGCGTATCAGGACTTTTTGCAACCTGTTCGACAAAGCCCATTACATCAAGAATAGCGTTGCTTTCTCCAATAAAACAGGGAACATTCTCGTTGAGATACGCCTCCTGAAGCGCCCTAACCTCTTTTTTTAATCTGGTCGTTTCAATGGCATTTCTAACGATTATCTCCAAACCCTCCATGTGAATCGGTTTTACAAGATAATCATGGGCTCCTGTCTTCATGGCGGAAACAACACTTTTGAAATCCTCATAGGCAGTGACCATTATTACCAGAACATCGGGGAATCGTTTTTTAATTATTTCCAGAGCTTCAATTCCATCCATATCAGGCAGGCCGATATCAAGCAAAACCAGATCAGGCAGGTCCTGCGCCATAGCTTCGATAGCTGTCACAGCTTCAGAAAAAGTCTCGACACGATAACTTGTCTCAAGAGCCATAGCAATTCCTTTCCTTATCGTCGGCTCGTCATCAATCACGTATATACAAAAATTAATCATTTCTGTAATATCCTTTTTTCCTTTCTTAACGGTAATTCAATTCTGAATTCTGCTCCTCTCAGATCGCTGTCATCAACAGTGAGTGAGCCTCCATGATCCGCAATAATCCTGTGACACATACTCAAGCCGATTCCTGTGTTGCCCTCTTTTGTCGTATAAAAAGGGTCAAATATTTTTTTCCTTATATACAGCGGCACACCAGAGCCGGAGTCGGAAATTGTCACTATTACACAATCATTCTTCACTGATGAGGCCACGTTAATTATTTTCTCATTGACTGTGTTTTTCATGGCCTCTTTGGCATTTGTAATCAAATTCAGGATTACCTGTTCAATCAATTGAGGATCAGCATAACACAAAGGCATATCTTCTACTAAAGCCGTATTGAGCGCTATACCGGTTTTACGCAGGACAACCGATGAAAAATTTACAGCATTTCGAATAGGTAGATTGATGTTGATTCGCATTAATTTAGGTTCGCTTGGTTTGGAGAAGTCCATCACCCTCCGTATTACCGATTCTATTCTGTTGGATGCCGACTGAAGTTCACTGATAATTCCTTTCGCTTTTTTCGTATTTTCAGGTTTATCAATAATCTTTTCCAGATTGCTCAGATAAATATTTATACCGGATAGCGGGTTTCGAATTTCATGGGCAATACCGGCGGCCACACGACCCAGTGATGCCATTTTATCTTCCGCCCTCAAAAGAAATTCCAGTTCTTTTGTTCGCGTCACATCCAGCTTATTTACCAGTATAGCTTCACTCCCCATATAGTCAATCAAGCTCGCTCTGCAGTGGACCCATTTCATCTCCGGTGCTGCGTTTTGCAATCCTGGAACAAAAAACCTGAAATCAATATCCAGATTTCTTACTTCTCCCTTAATAATTTTTTTAAAACCTTCCTCAACATTTATCACATCCTCCGGGTGGATGCTTGAAAGATCTCCCTTTCGGAATAATTGCACCAATGGGCCTGAGAGCCTTTTTTCTTCCGGATTTTCATAAACAATACGGCCCTTCTGAACAATAAAAATACCTGTAGGTGAATTTTCAACTACTGTACGAAAATTTTTTTCATTCTTCAGAAGAGTCTTCTCTATTTGTTTTTGCTCAATAATCCTTGTCAGGAGCCCTGCAACAGTGCTGACCAATTGCTTTTCCGCGTCATCAAGGCTGCAATCATTATGATAAACTTCAAGAACACCTTTGTTGGCGCCATGAATAATAAGGTCATAACTAAGTATGTCCGTAGATTGGGAAAAATTTTCCGAATAAAAAATCCGTTTTCCCAAATTAACTTTTACATGGGTATTCGCATGACGTCTTAAAAATGATGAAAGCATATGCACTGTTTTCTGAATAATATCATCCAATGAAAGATCCTTCTCTTCAATAAGAAGTGAAATTCCGTAAAGACAATAAACTTCGAGCTCTCGTTGCTCGAGTTCACACGTCTGTTTTTCGAGCTTCTGCTCCATACAGGCATGTTTCTCTTCCATGTACTGAAGTTCCCGTATCCTGTTCTGAAGTGTTCTCAATCTATTAAGACGCTGTATTTTTTTGTCTTTATTTATCATCCTGATCTCTAATTCCAATTCTAAATCAAAGCACTATCTTCATTAGTTTCATCATCAGTCTCCTCAAGTACCATTGTAGTATGCATAAGCCTGTCCTCGCTTGACGGGGGCTGTCCTCCCGCATGTAGAGCCACCTCTTCCTTGGTGCCTTTTTTGTCCCGCAAAAAACTGCGGGGTAAGTCATTTGATTTCTGATTAAAATAAACTCTAATGGGGATTCTCATCCTCTACTTTTGCAAAGACAAGCACAGCCCGAATTCATTCCTTCTAATGAGAATTTACTTTCCACAATAAAATACGAATAACACAAGAAAAGCAAACTATCAATATGAATATAAACATGATTTTGCTTGACTTCATTTTGTTCAGATTATAGAACATAACATACTCCAACAACACGTAATTTTCTGCTCTTGAATCTATGATGGGGTTTGAAAGAGATAGTTCAAACGGTTTGAACAGTTTGAACAATATAAAAAGGGGGTATTAGATGGCAACAAAGAAAACAGTGGAAAGTCAGGAATTTTTGCATCTGCCATTGGGAAGCATTATCGTGGAAGAACAGATTCGGTCAGGCATTGATATGGAAAGCAAATCTTTCAAAGCGCTTATGGAGTCAATCAGAGATCGGGGAGTGCTGGAGCCTGTCCTTGTAACGCCTAAAGACGGCAAATACCTGCTGCTCTGCGGAGAACGCCGCTATCTGGCAACACAAAAGCTGGGCTTAGAATCCATCCCGGCACGTATCGTCAACACAATCACCCAAAAAGATGAAATCCTGGCATACCAGTTAGTAGAAAACTTGCAGCGTGAAGACTTAAATCCCATAGACCAGGCCAAAGGAATACTTGCATTTATTCAGGCTAAACATCCGGGCATTATATACAATGTGGATGGGATAATGAGTGAACTGATGAACTATGATCGGAGGCCTGAGGATGTATCGAAGGAATTTGCCGCCACAGTGGCGGCAACGATTGAAATCTCCGGAAAGTCAACAAGGACGCTGCATCGCACAATGTCGCTCTTAAAACTGGTTCCTAAAATTCAGGACGCCTGCCCTCGAGTGCTTTAGTCGGGGGTAATTTCGACTGGAAAACTGCCTGTTTCCCAGGGATATCTTTTCTCCGCTAACCTCGGAAGTCCTGACTTTTCTACCATTTTTGATGAAGTAATGGAGACACCCGTAACCAACGCGGTACTTGAGAAAAAGCTTACCGCGTACAAAAGAAAAAACCCCAAATCAACAGTCCTATCTAAACTTCGTCTAAATATTTCATTGGCTTTTTTTAGCTATAACATATTGATATTATGATATATAAAACGGAGAGGGTGGGATTCGAACCCACGGTACGCTTACAAGGCGTACAGCCGATTTCGAGTCGGCCCCGTTATGGCCACTTCGGTACCTCTCCTTATCTGAAAAAATTCTTTTAACAAAGTTTTGCTCTTATTTTCCAATACACCGCCCTGAACTTCGAACTTGTGATTAAGGGCCAGTTTGTTTACATCAATTAAGGAACCGAGGGCTCCTCTCTTCACGTCATAGCATCCGAAGACAACCCTCTTTATCCTTGCCTCGATGATTGCTCCTGCGCACATGATACACGGTTCTTTTGAGACAAAAAGAGTACATCCGGTTAATCTGAAATTGCCGAGCACTTTTGCCGACATATCCATCACAACCGTTTCAGCGTGGGCAAGCGGTGAATTTTTATGTATGGTCAGATTATGCGCTTTAGCAATAACCTGATTGTCCGGTGATACTATGACTGCTCCTACAGGCACCTCATTCGACATAAAGGCTGCCATAGCTTCATCTAAGCACAGGTTCATAAAGTATTCATCTTCCACGGCTTAAGTATAGCTGTGATTGGCCATAAAATCAATCAAATGTGACGAAAAACCCGCATAGTTTGCTTGCGGAAAATGGGCTAAACACTGAAAATAAATTGTCGTAAAGCCTGAAAATACTCATTCAGCCCGACAAATATGATATCGTTATCAATTATCGAATAATCAACCATTATTGCACCTCATTTACTTGATGTATATACAAGTTCAATTACCGTTATTTCAGGCGGCGCCAGGAAACGGATCGGCGGGCCCCATGTGCCCAAGCCTCTGTTGACGTATAGAGATGAAACATTGCTGAGTTTGAAATAGCCGTTTTGCATAGGGAAAAACAGCTTGGTGATAAAATTGAAAGGGAAAATCTGTCCTTTATGGGTATGCCCGGAAAGCTGCAAATCAAAAAGGTCTATAGCTGCCGGGTCTATTACTGGTTTGTGCTTGAGCAATATTGTAAACAAACCTTTTTGAACACCGGAAAGCAACGCATTCTCAGATATTTCCACATGGTTATGGGGTATCCTTACGATGTCATCAACGCCGGCAATGTTTATTATCCCCCCGGCAAGCACACTTCTTCCCCTGAGAACATCAAATCCGGCTTTTTTCATAAAATCAAGAGACGTTTCGATACCTGCGTAAAATTCGTGGTTGCCTGTTACAGCAAACTTACCATAGGGCGGGTTAATAGTTTTTAAAGGATCTATGAGTTCGCCGAGATGGTTTATCTGTCCATCAACGATATCTCCTGTTGATACAAGTATATCCGGATTTATCTTTCTGATTTCAGCAGTTATTTTTTCCAGACTACTTTTTTTGATAATGAGTCCGAGGTGAACATCAGAAATCTGTACTATTTTTAAGCTTCCGGTTTCTTTTGGTATTTTGTCTGTTTTTACAATCACATGCTCTGTTTTTATTTGTCCTGCTTCATAATACCCGTAGGCAACAACAGATAATGAACAAACCAAAGGCGCCACAAAAAAGCATTTATAGACATGGAGCGCAGGCGATAATTTTTTTTTGAATATACGCCCTGCAACATACATGCATATCCTGCAAAAATCAATACAGAGAGAAAAGGAGAAAAACAGAAACAATGCCGCCATCCATGTATAACCTGTATATGCCATAACCCCGGCAAAATGCTCGTACCCGGCCTTTTCAGACATTCTTACGATTATAGGGGCAAAGATCATTATTGTCATAAAAGCAACAAATAAAATGCCGGTTTTTATGCCGAAACGATAGGCATGTCTTGCTTTCATGTATACATAAAGATGTATCAGGCTGTATAAAAGAAAAAAAACAACGAGTATTAAACTCATACAGGTAAATTAAATATCAGTAAAAATAAAGGTGAGCAAGAAATACTGATATATTTAGAATTACAGGGGATAGGGTCTCTGGATTTTATTCCGGGATTACCTCAACAAGATTAAGTTCAAAAATAAGTTCTTTTCCTGCAAGCGGATGATTCATGTCAAGCGTTACGCCTGTTTCGCTGATATCTTTGACTGTAACCTTGATCATTTCTCCTTCAGGGGAACGGATTTTGAGTACCATTCCAACTTCAGGAGTAATATTATTGGGTATCCGCACCCTTTCAATAACACCTACAAGATCATCCCTGTATGAACCATAAGCATCTTCCGGCGGGATTGAAACCACCTTCGTATCCCCTTCATTCATCCCGATTAAACCATTTTCAAAACCGGGAATTATTACTCCCTGTCCTATCTTGAACTCCAGGGGCTGTCTGTCCAGTGATGAATCAAAGACAGTACCGTCTTTTAATGACCCTGTATAATGCACTTTAACAAGGTCATTTGTTTTTGCCTGTCTCATTAACTTCTCCTTCTGCTATCCTTGCTGTAAGGAAATATTGAAATTTATTTAACAAAAATTTACCGAATTAGTATCTCCTGCCGAAACCGCCGCCACTGCCTCCTCTTCCGCCTCTTGGTTTATCTCTCTGGGGGCGTGCTTCCTCAACAGTGATTGAGCGTCCCATAAACTGTGTACCGCCAATATCTTTTTTTGCTTTTTCTGCATCTATCTGTGTTCCCATTTCGACAAAGCCAAAACCCTTACCTTCAATAATTTTGACTTCTTTTACTTCTCCACACGCCGAAAACAGCTCCTTAAGCTGCTCGCTGGTTACGGAATAGCTAAGATTTCCAACATAAAGTTTGCCACCCTGCATTTTGTCCTCCTGATTTTAATTTTATGCTCCTTGTGGAGATAGAAGCAGGGAAGCACATCTACTCCATAACGAAACATTGCGGCATAGATTCATGCCCAAGCCATTTGAGTATCATAAATTAATTGTTATTAAAAAGAAAGCCTTTTATATGAATCCTTAAAATGTGTACGAATACAACATGGCAAATACAGGAGACAAGCCTTAATACCTGCGGAATAAATTATCTAAGTCATGCATATTCTTTTGCAATATCTTATCATTGTATGATAAAGTACATAGTTGTGTTCTTAGTCATTACTACCTACAGCCATAAGTTCAGGACAGCAAAAACGTATAGACTAATTTACGGCAACTAACGTTATCACGTTATCAGGAAAAGGAGCAGATGGAAAATAACGATATTACATCAAGACAGATATTACCGTCATTAAAAATAAAAGGTAGGACCATAACATCCCCCATAATCCAGGGAGGAATGGGTGTTGGCGTATCTCTTGCGCCTCTTGCAAGCGCAGTTGCCAGGGAAGGCGGAATAGGCATTATCTCAAGTGCTGCCCTCGACAGGCTTGTTTCAAAAAGAACCGGCAAAACCTTGAACACCTACGAAGCTGCCTATGAAGAGATATCAATTGCAAAGTCCACAACAGGGATTGTCGGAATCAACATCATGGTTGCCCTTCAGCAAGATTATGAAGCTTCTGTAATAGGAGCAATTGATGCACATGCAGATGTTATTATCTCCGGAGCAGGTCTCCCCCTCAACCTCCCGGTCATAAAGGACCCCAGAGACACCGCTCTGATACCCATTGTGTCATCGGCAAGAGCGCTTGAATTAATATGCAAAAAATGGGAAAGAGTGGGCTACAGACCTGACGCTGTTGTTCTTGAAGGACCGCTTGCAGGCGGACATCTCGGATTCAGGTTTGACCAGATAAATCTCGAATCAAACAAATTGGAAAACCTATTTCCTCCTGTAAAAGAAGTGGCTATACAACATGGTGGATTTCCTGTCATAGTTGCCGGCGGCATATACACACACAGTGATATTGTGAAATTTATACGAATGGGTGCAGATGGTGTACAAATGGGAACACGTTTTCTTGTAACAGAGGAAAGCAGTGCAACTCAGGCATACAAGCAGGCCGTTGTTGACGCTAAAAAAGAAGATATACTGATTGTAGAAAAACCCGGCTCCCCCTGCGGTTTACCTTTTGTAGTTATAAAGAGTTCGCCCATGTTCGTATCCACGCTCAACGGAAAGAGAAAACTAAAATGCGATAAAGGGTATGTGCTAACCAGAGATAAAAACGGCAAATACACACAATGTAACGCGCAGACGGATAATAAAGGGTATTTTTGCATTTGTAACGGCCTTCTAAGTTCAGCAGATTACTCTCCCCAGGAAGAGCCTCTCTACACGGTAGGCTTAAATGGCTATAGGGTTGACAAAATTACAAACGTAAAGGAACTGATGGATGAGCTGAAGGGCGTCATCAGGTAAATATATCGGCTATGAGTGGAGAAATTGTAAAGATATTGGATTTGGAAAATTAAGTTGTTAATTGCTTGGCCTTCCCCCTTACATTTTATTCAAGATATTTTAAAGTTTTAAAGATATGCATGATATTATTGATAATATAAGTACCTGGTCCATTCTAAAATGGGCTGTTATTGTTCTGGTTGCCGGTTTTATTGGCCAGTTCGGCAAAAGCATGGCTCAAGCCATTATGGCGAAAGTTCGTCTTGCCAGGGCAAAAAAACAGGAAGTAAATGACAATAGCCTGCCCAAGGCGCCCATGCCTAAAGCGGAAGCTCCCGAACCCGTTGTAGATAATTCCCATGTCCCATCATCTGTTATTACTGGAACTCCAGATAAAAAAACCCTGAAAACCCTGGCCAAAAAAGATAAAAAGGCAGCCAAGCTGGCCAAAAAAGGAAGCTGACAGTTCCGCGCCATCCCTGAAAGGTTAAATCTGCTTTAGACAACTAACGGTATTGACAAATACCTTTTCTAACGTATACTTGGAAGATATGTAACATGAATTCAAAATACAAGGAGTATGCTATGGAAAAAGAAGTGGGCAACGTGAAAAAGATTCTTGAGGGCAAAAAAGGGTTGATACTTGGGATTGCCAACGAACGGAGCATTGCCTACGGCTGCGGAGAAGTTTTCCATGCCCTTGGCGCTGATTTGGCTATTACATATCTCGACGAGAAATCTGAAAGCTTTGTAAAACCCCTTGCAGAGCAATTGGAATGTCCGATTTTTATGCTTTGCAATGTTGAGATAGAAGGTCAATTAGAGGCTGTCTTTGAAAGAATATCGCAGACATGGGGAAAGCTTGATTTTGTTCTTCATTCCATTGCATATGCTCCCAAAGCGGATTTGCATGCACGGGTGACAGATTGCTCGGAAACGGGATTTTTACAAGCTATGGCAACTTCATGCTACTCGTTCATCCATACAGTGAGACTCGCGGAACCGCTCATGGAATCAGGCGGCTCCATCCTGACTGTTACCTACTTTGGCTCGGAGAAGGTGGTAGCAAATTACAATATCATGGGTCCTGTAAAGGCAGCTCTTGAAAGTTCTGTTCGTTACATGGCTGCCGAGCTTGGTCCGAAAATGATACGTGTCAACTGTCTTTCGCCTGGGCCTATATCAACAAGGGCCGCGTCAGGGATTGAACATTTTGATGATCTCATGGCTCGAGCGGCATCGCTTGCCCCTGAACATCATCTTGTATCTATCGAGGATGTGGGCGCCTTTGCCGCCTTTCTTGTGAGTAACGGGGCAAAAACGATCACAGGCGGAATTCATTATGTTGACGGCGGGTATCATATAGTCGCATAGTTCTGCTTGTCCGAATTCTGTATTCAAAACTAAGACCTAATAATAACAGACAAATCTTGCTGTTTGCCTGCCAAGGGGTCCTGACTGCAAAAACAGCGTCATACAGTAATTATATTTGAGTTTGCATTCTGAAAGTTGATATTAAGACAAAAAAATAATATAAAATAAAGCACATGCGATTAATTACTCAGGAGAATACCTATGAATAATATGAGAGATCAAGGAAGAATAATGATAATCGGCGCCGGAGGCGTGGCTGCTGTTGCTGCCCATAAATGCGCGCAGATTCCAGAAATATTCAATGAAATAATGGTTGCAAGCAGAACACTCTCAAAGTGCTATGCCATCAGGGACGATATAAAAAAAAGATACGGCAGAGACATTGAAACAGCACAGGTAGATGCCGACAACGTCTCAGAACTCGCTTCTTTGATAAATAAATTTCAGCCTTACCTTGTTCTCAATCTCGCCCTTCCCTATCAGGATCTCCATATTATGGATGCCTGTCTGGAAACGGGGGTACACTACATAGACACTGCCAATTATGAGCCCATTGATGAAGCTCATTTTGAATACAGTTGGCAATGGGCATACCAGGAAAGATTTAAGGAAAAGGGAATAATGGCAGTTCTCGGTTCGGGATTCGATCCAGGCGTAACAAATGTTTTTACCGCCTATGCCCAGAAGCACCTCTTTGACGAGATCAATTATCTTGATATACTGGATTGTAATGCAGGAACACATGGTCATGTTTTTGCCACAAACTTTAATCCTGAGATCAACATCCGGGAAGTAACGCAAATTGTACGACACTGGGAAAATGGTAAATGGATTGAAACGCCTGCCATAATAGAAACCGGCAGCATCCATTTCAGTTTTGATTATCCTATCGCAGGGCCAAAAGAAAGTTACCTCCTCTATCATGAAGAATTGGAATCACTTGCTCTCAATATCAAAGGATTGAAGCGGGCCAGATTCTGGATGACTTTTTCCGAAAATTATCTGAATCATTTACGGGTGCTTCAAAATGTGGGCATGACGCGTATTGACGAAGTTGACTATGAGGGGCAGAAGATTGTTCCAATAAAATTCCTGAAGGCCCTCCTTCCCGAACCTGCCTCTCTCGGAACAGGATATACAGGGAAGACGGTTATCGGCAACATTATCACCGGGAAAAAGGACGGAAAAAACATTACCCGTTATATTTACAACATTTGTGACCATGAAGATGCCTTCAAGGAAACCGGGACACAGGCAATTGCCTATACAACCGGCGTACCCGCAATGATCGGGGCCATGATGATGCTCACAGGGGTATGGCAGGGGATCGGGGTATACAACGTCGAACAGCTTGATCCTGACAAATTTATGGAAGCTCTGAACAAATATGGTCTCCCCTGGCAGGTCATTGAACATGCCGAACTTCCCGGCAAGGTGTAAAACTTAGGTGATGGTTATCAATAAACACATTCAGGAAATAATCCGGGCAATTAGGGCAAAAGATACGGGCATTTCAGCCAATTATCATTCTTTATCCGACGATGCGAGAAATAAAGTGCTTGAAGCGCTGGACGCTAATAAACTCAGGTCGCTGACAGGCCTCATCAAAAATGCTAAAAAAAGAAGTTTTGCTGCTGCCGAAAAAAGATTCCTCGAAATCGCAGGCGGCAGTATAGCAACCCCTGTTTACCTCATAGATGAAACCCTTATAGAAGAAAACATGAGGATTCTACAGTACATAAAAGACCGCACAGACTGTAAGATATTGCATGCATTAAAATCTTACGCATCATTCGCAACTTTTCCTGTAATGAGCAGATACATTGACGGAACATGCGCCAGTGGTCTTAACGAAGCAAGACTCGGATACGAAGAATTCAAAAAAGAGGTCCACACCTTCGGCGCTGCATATAAAGAAAAAGAGGTAGGGCAGATACTGAAATATTCCGATTCCATTATATTCAATTCCTTTTATCAACTTGAGAAATACGGTGAAATGGCTCGGAAAAAGGGTGTGGAAACCGGCCTGCGGGTCAATCCCGGACATGCTGAAGTTGAAATAGATATGTACAACCCCTGCGCACCTTATTCAAGGCTCGGCATAGTTGACGATATTTTCAAAGAGAAGTTCCCGAAACATAAGCACATAGTAGACGGGCTTCACTTCCATGCCCTGTGTGAGCAGAACTCGGATGTACTCGAAAGAGTACTCAAATCCTTTGAAAAACTGTATGAACCATACATCAGGGGTTTGAAATGGGTAAATTTCGGAGGTGGACACCATATAACCCGTGATGATTATAACATTGAACTCCTCATCAAAATCATAAACGCCTTTAAGAAAAAGTACGGGGTACAGGTATATCTCGAGCCGGGAGAGGCCAGTGTACTGAATGCAGGAGTCTTAATCTCCTCTGTCCTTGACATTGTAAATAACGATGCAGAGATCGTTATAATTGACGCGTCTGCAGAAACACATATGCCCGATGTTCTGCTTATGCCATACAGACCGCATATAATAAAATCAGCAGGAATAAATGAAAAAAAATATACCTGTAGAATAGCTGGGCCAAGCTGTCTTGCCGGGGATGTTATCGGTGATTATTCCTTCGATAAGCCCCTCAAAAGAGGTGACAAGCTTGTTTTTATTGACATGGCCCTATACAGTATTGTAAAAAACACTACCTTTAACGGCATAAATCTTCCTGATATCACAGTTTTAAGAAGTGACGGGAAAGTCGAAACAGTTAAAAGGTTCAGTTATAAGGATTATCGCAGCAGGCAATCATGATTAACAGCCATTGCAACAACCTCTATTAATTTTTTCTATGAGAATGGACAATGTGGAGGCTGACAAGGCGGGCTATAAGTATTGCAACGTACATCTGTCCCGTAACAGCCTCGATCATAGCGGCTGTTTTAGCTGCATGGCTTTTCGCTATAATATCACCATATCCCAGAGTGGTCAATGTGGTAATACTGAAATAGAAAAAATCAGGAGAGTTTATCTTGTTGACATGCAGGATAAAGGAAGCCGGGTCAAATACCCATATTGTAGTATACAGAATTTGCCACCAGATACCGATAAGAAGATATGCCGATATGCCGCCCTTAACCGTGTCCGCAGTAACCTTTTCTTCTGAAAATATTTTGTTAATCATGAAAACAATTGCCGCGCCTATGTAAATGATATAAGTAAAAAGCGCTACCAGCCCCATGTACTTGTTTTCTGAAACAAACCTGGCAAAATAGTGAAAAATCATGGCAATAGCAGCAAAAGATACAACTACGGAAAAGAATACTTTGTGCGCGCCTGAAGTCCAAAGCATTATCGCGATAATCGCAACAAACAGGAGTGACTCACTGAAAAAAGTGATCAACGGATAATTGTTCACAACGGGAGATACTACCATCAGCAGGACAAGCGAGGTAAGGAGCAGAGAATACTTATTCTCAAAGGCCTTTTCTATTCGTTCTATCTTCATAGCATTAATTTTATATCAACTTATAATCAAACAATAAACATATTTTAATATGTTGTTATTAATTAAACATATCTTAAATCATGTTGCAGAAAAATTATGCGGGAAGAATGCTTCTTATTCGTTCCGGTTGTTCGCTTTGGCCGCATAAGCGTTTTTATGACTCAAGCGATTGCGAACAAAGTCAATATCTTTGCGCAGACTGTAGTAGTTGCTGGCCAGATCCTTGGGTAGTCTCATTCCCAAAGCTTTCCGTTCCACCGCATTGATCCGCCGGATATACTCATCATATTGTGCGGAATCATAGGATTGTGACAGTTCCTGTTCAAAGAACTTCAGTTCACCGTATACCTCGTCAATCCTGGTTTTTAAACGATTGAAACGATACTGGGGTATTACTTTGATAACCGGATAGGCAAAGGCAAAGAATGGCAGCAGCAAAAAGAACATCCGGTCGATAAATTCTGCCAGCCAGAATGGTAAGTAATGAGTCAAAAAAGGAGGGCCTTTTTGATGAAAACGAACAGCCTCTTTACTCTCCGGCACAATAGGATCTTTGAATGAAGGAAATTCGCCGTAGTGGGCAAAGTAGCTTTCTTTCCCGTTGATTTCCTGAGCAGCCTGCATGAACAACATTTGAATCGCGGGATGCATCCGGTTATCAATCAACATGTTGGTTGTTGCGGCTATCAGGCGTATATCCTGTGGAGGAAAATTGCGCACCAAATCGAAACCGCCCATAGGTATTTCTATTTTCTCGATAAACGGCACCAACCGACTGTATGCAGCCGCCCGTCGGAAGTTAGCCAGGTGAATGTTCGGATCCTTGAGCAAGGTCTGAACATCAGCTGATCCAAAACCATCAACCAGAAACACAGCGTCAATCTCCCCGCGCTGGAGCGCTTCCACACCCTCGTGATTGAGCATAGTCAATAAAGTAGAAGTTGGTGCGACACCATTGAGTTTAAGAATATGCATTGCCAGCGTATGCGTTCCGCTACCCTCCGGGCCGATAGCAATTCTCATCTTTAGAGCACGATGAATATCCTCGACATCTTTTATGTTACATCCGCTGCGGTAAAAGAACCACATGGGCTCGTAATCTATGCTGCCAAGCGACAGAAGTCCCGACGTATCGTTAGGGTTGACTATTCCACCCTGAACAAAGGCAATCTGGACCTTATCATGACGATTTTTCAGCCGAGCCAGATTTTCCTGGGCACCATGGGTTGGCAGCAACTCAAGCGTAACACCGTTTTTACGGAAAAATTCAACGTATTTTTGTGCCAAAACATTGTAAGAACCGCCCTTCCCGACGGCCATCAGCACATGTTTCGGCGGAGCCGGCTTGGCAAACCAGATCGCAAGTACCAGAGCAACAAACAATAAGAAAAGCGGCAGCCATGCATCATGCACAAACTTTTGCCAGATTTTCAATTCCTCGACAATAGTTTCATAAATCGTACTGGTCTGCTTCCGCAAATCTTCCTTTAAAATTCTCATTACCGCTTCACCCGCTAAATTCACAAAAACTAAAAGATAGGCTTATTTGTATTTAAGTTACATTTTAACACTTAGTTTTGGGTTTATTGTTCGCACAATGCTGATGAAAGTAGTCGATGTCTTTGTACTCATAGGCCATCTGCTTCAATCATTTAATTTACGCTACCCATGATAACATGGGGCGAGCCCCAAATCAAATGTCATCTCATAACCATAAGCTTTGTCTGGCTTGGCGCAATAACAGATCCCACGGCATTTTGCGGACTTCCGTTCTGTTTTGTGGGACTTCCCATACGAACGGCAGCAGCCCCTTCTATAAACAGTATGGTACTGCCCGCTGTAAAACCGGCAGACCCCATATTTTTATTTGAAACAACGCCTCCCGCTGTTCCCGGTTCATTCATCCTGGACTGGGGGATCTTTGTTTTGATGGTCAGTGCATTTGCACCGTCAATAAAAACCTTCTTTGCAGATGTTCTGGCATTTGCCGTCTTCATTTGAGCTATGTTTGTATAAGGAACAGGCACCACTGAAGGTCCTGCCGGTGTTTTACAAGTGTCGGGGAAGGCCGATGCCGTGCCTTTCGCATTTGTACATGCGTACATTGTTCCTCCTATCCCATATTGATCTTTTTTCCGTCCATATTGATATTACCCTCAGCGCGAACATTAACGTCACGCCCCTTCATAAACAACGTTTCACTGACAAAACAGCGGAGTCTTTTATATCTCATGTCCGCCAGTTCATCAATCCTTGCATAATACCGTGTTATGCGCTCCACAAGCCTGCCCACCGAGGATTCAAGAGAACCTAAAACTGTTTTCGCGCTCTTCAGATCAGCCAAAAGATGTTTTCCTTTTATGTTTAAATTTGTTGTTTCCACAGAACTTTCCCTGGAACGTAGATTGAAAACCGGGGCGGCAATGTCAACTTGTTCTCTGCCTGTTAAAGCTACATCTTCACCGGCAATTGTGAGGTTGCCTCCTGCTTTAATAGCAACAGATCCTGGGATATCAACAACGGCAGTCTTTTGCTCATCCCTCTCCAGAACCGTCAGGATATAACCGCCACCTGATGAATTCTCAACAAGGAGAACCGTATCGCCTTCTTCCGGTTCCAGGAGACATCCTGCCGCACGTACAGCTATTACAAGACCCTTTGCGGTACGAACCGGTATTTTTCCGTCTTTCCGGACACCGGCAATACCGGCAGTCATGGCAAATTCTTCATTTTCAATCTGCTTAACGGATAATTTCATATTTTAACTCCTTTCTATTTACCGGGGCTTGCGTCGCCCCCTCCACGAACAAAGTCCGCGGAGCCTCCCCTTCTCGCTCGCTGTGCGAGCTATTTATCTTACTGACACTATATTTACCTGGGCTTGCGCCTGTCCTCCGTAGCATTAGCGGAGGCGGGTCGCCGCCTCCACGAACTTTATGTGTTTTTTGGCAATGTCTTGCTTTTCCAATCTTCTGCTTCCGCAAGATCATGATCGGTTTCCAATGCCTCATTGCGGTTGCTTCCCGACCATAGCGTCTGCTCTTCTTTGATCCTGTGCAGATTCGCCCTTTTCAGTTTTGCGCCTCTAAGATCAGCCTTACGGAGATCGGCATGGGACAAATCCGCGTAAGTAAAATCACAACCCGTAAGAACAGCATTTTGGAGTATTGTCGCCGTCAGATCAGCCCGTTCCAGATTCGCGTCCTTAAAGTCCGAACCCGCGAGACTCGCATTTCCAAAGGATGCCGATGGAAAATAACCGTTACTGAAAACTGCTTCGTCACAGAGGGCATCGTTAAAACGTGATGCCTCTGCCTTCACCCGATCAAATTTTGCCCTGTTCAGCCTTGCCTGAACAAATGATGCCTGCGTTATATCACTGCCCGTAAATACTGCTTCCACAAGTTCTGCTTCATCAAAATGCGCCAGATTCAAAACACAGTTATGAAAGACTGCTCCCTTTAACTTTGCTTCCATAAAGAAGGTTTTTACCATTTTTACATTATTGAAAACAGTGTTATTAAGATTCGTATCAGAAAGATCTGCGCGGGAAAGATCGGCATCAGTCCAGTCGACTTCGTTAAGGGACGCCTCCTGAAGGCAAACTTTTATCAGAACCGCATTGTTTAATCTTGCACTGGAGAGATTTGCCCCGGAAAAGTCTGCTTCGTCAGCTCTGACACCTTTTAGCTCCGCTCCGCTCAAATCTGCACCCTTTAAGTCGGATTCAACAAGGCGGCATCGCGATGCCCTGCACTGCACCATAACCGCATTCTCAAGGTATGCGCGGGAAAGATCGGCATCTTCAAGACATGCCCCGGTAAAATCCGTTCTGTAAAAAACGCAATCAGTTAGATTTGCCCCTTTGAAGTCAGTCCCTTTAAAAAAAGAATCTTCAAAGATAGTTCCTGAAAGATCTATTCCTTCGAGGTTTAATCCTGAAAGATCAACGTTTTTTATAACAGTTTCTTCACCTTTAAGTGCGAGAACATCTTCTCTCGTCATGGTTTTACCTCTTATTCTTTTCCTCTTCCTGCGTCCATCTCCAGGTTGTGCGTCCTTCCGGCGTGAAGCGCTCAAAAAAAGTTCGCTTCACATTCGCGCCATGAAGATTTGTGTCGCGAAAAACAGACTTATAGAATTCCACTGAAAAAAGGTTTGAATTGCTCAAGTCGCTTCTGACAAGAACGGCCTTTCTCAAAGAAGCGTTAAAGAGATTAACTCCTGTCATATTGGTATTGCTCAAATCGGAGTAATCAAAGCACGATCTTTTTGCGCTTGCATTGGAGAAATTGCTGCCGTCAAAACGGCACTTCACAAAAAGGCTATCGTCAAGCACAGCATTTATGAAAGAACATTCTTCAAAACTGCAATCCTGCCATGAAGAAGCGGTTAAATCTGCGCCGGAAAAACCTGTTTTTTTGAATTCCGTACCTTCACCTGCACGTGTCCCGACCATTTTTGCCCCTGCAAAGGATACAACTTCACCTTTAGCTCCGCTAAAATCCACTTCTCTTAGATCAGCCCTGTTAAAGACGGTCCCGATAATCGTTGCCTCTCTCAAATCCGCTTTGACAAGGATGGAGTCTGACATATCAACATCTGAAAGGTCGGCGCCGGTAAACCTCGCATTATTTCCCGATACCTTATTGCAAAGACTTCCTTTCAGGCATGCACCCTCCAGATCGGTATCTTCAATAATTGCCTTTGTTAATATTGCCCCTGAAAGATCGGCTTTTGAAAGATCGGCCATTTGGAGCCCGGCAGAGGTCAAATCGGCCTCTTTTGCCTTTATTCGGCTCGCCGACACACCGTTTAAATCAGCACCTGTCATTTTACACTTTGACATATCCGCATCAGTCAGGATTACGTCCGTCAAATCTGCGCCTGATAAATCCGCGCCGGCAAGATTTGCTTTCTCCAGAATGGAGTTGCGCAAAAATGCTCCGGTCAAAACACATTCAGACAGATCGAGACCTGTCAGATCAAGATTGTCAAGTTTTTTACCGGCTTTATATGCGGAAAGCACATCTTCCCTGGTAAATATGGTTTTTCCAGGTTCAGGAGGAGCTTCAAGTTCATTAATGATTTCTTTTTCATCAGGCAGGACTGTCTTCATGCTTTCAGCCTGCTTCATCAATTTATCTATTCCGATTTTAAGGGCCGAGTATTCGGCTCCAAGTCCCAATATTATGCCAAAAAGGGCGGCATCATCAATGCCGGCGCTCTTCAAACTTTCAACAATCTCATTCGGGTTTTTGATGGCCGGCGGCTCATATACGGGAGGTTGAGCGTTTATATCAACGCCAAGGTCGGAAATAATTTTATTAAGTTTTTCCTCTGCATCTGATTTTATCTTCTCAATATCTTTCAGCATCTCTTCAGGACTTTTTACTTCATAAGGGGTCGGTTCCGGAATTGGCCCGTCCTTTCCTGGTTCTTCATTGTCAACACCAATATCTTTCAGCATTTGGTTGAGTTCGGCCTCTTTGCCGGAGATTTCTTTCTGTAGTGTCAAAAGTGCCGAATTTGCTTCTTCATATGCCTCGGCATCCGCCGAGGTCATACCTGCGGCAACGGTGATTACAGCCGCAGCAGCAATTTTTGAAGATAAATCCACCGGTATAGATTTTTCAGTCCGCAAAGGCTCTTCAGTCGAAACAATCGGCTGCTCTTCCTGCTGCTCTTCAACTCCTTCTTTAGTCATTGATTCGTAATAAAATACCGGTTTCGCAGGTTCATCAAGCTTTTCCGAAAAAACGACAAGATCGGTAATCTCGCTTGCTTCCTCATCGGCAATGCTCGTTAGCGCGTGCCATATAAGTATTCCTGTTTCGAGGTGAGGGAATATCCAGATTTTATCGAGTTCCATATTAAGTTCTTCAAAAAATCTCTTCTCAAATCTTGAACCCTTTATAAAACCTCTGACCCTTATTCCTGGTAGTTGTGTTTTTATAAGCGGGTTTTTGGGATGCATGTTTTCCAGAACAATCTGCTCGTTGCCGTTAAAAAACCCTTCTTTCAAATGCTGGTCTTTCTGTGCAGCATAAGCCGCCTGTATATCGAAATCATCCGGAAGATAGGGCCAGTTATAAATAAGCCATTTTTCATCATACGTACCGAGTTTGTCCGCTTCCTCAGAGCCGGTTCTTTCAGGCCCTATATAGTCAAAAGAAACGGGTTTGTATTGTTTTTTCGGAACGCAGACAATATCTTCCGGATCTTCAACATTGGGAAGCGGCAAATACGAATGCCCGGAAGAATCGGCAATCTCAGTCATACCTTTTCCTCTCGGATTGAGCTTGCAGCCCTCTCCGCCGAAGGAGTTTTCCCAGGTTATATCCATACTTGTAAAGGGAATCGGATCCGATATGCCCGTATATATACCGGCAGTCTTGTTCCAATGGCGATCTCCGAAAACATAGAGTGTTTTTTTGATATCCCCTATATGGAAAGAAACGGGACATGCCAGCATAGCTTTTCCTTCAGGAGCAAAACATCGGGCGCGCAGTATGACTTCGCCGGTTAAGCGCGGAAATCCCTGGTCAAGGCAACCATTCTCTCCAAGAGATAATTCTGCTGCTGTCCATATATCAGCTTCTTCGGTAAGTTCATCAGGCCGTTCAAAATGAAAACCGGCAAAAGCGGCTACAAGCAGAAGATGACCCCTTTTGTAAACATAGGTCCTTGAAAGAACTGAAAGGTTTTCCTGTTTAATTGTTTTCATATAGCACCATCAATTAATAAAGACTCTGCCCTTTCTATTATCTGTCCTAATCGGGCCCATTTTTACCTCTTTCGGGGCTTCTATTTTGATTTTTTCGTCCTCTACTTTTATTTTTGACTTGCTACTAATAACCGACACGTTTTTCTCATTCATAGAAATTATATTATCTTCTACCTTCATTTTAACTTCATTTTCTTTCAGTTCGAAAAGACTTTTGACAGCACCATCACCGGCCTCAACTGTGATTTCCTTGTCCATTACCTTTATCTTGGTGTTTTTTATCTGAATTGTTATTGTTTTGTTATTGTCTATAAGTATGTTTGGTATTGCTTCAATATCTTCCCTCTTCGGTGTAATAAATTTTATGATATTGCCCGACACAACAGCTTCTTCATCTGCGCCTATAGTTGCGTTTAATGCATTTATGATTGCATCTTCAACAGCCTCTATGTAAATATCTTTTCCGGCAACAATATGCGTATCATTCTCGCTGAAGAGAAGTGTTTTTGCGCCCGGGTCGCCTGCAACAATGGCAATGTGCTTATAATCCCCCCAGCCTTTGAGTAATTTAAGCTGGGACGTGGTCTGGTAGACCATTGTGCCTTCATCGATACACATAACCATGTATCTTGCGCAATCTATAATGTTTTTAAAATCCGTGACATTAAGTCTTTTATTTGTCTTCCCGATACGTGTCCTGACATACTTCTCAACACCTTTTGTAGCGGCTATTTCACATAGCAATGCTAAAACCGGAGCGACAAACAAACCTATAATTGAGCCTGCATCCCAGTTTGTACCGGGCTCAGGATCTTTACCTGCCTCCTGCTTTTTCTTCTCTTTCATAGTTTTTGCGTATAGTGGCGCCGCTTTTTCAATTAGGATTTTACCTACCGTTCTAAAAAGGGCCTGCATCTTAAGCCATCCTGTGATTTGTCTCATTGTAAACATGCTGATAGCATCCTTAGCTACCAATCCGCCTGTTACCATACTATTCATTGCGCAATTGTACCACCACTGGCTGCTTACCGAAGCACCTGCAGTTGGAAGATTGCCTGAAGTTGGACCGGAACCACCCAATATGAAAGCATTTGAGCCGTCTCCAGAACGAAGGACAACATGTTGGCTGCCTTCAGTATCATCCATGTAAAGGCTGTTTCCTCCTGCTGTAGTAAAACCTGACTGTGTGACGTTTGCGCCAGCCGCAACACTCGGATTTTCAGCATTCGGCAAGGCAGCGGCTATAACAGGCCTATCCGGGTCTCCGCCGATAAACGTAAGGAGGACTTCCGTGCCCTTGTGAAGAGGAAAATGCATGCCGTGATTGCTGCCCGCGTAAGGCTGTGCCATACGTATCCAGGCAGATGCTTTTCCATCCTTCCTGCCGGATATATCAAAGGGAATTGTCACTTTATAACGCCCACACTCATCAAGTTCAGCATATTTTCCGCTTCCTCCTGCGTCAATTTTCCCGTTAATAGAGCCTGAAATCCTTGGTTTGTAAGCCTTTCTTTCAGGCCTGAACTGAATATCCGCCGGTATGGAAACAAATGAATTACGATAATATGCCTGATGTTTGTCATCACCTTCGCCTGTTTGAATACCCTTAAGCAAATAGCCGGATTGGTCACCCTCGTGGCTGATGCCGGTTATGAGATATTTTCTGTTAAAATCATTACGAAAATGTTTCTGAAGAGAAAATGTAAAACCCGGCGGCATAAAGGGAACAGAACTTTCTCCCCGGTATTCCTCCTGTCTGCATAAAATACCTTCGGCTATAATTTTTGCAAGGTGTTTTCCTTCGTCAGGACTTTTGATGTGCTCCTGATAATTGTAAACAACACCAAAGCCGTTGGGATCAACGTCCGCCTCTCCGGTAATATCAAGAGAGGGCTTGAGATCATTATAATCTTTCAGCAAAACCTTTGCCGGCATTAGTGTCTGACGACAATGCAGGGATATTATTGACTCCTCCTTATGAAATGTTTCAAGTGCAGAAGGAGGAGAAAATACCAGGTCTGCAGAACCTGGAATATCGATATGTACCAACATTGAATTTGTGAAAATCACCTTTTCACCTTTGTCAGTCTGCTCAAAATAATAGTAAATACCCTCACGTTCAAGCCATCGTGATATAAAATTCAGGTTGCTCTCTCCGTACTGGCATACATATTCGAGAGGTTCTAAAGACCCCTGAATACGGAATTCAAAATCCTGTTCCGTAAACCCCTCATTTACCAGTACATCTTGAATAAACTGCTGCACGGTCTTATCAAGAAAAATTTGATTATACTGTGTCATGGAAAGTCGCCATAACTTCGGCACCAGATGTGCCCGGTATAATGCGTATTTATTGACTTTATTGAGCTGTTCGAAATGGGCTATTATACCGTTATAGGCAACATCGCCCCCTTTTCCCCTATGGAAAATAAGTTTAGCGGTCTTGTTTATCACACTTTTAAAATCTATTTCAATATTGTCCGACACAAGCATGATCGTAAATTCATAGAGTTTTGATATCTCTTCAGTGCCTGTAAAATTTACGACACCAAAAGTATCTTCCGATAAACCTTTTATTTGGAATGAGAATTTTTTTGCAGTCAGATACTCCATATTACCCCCTACAAAAAATCTTACTTTATACCGCTTGATTGAACAAAATTAATTTCACTATTCTTAAGCACCGGTACATAAAAATACTGCCCTCAGCACCCAAGCTTTAGAATGTGGACTTCCGCATCATCATCAGATGCATAGGGACCGAAAAGCACTTTGTCAGGCACATCACTTACACGAATATAATATGATGTCTTGTCATCAAGATTGTTCTTAACTGCCCAGGCGTTGAATTCTTCATCCCCAAGCTTTATCTGAAGTCCTTTCATGGCATATTCAAGGACGGTGCGTTCAGGGATTGCATCGGCAGGTCCTACACCGTGAAAAGTTATCTCAGCTCCATTAACACCGAACATAACGCCCTGCCATTCTTCTCCCTGCGGAGGCCCTACTTCAAACCAGAGCCCTATACCGGCAACAGGGTGAAGTGTTAAACGGTACCCCGTCTGTATCTTCGGAATCGGCATATTTGCAAGAGCAACGATCTTTGCACCCAGTGTAGGTGAAGCCAGCGGCATGATATCTGCACCTTTGAGCAAAGTGGGGAGCTCATCTGTGGTTATGTTGTTTTCTGTTGTAAGGACAAACATGGGAAACCCGTTCCCTTTGCCGTGTTGTACAATTGCGGCAAGCAATGAAAGACCTTTTAGTACAGATGGTGTATTGAGGCTTGCTTTGTCGGTTATGATTATCCAAAGGGCAACCTCCTTTTGCATTATCGGTTCTGCCACGTTGCTCCAGGCCATGTTCTTAAGGTCATCTACCCAGAAATGGCCGTCGATTGCCATGCCGTAAGGTTTCAGAAGGGCCATGAGACGCTGTACTTTTTCTTCATCCTTGAGAAGAGATGTAATCCATATTTTTTTCATACAGGGCTCCTTTATATTTGAAATAATAAGTTCATGTTTTCACCATGAGAACGTGAATTCAATCTTCTTTGTATGCGGCAGGATATTTCCTGACGCTGTAAAGACTATTTTAACAGGTACAAGGCCGTTTTCATCAGGGCCTCCTGCGGTTACATCAAGGTCGTAAGGCGGTTCACTGCCGGCATCCTTAAAAAGCTTCTCTAATGCATCCTTCACATATTCCGAGGGAGCAAAATTGCCGTCAGCATATTCAGGTGCTTGATCCCGCTTCCAAATGAGATAGCCGATAATTCTGGAAAAGAAAAGTTGAAAAAGCAGTGATTCTCCTGAAGCCGCAGAACCTCTGGGAAAAAAGGCTACATCCTGCATTGCAGCTCCGCACAAGACAGTAATTCCTATCTCAGCAAACTGCCGTATACGGTCGTCTGAAAAAAGTGTCTCAGTAGAATATCCGTCATTACCGGACTCACTAAAGACAGCAAGGTCCGAAAGCCGGATAGTCATGTAATCGGTAAAACGCGACGGCCATCCGAATTTTTCCATGCTTTGTGCAACAAGGGCTGCAAAGGCCCATACAGGGCTGATCCAGAGCGGTTTCCCTTCCTCAAACAACACTTGTCTCGCCTTGTAGTCTTTGCCGTAAAGGGGGCGGACAAGGAAACGGTTGCAAAGAGGCACTATCCAGTTTCCATCCGGCGACTCTCTCAATTTACGCCATTTCGCAAAAACGGCATCGTCAATGTGGGTCTTCAGGTAGGGCAATCTGTGCAACTCACCCCACTTTTCAAGATTGAGAAATCTGGGAGTAATCCACATTGCTGTTGGTGCAAGCAGTGTTGAGGCGAAGGAAGCTGTTTTTTCAAGAAGGTCATGAGACAGGGGTGTCTGGTCAAAGGGAATATCAATTATAACGAGGTTCGGTATAATACCTTCTATATCTGCCAAAAGCTTATCCAGCGCGGAAGATAGTGTATCCTTAGATATGGAAACGATTTTTAACTCGATGCCATTTCCCTGGCGTATTAACCCTTTTTTTACTAAAGTCCCGACACCACGCCAGGCTGCCTCAAAAATACGCCATTCTTCATTATCAAAGACATAGCCCATGATTGTTTGAAGACGCTCATCTATCTCTCTGATCCATGTTTCCGGTCCTTTTCCGGGGCCTGAAACAGAACTGCCGGCAGGTGTTGCAACCATGGAGAGAATATCGTCTATTGCGCTGCCACCGGAATGTGTTTCCTGAGGGGCATGGGGTAGTGAAAGTTCAAGGGTGAGATCAGGCCAGCTTGTCTTGACGGAAGAAGCAATATCGGCTGGAGATGTTCCCCTGGCATTGGATGTCTTTATCAACTCTTTTGCTTCAAGAAGGTTTTTCAGATAGGGGACACCTTCTATTATACCATCAGGCGTCAAATCCTTCATCCGTTTCGGTGCTATAGTTATGCCTCCCTCCGGACAGATTGTCTGGGGCAGAGACATCCACAGCCTTGGGGATATGGTCTCCATAACGCTGTCAATGGTATCGGCATTTATATTGTGCATTTCAATTCTTGAAGATTCACCGGTCGGAGCAAAAGGCGCCAATGCCAGAATTGTGTAAGGTATTTTATCGTTATCCATAAATATTCCTCCGTTTTTACCCAAGCACAAGAACCGTGACCTGACTGGGGACAAGGGTAACTCCCGGGCAGTTCATACTGAGTCCGTTATGGCCTGTCATGCTGGTAAGTCTCTGGGCAAGAGCGCCTTCCTTAAACACGGTAAAGCTCCCGAGGATAAACTCCGAGGGCCCCATGACCATACCGGAGGCAACGCCCATATTGACACCCATATTATCACCACTACTCGTTGTTGTCATGGACATTTGATTCAGTGACGGCATGCCATCCGTTAGCACAGTCAATGCCGTTGTTGTCGGATTTGATGTTGCCCCTGTGGAAATATTCGGATATGGAATAGGTATGGGTCCTACAGGTGTCGGTGTAAGACAAACGTCAGGGAATCCCAGATTCATACTTCCGCCTGATGTTGATTGAAACATAAATACCTCCTTTGTTTAGATCATCCCAGATGTATCTGCTCAGCGTCTATCTTAACATGCCCTTCCGCTGTATGCACGGTGTTCTGTGTCTGCATGGTAAGCGTCCCGTCAACGAGCATACGGGTTGACGCAGACTGTATCTCCTCATGTTCTTCAATATAGCGGTATGATGATACAAACCTCTGCACAGCTCGTCTGAAAATGGAATCAAGGGTGTCGGCAATAACTTTAACTTTTTCTATCTGACCATTGAAGATTCTCCCGAGGAAGGAAAAACTCTCTATTCTTGCTTCTCCCTTTAAGGCGTTTATTTCAAGGTCTTCCGATGTCATGGCTATCTTTTCCGGCGTCATGAAGGTAATCCCGTCATGCGCAGAGATTCGCAGCCCACCGTTATTAACTTCCAGATTGACCTGACCGTCAAGGGAAAGGGTTGTCGTCTTTTTCTCATGATCCGGCCTTTCAAGAATTGACAATATATAACAACGCCCCCCGTAATCAATAGAGACAAGGACAATATCGTTCTTTTCCGGCCTGACAAGACAACTTGTTGCCGTATTTGCCCTGTATCGGGCGTTGTTTGCTGCGACTGTCCATTGCCCTTCCCGTTCATCCACAACAAGGCAGTATTCCAGAACAGGCTGAATTAATTCGATTTTTTCTGCAACATTTTTCATCTCTTACCTCCTTTCAATCAAAAACACTACATATCTTCGGCCTCGGCCAAATCAGGATCGGTCCCCAGGGCAGCTTCCTTGTTTGCGTGTGTCCATATGGTGTGGTCTTCAATAATCTTATGCAGTTTTGTACGATAGAGTCCGGCAGAAGAAAAGTCCGCTGCCGTTAGGTCTGCATGAGAAAAGTCCGCATAGTTTAAATTGACTCCAATGAATTTGGTGCCGCGGCATTTTGATTTCTGGAACATGGACTGTTCGAGGTTTGATCCGCTTAAGTCCGCTCCTGTTAAATTGCATCCCTCAAAAAATGACTGAAACAGGTCAGCATTTGTCAAACTGGCGCCGGGAAGCTTGGCATCCATAAATATGGCCCTTTGGCCTTTTACTCTGTCAAGTTTGACTTCACTCATGTCAGCATTCATAAAGTTTGTCTGTGTAATATCCGCACCGGTAAAATCAGATCCTTTAAAATCGGCTCCGCCTGCCTGCGACATGGTGAAGGATGCCCCGCGGAAGTCCTGATTTATAAGAATACAATCCCTTAAAAAGGTCTTAAAGATTGTCGCGCCTTTAAGCATAGCGCCTGTCAGATCAGCCTGATAAAAGATTGCACGGGACAGGTCTGCGCCGGACAGGTTCGCCCCTTTGAAAGATGCTTTCATGAGCATGGCTCTGAAGAGTTTAGTCCCTGTCATGTTTGCGTTCTCCAGTTTCGCGTTATCCATAACTGCATTGCTGAGGTCAGCGCCGGATAAGTCGGCCTCTGAGAGATCGGCCCCTGACAGGACAGCCTTGTGGAGAATTGAATTTTTCAGAATGGCGCCGCGAAGGTCCATCTTCCACCAGATTGCTTTTGTCAGATCAACCGACTCAATCCGTGCGCCTCTGAAATCACATCCTTTGAATCCGGTGCGCTGAATCTTTGCGTTCATAAACAAAGTATCGTGAAATACGCATTTTTCAAAACGGGCGCCGGAGAAATCAAGGCCGGAGAAATCAAGGCCGGAGAAATCGACCTTCTCTATAGTATCGTCACGCTCGATTGCCGCTAAGAGCTCTTCTCTCGTCATTGGTCTAACCTTTGTCCTTTTTCTCGGGGAGTAGGTCTGTTCGTTTATAGAGTTTTGTCATTTTCAGGTTGGTTCCTTCGAACTTTGTATCCCCAACCCCTGTGCGGTAGAATTCCGCACTGTAGAGGTTTGCCTTATTTAAATTCGTCCTGACAAGTTTTGATTTTCGTAGCGAACCTTGAAAGAGATTTATTTTCTCCATATTTGCATCGCTTAAATCCGTCTTGGTAATGCGTGTTTCTTTTGCAGAGACTCCGGCAAGGTTTGATCCTGCGAGATTGCATTCCTGGATGAGTCCCCTCTTTATTACAGTCCCGCGGAAATCGCTCCCTGAGAGGTCGGATTTCATCCAACTGGCTTTATCGGCTTTTACATTGGTAAAGGTGCTCTCCGTCATTGCCGAACCATTTAAAATACGGGAGTTATACATATCAGCATTGGCGAAATTAACCTTATTCCCCTTTGTTTCGATAAAATGCACTGAACGTATAACAGCATTGGAAAAATTTGTTTCTTCAACATTTGATTTCAAGAACATCGCTTTTGTGAGGTCTGCGCCTGACAAATCCGCAAGAGATATGTCGGCAGAAAAGAAGTATGCCTGCATCGCTTTTGCGCCTGAGAGGTTAGCTTTTTTCAAAATTGCCTTTTCGAGAAGGGTCTTTTCCAGAATGGCTCCGGTGAGAACCGAACCTGAAAGGTCTGCCTCGTTCATTAATGCCTTGCTGAGGTCGCTCTCAGAAAGGTTTGCCTCGACAAACTTTGCGTTCCGAAAGAGACCTTTTGTCATTTTTGCATTTCTTATGGATGTATGCGAAAAATCCGCTTCACCTGCCAGAACCTGGCTAAGATCAGCTCCATCAAGATTACAGTTACTCAGATTGGCCTTTTTAAGATTCGCCTGTTTAAGGTTGGCAAGACTCAGGTCAAGGCCGGAGAGGTCAAGGCCGGAGAGGTTTTTCCCTGCAAGACTTGAGCCTTTTCCATGCCGGTCTATCACTTCTTCACGGGTCAACCGTCTCAAGGGTGAGGGATCTTCGGGGTCTATTCCTGCATCTGAGAGAAGCTTCTTTGCCCAGTCCGGCAATCCCGCCGCGATCTTCTTTTCAGCAGCCGCAAGTTTGGCGTTACCTTCCTCGTATTGTGCCGCCGCCTTTGTGAGGAGATCACTGCTCGCTTTTTCTGCTTCAGCAATCTGTTTTTCAATCTCCGGTTTCAGAAGACCATTCTTCCGGAGTTGCTTACGGGTTTCAGAAAACTGATCTGCATACTGCTTCTTCATTGAGGCAAAGGGGTTTGCTTCTTCTTTGGAGGACATTTCTACAGGTTTGAGAAGCTTATCGGCATTCAACCCTTTCGACTCAAGGGTCTTCCGGGCAGTCTCCATCATTTCCTTCTTCTGTTTTTCCATTAAATCCAGTTCCGGCTGCATATCAGCCATAATCACATCTTTTGCCTTCTTGATGAGAGCTGATACATCAATAACTGGAATCAGGGCAGCCAGAGCACCGGGTTTATTTACATCCACTTCTTTCGGCTTCGTCTCAGGATCAGGCGCAATACCGGGTCGAAGAGCGTCTGCAACCCACTTCCAGAGATCGACTCCCAATTTCCTGGCCTCGAAGAGGTTTGTGCCTTGAGGCATAAGAAGGGGCTCAGCCTGAGGATAGAGTGCTTTCCACATATCTATATTACTGTCAGCAGGTTCCTGTGAGTCGGGATACTGGAGAACAAGAAACTGAGGAGCATTTTTCAAAAATTCTGCCGTCTCTTTATCCGGCTTTACTTCGGGATTTTTCATGGCAATAACAGCACAGAAACCGCCCAGTTCCTGATGCAGCAGAAGCGCCTCAAATTCGTAAGCCACGCGGACGAATGGTTTTCCATCATCAGAGGCCTGAATCATGGCCATTCCGCCGGAACCTTCGATAACTGTTTCCTTTACTATCTTCCTGCCGGCTTTAAAGGTCAGACGGGGGAAATCCGGAGGTGGATATATATCACGGAAAGAGCCTATCCTTATCCGGTGGAGTTTTGCCTTGTCAAAGCAGGGAATAACCAGACCCGGAGGAAGGTCAAGCTCTTTAGGGTTCTTCCTGTTCTTGTCATCCTCGGGGAGCCCCCAGAGAAGGGGGTCATCGGTTTCATGTACCGCATGGAGACCTATCCATGCCCGTTTTATTGTGTATCGTCTTAATCCCATGGCAATGAGGATATTTAAATACTCCGGACGCGATTCAAGGTCATCTCTGCATTGTTCGATGAAACACATGCCCTTTTCATGCCATAGCTTCTCCGGGGTAGATTTGAATATATCAAATTCCATGTTCGGATCAATTCCCTTTTCTTTCAAGAGAGCCTGATCTATCATGCTTAGCGCCTTCTTGTACGCTGTGCTCATTTCTTTCCGGGTAGCGGCAAGGTCCGCTGTTGACTCTTCAATCATGGCAGGCATGTTTTGAAGCTCCGCTTTTGTATTGGCAAGCTGCTGCCTCATCATCTGAAAACCGCTTGTGTCTATCTTTGTGATATGACTGAATTTGGCCTTTGTCTCCAGAAGTCTCTTTTCTCCGGCATCTAAGAGCGGACCTTGCTGATCAATAAGGTTGATAGCATTGGCAATGGTTTCTGCATGTGTCCTCACCGGAGAAGGCGCCTGGCCTAAACCTGCTGCAATAGAATCGGTTATCTGCTGAGGCAGGTCCTTGAGGCGTTCCGCCGCTTCTGCCAGCTTTTCTTTGGCTGCCGTCATTGCGGTAACCGCAAACTCAGGAATTTTTCTTTCAAGCCTTTTTTCGAATTCCTCGTGAAACTGCTCGATGGTTTTGGCCTCCTCGGAGGGATCTTCTGTGGCAATATAGAGATGTGGCACATCCAGGGCTTCATCATCCTTTGTTTCCACACTCCCCCGGTATATTACAACCCCGCTCTCTGCATGAGGGAAGAGCCATATGGTATCGATGTGGGTATGTATCTCCCTGAAGATCTTTTCTCCTTCGGGTTTGTTTTTATCCGTAAGCTGGTTGATAAAAAGCCGGTGGCGGAGATTGGGGAGTCGGGATTCTATTATCGGCTTGCTCTTATGCATATTTCCGATAGTAAATTTTTCGCTGCCGTTAAAAAACACCTCCATCTGCTGATCTTCCGGGGCAGCGTTAAAATAAGTCCAGTCCATATCTTCGGGATAGAAGGGCCATTGTTCCTGAAACCACTTATTATCGTAGGTGCCGAGTTTTTTCGATCTCTGAGGCAGGGTAAAATCGAAGGGGCCGAAACCGGCCGGTTCAGGGCGGTCTTTAGGCGACCCGATGAGATGCCTCGGGTCTTCGATGTTCGGCAAAGGACGCATCTCTTCCCCGGAGGGCATGATAACCGGATTGATGCCTCTTCCTGCCGGGTTTCTGTCAAAACCGCCTCCACCGAAAGCCCTTTCGTACATGATAGGCATTTCTGTGAAAGGCTCAGGATCGCTGATGACCGCACCTACGCCGGACCTCTTCCATTGACGATTTCCAAAAACATAGAGTGTTTTTTTGATAGGACCCAATTGAAAATTCACCTGTGAAGCCGGACGGGGTTTGCCTTCCGGCGCAAAACATCTCCCCCATATAAGAACTTCTCCTTTGGGTTTAGGCATAGCCATATCAAAGATAGTCTCTTTCCCCAACTCTTCCTGGACAAAAGGCCACAGCTTCTGTTCGCTTATGGGCTGATCAGGGTTATTGAAGTCAAAAAAGGTCATCATTGTCACAGAAAGGTAGAACCTGTTGTTGAGACCAAAGTAATTTAAAAGGAGTCCATGCTCCATATCCTTTATGACTTTCATTCTGTATGCTCCTCATGCATCGCTTATAACGGTGGCTTCCCGCGTGATCGCTCCTGCGCTCGTCACCTTGGCCCCCAGATCTTCAACCTGTGTCCCTATTTCAGAAACATGAGCTGCCACGTTTGAAACTCTGTCACCCATATTTTCGACACTGCTTGCGACAGATTTAACTTCGTCGGCAGCAGTATCTACCTTGGTTTCTACAGTTTCAACCTTGGTTTTCACTGCCGCTATTTTGTCGTTGCATGCTTCCATTTTTTCGTCGATCAGTTGAGTCAGTCTATGTTCCATCTCATTTATATCGTTTACTATTTTACTTTCACGCTCAGCAATAATTGTTGATTCTCTGGCTACCAATTTTGTTACATCAACTATAGCTTCATCTCTCTCAGTAAAACTTTTTTTCAATTCATTGGCTTCAGTCTTTTTTACAGTAACCTCCCGTTTTGTACCCGAAAACGCTGCACATTCAGGAAAGACAAAGTCGTGTTTAATTCCCAGGGTAATATCGGTATAGGCTATCATTGAAATAATCGCCCTGCCCCCGATACAAACATCCCCGACTCCTCCGATGACCACCTCGTTGACATCTCCAAGGATAATCTCGTTCTTGAACTGGGCACTGATATCGAGCCAGTTGCTGGTAGCAAGCTGAATGCCTATGCCTTCCTCCATGGGTTTCATTGTCTCCCAGTCAGTAAAAAGACCTTTTTTTGCACCGACACCATCTCCGCCATCTCCGCCATCTCCGCCATCTCCGCCATCTCCACCGTCACCGCCATCTCCACCGTCACCGCCGCCAGTCGACCCGAGCCGTATGGTGCTGTTCGCCGTAGGTGAGTGCATATAGATACGCTGACTCCCTTCCTGATCCTCCATATGTATTTTGTTCCCGCCGCTTGTTGTGATGATGTTTGATGTCTGATTTGCCGAAGTGACGGGACTCGGTGTATCCGGGTTGGGAACAATTGCCGCGATAATAGGCCTGTCAGGATCACCGTTGACAAAGGTAAGGAGCACCTCTGTTCCCTTATGGAGGGGAAAGTGCATACCGTGGTTGCTGCCGCCGTATGGCGTTGCCATCCTGATCCATGAAGAGGCTTTTCCGCCCGTTCTTCCTGAAAGGTCAAAGGGAATGATGACCTTATAACGGCCCATCTCATCAAGTTCAGCATACTGGCCGCTGCCTTCCGCATCTATCCTTCCAACAATGGTTCCTGAAACCTTGGGCTTCATTGTTTTTACCTGAGGTCTGAATTGTGTTGTTGCAGGGATGGCTGTTAAAGTATTACTGTAGTACATATGTTGATTCCCTTTGCTCGGATCGGGGCTTATTCCGGGGAGAAGGAAACCTGTCTGATCTCCTTCGTGGTTAACATTGATAATCAGGTATTTCTGGTCAAAATCATCCCGGTAGTGTTTTGTAAGGGTAAAAGTAAAACCGGACAGCAGGTAAGGAACCGAGCTTTCACCGTAATATTCCTCGCCCTTGCAGATGATGTTCTCAGCCCTTATCTTAGCCAGCCTGTTTCCTTCTTTGCTTGTCCTGAAATGTTCATGATAAAAATAGACCGTTCCCGTGCTGTTTTTGTCAACATCTGCGCTTCCTGTTATTTCAAGTGAAGGTCTCCGGTAATTGTAATCTTTCAGAAGAACCTTTGCGGGCAATATGTTTTTGCGGCAGTGGAAAGACCTTACAGCTTCGCTTAGATGAAATGATTCAAGCCCTGAAGGCGGGGAATAGACGATATTGCCGTTTTGTTGAGGGAGGTCCATATGTGCCATCCTCGTATCGGTGAAGATGACCTTTTCATTATTTTCCGACTGCTCAAAATAATAGTAGATGCCTTCCCGTTCAAGCCAGCGGGAGAGAAAGTTTAAATGGCTTTCCCCGTACTGGCATACATATTCAACAGGATCGTATGTACCTTGAAGGCGGAATTCAAAATCCTGGCTGCCAAGCCCCCCGTCAGTGAGAATGTCCTTGCTGAACTCCTGAACTGTTTTATCGAGAAAGACCTGATTGTGATGTGTGATAGAGAGCCGCCAGAGTTTCGGTACGAGGTAGGCCCGGTAAAAGGCATAATTGTTTATCTCGTGAAGCTGCTCAAAGTTGGCGATAATTCCGTTATAAAAAACATCTCCATCGTCTTCTATGTGGAATACGATTCTGGCCTTGCTGTTCATTACTGCGCTGAAATCTATCTTGAGGTCATCCGATACAAGCATAATCTCAAATTGATAAGGCATTGAAATTCCTTCCGACCCTTTAAAACTGACAACGCCGAAGGTATCAGGAGGCAAAGAATCCGAGATAAAAGAAAATTTTTTAGACTTTAAATATTCCATTTTATGACCCTCTTTTCTTTTCTAACCCAATGTCAGAACCGTTACCTGACTGGGACAGGAGCACATACCCGGCGCATTTGGGAGCACTGCAATGCTGTTTTGGCCCGTAACACTTGTTAAACGCTGCGCCGGTGCGCCATCCACCATGATTGTAATGCAGCCGACAAGGTATTCGGTCTGGCCGTCCTCCATGTGTGATACCACTCCACCAAGAACTCCGGTGCAGTCTCCAAAACTTACAAGACCCATGGATAACTGGTTTATTGAAGGCATACAATCAACAAGCACGTTATATGCCGCAGGGGCTGTAGCAGCGGACATGTTGATGTCCGGGTATGGAATCGGTGTAGGCACAGGGCCTACAGGCGTGATGCATACATCAGGAAATCCGAGGTTCATTCCCGCGCCTTGAGATAGCATAAACATATTAGCGTCCTCCTTGATTTAAAGGTTTATATTTTTTCTTTTCCTTTACTGTTTTCATCAAATTTTTCTTTTCCTCTGATTTACTTTCATCCGCTGTATTCAATAAAATACATTCTTTTAGAAACCTCATTTTTTACATTCACAGTGAATGTAAAAATTACTTAATCATCCAAACCAAAGCCTGTATTGGCTTTGCCTGGATTCTAAATTTTGCAGAAGCAGTTTCTGCACCTTTACGGACACTGTGTCCGTCTGCCTCTTATTTATTAAAAAATTGTAGTTTTTTATCATCATACCGGGTTCCAAAAAATACCGTAAACAACTTGGTAACAGCCTTTTTCTGAGCAAATTAGCTTCTTCTGTTTCCGACAAAAAGTTACTCAGTAACAAATCTCCCCCCAAGGGGGTGCATACCGCTAACATAGATTTATCTGCTCTGCGTTAATCGATACGAGTTCTTCCGCGGTATGCATGGCGTTCTTTGAATGCATGGTAAGGTTTGTCTCCACAACATAACGTGTTGATCCTGTCTGCACTTCTTCATGGTCTTTCACAAACCTGAAAGCATCTATAAGCCTTTCCGTAAACCGCTGGAATATATGTTCCACCTTGCCGGCAACAGATCGTATAGTGCCTATCTCTGTGGAAAGGGCTGAGCCTGTGACAATAAACTCATCGAAGGCAACCTCACCCTCCCTTGCTGTTATGGACATCCTGTCGGAAGCAACTGAAACCCCATCGCTTGCAGAAAGCGATAATGTGCCGCCCTCTGCATGAAGGTTCACATTTCCCTTGAAATACAAATCATTTTCGGGAAAATCCCGGGAGTTTCTGACAAGGACGGCAAGGATATAACAGCAAGCGCCATCGTCATCAAGGGAAACAAGAACAGTATCGTCTTTACCCGGGCGCATGAAGCAGCTTGCCGCGATTGAAGCTTTATAAGCGCCTGTCTCAGTCTCTATGACAGGATTATTGCCCTCTTCAAGAACAATACCGTATTCCAGATAGGGTTGATTGACATTTTTCTTTATCTTCAAAACATTCTTCATTTCATTACCTCCCTTGTGATTTTGCCGCAGGCGGTCTGAAATTTTCCGCCTTCTCCATTTCTTTGTTCGTCTCTTTAACAAGCAGCTTGCTTGCTCTGTCCCAATTCGTATGATCCTCTATGATGCGGTGCATGTTGGCCCCGTAAAGATTCGCGACGCCGAGAACACAGTCCTCAAATCGTCGCCTGTGAGGTCCGCCCCGGTAAGATCGATACCGGAAAGATCAAGCCCCACCAGAGTCTCATTTTCGGCTATTAATTTCAAAACTTCTTCCTTTGTCATTTTATCCCCTTATCACTTTTCAGGATACCGGTACGTCTTGCAATGAGGGATTGTTTCACATTTGCGCCGTCCATCATAGTATTGCCGAATACAGCTTTGTAAAAATCCACTGCATAGAGATTGGATTCTCTCATGTCTGTATTTACAAGCCTTGATTTACGCAGCGAGCCGCCGAAGAGGTTTATGTAACGCATATCGGCAATTTCAAGATCGGATTTTGAAAAACGGCAGGTCTTTGCCGAAATACCACAGAACTTAGCACCTTTGAGGTTGCATTTCTCAATAAGTGCGCCGTCAAGTTTTGAACCTGTAAAATCACTCCCGCTTAAATCCGTATCACGGAATGATCCGAGGGTGAGAATCACTTCTCTCATATCGGCACCGGGAAGGCGCGTGTTGTTGCTCATCCGTCCTTTATGCATATCTGCCCCGTAGAATCTGACATTATCTCCTGCAACCTCCATAAACGTTGTTGACGGGAAAGCAGTGTGGGAAAAATCCGCCCTGTTGAGGATGAGCCTGCGAAAGAGGCAGCGTTCCAGCCTTGCCTCTTTGAATATCATATCCGACGCATCGCTGTCGGAAAAAACAGTCAGGTTTGCCTTGATTCCATTCAGACTTGCCCTGACCATAGGAGTATTCATAATCATTGACAGTTCCAGCACTGCACCGGTAAGGTCGGCATCTGTGAGATCGGCTTCCTTAAAAATTGCCTGCTTCATGAAGGCTTCCGCGAGACTTGCCTTTTTCATCTTTGCTTTTAACAGCATGGTTCTTTCAAATATTACCCCTTTCATTGAGGCTCCGGTAAAATCGGCCTCATTTGCCATCACCTGGGTAAAATTCGTATTGTCCAGTATTGAACCTGCGAAATTTGTCTTCATACATTGAGCCTGATTAAAGTCGGCGCCATGAAGATCGAGTCCGGAGAGATCGACGCCGGAAAGTATGGCAAATGAAAGACTTTCACTTCTTGCATACATGTCTATCACTTCTTCCCTTGTCCTTTTTACCATGCGGTCAGGGTCCATACCGTACTTCAAAAATTTAGCCTTGGCTGCATCGGGCATCTTCTGTGCCTTTACGTTCTGAACCGCCTCTGCCACAGTCTTTTTCGCGTCTTCAAGTTTTGCCATACCTGCGTCAAATCCGGCCTGGCCCTCCTGAGACATCTTTTTTATATCTGCCATCCACTGGTTTACCTGGCTCTCAAGATCGGGGGTAAGCTGCTTTTTTTGCTTCAGAAAGTCTTTGTACTCAACAAGCTTGGCTACCATCGTATCCCCTGCTGCCGCAAAGGAGACAGGTTTGGGGTCAACAGGCATTTTCATTACATCATCAGGGTTAAGTCCTGCTTTTTTTATAGAGTCCCTGGCCTGGGCAAGCAGCGCGTCTTTAATCTTCTGGCCTTCAGCCGCGATATTACCGGTCTTGCCTTCAAGATATGCCCTTATCTCCTTGCCTGATTTATCCACGAGACCCTTCACGTCGATATCAGGTATCGGTACGGCAAGGCCTTCCTTTGTAGGCGGTTTTCCCTGTTCAGGAATTTCAGGGGCTACCTTGTGTCTTTTCGAGAAATCCTTCGGCATGGCATCCATGATCCATTGACGAATATCGATGCCTGATCTGTGGGCCTCGAACAGGGTTCTGCCTTTAGACAGGGGGTAGAGAATGGCCTCAGGATATGCCTTTTTCCATGTTTCGTATACCTTCTCACCGGGAACCGATTTTTCAGGCAGAACTACAAGAAATATGCCGGATGCCTTCATCTGGTCAACTGCCTCTTTTGATGGTTTCTCATCAGGACCGGTAAGAACAATAATGGAACAGGCATCGCCTATTTCCTGTTCAAGAAGAAGCGCCTGAAGTTCATCAGCCACGGCAATAACAGGCGCACTGTCTTCAGATATAAAGAAGAGTGGTGCTTTGTCGGATTCGTCTACCAGGTAGGTTGCAATTATGGGTTCTCCTTTTTCCCAGTCCGGGGGAAGAATCAGTATCCTATTCAATATCGCCTCGTTGAAACGTGGCATAACAAGACCTGCCGGTATGACAAGGTCTTTGATTACCCCGTCTTTATAGCCGATGCCCCAGAGGTCTTTCGGATCGTTGACTTCTTCACGATTGACACCGAGCCATGCCTTCTTTATTGCCCTCTTTTCGATACCAAGTTTACGGAGCTTGTCTATTGTCTCGCGGTCTCCCTCAAGGTTTCGTCTGCACTGAATGATAAAAGGGAACCCCCTGTCGTGCCAGGGATTTACCTTTTTCTCACGTTTCAAGAGGGCTTCCGGGTTAAATCCGGCCTTCTCAAGGATATCGGCAGGAATGGCCTTCCTCATACTATCAGCCCCGGACTTAACCGCTGTCTCTACATCTTTCATTGCTGTAGCCGCTGCTGTCTCAAGTTTGGTAAGACTCTCGTCTATGTGGGCGGATTGCTTCAGCAGGTTTCCTCTCATTCTCTCAAACATTGTAAGATCGATCTTCATAAGGTGTCCGTACTGCTGTTGGAACCCTCTGGACTGCGCTTCCAGTTTGTCGAGCAGCACAATACTGTCCGATATGACAGTTTTCCCCGTGGCTGCTGTTTCTGCAGGGGTGCGCGGCATTACAGGGGCTTTCCCTGTGGCCATCTTTATGGAATCTTCAATATCTTTCGGAATCTTCTTGATCCGTTTCATCATGTCGCCGATCTTCTTTGATGCTTTATGCAGAGGCTCCATATCAATGGGGACGGAGAGATCCATTGCCTTTTTCTGTTCCTCAAGATAGTACTCCAGCGTGCCGGGTGTATCATTTATCTGTTCGGTGGCAATGAATATCCTCGATACGTCCTCATATTCTTCGTCAAATATCTCCGTTGTGCCCCTGTACATGGCAACCCCGCGAAGGATGGAAGGGAAAAGCCATAATGTATCGATGTGGGTGGGCACATCCTTAAATATCTCCTCCTTTGATCCGGGGGCCTCTTTTTTCGTGACAAAACAGCGTATGCGAAGCCCAGGCATACGGGACGATATCCGCTGCATATCAGGGTGCATGTTGATTATTTCTATGGACTCGCTCCCCGTAAAAAAACCATCCATATACTGATCTTCAGGGGCACAGTTGAAGAATTCATAGTTCATATCATCAGGAAAATAGGGCCAGCGCTCTTTAAGCCATTTGTCGTCATATGTGCCGGTTTTTTTCTGCCTCAAAGGCAACATCATATCCAGAGGGGCGAAGCCTGCTGGTTGGGGTTTTTCCGATGGCGAGCCTATAAGCATGCGGGGATATTCTATATTAGGGAGAGGGACAAGAGAGCCCCCTTTCACTGTAACAGCAGGGTCGACGCCCTTGCCAAGGGGGTTGTCGGCGAGCCCCTTACCTCCGAATGCATTGTTCCATGTGATGGGCATCTCTGAAAAGGGCATCGGATCAATAATCGATGCAAGGCCGGTAACGCCTTTCTTCCAATACCGGTCTCCGAATACGGCAAGTTCCTTTTTTATCTTCCCTACTGTAACAGATACCATGGATGCCTGTCTTGTCGTGTCTCTCGGCGCAAAGCAGGAGCCTGTCACTATTACCTCTCCATGCGGTTTTGCCATCCCCGCATCAAGGACAGGCATTGGTTTTAGTTGCTCGGGAATCGTCTTCCATAGTTCCTGTTCACTGAGAGGATCGTCAGGAGAGGTAAGATCGAAATAAATAAAAACCGTAAGGGCAAAATAAATTTTATTTCCAATGCCAAAGGGTTTTATAAAAAGGGAATGGTGCTTTTTTTTGTATATTTTCATAGAATCCTTATAAAATGCTGTACAGTCCGGCCAGATGATTTGCCTCTGCATAACATTTAGTATGTACAGCAACACTGTGAGTTTCTTCTACTGCTGTTTTAAGATGGGACGCTATCGTCTCTGTTTTCTGAGCTATGAGATCGGTTTTATCTGCCACAGTCTTCACGCTTGAAGCTACGGCCTTGGTTTGTTCCGCTATAGCCTCTGTTAATTCGCCGTGGGCTTTGTTTGCCGCGGCTACTACCGAATCTTTTGTGGCAAGAGCCTCTGTCGCAGTTGCTATGGCCGTAGTGCGCTCGGTTGTTACCTCGTTGTGAAGATTATTAAGCTTTGTATCAAGATCAAGCGCCTGCACCTTGGCATTGGTTACTCTATTTGCTTCAGTGGTTATCTTGGTATCAACTCCTTTCATCTGGGTTTCCAGGGTTTTAATTGATGTCTTTGCTTCCTCCAGTTCAGTATCGGATGCGCTATAACTCCATTTTGTAGGGGAAAATTCCTGGCTTGCTATGGCGGTGGTTATCATTCTATCGCCGATAACAGTGTCGAAGGCTGCACCGGCTACAAAATCAGACGATATACCGCCGATCCATTCCGTAGACTCTCCCAGGATAATATCATTTTGTGTGGCAGCCTGTATATCAAGGATTCCATTGGTAAATAAGTGCATACCGAAATGATCCTCGTCAGATTGCATGGTTTCGCCTTCCCAGTCAGGCGGAGGCGGCGGATCATTCGGAGCTCCTATCCTCACATAACTTCCCTGATTGGGCGAATGCAGGAGTATTCGTTCGCTCCCTTCCTTATCTTCCATGGCAATCCTGTTCTGTCCCCCTGTGTGTATTACAGACATGGTCTGGTTATCTGCAGCTACAGGGCTCGGGGTTTCAGGGTTCGGCACGGCTGCGGCTATAATAGGCCTGTCCGGGTCACCGTCAATAAATGTAAGCAGTACCTCTGTTCCTTTATGCAGGGGGAAATGCATACCTTGGTTGCTCCCCGCATAAGGTTGTGCCATCCTGACCCAGGCAGAGGCTTTACCGTCGCTTCTGCCGGAAAGGTCAAAGGGCAGGATTATCTTATAGCGGCCCATATCGTCAAGTTCAGCATATTGGCCGCTTCCTGCCGAGTCAATCTTTCCGACAATTGTTCCGGAAATCCGGGGCTGATCGGTTTTTATCTCCGGCCGGAACTGGACATTGCCGGGTATGGCAGTAAAGTAATTACGGTAATATATGCGGTTTTCCGTTTCATCCGCGCCTGCCCTGATCCCGGACATAAGATAACCGGTCTGGTCTCCCTCATGGACAACATCGATAATGAGATATTTACGGTTAAAATTCTGCCGGTAGTGATCCTTCAGTGTAAAGGTAAATCCCGGGAGCATGAAAGGCACCGATCCCTCGCCTTTATATTCCTCGCGGCGGCATAAGAGGCTCTCGGCACGTATTTTTGCAAGCTTTCTCCCTTCTTCGCTGGTCTTTATATGCCCATGGTAATAATAAACCGTGCCCCGTCCTTTTTTATCCACATCAGCGTCGCCTGATATTTCAAGAGAGGGCTTTCTGTAATTGTAATCCTTCATGAATATCTTTGAAGGCATGAGACTCTGGCGGCAGTGAAAAGATTTCAGGACCTCTGCGGCATGAAGGCTCTCAAGACCTGAAGGCGGAGAATATGTAAGTTCCTTCCCCTGGGGGAGATCAATATGGGCTATCATGGAATCGGTAAAGATTACCTTTTCACTGCTTGCCGTCTGCTCGAAAAAATAATATATGCCCTCGCGTTCAAGCCAGCGGGACATGAAATCCAAATGGCTTTCACCATACTGGCATACATACTCTATTGGATCGTAGCTGCCCTGGAGGCGAAATTCAAAATCCTGCTGCGAAAGTCCGCCGTCCACAAGAACATCATTGATAAAATCCGGTACGGATTTATCAAGTATGATCTGGTTGTGCTGAGTGATAGAGAGCCACCACAATTTAGGCACCAGATAGGCCTTATAAAAAGCAAACCCATCCACCTCGTGCAGTTGTTCAAAGTGGGCAACGATCCCGTTATATACGGCATTACCGCCTTCGGGTCTGTGGAATATGAGTTTTGCGCGATCCTCCATCACTGCCTCAAAATCCACCTCAAGGTTGTTTGTAATAAGCATAACCTCAAATTCATATGGTTTTGATATCCCTTCTGACCCACTGAGATGGACAACGCCAAAGGTGTCATCAGGCAGGGCATTCGATTGAAAGGAAAATTTCTTTGCTGTCAGGTATTCCATATACAAACTCCTTTTTTAGCTCATTATCATTGCCCTGTTCCGGCTCACTGTATGAGCTGTTTCAAGGGTTCCACTTATGCTGGTACCATATAAAAAAATATTTATTAACCACTTTTCATGCAAATTTTATACAACACATCCCGTCGCCGGCAAGCGATAAAAGAACCGTATCATCCTGTCCGGGACGAAGAACACAACTTGCCGCCACAGTGGCGGCAAAAAAACCTGACCGTGTCTCCACAAGAGGGTTTTTACCCTCCTCTATCACAGTGCCATATTCTAAGTAGGGATTAATATGCTCTCTAATTTTTAAAACATTTCGCATAGGTTTATCTCCCTTGTGGTTTAGCCGCAGGCGGTCTCCAGTCCTCTGCATCGGCCGTTTCTTTGTCAGTCCCTTTAATAAGCAACTTGTTTGTCCTGTCCCATTTTGTATGATCCTCCTTTATACGATGCATCTTCGCCCCGTAAAGATTGGCGTCAGTAAAATCCGTATAGGTAAGATCAGCATGGGAAAAATTCGCATAGGGACATTTTGCGCCAATAAAGACCGCGGCAGTGCAGTTCGCATTAGTGAAAATGCTGTTTAAGAGCGTAGCTTGTAAGAAAATGGCCTCTGAGGCGTCGGATTCACCAAAGAATGCATGGGACAGATCCGCGCCTGAAAAATCCGTTTTTTTTAGAATTGCTCCCTTGAATAATGCGTTCTGGGCCTTTACTCTTTTAAGTCTTGCCCCGGTGAGGTCTGCTTCCATAAAAGTAGAATAAGTAAGCTCGGCGTCAGTAAAATCAGCGCCGGTGAGGTCTGCCTGTGCGGCGTTGACCTGGATAAAACGGGCTGACTTGAAATCCTGGTTGGCCAGCTTGCACCCTTGAAAGAGTATCTTGGAAAAATGTGCTCCTTTAAAATTTGCCCCTGTGAGGTCTGATCCGTTAAACATGACCTTCAGGAGATCTGCGCCGCTGAAATCCGCCTGAACAAGCTTTGTATGTTGAAGGAGCGCCTTTTCAAACCGTGTACCCACAAACTTTGCCTTTGTAAGATCGGCATGCTGCATGAGGGTCCAGCTTACAAAGGTCCCGGAAAAATCAGCCTCTTTCATATCTGAATGGGTAAACATTGTCTCATGTATGATCGCCCCCTGGAAAGAGGCTCCGATGAACTTCATTTTCATGAAATTAACCTTTGTCAGGTCAGTGCCATGGAAGCGCACCCCGGAAAAATCACAACTACGAAAACCTGTCTTCAGTATATGCGCTTCTGAGAGGTCGCCGCCGTTAAAAACGCACTCTTCAAAACGTCCGCCCGTGAGGTCGGCCCCGGCAAGATCGATACCGGATAGATCAAGCCCTTCCAGTGTTTCGTTTGCAGCAATCGCTTCAAGAACCTCTTTCCGCTTCATTCAATCCCTCCGTCGCTTTTTAAAATACCGGTTCGTCTATCCAGCAGGGATTGTTTCACATTTGCCTCATCCATCCTGGTTTCGCCGAAAATGGCTTTGTAAAAATCCACAGCGTAGAGATTTGCGTGGCTGAGATCGGCGTTTACAAGCCTTGATTTACGCAGGGATCCACCAAAGAGGTTTATGTAACGCATGTCGGCTTCTTCAAGATCGGACTTGGAAAAGCGGCAGGTCTTCGCCGAGATGCCGGCCATAATTGCCTTCTTAAGATTGCATTTCTCAATGAGCGCACCATCAAGTTTTGTACCTGTAAAATCGCTCCCGCTTAAGTCCGTATCACGGAATGAGCCAAGGGTCAGGGTTACATTTCTCATATCAGCGCATGGAAGACAAGTGTTGTTGCTCATACGGCCTTTATGCATATCTGCCCCGTAGAATTTAACATCCTTTCCCGTAACCTCCATAAATGTGGTTGACGGAAAAGCAGTCCGGGAGAAATCTGCTCTGTCGAGGATTAGCCTGCGAAGAAGACAGCGCTCGAGCCTGGCCTCGGTAAGGATCATGTCTGAGGCGTCACTGTCGGAAAAAACCGAGAGGTTCGCCCTGATGCCGTGCAGCCTTGCTTTTATCATAGGTGTCTTGATGATCATCGACATATCCAATATTGCATTGGTAAGGTCTGCCCCGGTAAGATCGGCGTCTTTAATGATAGTTTGTTTCATGGAGACCTCTCCAAGATCAGCCTTTTTCAGCTTTGCCTTTATCAGCATAGACAGGTCAAGATTTGCTCCTTTCATGGAACATCCGGTAAAATCAGCTTCATTGGCCATGACCTGGCTGATATTTGCTCCGTCTAATATGGAATCCGTAAAATTTGTTTTTTGACATTGGGCCTGGTTGAGGTCAATCCCATGAAGGTCAAGGCCTGAGAGATCAACACCGGAGAGCCCGGCAAAGGCAAGGCTCTCGCCACGAGCATGCATGGCGATTACCTCTTCCCTGGTCCTCTTCACCATGCGATCCGTATCCATGCCATACTTGGCAAACGTTGCCTTTGCACCCGGGGGCATTTCCCGGGCTGCTGCTTTTGCCGACGCCTCGGCTACGGTCTTTTTTGCGGCCTCCAGTTTTGCCATACCCTCATCGAACCTGGCCTGGCCCTCCTGAGACATCTTCTTGATATCAGCCGACATTTCGTTGAACTTCTGTTCAATGTCCGGCGTAAATGTCCCCTGTTTTTTCAGGGCGTCGGCGCTAAGGGCGAGCTTCGCAATCATGCTATCCCCCGCCGCGGCGATGGAGGTGGGCTTGGGGCTTGGATCGATTTTCAATACTTCATCAGGGTCAAGACCGGCCTTTTTCAGGGCTCCCCCGACACGGGCAAGGAACTCCGCCTTTGCCTGTCCCTGCCTGGCGGCAAGATCACCCATCTTCCCATCCAGATACCCCCGAATCTCCTTGTCCGCCTTATCAATAATCGCCTTCACATCTATGGCGGGAACCGGCACTGTCAAACCCTCGGCCGTGGGAGGTTTGCCAGGTTCCGGGATTTCCGGCGCTATCTTGTGTCTTCTGATAAACTCTTTCGGCATAGCCTCCATGACCCATTGACGGATATCGATGCCTGATTTGCGTGCCTCAAACACTGTTCTTCCTTTAGGGAGAAGATACAGGATTGCCTCGGGATATGCCTTTTTCCATACCTCCTCAGCCTTTCTGTCGGCAATTGATTTTTCAGGCAGGATAATAAGGAAGATATCCGCTTTCTTGATCTGATCATCAGCTTCTTTTGAGGGTTTTTCATCCGGTGCGGAAAGAGCAATGATTGAGCAGGCATCGCCGATTTCCTGTTCAAGGAGAAGCGCCTGAAGCTCATCCGCTGTTGCAATAACAGGTGCGTTGTCCTCGGAAAGAAAAAAGAGCGGTGTTTTATCTGAACCCTCTACCAGGGAAGTGACCGTAAGCGGTTCGCCCTTCTCCCAACCCGGAGGGAGGATAAGCACCCTGTTCAATACAGCCTCATTGAATCGGGGCATTACAAGACCTGCCGGTATGACAAGGCTGTCCGGGTCTTTGCCTTTAGGGGACATTCCCCAGAGACTCTTTTGGTCATTAACCTCCTCAGAATTGATCCCAAGCCAGGACCTTTTGATAGTCCTTTGTTCAATACCGAGGTGATGGAGCATGTTCATGGCTTCACGATTGCTCTCAAGATTGCGTCTGCGCTGCACCACAAAAGGAAAACCTCTGTCGTGCCATGGATTTACCTTTTTCTCCCGCATAAGGAGTGCCTCGGGGTTAAACCCGGCCTTCTCAAGGATATCGGCAGGAACGGCCTTTCTTATCTTATCGGCCCCGGATTTAAGCGCGGCAGCAGCATCCTTTCTTGCCGTATCGGCTGCTTTTTCAAGCTTTGCGAGGCTGTCACCTATATGGACTGAGGTCGTTTTCAGGTTGCCTCTCATCCTCTCGAACATACCGAGGTCAAACTTCGCAAGGTGCCCGTATTTCTCATGAAACCCCCTGGATTGCGCCTCCAGTTTATCGAGCAGGGCAAAGCTGTCTGTAATTACCTTCTGCCCTGTTGCCGCTGTTTCAGCAGGAGTATGCGGCATGACCGGGGCCTTTCCTGTAGCCATCTTGATGGAATCATCTATGTCCTGGGGGATTTTTTTGATCCGTTTCATCATGTCGCCGATTTTCTTTGATGCCTGCTGGAGAGGTTCCATATCGATAGGAACAGACAGATCCATGGCCTTCTTCTGCTCCTCAAAATAATATTCGAGCGTGCCCGGCGTGTCAGCCATCTGTTCGGTTGCGATAAATATCCTGAGTACATCCTCGTATTCTTCGTCAAATATCTCTAAAGCGCCCCTGTACATGGCAACTCCACGGAGAATCGAAGGAAAAAGCCACACCGTATCGATACGGGTGGAAACATCCTGGAACAGTTCTGTAGCTGATTTGGGCGCTTCTTTTTTTGTGACAAAACAACGGATGCGAAGCTTCGGTATATGCGATGATATCCTTTGTATATCAGGATTCATATTGATTATTTCAATAGCCTCACCGCCTGTAAAAAAACCCTCTATATACTGGTCTTCAGGTGCACAGTTGAAGAATTCGTAGTTCATATCATCGGGGAAATAGGGCCAGCGTTCCTTGAGCCATTGGTCGTCATATGTGCCCGTTTTTTTCTGTCTTACCGGCCACATCATATCAAGAGGGCTGAAACCTGCAGGATTTGGTCTATCTGATGGCGCAGCTATCAGGTTTCCGGGATATTCGATGTTGGGCAGAGGGACAAGAGATCCCTCTTTCACTGTAACAGCAGGGTCGATACCTTTGCCCAGGGGGTTGTCGGCGAACCCCTTACCCCCGAATGCGCTGTTCCATGTAATAGGCATCTCTGAAAAGGGTATTGGGTCCATAATTATTGATGTAAAGTCGGTAATGTCTGCCTTCCAATACCGGTAACCGAATACGGCAAGTTCTTTTTTCATCTTACCTACAGCAACGGATACCATAGACGCCTGTCTCGTTGTACCCCTCGGTGAAAAGCACGAACCTGTTACAATGACCTCGCCATGGGGCTTTGCCATACCAACGTCTATGACCGGCATGGGTTTTAACTGCTCAGGGATCGTCTTCCATAGCTCCTGTTCGCTTAGCGGGTCATCAGGGGCCATTAGATCAAAATATATAAAGACCGTAAGGGTAAAATATACCTTATTGCCGATACCGAAAGGTTTGATAAAAAGAGAGTGGTGCTTTTGTTTATATATTTTCATAGTTTCCCTGCCGATGGAGGTTTAGCCAATCGCTAAAGCCGCCAATCACCTAACCAGCTTCTTAAAGAATGCTTTTGAGGCCCACCAGTTCATTTGATTCAAGATTGGACTTCGTCTCGATCGCAATACTCATAGTGGCTTCGCCGATTGTTTGTACTTTGGTGCCGAGGCTTATCACTTGTGCACCGACGAGGTCGTTTTGTTCCCCCAATACTCGCACATCCTCGCCAATGGTCGTCGTCGCGGTGCCAATCAAATCAGTCGCTTCGGCTATGGCCTCCTCTTTTGCCGTGGCCACCTCCACTTTTGTGGCAAAGATTCCGCTCACGTCTGATATTGCCTGAAGAATATTGTCCGCCACTTCAATCTTTTGATCAGCAAGCGCTGTTGTCAGGGTTGTGACACTGAGTTTGGTAGCGGTTATCCTGTTATGCTCAGTCGCTAAATGTGTTTTCGTCTCGTTGATATCGGTTCTTATACCTTCTATTTCTGAAGCCGTGGCGCTGAAGCCCCATTTTGTAGGCGAAAACTCTGAGTAGGCAATAGCACTGGTAATCGTCCTATCCCCGATACAGGTATCGAAATTAGCCCCAAGAATGGTGTCGACAGACAACCCACCAACGGTCGACGTCTCTTCACCGAGGATGACCGAATTTGACGACGCCGCTTTAATATTGAGCAGCCCGTTTGTATAAAGGTTCACCCCGAATTCGTCCGTATCCGGTTGCATGGTATCCCCTTTCCAGTTTGGCGTCGAATCAGCGGGCGGAGACGCCGGAGGCGGGTCGTTGGGCGCTCCGATGCGGACATAACTTCCCTGATTCGGCGAATGGAGGAGGATGCGTTCACTCCCTTCCTTATCTTCTATGGCAATCCTGTTCTTACCGGCAGTATTGATGACCGACATGGACTGGTTATCGGTATTCACGGGACTTGGGGTCTCCGGATTCGGTACGGCCGCGGCTATGATGGGTCTGTCCGGGTCGCCGTCAATAAAAGTAAGCAGCACCTCTGTTCCTTTATGCAGGGGGAAATGCATGCCGTGGTTGCTCCCCGCATAAGGTTGGGCCATCCTGACCCAGGCAGATGCCTTACCGTCGCTCCTGCCTGAAAGATCAAAGGGCAGGATGATCTTGTAACGGCCCATATCGTCAAGTTCGGCATACTGACCGCTTCCTGCCGAGTCTATCTTACCGACAATGGTACCGGATATCCGGGGCTGTTCTGTCGTTATCTCAGGCCGGAACTGGACACTGGCCGGTATGGCTGTAAAGGAATTACGGTAATATATGCGGTTTTCCGTTTCGTCCACGCCTGTTTTGATCCCGGACATAAGATAGCCGGTCTGGTCTCCCTCATGGATAACATCAATAATGAGATATTTACGGTTAAAATTTTTCCGGTAGTGCTCCTTTAGCGTAAAGGTAAATCCAGGGAGCATGAAAGGCACCGATCCCTCGCCCCGGTATTCCTCCCGGCGACAAAGAAGGCTCTCGGCGCGTACTTTTGCAAGCCTTCTCCCTTCTTCGCTGGTCTTTATATGCCCATGGTAATAATAAACCGTGCCCCGTCCGTTTTTATCCACGTCAGCGTCGCCTGATATTTCAAGGGATGGTTTTCTGTAATTGTAGTCCTTCATAAATATTTTTGAGGGTAAAAGGCTCTGGCGGCAGTGAAAAGATTTCAGGACCTCTGCGACATGAAGGCTCTCAAGACCTGAAGGCGGAGAATATGTAAGTTCCTTACCCTGGGGGAGATCAGTATGGGCTATCATGGAATCGGTAAAGATTACCTTTTCACTGCTTGCTGCCTGCTCAAAGAAATAATAGATGCCCTCGCGTTCGAGCCATCGGGAGATAAAGTTAAGATGGCTTTCGCCGTACTGGCATACATACTCGACAGGATCGTAAGTTTCCTTAAGACGAAATTCAAAATCCTGCTGTGCAAGCCCGCCGTCTATGAGGACGGCATTGATAAATTCCGGTACGGATTGATCAAGGATAATCTGGTTGTGTTGTGTAATGGAAAGCCACCATAGTTTAGGTACAATATAGGCTTTATAAAAAGCAAACCCGTCCACCTCGTGCAATTGTTCAAAGTGGGCAACAATCCCATTGTACACGGCATTACCGCCTTCGGGTCTGTGGAATATGAGTTTTGCGCGATCCTGCATCACTGCCTCAAAATCTACCTCAAGGTTGTTTGTAACAAGCATAACCTCAAATTCATATGGTTTTGATATCCCTTCAGACCCTCTGAGGTGGACAACACCAAAGGTATCCTCAGGCAGGGCCCTCGATTGAAAGGAAAATTTCTTGGCTGTCAGGTATTCCATATATAAACTCCTTTTTAGCTCATAATCATGACTTTGTTCCAACTTAGCGCCAGGTCGGGACCAAATGCATTGCCGTCATTCTGTTTCGTCATATTTCCCATGAAAACAGCGGGATTGCCTTCGAGCTTTATCTTTGTGCTCCCCATGACAAATGTAAGTTGATTGGCCATAAAAATACCTCTTAACAATAGTTCAAGCTATATAAGCTGTTAAACATTTTTTATGGTTATTATTTTGTTTCTTTTACAATACGCTGCTTTATTCTCGGTATTGGTTCACCGGTATCAATAACGACCCAGCTTTCCTTGAACTTTTTCTTCACAGACGATTTCTCAAAAAGTTTTTCTGTTGTAGTAAGGGAAATATCTATGGTGTATTCGCCTTTCCCCTTAAAGGAAACGCTTATTGACTCCGGTTCACTCGTACGCCATTCCAGCGTTCTCAGTTGATTTCTGTAATTGTTCTCAAAAGCTTCCACTGATTCTATTTTTTTGTCAGGAAATTCCATATAAAGGTCCTGCACAGACAGGAGCCCACGTATGGATTCCGGAGGCGCTTTCTCATCCAGAAGACCGAACCATCTATATACCAGGCTCTTTATATCATTTTCATTAAACTTTGGTATTTCCGCAGGCGCAGGCCGTAAATCCTCCCTTGGCGGGGTGTAGACATTCATAACAATCGCCTTTGATGATGACGCTATTATGCTGTGGGGTACATTTGACGGTATGATGTAAACGCCGCCCTGATTGATCTGTTTTGTATCCTTGTTGATGGTGACAATGAAATTTCCTTCAAGCACATATCCCACGGTATCTTCAGGCCTGTGAATAAGTGATATATCTTTTGATGCTTCGGATTTACTAACTTCAAGAATTTCCATTGTCAAACGGTCATTAAAATAGACTTTTCGTCTTGTTCTGTCGTTTACCGTACTCCAGGGCGTATCATCGGCGAGCAATATTGCCGGGTTTACTTGTGTCATAGGCCAGCGAACACTGTAATCCCGCTTAAGTATTTCTTTTTTTCCGCTGCAGCCCGTTGATGTTAATACAATCATTATGACCAGGGCAAACACAATAAATCTTGCAGTTATCATGATAAGACTTGCCTCGCTCTTCTAAACTGCATTTTCCGGCATTGTTGCCTCGTTGTCGAAAAGAAAGGTGAAAGAGCCATCCTCTGCCGTATCAAAATGCACAGATGAAGGCATCCCGCCCTCGCTCATATGAGTGAGGATCGTCTGTGATAACCTGGGAAGGACATTACCGTTAAGTATATAATCGATGTTTCGCGCTCCTGTTTCTACCTCAGTGCAGCGAGCGGTTATTGTCTCCGCTACGGCAGGAGCATATGTCATGACCATCCTGTTGTTTTCAAGCAAGGTCTTCTGTATTTTTTTAAGCTTCAACTCTACGATGAGTTTCATCGCTTCGGCGTTCAGGCTGCAAAAGGGTAGAACAGTCATACGGGCAAGAAGAGCTGGCTTAAAATGGGATGACAGAATAGGTCTTATCCCTCCCATCACTGAATCATAGGGCGGGAGTTCTGCCCCCGATGTCATTTCCTGTATAACATCAGATGCAAGGTTGCTTGTAAGTATGATGATGGTGTTGCGGAAATTGATCTCTTTGCCTTCACCGTCATTTGCAATACCTTTGTCAAATATCTGGTAGAAAAGGTTCATTACATCTATATGGGCTTTTTCAGATTCATCGAGGAGGACTACTGAATATGGCCTCTGTCTCACAGCTTCCGTAAGCATTCCCCCCTCGCCATACCCCACATAACCCGGCGGAGAACCGATGAGGCGGCTTACCGTATGGCTTTCCTGAAACTCACTCATATTGATGGTAACTATGTTTTTTTCACTGCCGAAGAGCAAGTCTGCCAGAGCAAGGCCGCATTCTGTTTTGCCGGTGCCGCTGGGACCTACAAAGAGGAACACGCCTATGGGTTGGACGGGATTTTTAAGTCCTGATTTGGCTGACCTGATTACCTCGGCAAGCCCTGTCATAGCTGTATCCTGTCCTTTTATCCTCTCTTTCAGACGTTCCTCAAGGTGAATTATGGTTTCTGCCTCGTCCTTAAGCATCTTGCCAAGCGGTATGCCTGTCCAGTCGGAAACAACCTGTGCAACCGACTCCGGGTCAACCTCAATGCGGATAAGTGGGTTATTATCCTGAATGGAAGAAAGCTCCTTTTCTGCTGCATCAAGATCGGCTTTCAGAGTGCCTTTTTTTTCCGGGTCATCAGGAGAAACAGTCTGCAATTCATCTCTTAATGCAAGAAGCTTCTGGACAGCCTCTTTTTCCTTTACCCAGCGTTCACGGATAACATCCGCTTCTCCTGAAACATTATTTTTTTCCTGCAGGATTGCCTGGTATTTTTCCTCATCAACCTCTGCCCCATTCAGCCTGTCTCTGTCTAAAGCGGTTATCTGGCGTGTCAGGGCCTCAACAGCCCTTTCTTTTGCCTCAAGTGGGGCAGGTTTGGCGGTAAGGTTTATTTTTACTCTTGCACAGCTCGTATCAATGAGGTCTATTGCTTTATCCGGGAGAAATCTGCCCGTAATGTATCTATCCGAAAATCTGGCGGCAGTCTCCACGGCGTCATCCCTGATAACAACTTTATGAGCTTTTTCGTAGCTGTCCTTAAGCCCTCTGAGCATAAGAATGGTACTTTCTACATCAGGTTCATCAAGCTTAACCAATTGGAAACGTCTTGCCAGTGCAGGGTCTTTCTCAAAATATTTTTTGTATTCCGTCCATGTAGTCGCAGCAACTGTTTTCAATTCCCCGCGAGCCAGTGCAGGTTTTAAAAGGTTTGCCGCATCACCCCCGCCCGATGAAGCTCCTGCGCCTACAAGCGTATGCGCCTCATCTATGAAAAGTATTATGGGTTTTTCAGATGATTTTATCTCGCCTATAACCCCTTTCAGCCTGTTTTCGAATTCGCCTTTTACTCCGGCGCCGGCCTCAAGCGCACCCATATCGAGGCCAAGAAGTGTAACCCCTTTCAGCATATCAGGTACGTCATCCTGGATAATCCGAAGCGCAAGGCCTTCCACAACAGCAGTCTTTCCAACACCTGGTTCCCCGACGCATATAGGGTTGTTCTTGCGTCTTCTTCCCAATATATCTATCATCTGCCTGATCTCATTATCGCGGCCAAATACAGGGTCAATATCTCCGCTTGCAGCTCTTTTTGTAAAATCCATGCAAAAACGGCTCAAAAACCCACCATCTCCTCTAACCGGCGATGCCGCCTGTGCTCCGGCCTCACCGGAAAATGCCTCGTTTTCAACTGAAGACTTTGTAATGACCCAGAAGTCCTTTGTTAAAGCATCCCTTCCTATCTCTTTAAATATATCCGCATAATGTCCTGACGCATAAAGAGAGGGTTTGGCGAGAAAAGCAAGCAGTAATGCTCCTGAGCGCACTTTCCGCTCGGAAAGATCGACAGATGCGATGAGCCATGCGTCCTGAATAAGATCAAGAAGTTGCGGTGAAAATACAGGTTTTGCGGCATTTCCGGTCTTATAGTCCTCAAGCGACTGCCCTATGGCCTTTTGTATTTGTCCCACTTCTATGCCGAAACGCTGTACTATCAACGTCAGGTCAGAACCCTGCTCTTCCAGAGCTTTTGTGATAAAGTGTTCTACGGTGATCTCGTAGTGGGTCCTGGATACACACAGACCCGCTGCATTCTGAAGGGACCTTGTGCATACACTGTTAAGGTGCATAAGAAGCGACTTTATATCAACTGTTATCATGCCTTCCTCCTGTATTTTAATATTCTATTAATTGCACGAAAATCTTACTTTATACGTTTCAGGCAGAGGATTGCCTGCCCATGTATCATAACCCAACCTTGACCAGTTGTTTCCTCCGAGACAGGCAACGGACGTATCCTTCCCATTAATAAGCAGTTCGATGTCCCATAGAAGCGGCTGATCGAGATACAAACTAATTGCCTGATTCATAGTCCGGAATTTTTTTGCATCAGGGAGTAACGCTTCATATGTGTCATGATCTACGGGGCCAATTTTTACAGAAAATTTTCCTGATCTGTCGGGTATCCTGTCTCCGATATGTGTATCTTCCCCCAGTATACTGCAAGAAGAACCAAGGGAAAATCTCTGTCCTCGAGGGATAGGCACAACTCTTTCCACACACTGGATAATCTGCACCTTTCTTACGTTGATGTTGCCGGCAACAAGGGAGCGTAATCCCTCAGCAGAGCGCGGGAACTGACTGAAAATTCCTGTGTAGCGGAGCAGACTTTCCGCATCATCTATACGCTCACGAATCTTTTCACCTTCAAAACCTATCAGAGAGAATAGCCGAAGGAGTATCTTTTCATCTTTTCTCTCAAATAACTGGTAATACAACTTTGAAAAGCCCCAGCATTCAAAGAACATTTTATAAATACGGGTACTGAAAATATCAATAAAATCCCTGCTTATGGTATGGTCCTGGGCCTGTTCCTGCAGTAAATCTTCCGTATAAAAAGTCGGCAGGGGCGAAGACGTTCCGTACAGACCAAGAAAGGTTGCCGTGATCCGATACAGGTCCTTATTGCCGGGCAACACCTCAATATCGGCAACATCGGTCTTAGGAAATGCAAGTGTGAGCTCAGGCCTTATACGTATATAACGGGATAGTTCTTCGAAGTCTGTGTTTGGCCCATGTTCTTTGTCCAACAGATACAAGATCAGACGATATGCCTGGATAAAAGAATGGCGATAACCTTCCTTTAACAGTATATCTTTTAATTGAGGGGCCTGTCCCCTGTCCTTATCGGCCATTGAAATGTCTCCCCGGTCTGAATTTCTTTTATATTGAATTGGGTGAATGTGTTCATACTGCTGTAAGCACTAAAAAACCTGTCCATAATGCAACCAAACAGGTAAAGATCGCCTATACCGGCAAACTGATCATAGCGTACCGTCATCTCGATCTTCTGACCTCGTATGAGCCTTCCCCTGAAAAGACGGTCATAGGGATCTATATGGAGGTCAAGTATGCCGCCTATTCTTTTCACGTTACCAGCCAGCCTTGCTTTATCCCTGTCTTCCACTGAAACATAAAGGTTAAGAAGCTCATTCAGGTTGTCTTTATTCGCCAGAGACAAATAATTGAGCGAGAGATGCGATATGAGCCGCCATACTGCATCCTGGTCTGATGGCGGTTCAATAGCGAACGTGGGCGGCAGGATGTTTCTGAAGGTCAACATCTCAGGTGAATTAAAGGTGGCCTTGCATATGTCGCCGAGTTGGAGCCTTTCAGTCAGATTACCATTGGTGCATATTACTGTTATGGAAAGCGTCTCTTCCTTGGGTTCAGGCATATCATGAGGATATACAAATGACAGAAACACCTCGGGAGCATTATTGACCGGTGATCTTGATCTGATTGTCTGATACACATGTTTATCCTGTCTTGATCCTTTAAAAAGGGAAAGGGGCATATATTCTTTTCTTGCGATGCTCCCCTGTTCATAGCCGGTTACGCTCTCTACATCATAGACCTGGTAATGATCAGGATTCTCAACGGACGGCCTGACCCTGAACTTTTCTGTCCGATGGTCAAAAACAACGGGATCCATTTCATGACGGAAGAGATTGATCACCGGTACGGCATTCATGATAAAGGTATCTTTTGTCACATGCAGTGCAGTATTAGGGGTATCGTCAAACTCGAAGATGATCTCGAATTGCTTTCCTTTGCCGCGATTTGTCCATCGTTCCCATCCGGTTAACTCCATAAAAGTAAACTTCCTGGGCAGCATAAAATATTCCTGCAAAAGTCTGTATGCAGAAAAAGACTGTACCGGAAACAAAAGAAGGGGGTTCTGCAAATCAAAACCAATGGGTTTCAGAGCATCACGGTGGAGCACAAATTGCTCTCCACCATCCGTTGGTCTGAGAATAATTCTGCTCAAAGAGTGGTTGAGGAGCATAAAGGTATCCATTGCCTGTGTATGTGTCCCGCCGATAAAAAAACAAAGGCGTCTCGGATGCCAACGGGACAGGTCAATTCCCGCTAATTCCATAAGAAGCTTTATCTGTATGCTCTTTCCTGTTACCTGAGCAAACTGCACCGACATCTGACGCAGAGGGTGGATATCTATTTCAAAACAAGTCTGGAATTGGCATGACGTACCATCAATTTCGCTTGAGGCTATGACAGTGCCTTCTTTTACCGTAATGGTCTCGAGCACGTTAGGCTTGGGTTCAAACAAAACAATGGATGCAGATGGTATGGTTCTTATATAATGAGGAAATATTATATCAATAACCTCATTGATTAGCTTGGGGAATTCGTTGCTTACCTTCTGGTACAAAAGCCCGGTCAGGAACGCCACACCCTGAAGGAGCCGCTCAGCATCAGGGTCCATTGACGGACCGCTCAACATTGGCGCCGTTACAGGATGGGCTTTGGAGAACTCAACGGCAAGCTGCCTCAGATTTCGTAGCTCTTCTTCATAATATTTATTAAACATTATAATGCCGTATTTATTTGTCTATCCTTACCATGCCCTCTGATGTGACAACTGTCTCAAAGATTATGGGCGTTCTTGTATTCTGTTCTGATATCGACTCAGCGCTTAGCTTGAATCTCAGAGTAGATGAGTCGTTTGCCTCCGGTTCAAAACCCACTTTTACGTTTACCAACCGCGGTTCATACCTTTGTATGATTACCTTCATAATCTCTTCCAGTTCCTCCGCTGCTGCAGAAAGATTTTCACCGGGGAAATTTGTAAGATCCGGCATCCCATAGTCATCGGCAATAAGTACGCTGCCCTGACGAGTATTCAGTATCTTGCGGAGGTGCTGAAGTATGGACAGCACGTTCCTCGATGTACCCTTATCTGTTAACTCATCGGGACTTTTTTCAAGATTCCTGATCCTTTCAAGGAGAGTTTCATTATTCATAAATAATTATGAAGAAAACATTAAAATCAGGAGGGCTGCCGTTGCAAGCCATGCCCTCCTGTGTACAGCTTTTACCAATTTGAATTACTTACGCCTTTGGTGCTTTCCAGTTATCTTCCGCTTCAATGCCATCAGGCGTATAAGTCCAGATGATATCCTCATAAGTGAAGGATATGTCGAGCATGTGTTTGAACGGTTTGTTCTCTTCCATAAACGTAAAGGGGAACCACTCTCTCGCATTAACTACAATGGCCTCTTTCATTTTGATGGTAAAATATTTTTCTTCCTGTCCTTTGTCGCTTATTCTGAAGAATGTAATCTCTACGTCAAGGTGCTCGCCTGAACAGCATGCTTGAAAAAGCTTAGGCGTATGTTTACCCATATTTGTTGTAAATACGAAAGGTTTGTGTATTCTCTGACCTGTTGGAAGTCCTGTATGTGTATCGCGGGGGATTTCAACATTGTGGTCCATAGAGTAACCCATAATAAGGTTTTCGCGTCCCTGTTGAGTGCAATCTCCTTGGATCTCGCCCTGATTCTTTCCGGTAACTTTCGCATAAATTGTCATTGCCATATCCAGTTTCCTCCTAATTTTTTATTCGTAACGCTTGGATGCATTACGTTGCAGAATTGCTCGCTGTGGTTCATGATCTATGCCGTTGGTAAAAGAAATCCCATATCGGATACCTTTTAATGAATAAAAAATCTCTCTAACCAGCCATACCGATTTTTAACATAAACCGGCAACAAAATGTTCAACAAATACCAAACAACAACGCAATATAAAAGGGTACTTGTATATCCTTCGTATTGTTCATCATTTTTTGTCCAGCTTGCCCGCAAGGGAAAGGGTGAAGGAAGCACCCATATATTTAAAATGGGGCTGTACCGTAAGATTTACCCTGTACCAGCCGGGATCGCCTTCAACATCAGAAACAGTGATCTGTGCTTTTCTCAACGGACGTCTGCTTCTCACTCCCGGTGACACGCTGTCCTGATCGGCAATATACTGCCTTATCCAATTGTTTAACTCAGTTTCCATATCGTTTTTATCTTTCCATGTGCCGATATTTTCCCTCTGAATAACCTTGATATAATGGGCAAGACGGCTGATTACAAAGGTATATGGAAGCTGGGTACCAAGTTTATAGTTTGTTTCAGCCTCTTTACCTTCCGGAGTATTGGCAAATACCTTTGGTTTCTGCACGGAATTTGCGGAGAAAAAGGCTGCATTATCGCTCCCTTTTCTCATGGTGAGGGCAATAAAACCTTCTTCGGCAAGCTCAAACTCACGGCGTTCTGAAATAAGTATTTCAGTTGGTATCTTGGTCTGAAGCTCACCCATAGATTCATACTGGTATACAGGCAGGTCTTCCACTGCTCCTCCTCCCTGAGGACCTATAATATTAGCGCACCAGCGGTATTTTGCAAAGCTGTCGGTTATCCTGGAGGCAAAGGTAAAAGCGCTGTTGCCCCAAAGAAATTTATTGTCTCCATTAGCCACATCTTCTTTGTAGTTAAAGCTTTTAACCGGTTGCGTATCCGGGCCGTATGGGAGGCGAAGAAGAAAATGGGGAAGTGTAAGCGCCACATTCCTTGAATCCTCACTTTCTCTGAATGACTGCCATTTGATATATTGAGGCATCTCAAAGATGGATTTGAGATCCTTCAAGTTAGGGAGTCCCGAAAAATCATCAAGACCGAAAAATTGCGATCCCACTGCTGCAACAAAAGGCGCGTGAGACATTGTTGCAACGCTTGCTATGGATTGAAGGAGCTTTATGTCCTGAGCGCCAGGTCCGAATTCATAGTTTCCGAGGATCAACCCGAAGGGCTTGCCGCCGAACTGACCAAATTCGCTTGTGTATATGTTTTTATAAAGACCGGATTTTGTTATTTCCGGTGCATCCTCAAAATCGTCGAGAAGATCCTGTTTGGTAACATTCATTATCTCGATTTTTATATTTTCTCTGAAATCAGTCTTGTCAATGAGAAATTTCAGTGAACGCCAGGTCGATTCAAGTTTCTGAAATTGTTCGTTGTGAAGTATCTCATTCATCTGTGAGCTCAGTTTCTGGTCAAGACTTACTATCATATCATCCACAAGTGCCTGTGTTATCTTTTCAACTTCCTTTCCGGGCTTCAACAATTCATCTATGAATATCTGAAGACCCTGCTTTGTCATAGCGTAACCATCATCGGTCGGTTTCATACGGGTTGCCTGGACAATATCATCAAGCAAGGATAATTCTTCGGCTGCCTGCGGAGCCTGTGACTCTTGTACCTTTTTTTCTTCTTCAGCCATATACTTTCTCCTCCCTTCTATGATTCGATATTCAATTCCTTAATAAGCCTTTCACGTGCGCCTTCATCCTTAACAATATCCTGAATTTTTTTGCGGAATTCAGGCACGTTTCCAAGAGGACCTTTGAGCGCCTTAAGGGCATCTCTCAGCCCCATGAGTTGTTTTAATTCGGGCACTTTTTGAATAATTGCATCCGGGTCAAAATCTTTTATTTTATTAAAATCGAGGCTTACGCTCATCTGCGCATCCGGCTCCGAAGAGAGCTTATTCGGCACAATAATATCCGCTTTCACTTTTGAAGCTGCAAGCACATCATCAAAATTGTCTTTATCAATGTTGATGGGCTTTCGATCTTCAACGGTGCGGCTGTCCGGGCTACCCGTAAAATCACTGGTTACCAGTATTTTAAGGGGTAGTTCAACTTCTTCTTTTGCATCGCCTGTGGCAGGACGGTATACGATATTTACACGTTCTTTAGGTGCAACCGATGCTTCTTTTGCCATTCTACACCTCCATATTTGCTCTTATTTATTTTAAAATCCAAAATATACTGCAATAAAGTATCATTTAACACAGTGTTGTATGCAAAGCAAGTATTTAATAGTAACAGTTCTTTACTGGGGACATCATTGTATAATAAACACTATCGCCCCGGCAGGGTCAATAAGACTCAGCTTCTTTATTGTCTCTTCCATTAACAGATCCTGTCCTTCGATCTTCTGCCGTCTCAGACCGGAAAGTATTGTCTGATAAGCATCTATAGCAAGCAACGGGTCCCATGTCTCCACTTTGTATGTATCAATATAAGACAGCAGCTCATGAAAATAAGGCAATGAAAGCCTTATCTGGTTGATCTTAAAGAGGAAGCGGCAAAACCATATCTCCCGTATAAAGCGCTCGCGTTCCGACGAAGCACTCACTATTTTATCATGCAACATCTTCAACGCTCCTGGTATGTCGTCTCCATTGGCAAGTATTTCGGCCTCGTCAGTCTCTTTTTTTATCTGTTCATCAAAACCGGTTGATGTTGCAACACCGGTTTTACCTCGACTTGCGTTGTCATCGTGCATAATATTTTCAAGCCATTCACGGGTAACCTCATCGGCAAAAGGTGTGCCATCGGAAAAAGAGAGTTTTTCTATTCCTTTTAAACGTCTTGCATACAAAGCCGTTTCATCTGCTATTTCCTTTGCAATGGTCTTCTGATTCAAACGGTCAAGAGCCTCGCTTGCATAACGGCTCAAATCAATCCAGAAGAGGAATTCCTGGACCTTTGTTTCTGCGGCATATAAAAGTTCCTGCCAGTTTCCTGCACTGTAAAATCCTTTTAAAATGTTCTGTATTTGTTCATCGGGAGAGGGCAGCATGGTTTTACCCTCTTTATCGCTGGGCGGCATGTTGTCCACAGTGGACCACGCAATAAAACGGTTGATACGGAAACAGAGGGGGGTCAATGGTTTTTGCTGCATAAGACCATTGGATACCTTTTTCATTGCGTCGAAAATTAGGCGCATGATTTTATCAGTATCATCACCGGCAATGATGTCGGGCACGGGGATTACAGGTTGTTGGGCAGCGTCTGTTGTATGTGCCGGAGTTCCGGCCTTCACTTTTGTCTCTCCGGCTGTTTCAGGTTTAGTCTCTTCAGTATTTGAATCCGTCGTACTGAGGAGCGACATGACCGATGAAATAACCGACCTCATCTCCGGAGGTTCATCGAGATTATCACCAAGAAAAGTATCTATTGCGTTAAGATCATCAGAAAGATGGTCAATATCCTCCTGCTGCCATATCTCCCCCTCCATGCCGTTTAAGCTCCCGTCCAGCGTATCAATCAACCAGTCAAGAGCATTCATTCGACCTCTTATGCGCGCCTTCGGGGGGAACATGGTATCCCAATATGTCTCCAATAAATCCCTGTATACATGGAAGCCATTGGCAAGACCTTTCAAGCCCTCAGTCTTAAGAAGTCCTATGCAGAGATAACTGCTTACCAGTATATCCTTTGAATGCTCCTCCAGAATTTGTTTAGAAATGTCGGCCACCTTTTTCCAGTCTAAGGGGCTTGAGGCAGATATGGATGAACTTTTGCTTATCTCAGACGAAAGCGTATCGTAAATAGGGTCTGTACGTATATCTCTCCCGGATGGATTAGGACCAGGTATTGGTTTTTTGCCTGTATCAAGTAATTCCATACAAATCCTTACCGACTCGACATATTGGTTTTATTCTCCGATTCGCAGCGTGTAATAATAGAAGGTATCTTCGGGGATGTGCCCTTCAGGAGGTCTATAACAGGCAATGCATGTTCTATCTTGTACTGAATTTTTATCCATTTAACACCCATACTTCCAAGAGCATCCTTTACATCCGGGAACTCCTCAGCATTAAATATGCGCGCGCCGGTTCTGAAATCGGATAGAAATTTTGGAAAACCCATTTGTCCTTTATATATTTTATTAATTGTAAGATTTGGAAATTGTATCATCAAAGAAGTATCGCCACATTTTTCAGGCGACCAGTGCAGTGTTCCTTTATCTTTGTAGTTATAATTTTTTACTACACCTTCGCTGTCTGCACATTGAACGGAAAGTGTCACTGCTAAAGGTTTTACAGAGGCCTCATCATTTACTGATATGGGAATCGTTCCGATATTTACTATATATTCAGGTTGATAAATAACAAGTGCGGCCTCGCCGCGGTTTATAAAGCCCAGGAAGTCCGGCTGAAAACTGACCGTGTGTTCAAAGGGTGTAGTTTCGTATATCTTCCTTGAGGTATAACCCCATTTGCCCGCCGCAAGAAATGGTTTTGCCGGCCCATCCCTGAATTTCCACACAACACCGTCTTTTTTATCAAAGAGGAGTTTCGGGAGCTTGTCTTTGGAGACGCCCCCGGCTTTTCCGATAACATCCTGTTCCCATTGATTCTGGATAGTGCACGATGCCTTTTTCGTACCGTATGTGAGCAGATAGTTGATGGGGCCGCCTACAAGTTTCCAGACAAATTCCGTGTTGTCTTTAAAATCTTTTAAAGTATTTTTCAGGTTATAATATTGTACGAAGGCAATATTAAATGGCGATTTACTCTCGGTTGCTGCTGCAAGATCGGTGAAAAGTTCAGCTATAAGACGGTAACAGTTTTCATTTGATGTGGCAATAGGAGCTATCTGCCCCATGGTTTTATTTAATTCGACATATACGTTGCCGGCAGCAATGCGCCTGTCGAGATTAGCACCTGCTTTGGGTTGAAATCGTTCAAGATCCTGAACTACTTTTTTTTCTTCATCTAATAATTTTGTTTTTACATCTTTTTTCGCTTTTTTGTCATCCTGAACAGAAATTTTTCTGGCCTCGTCAAATTCTACTATAAGTTGCGCCCATTGAGGAGGATTAGTCAGATAATCATCTTGTGAAAGTTCCGCAGCAGCCTTTTTTAGAAAAATCCAATAGGGATTCTGATCGGTAGTCATCGCCATGGCCATGCTGTTTCTGTCCGTCTCGGACTTAACAAAGGCATCGCCTTTGTTAAAGTTTACCGCAAATTGTTGCCATGCATTTATATATTGCGTTCGGTACCATTCCCAGAAATTTTTCACATTGGCGTCTTTAGGTTTTTCTTTGGCGCCGGCCTTTTCCATGGACTCCAGAAATTGTTTTAATTTTTTCTGACCGTCCTTGGTGTACTCACCAGGAATGGTAATAGGACTTTTCGCATCTCTTTCACCGGATTTAGTCCAAAAATCATCGAGATAAATTGTGTAGACATTGAGCATGGATTGCTTTACAAGCCATTTGAGATCCTTATGTTTTTTCAGAATATCATTTAATGCTGCCTGCAGGAGTTCCAGTGTACGAGACAAATCAGCCTTATTGGGGTCCATATCCAGACATGCTTTATATGTATCAGCCGCTGTCGCAGCTACAGGCGAGGGCACCTGCGGATACATAAATGCCATGATATTTGTAAATGTTCTGCGAAAATCGTCCATTCCTTCGAATTCTTTTTCTCTTCTGAAGAATCCGCCGTGCTCAAGATAGTACTTCACAAAATATATACGGGCAATGAGAAATTCCGCATAGACTGCAATTGTATCGCTGTCTGTTGCCGCACCTATCTTATTGACATTTCTGTAAAGATCACCGTCAAAATTCAGCAGAAAACCTTCACGGTAAAGCTTTATATAATAATCTTTTGCCTTTTTCTCAAAATCGTTTGCCGCGGTAAGGCCAAAAGAGGGCAAAAACCACCGTCTGTTTGATTCATGCACTTCGGATATCTGAATCCGGAATTTTTCAAGCATCAGGATATCATTTGTAAGATTCTTTTCAAGTACGGGACGTGTTTTAAATACAGTGAAAAACTTGCTCAGAGCTGTAACATTATGGAAAAAAGATGCGGTAAGAAGTCCTGTTAAGGCAATGAAAATAAATACTATTGAGAGGAAACCGAGACTGCCCGTAAGGCGCCGCCATTTTATAAATTCATATACCGGCCGCATAAAATAACGATCCATGGGCAACACCTGACCGAAAAAATCCTGCAGAAAAAGACCGCGACTTAAAGCCTTTTTGGGCTCGCCTGTTGCCGGTTGTCCGGCCATTTCAAGGAAACGGGAATGTGACTCACTATCCTGCCGGGCACTTGAAAAATATATGCCCCTTAAAACCGGTGTCTCCTGATAGGGGTTTTCCTCAAAAACAGATTTGGTAAATTCCTTCAAAACTGTTTTTATAGACAAAAACTCCTGGAGGAAAATGAGCGTCCCCGGATCAGGGTTGTCTGCACTGCTTTCCATGATATTTGTGCGAATCTCATGCAAACGTTCCCCTGTAGCAACAAAAGTCTGTTCAACAATCTTTTCCCACCCGGCATGTTCATCGGAATTAAGGTATCCCGCTGTCTGATTTGTGTCATCTATCGGCAATCTGAGGAAGGTATCGGTAAAACCGTATACCATATCCATCTTTGTCACAAGGAAATATACGGGGAATTTAGCCCCTGATACACGCATAAGCTGGTCGATTCGTTTTCTTATACTCTGTCCGTCAGCCCTTAATGTCATCGGATCGGCAAAAAGAAGTTTCTCGGCAGACACGGCGACAATCAGGCCGTTTACCGGTTCACGGCGTCTGTATTTAGCCAGAAGGACAAGAAGTTCTTCCCATTCCTCTTTGTCTGCAGACTCATCAACAGGGATTGTATAACGTCCTGCAGTATCAAGGATAATGGCATTATCAAGGAACCACCAGTCGCAGTTTTCCGTTGCTGCAAGTCCTGCGGTGCGGGTAATGTCGGATACGGGCGAGTTGAGCTTCGCATTTTTGATGGCTGTAGTCTTGCCTGCGCCTGATTCTCCGATAATAATATACCAGGGGATCGCATATATGGGGTCGCTTATCCCCCGTTTTATATTTGAAGCACGAAGCAGATCAACAGACTCCTTCCATCTGGTTTGGAGGTCCTTGAGTTCCTGGCGTTCGTGAACGGCAGACCGCTTTATAGCAGCCTCGTCAAGTTCCACAACTCTATGTACAAATTTCCTTTCTTTTCTCCTTGTAAAATACTTCTTCAGAAACAGGATGCTTATCCATATCCCAATAACACCGGCATATATGGCAACACCGATCCACCATTGCCAGCCCTTTTTCAGAATAAGCCAGATGTCGAGACCTGCTAAAATAGCAAGAACAAGAACCACGAGGAGTATCTTAAGGAATTTTTTCACTTCATATATCCTGCAATAAGGTTATTCAACATACTTTTGTACATGAATATAAGAACAGTAAAGACTATTGCCGATACAATGGAAGCAGCAATCATTATAGGGCCTATGCTTATTCTATACCATTTTTTATGTTTTCTTTTTGCATCACTGTCATAGGCATGAGGAAAAAGAATAAGTTCTTCAGGCGAGACATTCCCAAAATCGGCTCCGCCCATAAGTTCCTTTTGGCGCGTTCTGATATCGGAAAGGGCCGACTCATCTCCGGGCAAAAAATACATACCTTTGAATCCCATTGAAAGACAATACAGATATACCTCTCTTATCTGTTTGTCAGCTTCACCTGCATCAAGTCTGTCAAGGTGTGCAAAGAACTCTTCCCCGGCACTTGCTGTATTGAAATATATCTTCTGGAGTTGGGAATGTTGCCATTTTTCTTTTTCCACCCATTCCGAACAAAGGATTTGCTCATCTATCCAGGCACAAACAGCAAAGAATGCCCTGCCCCATGGTTCGTCTGAAAAATCTGTGCTTCTTGCAGAATCTTTTGACTTATCAGCCAATTGAGCATATCTCGCGGTAATCTCTTCGTAGGTAGGTTGCAATTTACCAACCTCTCGTGTAAAGAGTGTCGTAAAGGCCATAAGTTCGATAAAGTGATCTATCAGTCTCATATCAACATGCCTTTATTGTTTTAATATAAGCAAATCAATCCCGGCATCATCCGGGGCATCACTCCAGAAAATGCAGAGGTTTGCATTCTCCTGTATGTTATGCCAGTATTTACTCGTATTTTCTACCCTGAAGTAGAGTACATTTGCCCGTCTGGGAAGGCCTGGCGGAGGTTCAGGCGTATATTCAAGCGGCAATCCGGATAGCGATCTTTTTATTAGCATAGGCATGTCTTCCTGGCAGCTCATTTTCAAGATATGCTTAACCACACCAAGCACATCTTCTTTGTCCTCAACAGCTTTAATACTGAGATAAAACGTGTTTGTGCTGCTTAACAGATTAACCGGCGCCAATGCCCTGAAATAATCACCATCCTTTATCAGATGTATTACGCTCTCCATCCCGCGCAGAAGTTGGTCGAGTATCTCATCTATAAGCATATAGGCCTGTTTGAAGCAATGACCGAGATTTGTATGGTCATACGGAGGTAGTAATACTTCGCCTGTTTCGGTCTGACCAAGTGCATCAATCCGGTCCGTAAAGGCACTCAACTCACCGACAAGTTGTCTTAAAAGCCCGTACAGGTTCCAGGGGTGAACATGGGAGATTTCGGAAAGATGTTTTATGAGAGGTATATAACGGTTAAGCGTGCCCAAGGCAAGCAGAAAATTGAAATATGAGGATTGGAACTCGCTTGCAAGAAAACCTTTGGGGTTTTTGTACTCACTTAGAACGAGAAAGCGTGAAAATAATATGTCCTGTATATTTTTAAAGTACCTCACGAGTACGGATGAACTGGAGAGAGTAACGGCAGGAGGTACAAAATCCTGAGCAAGAAAAGGGTCCTGACCGTTGAATTCAATACGGGCAACAGGTATGAGTTGATGATCCGGGTAACGATCTATCTCGGTATCCCATACAAAACTCAGAGAATAATCAAGGGTGCTCACATGAGCACCCGAGTTCTTCTGATAAAGATCATTAGTTTCCAAGGAGGCATCGTTTGTAACGAACCTTGCATTGAGTGCGGGAGAATCATCCTCTCCGTCGGCTATTGAGAGATTTTCTCCGTTTGGATTCAAGCGTCTAAGGGCAAGATAAACCGTAAAGGGGTCTTTTGACTGGCTCCACAGACCGCTAAAGGAACGAGATTGTATCCTCCCGTTTTTATTGATAACAACCCATGATCCATCTTGAAATATAAACTCACCGCTTCTAATATTAAAAACCATATCCTTTAACGCGCCTTCATCTACATCCAAAGTGCAGGCGCCCCATAAGTATGGCTGGATATAAAGCTTAAGGGGGGTGAGCAGTGACTCTGTGTAAAGATCTGACTGCTGAAAGTGCTGGGGCTGCAAAAATAATCCCTGGTACCAGAAAATAGGACCTTTCGGCTCCATCATGGGTTTTGTACCTCCTGCATGGAATTAGACCCCAGATACAGATTAACAGTCAGTTCCGCCATATTTACCCCGGTTTTTCTAAAACCGTAAACACCTTTCTTTTCTATGACAATCGGAATCTCATATGTTCGGATCGCCTGGACAGGCACAAGATCGTAGTATCCAGCAACAATACCGAGCCATTTAGCGTTCTCAAGCCGATCAATCTCTATTTTTTTTATCTCACCCGGTTCCACAAAATAACGGTCGCATCCAAGGACACTTTTATCGGATTTATCAAGACCCAGAAGTTTCTGTGTCCCACTCAGATCTTTGGCTAACTGGTTAAAGACGTTAATGTTGTCAAGCTGGTATACTGCTATCATAAGGGCATGGGATGTACCATCGTAAAAATTCAGTTCCTTATCAGCTTTGTAATTTATAATAATACCTTTGGGTTCATAATTTCTGGGGACAGTCAACCCGAGATTCGCAATCTGCTCATCCTGGTTCGACATTACAACCGGACCACCTGCCCCTGTTGGCTTCGCATCCTGTTTTTGCGCCTCTTTGCTTGAGGAACACCCTGTTATTATCAAAGCAAAAGATAGAATGAAAGACAATAATAAAATCCGGCGAAAATTCCATATCATTAACATAGGTAGTTTCGATATTAACATAATTATATTATGTTGCTGCAAAAAACTTTAAGAACACGAATATGTAATGTTGTATTAACAATAAATATTAGTTGTTATCCCATAATAAAGTCAAGGTCTTTTTCTGCAATTTGTTTCTGTAGTATAATTTTTGCCTTCCGGGATGGCATATCGTATTCCTCCAAGTATACTTCCGGCCGGATGTGCACAAGAACCTTCAAAGTCAACGATAGGCAAGATATCTGGCCTATAACTTTCGAACCCCGGGGTGAGGACATGATGAATAATATATTTGAGGGCAAGAAGAATAAACCCTACATTCCTGTCTCCTGATCAGAAGAAAGTGTCCATTGGTCTCCTCTACATCAGTCCCTGCATATATTCTTATACATCAACAACAATGGAGTTCATCGTCTTGAAGCCCCTGATTACAGTATTGTCAGCTTTTCTGAAGAATTCACTGATAAGTTCTTTTTCCTGAGGCTCATCAGTAAATCGCCTTTCCCCTATGTCATAATGGATCAATCTTTTTTCATGTAAAAGTGTGGCAAAAATTTGTCTGTCAGTATCTTCCTTTTCGTTGGAAAATAATGCGGGGAGGTCGCTCAGCTTTTCCAAAGAAGGTTCTTTATCAAGGCAGTGCTTTACAAAATTTATAAATCTTGTAAGCTTCATGAATGTATAAATAACATCTCTTGGGAATAACGGATTCATTTCTGTCATAGAGCTTGATCTCATGGACTTCAGTTGTTCTTCCGAATTACCGTTGAAATTCTTATCAAACATGGGGCTGCCCGGTGCAAGATAAAAAATGCTCGGTCCTGGCAGCAGTCTTTTACCCATAAGGAAGATAAGCGTTTCAATTACATCTTCCGGGGTCTGCTCCGGAAGTCCTATAATGAAATGAATCTCAACAAGAAAGGGGGAACTTTCAAGATAGGGCAAAAGCTGGAGAAATTTTGCCGGCAAGTGCCTTTTTTGTTTTCTGATAACGGCTGAACTTATATCCACCAGAGAAAAATTAAGCCTTCTGAACCCCGCATCGTACATTTTGTCAAGCGTTTCTTCATTTAACGTCTCCGCATAGATTCCGTTCATGGCAGAAAGTGTAACACCCTTACCTTTCAACATATCCAAAACACTGTTAAAGAATTTCTTATCGTAGGTGAGCATATCATCTTCAAAATCAATGGCCTGGATATTCAGATTTATACATTCTTCAATCTCTTTTTCAATGCTTACAAGGCTCCTTCCCCTGTACGGAACAGGCGGTTTTCCGCAGAATGAACAATTGAAGGGACAACCTCTTGAAGTCAGAAAAAAGGTGTAGTTTTTTTTGCCGATTCGGTAGTTTTCCGGGCGTAAAAATCTTCTGTCCGGGATCAAGTCAATATCATCTTCAACATATATATCAGAAATATGCCCAATATTATCCTCTTTTATAAAGCAAACCCCGGGTATTTCATCTATCCCGCCTTTCCTTCCGGATTCCAACAATTGAATCAACCTGAACAGGGGCGTCTCCCCTTCTCCTCTGACAATATAGTCAACGTCCGGGTTGTTCAGCACAATCTCCGGGAAAACCGTTGGATGTGTCCCGCCCATGACAGTAACAATTGTTCTGCTTACCTCTTTGGCAAGCCCTGCAATCTCTTGAGCCTCTGCGGCATATGCTGTAAACAGAGATGATATGGCAACAACATCAGGTTTATTGTCAGAAATTGCCTTTTTTATCTCCTCGCTGCCGACGCCGAAACGGTAGTATTTATTAAACATGGAAAAAGGCGTACGAAAGCCGGTTCTGTAATAGTCCTTTAATCCAGGGAAAGGCTGTTCCTGTATTGCTTTTGATTTTATGTTGGTCCTGAAATCAATGACAGATACATCGCAGATATCTTTTATCTTTGTCGCAAGGTAGACAAGCTGCAGAGGGTATGTTCTTATCTTGGTGTGATAGAAGTCTTCAACGGGCGGCTGGATAAGCAGAACCTTCACGACAAGAGTATAATTGAAAGAACTGAAAAATGATAGCCGGTTCTTTTAAAACAAATATCTTGATAATATGTAAACATTGGTATAGATTTTTATACAATAATTATGAATAAACATGAGCTATTCGAGCTGGCAGAAAACACGCCTTATTATCAGCATATAGGCATTGAAATTATTGAGACCGGAGACGGATTTGCAAAACTTGCGCTGAAATATAAGGACTGTCTTTCCCATCCCTTCGGGTATTTCCACGGAGGGGTTATTGCAAGCCTTGCAGATTCGGCAGGCATCAACGCAGTAATGACTACATTGCAAAAAGATGAAAAGGCACTTACCCTTGAGATGAAAATAAACTTTCTTTTACCTGCAAATGATCCTGAAATATATGCTGAAAGCAAGGTGGTTCACAGAGGGAAAAAAATTGCGGTATCTGATGTTGATGTAAAAAATATTCAAGGGCGACTGATTGCAAAGGCTATTGTTACGTGCATAATCTCTTGAATAATCCTGCAAGCTATTGCTGATTATCAGCTAAAACTTCCCTAAAATATGCATAGCTTTTAAAATTTATTTTAAGTAAGCTTTATACTAAATTTATAGCCGATTTATATGGACTTACAAAATAAAACTATCATAATAAAAGGATGCTTAACTATCCGAATGAGTTAATTAATTTTGCAGGCAGCAGACAGTTGCCGGACATACTTGTTTCAAAAGGGGCGAACATACTTTGAAAAAACGATTGCAGTTTTACCTTATTTCACTTGTAGTTTTATCTGCATGTTTTATGGTTGTAGGCTATGCCATTTATATAATAAAAGATATACCATCGGTAAATATCCTGAAAGATCTGCGTAACAAGCCTGCAAGCAGCATCTATGGCTCAAACGATCAGCTTGTATATCTTATCGTACCTGATAACAGAATATTTGTTTCATATAATAAAATTCCGAAACATGTAAAAAATGCCTTTCTGGCTGCCGAAGATGCTGATTTTTTTAAACATGGGGGCATTGAGTTTCAGGGTATTGCAAGGGCATTCTGGAAAAATATTGTACACGGGAAGCTTGTTCAGGGCGGGAGCACAATTACTCAGCAGGTAATTAAGACGCTCATTCTTGGTCCTGAAAAAAGCGCGTTAAGGAAGTTTAGGGAGGCCATCCTTGCATATAAGCTGGAAAACTACCTGACCAAGAAAGAGATACTCAACCTCTACCTGAACAATGTCTATATGGGACATGGTGTTTATGGAGTTGAAGCTGCTTCACAGGTCTATTTCGGAAAGCATATATGGGAAACTACGCAGGCAGAGGCAGCCCTTCTGGCTGGAATAGTGCAGGCGCCTTCAAGATATACGCCAAAGAAACATCCGGGAAATGCAAGGGCAAGACAGGAATATGTAATTGATCAGATGTTTGAAAAGAAAATGATTGACGGCAGGAAAAAGAAGGAGATATTAGACGAAAAGATTCATATCAGGGAAGACGATGGTGTATTCGCAGATACTTACTTCAAAGACTTTGTCTTTCAGTATGTTGAAGGAAAATTCGGAAAGGGTATTTTTTCAAGAAAAAAACTTCAGATATTCGCAACGGTAAATGGCCAGTCCCAGAAGCTTGCAGAAGAAGCAGTAAAAAGAGGTCTAAATCTCTATGAACAGCGGAAAGGTGATTATTCTGTGCTCTATCGTCTGGAAAGAAAAAAATGGGATGACTTTATGCGGTCAAGCGACAGAGACCTGAAGTTCTCCGGATTTTTGGCCGGAAAAACATATACTGTTTTGATTTCGGAAAGGCTAAAAATTGGTTATCAGGTGTTAATAGGGCACGAAAAGGGCACTATTACGATGGATACTTTTCCTTATAAGCCTGGAGATGTAATAAAAGCAGTTTATAGCAGCTCAGACAAAAAAAACAACATTTTCCAGCCTGTCAGAAGCTTGAAAGTTGAAGGGGCATTGTTGTGTATGGATGTAAATACAGGGCACGTAATAGCAATGGTTGGGGGACGGGATTTTGACAAAAGTCCTTACAACAGGGCTGTTTCTGCAAGAGTACAGTCCGGGAGCGCTTTCAAGCCCTTTATCTATCTGGCAGCCTTAAAGAAAGGTTATGAACCTGATTCAGTAATTATAGACGAACCGAAGACATATCATTCAGGGCTGGGAGGGGCATGGACACCCAAAAATTATGATGGAAAATATGAAGGTCAGATTACCATAAAGGACGCTGTTGCATATTCAAAAAATGCTGCTACAGTCAGACTTCTTGAAGAGGTCGGCATAAGCACTGTTAAAGAAGCTGTAGCCGATCTTGGGATTGAAGCTGAAATTCCAGACAACCTTTCCATTGCGCTGGGTTCATCAAATATGACACTCCTTGACCTTGTGAAGGGTTTTTCCGCATTTGCAAACGGAGGGTACAGGATAAAACCTATTTTTATAAGGAAGATAATCGATGAAGACGGAAATGTACTTGAAGAGAACGGGATTGAAAAAAAGAGGGTTATTTCTGAAGAGATAGCCCAGAAAATGAACATGCTTTTGAAAGGCCCTGTTGAATACGGAACAGCAAAGGGGGCAACAAGAATAGGTTACCCGATTGCAGGCAAGACAGGCACTACAAGTAATTATTACGACGCTCTTTTTATGGGTTATTCACCGCATATAGCAACAGGCGTATGGGTAGGATTTGATACAAGAACCTCCCTTGGTAAGGGAGAAAGCGGTGCAAGGGTCTGTCTGCCTATCTGGATGAGCTTTATGGGGTCTGCATTGAGAAACTATCCGCCGGATGATTTCGGCCAATCCAAAGAACCTACAGAGGAGCCTGCGACAGTTCCTGAAAAGTAGTTTTCGCTGGTTTGTTTTTAAAATCAATAAAACATGTGTCACAAGTCTGTCCCGCTTGTGGTTGGGGTTTCTCTTTATAAACGGCAGAGATGAATACCCGACACGCATGGACCGGCAAAAAACCAGGGTATAAAAATTTATTAGGCTTAGGGTGAACAAAAGGTGAAGGCTCCACAGATTTGTGTTTGTGGAGCCTTCCTTTATTATACGTATTTTCCCGCTATATAATCGCTTAATTGTTCTATGAGTTTCTCCTGCTCGGATATCTTGCCCTTGACAACATCGCCTATAGATATGAGCCCTAAGAATTTTTCACCGTCAAAAACCGGAAGGTGCCTTATGCGCTTGCCGGTTATAATTACCATACAATCTTCAACGGTATTATCAAGCTTTACCGTGTACATGCTGGACATTGGCGTCATGATGTCTTCTACAGGGGTTTCCCTTGAGGTCCTGCCTTTCAGGATAATCTTTCTGGCATAGTCTCTCTCTGATATAATGCCTACTACTTTTCCATTATCATCTATTACCATTAATGCGCCGATTTCTTTTTCTCCCATAACTTTTAATGCTTCAAAAACCGTCGCTTTCGGAGAAACAGACCAGACATTTTTTGATTTAATTTTCATAATTTCCTTTACAGTTTGCATATGTTACCTCCATCTTATAATATTTTTAAATACAAATTACTCCATACCATAATTAAACAATATATAGCGAATAAAGGTATCACGCAAGCAATATATTTAAAAGCCTGCAACATCCGGTAAATGATAACCTTTGCATTAACTGTTGATAAGTGTTATAGTGCTTTTGTTGTGTATTCAATCTATTCGCTTTTTTCATCGCTTTTAACTAAATACGGATATTCTGATTCACGGCCAAAATCAAAAAAAAGAAGAAGGAATTATTATGGCAGCAGAGAAGTTTGAAGAACTTTTATTATCGAAAGAGTTACGCAGAGCAATTCAAGACCTCGGTTTTGAAGAAATGACGCCCATTCAGGCACAGGCAATCCCTTTCATAATTGAGGGGAGAGATATTATTGGACAGGCACAGACAGGGACAGGGAAGACACTTGCATTCGGCCTGCCCATATTGGAATCTATACAGCCGAAGATGAAAAAAGTACAGGCCATTATTCTCTGTCCGACAAGAGAACTTGCCATTCAGGTTGCAGAAGAAATGAAAAGAGCTCTCAAATACAAAAAAGACATTATAATATTGTCGGTATATGGCGGTCAGCCGATAGAACGCCAGATACATACCCTTAAGGCAGGCGCTCATGTTGTTATAGGCACGCCGGGTCGCACAATAGATCATATCAACAGAGGCACTTTAAAGCTCGATTATGTAAAAACAGTTGTTCTTGATGAAGCGGATGAAATGCTGAATATGGGCTTTATTGATGATGTAGAAACAATACTCAGCAGGGTTCCTTCCGAGCGGCAAACACTCCTTTTTTCAGCAACAATGCCCAAGCCTATTTTAGAACTGACCAAAAAATATCAACAGTCGCCGGAGTATGTCAGGGTTGTTCCAAGACAGTTGACTGTTCCTAATGTAGAACAATCATATATTGAAGTAAAAGAGGCAACCAAACTTGATGTACTGTGCCGTATCATTGATATGAACGGCTTTAAATCTTCTCTTGTTTTCTGCAACATGAAAAGAAGAGTTGATGAAGTGGTTATGCACCTTGAGGCACGCGGATATCCTGTTCAGGGTATACATGGCGATATGACGCAGCCCCAGAGGATACATGCCATGGAAAGGTTTAAGCGTAGTCATACAGAAATCCTTGTGGCTACTGACGTTGCAGCAAGAGGAATTGACATAGAGAATATTGAAGCTGTTTTTAATTATGACATTCCCCAGGATGATGAATATTATGTGCATCGTATCGGCAGAACTGCTCGCGCCGGGAAAAAAGGGCAGGCCTTCACCTTCGTAGTGGGAAGAGAAATCTATAAACTCAGAGATATTGAAGCTTATGCCGGAACGAAGATTGTCCGCAGGCCTGTGCCGACACTTGTTGATGTGGAAGAGACAAAAACAATGGCATTTCTCGACAAAGTTAAGGTTATTCTCGACAAAGGCGGGCTCGAACGATATGAGCACCTTATTGAACCTCTTCTGAAAGATGACTATACCTCATTAGACATTGCAACAGCGCTTCTCAAAATGATTACAGATGAGGAGGGCAAAGAGTATAAAGAATTTCCACGGGAAACAGAAATTACCTCCAGAAACGAACGCACTTCATACCAGAGAAAAAGACCGAACGGAAGGACCAACAGCAAAGGAGGGCGAAGGCGCTAAACACGCTGCCCCGGCAATCTGATCTTTATAGTCTACAAAAACTCTATTGAGACGCCCCGGTAAAAGAAGTTTATTCTCTTTGCCAATATAGATAATTGCTTTTGATATGTCCCATTCTGATAAACCACTCGGGAAGAAGAGCATCTATGCCCGTTCAAGATCAAGATCAAGATCAAGATCAATAATAGCATAGCCGGCTTATGACAGACTATCTAAAATGAGCCTCCCGCAACCTGTTTTCACTGAAAAATGTTCTCTTTTTAATCGCCCCTGAGTATCGTTAAATTTTTGATCTATCCGGTGGTTGCCGATATTGATAAGGAGAGACTTCTACTGCGCTGCCTTTTATCGCCTTCTCGCCTGCAACCGGCGACTGAGAAGCAATTATACCATTCCTGCTCTGATCTCCAGCAAAGGTACCCCGTGAGACAGTACACTTAAACCCGGCCTTCTCCAATGTCTGTTTGGCCTGCGCTGAATCCATTCCTACAACATTAGGAACCTGCAGTAATTGTTGCGCAAAAACAGTTGTTGTTGCAAAAAAGATTGTTATTAAAAATATAACCATTACAAAAACCGGATACCTTTTTATCATAATTTCCTCCTCCGTATTGAGTCTGTCAATTGACAGCAGGCATTGGAACATTAATCCTCGATCTTATACCTGCTTTTACAAGTATTATATCATAGTTTTAATATACCAAGGAAGGATTCTGCATATGCATTATCATAATATCTTCCCTTTGGAGGTTTTCTATTGTTTGATGTTTGGAGGTTCAGGATACCTTTTTTAATTTTTGGGTTTGTCTCGCGAGGTTAACCATTTCTGGACATTTGATTTTTGCAGTCGGATAAACACCGACTCCAGGACCTGACGCAAAAATTTCGCCTGCATGGTCAATGGAAGATTGTTGAGATCATCGGCGTCGAAGGCAACGAGAAGGCATTCCTGGCAGGAATTTACACCCGCGATTCGGGGTTTGCCCATGAGACCGATCTCACCGAATATCTCACCGGAATTGATGACGGCAACCACTTTATCGTTGTAAATAACTTCGGCCTGGCCTTGTACCAAAACGAACATCTGGAGATCCTGATCTCCCTGACTGATGATTTTTTCACCGACCGGGACCTTGGACCATTTTCCCACCTCGACCAGCATACTAATTTCCTCCGGCGTAAAACCCTGGAAGAAGGTGATGCCTTCAAGAATTTTCTCGATTGCTGACGTTTTCATTTTTTTCGTGAGACCCCACTGTTATGATTGGGCTATTCTATACTGCATTATAAGAGAAGAAGCCTGATATGTCAAAGATATTATTCTTGCATCAGCAGCCTCTCAAGGCGGATGTGCTTTGCGAAAGCCATTTGGATATCTATCAACCTAACGAAAAGGTGACGGAATATATTGAGCAGTATCTTGAAGAATATGGGGAATAACCCTTTTTGCCTTTGAACCAAGCCTTTGATGTTAAAGAGAATACCGTTACAGAGTGAATTCGTCTCGCCGTAGAATCGGTTGATTATCTGAAAATTTATATATACGTAATTACCTGCATATATCGCACATAGTTCCAAAATTCCCGCGCTCAGGAATCCTTAATAAAGAACTGCATCTTTATGCCGGCCACTTCGACAATATCACCATCTTTGAGGTCATAACGCTGATCCACCTTGGTACCGTTTATTTTCAATTCCTTACTGCCTGAATGGGTTATAAAATATCCATCCTTTCTCCTGTTGATAAGGGCCGCCATCTTCGGGGCAAAAAAACCTTTAAGACGGATTATTGCACTGTCATCTTTCCCGATGGTAGTAATTCTCTCCTTAAGGAGGTATTCCTTGCTGTCTGTAGAGCCCTCAAGAATGATCATCCCCCCGAGAACATCGAGCTTTTCCGTAGAGGAAAGTATTTTCTGCTGATCAGCAGGACTGAGGAGAATCGTCTCATTCATTGAATGGGAACGAACGCCCGCCTTCGTTGTATCTTCAGGAAGTTTGATGTCTGTTTTATATTCAATGGTATGGCTTCCGATAAGAACAACATCACCGTTTTTCAGTACGCTTTTTGTAATTTTACTGCCGTTTAAAAATATGCCGTTTGTGCTCTCCTGGTCTTCTATATAGAGAACATCGCCTTCCCTGACAAGCTTGGCATGTGAACCTGACACGGCAAGGTTTTCGATTTGTATATCATTATCCTCTCTGCGTCCAATCGTATAAATGTCCTGTTCAATGGGTAATTCTTTAACCACCTCGTTCTTAAACTTTAGTATAATATTCATCATAAGCTCACCTCCTAAACCATTTTCTTAAACGTGATAGAAAATAAATCAATTTTTTCTTTTTGGCAAGCTTGCCAATAACAACCGTGATATTGTCCTTGCCGCCATTCTTATTGGCCATATCAACAAGTGTTTCACATGCTTCCTGTGGATCTTTGAAAGCTGTTGCTGTTGATAATATCTCATTGTCTTCTACCATGTTCGTCAGGCCATCGGTACATAGAACCAGGGCGTCGTCATCGAAGAGACTCAGTTCTGCGAGATCAACATCCACATCTTCACCGACACCGAGAGCCCGCGTCAGGAGATTCTTCATTTCCGAATCTCTTGCCTGCTCTCTGGTGAATATATTCAGTTTGACCTGTTCGGATACTATTGAGTGGTCATCAGTAAGTTGCTCGATATTCCCGGATCTGATCAGATAGACCCGGCTGTCTCCGATATGTGCGATACTGAGGCGTTTTCCTGTTATCAATACCGCGGCAATTGTGGTGCCCATACCATGCCATTGCACGTTACTCCGGGATGCCTCAAACACTGCCTGATTGGCCAGACATATGGCCGAACAGAGCCGATTCGTAGCCTCGGAAAACTCGTCCCGATATGGGCCAATCTGGAGCTGCTTGCCGGTTTTCCGGGTATCGAAATATCCCTTGATAATATCAATGGCAATTCTGCTCGCCACCTCTCCGGAGGCATGACCGCCCATGCCGTCTGCAACAACAAGGAGACTGCTGCTTTCCATTACATAAAGAGCGTCCTCATTTTTCTGCCTGACCATGCCTATGTCGGTTTTTGCTCCAACAGCAAGTATCAATTTGCCTCCCTGTTTTTCTGCATATAAGCGGCGATATCTGCCGCAAGCTCTCTGCCGTGCTGATAGCGGTCATCCTTGTTCTTGTTAAGGAGCTTCAAAATGATTTCCTCACAGAACTCCGGAGTATCGGGGGCGACCTCCCTCAGAAGGTTCGGCGGTTTATTGGTAATATTGAACATCAGGGTGGTAATGTTGTCTCCGCTGAAGGGTTTTTCCCCGCTCAACATTTCATAGAATACAACACCGAGAGAGAAGAGATCGGACCTGCCGTCCACCTTATGCCCTGATATCTGTTCCGGCGACATGTAACTCGGCGTTCCCATAATCATGCCGGTCTGGGTCTTTGAACTCGACATAACCCTGGCAATACCAAAATCGGCAACCTTAATATCTCCGTTCTTCAGGAGCATTATATTCGCCGGTTTTATGTCACGGTGGACAACCCCGTTTTCATGGGCGTAATCAAGAGCCTGAGCAACAGACATGATGATCCTTGCCACTTCCTTCAGGGACATGAGATGATCCTTCTGACAGTAATCAGACAGATCGGAGCCTTCAAGGAGTTCCATTGCCATATATGCAATTTCATAGTCTTCTCCGACATCATAAATAGTCACAATATTCGGATGCGAGAGCTTGCCTGCCGCCTCGGCTTCCCGGAAGAACCGCTTCTTCAACTCTGCAACCTGATCATCCTCAAAATCGTCATAACGGAGCGTTTTGATTGCCACTTCCCGGTTGATCTTGGGATCTTTGCCGAGATAGACAGTGCCCATAGCACCTCGCCCCAATTCCTTGACTATTTCGTAACGGCCAAGCGTGGGTTTGGTCTCCGTTCCCTTGATAATTACCGGAGCATCCTTTTTCGTGCCTGTCATCGGCCCGAACATAACCGTATCGCTTACAGCCTTCAGTTTCTTTATTCGCTCGGCAACATCCTTGTATTCCCCGTCATGCATGACATGCTCGTAAACTGCAAGCGCTTTGTTGAACATTCTCTCCTTTTCAAAATCAAGACCCAGCTTGTAAATAAGATCCTTGACGGATGGGTCTTCCACCGGGCACTTCCGGAACTTATCAAAAGCCATGTCGAGCATGCCCTGCCCCTGGAAGGAAAGGCCGAGCATCTTGTTTGCCTCAATACTGTCCGCCTCCACATGTTCCTTTATGCGTTCCGTAAAGAGATACCGACATGACATCGCGGCGATGTAACCGACGATAAGCAACAGCAACGGGTACACAACCTTGAACCAGTACCCGAACTTGACAAGGAGAAGCCAGGCAATTGCCGACCATCCGAAGAAGAGGACAACTGAAATAATGGCGTTGATGCCGGCATGGAGTCTTGGAAAAATAAAGGCAAGAAATATCCCGAAGAAGATAATCATCCCAAGTTCAATGTAAAAGGCCCAGTAAGGGCGAATGATGTGCTTGTTGCTGAGTATGTTGTCAATTACGTTGGCAACAATCATCCAGGAGGGTGTGTTCAACCCTATCGGGGTTATGAAAGTCGTTGTAATCCCCTTGGCACTGTCGGCAATAATGACGATCTTGTTTTTAAAACGGTCAAGGGGCACCTTGTTGTCAATAACATCGAGAAAGGAATAAACCGGGATGTTTTTGCTGAAACTGATAAGCATTTTAGAGTTTTCAGTCGTCGGTATTTTGATATCTCCGATCCTTACGGTTTGTGCAGGGATTAAGTCTTTCAGTTCATAGTTCAGATAGCTCATGGCCATCTGAAGCCCAAAGGAAGGAAATATCCTGTTTCCAAAAGCAATGAGTAGAGGTTCGCTTCTGACTGCCTTGTCGCTGTCCTGAACAAAGTTTGAATGGCCAAGAACCATGGCGTACTGGGCAAACGCAGGTATCGGGGGAATAATTCCCTTGGCGGCAAGAAAAGCCATGGGGCTTGTAGTTAGTTTAAGAGAGTTGCTTTCCAGGTAGATCGGGAGCTTAGCTTCAACCCCTTCAATGTTTTTACTCAAGGAAAATAAAAAGGGCAGAACCACCTTCTTACTTGCGGCAATAGACGTCGATAGGATTGTATCGTTATCAAGGCGTTTCTCTGATTCTTTCAGCAGGGCATATAATTCATCCACCTGTTTATTTTTTGCCTTTGCAGGATCGGCTTCTATCTTCTTGATTATCTCCTGAACCTCGCGGAGCCCCTGGTTATTTTCTGTATCCGAGTAGAGAATGTTGATGCCGATGACCTTTGCTTCATAGTTCTTGAGGTTATCAATCATCCTGGCGATATAGCTGCGGGGCCAAGGCCAACTTCCTATTTTGGCTATACTTGCGTCGTCTATCTCCACGATAGCAACCGGCGGCGGTGAGGTTTTTTCCCGCATGTTGACGCTAAAATCATAAAAACGGTATTCCAAACCTTCAATCGGGCCCCATTCGAAGACAAAAGCGGCCACCGCCAACAGCATGATTACAAATCCGATAATAAATTCTTTGCTGAATATTTTTCCGATTGCTTTCATGCACCTCCTCCTGGGAAAACCTTCCGCATCTGTCATTGCGAGAAGTCCAACTTTTTGGGATAACGCGGCAACCCGGCATTTCTGAGATCGCTACGGCTTCGCCTCGCTATGATCTTAAATACGAAACTTCTTGCGATGACCGCCATAAGACTTTCCATGCTTGATAACATCCATGTACAACATTACGTACAGTAAAATGGGCCATTTACTCGCAATCATACCTTTTATTGATTATCTCAAATAAAATTATTTTTGACAAGAAAAACTATTCCTATCAAAAATAATTCTTTATGGGAGATGGATGTCTGAATATAAACCGGTTACTGCCTATTGAGGATGTCTGCCTGAAGAATGAAACATGAACGCATTATTGTTTTATTGGTGCCGAAGGGGGGGCTTGAACCCCCATGTCCGCAAGGGACACCGGATTTTGAGTTATCTCAAATACCATATTTTTGTTTTTCCAGTAGTATCCAGACCTTTACTCTACTTACCGAAATCGCTATATAGTTCAGCAATCCCTTACCGGTCAGAAAGACCCCTTTCGACGATATTAGGTGCACATTCCGGTGCACACACGGTGCTATATTATATGCCAATTGAATTGAAACATATAATCCCGACGGATATGTAATTCAGGTTTCAGAAAACGCCTTTATCCAAATCTGCCTCAGTGGTCTTGAGGCATACTCAGTGAGCCATAAAGGAAATAGCGGCTACAAAACAGGATTGGAAACCTATGGCCAGCTCTTCGGCCATGAAGTGCCCTTGACTAATGGTCAGACCCTCTATGCCGTTGAGCTTGTTTCTATAGATACTTCAGCGCAAAGAACGAGAAATTCGGTTGAACCCAACAAGAACGCTCTTCACCTGAAGAGAGACTTTACGACTTCATTCTTTCCTCAATACGAGTTTTTAGGCGACTTCCATACACATCCTTTTACAGAACCATGTAGGGAGATAGTAAAAAAAGGTTATTATAATTTCAGCCTTGCTGATTACGGGCATATAATGGGTTCGCCTAAATATTGGATCAAGCATGGTTACAGGGTAGGAATAGTATTAACCATCGCATTGCTTGGTAGCAAATCAAAAAAAGAATGCAAAGATATTGATTGCAGCACCATAGAATTTACTCTTGGCAACTACAGGCTTTTCCTGAAGGGGAATGTTGCCATGTTGGATGAAGATGAGGAAGATATTGAATTTGCTGACAATTCGGACGTCCGTATTCACTGTCCATCGGTGGTAGGACTGGCAGCAGAATATACAGACTTTGGGAAGGGTGTAAAAAAACCCAGGCTGAGGCATGTATGTGGGAAGATTTAATGAGGTGCACTATAAGATAGCCAGCAATGCTCTTTAAGTTGAGAAATTAGCAGTGGAAGATATTGGGAGGTACTGAGGCAGTATATTAAAAAGATAGTGATGCTGGCAAACAGTATAATTTTTGATTCTTTTCAAAATCCTGTCGACGAGGACTGCTTCCTTATTCATTCGAGTCAAGTATTTTTTATCTTTTATCCTGCATTTTAGGTTTTTTGTTTTTGTAGCGGTTATCCTCCATCCTGAAAGTGAGCTTTTGAAACCTTTTGAAAATGCAACACTTTCTTGTTGCATTCAATTGCATTTGTTTTTAGGTTCTTACGTACTTTCTGATTTGGAAAGGTATGTATCTACCGGATGGCCTCTCTCTTGCGACTACAACTACTCAAATCATAGCAAGCCAAATTTATCAATATACTTTTTAAATCTTTAATAATAGATTTTTTCAGGATATTTTCTGATGGAATTAAATCTTATTTTTTTGAGATATAATACCTTCAGGAATAAAATTAAAAGCTCGACCCGCCCCCGAGTCCTGACCATCGTTATCTCTTGTACAAATTAATTTGTATTGATGAACTTCATCAAAAACATAACCACTCTTATTTTCCCACTTCACTCGAATCAGCACTTTTATGCCATCGGCACCTTTACTGCAAACAGTTTCTAAATTACAAGCTCCTTTTATTTTACGTTGAACCCCCTCTTCAGCTTCTAAGAATTGTACAATTGTTTCAGGTGTTGTATTATATAATTTGCCATCGATAACACCTTTACCATCTCCTTTGCTTTCCCTTTCTAAATGTGCCTTACGCCATTCTAAAATCCAACTTTTATCTTCATATTTAATGTCAACTCCAATTTTATAGGCCTCAAAACCGCTATAATTTAAAATACTAAATATTGTGGTTACTTGTTCTATTTTGGTATCCTGAGTAACTCCCACAGGAGCAACTGCAATAAGGGGGCGTATTTGGCTAATATATAACTTTTCAAATCTGTTGTTTGCTTTAAGGTTATAAAAAACAAAATATAAATTACAAATTAATAAAAGTGCTGTAAGGACAGTAGAAAAAGGTTGCCAACGTTCAGTCAGCCATTCCCACATTTTTGAAATCATAGCGAATATTTTTGTTTTTATCGTTTCTATTATTCTCTCAATTCTTTCTTTAATATTATTTTTCTCGTTATCGTCATCTTTCTCAGAATGTCTCATCCCGTCATCGCCTCAAATGAACCAAGAACTTAAAGTAGTCATCAAATGTTAACATCATTATTACCAGTTTAAATCTTCCATATTTATTAAAAATAATCAAACAAAAATTTGGTAAATAATGAATATCATTTGAAAGAATGTGTATCCATGACAACTCATTAACGCTCACTTGCAGAAAGGAAGACTTTTTAGGCGAGCCCCTCAATCAAGAGCCGGATGAACTATATTTCTATAAATAATACAAACTATGCAATTATTGTGGTGAGGATATGTTGATATAGTTGAATGATATTTTCAAAAACCATTGACATTTATTGGTGCCGAAGGGGGGGCTTGAACCCCCATGTCCGCAAGGGACACCGGATTTTGAGTCGAAACCATCAAAACATGTAAAATGGCTATTATCAATTATATTAAGAGGATATGTTTATTTTCATCTTTGGATTATGTTGGATTATCCGAGGATATCCGGGGCACAATGGGCACAATTTTAGGCACAAATTTAATAATCCAAAGATAGTACAAAGACCCCCTGCTTACTAAAATAGGCGGGGGTTTCTTAGATATGTTATAGGATGTGATATAATGAAAATATTGCAGTATATTGTTTCGTGTTGTAAGATTGAAATAAAAGGAGGTTGTTTTGTGCCATATCGGTTAACCTTCAATAAAGGGGCGGCATAATGAAAGATAAACTTGTGAAGATACTTTCTAAAATAGGCTCCTTAATGAATGAAGAATTCGTAAATAAGGTTTTCAAGATAGGCATTATATTCATAGGTATAGGCTTTCTTGTGGTTTATTTTTTTCATTCACAGAATGGAAGATTCCATAAGTTCGGCGATGACACTGACAACTTTCTCAATTATCAGATATTAGATACAAGAACTGGAATTGTGTACCATTCATTGTCCATCAAAAACACACCGCTTACGTTATTTTCTGTGAACATCACAAATGGGAAAGTAAAATTTTATACCCCTGAAATAAAAGATGAGCAGAAGACTATTGAAGATTTCCTGAAAGGGAAAAAGTAGAAATAGGGATAGTTATAATAAAGAGGAGGGATAGGGAATGAAAGCTTTTCAATTATTTGCTACATGTGACAATTTATATAAAGCAAGCGTTACTGTCCTTTTGACTTGTATCTTAATTGTTTTAATCATGGTTTATTTGAGGATGCCACCGACAATCGGCGATTACAGAGCAGTATTAAATCAGGAGAAAAGACTCACATTGTCAAATAAAATACCTGTAATCAGCGGGAATGTAACTTGTGATGTGACAAGCGATTGAAGACAGAATTTAAGGGATAGCCAGGCCAGGCGATAAGGGGACTTCCTGAAGCCCCTTCCCTTGATTTTCTCAGGAAACACTTTTCAGGGGTGGTATGGAAAACGGAAACGAAGATAGTATCATTAAAGCTGTTGAGAATATCATTACTGAAATTCAACCGTATAATCCTGTTGTCCGGCGTAACCATCACAATAAAACAGTAACCGCAGATATAGCTCTTGACCTTCCTGATAGGCCGGTATTAATAAAAATCATTGCAGAATATGATAAATGGTACGATATTGCATGGAGTTTTTTGGAAAAGACATGGATCACCTTTGAAGGAATTGAACCTTTTATATTCAGGTTGCCGAAACAAGACCGGAAGGATATACGAGCAGCATGGAATAAAGATATGGCCTACAGGGTTTATCATGCAGCAGAGGCGGCTTGTAATTTAATCCGTCCTAAAGCTAAGGGGCGACATATAAAACAAGAACATAGAACCGGAGATATAGTCAGGGTGTCCCGGCATGTATATGTATTTCTTGAGCATTGGTTATGCTATACGGAAGGGAAGTGGCCGAAAGAATTAATATCATTCCTCAAGGACAATCGAATATATGATAAATATCAAGGTTCTAAAGACCCAGTACAGCTTACAAAAGAGATCGTTGAATGTCATTTTGATATTATCATAGGGGCTGAAGATGACCCCGAAAAAATTACAGAGTATTTTAACCGGCATTATATCCATTGTAAGACCGGCGTTCCATTAAGTATGTTACAACAATCCTATGAAAAAATAGGATATTTACCCGTCTTTTATCCTCTCAAGGAAGTATTCAAACCCGTCCTTTAATTTCCTGAGAACACAATTTCGAGTGTCATTCTAATATTAGAACATCAGGGTTATCCTTTTACCAGAAAATGGAAAGGAGGCAAAACGGAATGAAAAAATCAGATCAACAAATTTCAATCTTGGATTTAAACACAGCGGCGTTCTTGTCGATGCATGGGCTTGAACCGGAATTGTCAATGCAGGGTGGCCGCGTTGTTTTTAACTTCCCTGCAAATGCAGAGTTTTACAGGCTATCTTCCCTTTACAATGACAATTCTCAGGTAGGCTGTCTTGATTTTGTTCAGTCAACAAAGAAGATGAGAGGCAAGATGCTATCTATGAAGGAGGGCAGCACAGGAAACGGGGACAGGAGACGGTTAAATGATGGCAATTACAACTATAACCGATAGCATAAGCTTATTTCTGATTCTAAGGAGGGGCTTATGCTTATGACAGATGCAGATACATATATTGAATATGAAAATGAGAATGAGAATATCCTCGAAGACAATGATGATTACAATCAAACTTCTGAATCAGCCGGATATACCGGATATGACAGGGATTCATTCAAATTTCATTCTATTGCTGAGGTCTTATCAAATCACAAAACTATAAAATGGTTGGTTAAGGATGTCCTCGATAGCAATTCATTAGCTCAAATCTTTGGTGAAGCCGGTACATGGAAGACATTCATTGCCATTGATATGGGTATGAGTATTGCTACAGGGCAGGACTGGCACGGCAAGAAGGTTACTCAGGGAACAGTTTTTTATATTCCCGGCGAGGGTCTTTCAGGAATCGGGAAGAGGTTGAAGGCTTGGACAAAAGCAAAGGGGGCTGACAATGAATGATATTAAGGATATTCCTTTTTTTATATCAGACAGACCGGCCCAGTTATTCAATGGCGTAGGGGAAGTTGAACAGGCTATTGATGAGATGGTCGAAGAACATGGACAACCGGCGTTGATAATTATTGATACGCTGAATAGAAATTTCGGGAATGGGGATGAAAATAGCACAAAGGATATGTCACAAGTCATTCACAATATTGATGAGCTAAGAAGAACATACGACTGTAGCATATTAATCATCCATCATTCTGGGTTGAGTTATTCAGATCGTAGTAGGGGAAGTTCTGCATTGCGGGCAAGTTTGGACTGGGAGTATCAGCTTGTAAAGAGCGCAAATGATGTTGCTGTGATGAGTTGTACTAAGTCTAAGGATTATGAACCGCCTGAACCAATGGCCTTTGTGCAGGAAATTGTTATGCTTGATGAACAGGAAAATGGCGAACCCGTTACAAGCCTTGTGTTGCATAGAGTAGATGCTCCAGCACAAGGCAACAAGCCTTTAGCGCAGTCTTATCAACTTGCTTACGATACATTAAGGGTTTCTATTAAAGAATCCGGTGAGGTCAATGGCAAAATACATGTGAGTGCTTGGAGAAAGAAAGCTTATGAGTGCGGTATATCCACTGGGGACGTGTCGGCGAAGAAAAAAGCATTTCAAAGGGCTGTAGGTGAATTGAGGAAGTTAAAGCTAATTGATACCATAAACGATTTCTATTGGATTGTTGATGATAAAAAATAGATTACACAAGGGGACAGAGGGACAGGACAGGGACATTGAGGGGACACGTCTCTTGACAATTAGGGGGACAGAGGGGACATGTGTCTATAGACATGTCCCTTATGTCCCCTTTGTCCTAATATAAAAAATGTGGATTAAGAAAACTAAAATTAACATTGCTTAACATGGCAAGGAGTAAACAGAAAGAAGGAGGTATTCAATATGGGTAAAATTAATAAATCCGAGCTTCAAGAGATGCTCAAAGCCGGAAAAACTCAAACCTATTGTGCAAAGTATTTTCAAGTATCAGAAGCGGCGATATGTAATGCCGTCAAAAGACTTAAAGCTATGGAACTGCCGGACTCCCTGCAAAAATTGACCACAAAAGAACGGGATTTTGTTTTGCATGTTGCCGAAGGAGATAATCCGACACAATCAGCATTGAAAGCTTTTGATTGCAATTATGATTCTGGAAAGACTATTGCTTCAAGAATGATGAAAGATGAAGACATAAAACTTGCAATAAATGATTTGCTTGCACAGGAAGGGTTGTCAAGACGGCGCAGGATACAACGGCTTAAAGACGTTATTGAGAGCAATGATTTATCAGCAGTTACACGGGGGTTGGATATGAGTTTCAAAATAGGCGGCGAATATGCGCCGGAAAGGATAGAAGTTGATGTCGATATAAAACAGCTTTCAATGTCATGGAGCGAGGCGCTGCAAATGGTACGAGATCAAGGTCGGCTTATTGATGCCGAAAACGAAGCTTAACCTTTGAAAATCGTTTTCGTAAAGAAAGAGGGAATTATGGACTCATACGGGATGTTGTCAAGGCTACCGTGGGGTATAGGACAAGACGCAAATAAAAGGAGACAAATACTATGACAAGCATTGAAATTTGTTCAAGCCATTTAGGATGTGACGCAAATGTGTGTCCTTTAGATAGCAGTATTAATGATCGAACCTATATCAAAGGTGAGAAGATTTGCCGGAAGATACTTGATTACATGGAAGGCCGAGACACAGGATTTAATGACAGGATTCTGGAAACCGAAGCTATTTGGCAAAAGAAATACGGACAGGGCAATCTTGAAAGAAGGCTGGAAGGTCGGCAACATATCCGAAAAGTATTTGAGAAGGTAGTCCCGGAAGTGCTTTTAAACCGTGTTGCATAGGTATGGGTTTTTAATAACAGGGGTAGACATGGGTAATTATATTCACGAAGAAAGAAGCGTAAAACCCTACACCCTAAAAATTGCAGCATACAAGGTTTAAACATGCAGAAACTATATGAAGTGCTGAAACTGTCGTATATGATAGATTGATGATTTTGGTTAATTCTGCAAACTTATACATGAGGATATTTTACGGGCACAATCATAGGCACATGTCTTGTAAAGCTACAATGGACAAGGGTTTAAAATGATACATAGGATAAGCAATCCTTCGGGAGTACATGAAAAAGCCTGATACAAAGAGACTCTACAACATAAAAGAGGCGGGCACATTCTTGGGCCGTTCTGAATGGTCTGTTAGAGAAATGCTTTGGGCAGGCAAACTTCCTTATATCAAAGATGGTAAGCGAATATTTGTAGATATCCTTGACATGGAAAAATGGATAGAGCAGAACAAAACACAATTCGGATTCTAATAAATCACTTGACAACTATATACCAATGGTATATAACATAGATTATGACACCACAAGACCTTAAAAAATGGAGAAGTGAGAACGGTTTCAGTCAATCGCAGCTTGCCAAGTCTTTAAATGTTGCCACTATGACGGTAAGCAGATGGGAAACCGGCACCAGGACAATCCCGTCATTTTTACAGCTTGCACTCAAAGCCATAGAGTGTGAACAAAAAACGAAAACGGAAAAGGGAGGAAAAGAAAATGGGAAGTATATATCTTAGAGGCGAAACTCTTTGGATCAAGTATTATAGGCTTGGCAAACCTTACCGGGAAAGCGCAGGTACCAAAAAGGAATCTGAAGCTAAAAGACTCTTGAAACTGAGGGAAGGACAAGTAGAAGAAGGAAAGTTTCCGGGGCTTCAGGTGAACAGGACACGCTTTAACGACCTGAAAGACGGCTTCCTTCTGGATTACCGGATTAACGGCAAAAAATCACTTGATAGAGCAGAACTCAGCTTTAAACACCTTGAAAATTTCTTCGGGAACTGTAAAGCCGCTGATATTACAACAAACCGGATAAAAGAGTATATCACTAAAAAACAGGATGAGGGGGCGGCTAATGGTTCAATTAACAGAACCCTTGCAGCATTGAAAAGGGCTTTCTCCCTTGCTATAAGACAGACACCGCCTATTGTGGCAAGTATGCCTTATATCCCTATGTTAAAAGAAAACAATGTCAGGACGGGTTTTTACTCTTATGAGGAATATGTTTCTATCATGGACAGACTTCCCGCATACATGAAAGGCGTTTTTACTGTTGGATATTTTACGGGTATGAGAAAAGAAGAAATACTAACCCTGCAATGGGAACAGGTGAACCTTTTTGACCGGACTGTTACCCTTGAAGCTGGCACCACAAAGAACAATGAAGCAAGGATTCTTTATCTCACAGGTGAGCTTTACGAAACAATTCTTGAACAACATAACAACAAAAAAGGCTCTTATGTATTCCATAGGGCTGGGCAGAAGATTACGGATTTTCGTTTTGCATGGAGTAAGGCATTTAGGGAAGCAGGGATAGAAGAAAAGCTATTCCATGATTTAAGAAGGACGGCAGTCAGGAACATGATCCGGGCGGGCATTCCTGAAAAAGTAGCAATGAAGATCAGCGGGCATAAGACAAGATCGGTCTTTGACAGGTATAATATAGTCAATGAGGAAGATTTAAAGATTGCCGCTGAGAAGGTTTCAGACCTTCATAAAGCGCATGAAAAGCTTGTTGAAAATATCGAAGCGGGCACAGTTATGGGCACAATAGCAATTTCAAGCTATAGGAAAGGAAGATAAATTGTCTTGTAACTTATTGTTTTTATTGGTGCCGAAGGGGGGGCTTGAACCCCCATGTCCGCAAGGGACACCGGATTTTGAGTCCGGCGCGTCTGCCAGTTCCACCACTCCGGCTTATTCTATACCGCTGTAATAAAGTTAGAGCATATCAAAACAATTATTATAAGTCAACATCTTGCCCAAACTTAAAAACAAGCCTTAATAAATTTTATCAGATAGTCTATTTTGAAAATACGGTCAGGTTTAAGAGAGATTGCCTTCCTGTAATGCTCTCTGGCAATCTTTTTTTTGTCGTTTAAGTAAAATTTTCTAAAAAGTTCCATATGCCTGTTAGCAGTAAAATCCTTCCGAAGATGCTCGATTGTTCCTCCATAAAAAGGATCATCAAAAATAACCTGTGCGAGGCTTACGCCCTGCCTTTTCAACTCTTCGATATTATGCCTGAGGCTGTCGCTGTGCCATACCGTAACAGCAGTAGGTTCTGTTAAATAATAAACCGGCGCAATGAAAAATATTTTTAAAAAATAGACAATATCCTCCCCGTTTGATATGCCTGAAGGAAATCTGAATTGCTTTGCAATACGGCTGTGCATCATTGCCGCGCATGTTCCGAAGGGGAATCTTCCCATCAGCAGGTCTTCATAGAATTTGTCCGATAAAATATCAGTTTTAAACCTGGGCTTGCAGTACAAGTCGCTGCCCTTTTTTGAATATGTCTCGGTAATAACAGTGCCTGCAAGAGGTTTTCTTAGAAGCGCATCGAGTCTTATTTCAACAGCATTTTCTGTGAGATAGTCGTCTGCATCGAGAAAAGCAATAAAATCACCGGCAGCTTCTTTCAATCCCCTGTTTCTGGCAGAAGACACCCCTGAATTTCCCTGACGTATATAAGAAATGCTGTTTCCGTAACGCTCTGCGACCTCTTTCGTGTTATCCGTTGAGCCGTCATCAATAACAATAATCTCAAGCGATTTATAGGATTGATCGAGACACGATTGTATAGCCCTGGGCAAATAACCTGCATAATTATAAGTAGGTATGATTATTGAGACTAAAGGAGTCTCTGTTTTTTCTGTCATGATATTTAATTTGTCTTATACACTGTTCATATTATATTTGTCTATATGAATTGGAGTTATATATTTTTTTATGCTGCAACAACAGAAATTATATTTTTGTCTGCTATATTTTTGTCTTGACAATCCATACTTGATTTACTTATTATCACAAAACAAAATATTGGACAATTATTCTCTGATCTTGTGACAAGAAGCGGCATTCATATAATATAAATATATCTTATTGGGTAAATTGATTTTATGGAACCTGAATGGAACATGACAGATTAAACGAACACATCTTGTCTCCCGGTAATGAAAATTCCAGTGACATAAGCATCAATAATAATAAATGCCGCAGATGTTTCTATTGTATTCAGATATGTCCTGCAAAAGCCATTAAAGTTGATAGAAACAGCATCAAGATCATCCCTGAACGGTGCATCCTCTGCGGAAGCTGTATAACTTCGTGCCCCCGTCAGGCATTGGATTATAAGAGCGGCCTCGATCATGTGAAAAAGCTCTTATCCGATAAGGAACCTGTCATTGCCTGTCTGGACCCCGCGTTTCCGGCAGACCTTAATATGTGCAGCCCTGGGCAGCTTGCCACAACATTGAAAACTATCGGCTTTACAGAAGTCTGGGAGGGCGCCTTCGGCGCTGAGTTGATAAGCCGGGCTTACCGAAAACTCCTTTCAAATGAAACCGGTAAGACAATGATTTCTTCCTTCTGTCCTGTAATAGTTTTTTATATTCAAAAATACCTTCCACAGTTGATTCCCAATATCGCGCCGATCGTTTCTCCTATGATCGCTATAGGCAGGGTTGCCCGCAGAATAAAGGGGGCAGGATGGAAGATTGTTTATATCACGCCTTGTATGGCTCAGGTAAGGGAGATGAATGTCCCTGAAGTTGCCGGGGTCATTGATGAAGTAATTACCTTCCGCGATATCAGACGACTGATTGACAGCAAAGGTATCGATTGCAAAGAGCTTGATGAGACTGATTTTGATGGTCCAAAGCCTTATCTCGGCAGGATAATTTCTGTAACTGCCGGACTTTACAGAAACATTGACGCGCGCTACGACATTCTGATGGACGACATCAGCGTCACCTATGGACACAAGCGTGCTATAGGGGCGCTCAATCAATTGGCGGCAGGCTTTATAAAGGCTAAATTTCTTGATTTTGTTTACTGTTTCGGCTGTGTAGACGGTCCCTTTGCCGACAGCAAACTTTCTGTTCTTGGCCGCCGCCAGATAGTCGTAAGGTACGCTAAGGCTGAAATGAAACGTCAGGATGCCTCTGAAGTTGATACTGAACTTGAAACATATAAAGATATTGATTTGAGCCGGGGGTTTGATAATCTGGAACAAAAACTCCCGATACCATCAGAAGAAGAGATTATGGCTATACTTAAAAAAATCGGCAAGGCACCGCCTAATCATAACCTTGACTGCAGGGCCTGCGGACATGAGAGTTGCCGCGATAAGGCAATTGCTGTGGCTCAGGGCATAGCTGAGACAGAATACTGCCTTCACTATCTGCTCGAAGAGAGTAAAAAAATATATCAGCAGCTTAAAAAATCACATAAGCAGTTGCAGTTGTCACATCAGGAACTGGAACAGACTCATGCGCAACTGATAAAAACAGAAAAATTTGCCTCTCTCGGACAGCTTGCAGCAGGCGTTGCCCATGAAATCAATAATCCCCTTGGAACAATTACGATTTATTCCCATCTTTTACTGAAAAGCCTTGAAAATGAAGATCCCAGAAAAGAAGATCTTGAATTGATTATAAGCGAGGCAAGCCGCGCAAAAGACATTGTCCAGGGGCTTTTGAGCTTCGCCAGGGAAACCAAGCTCCGGGAATCCGAGATGAATATAAATGATCTGCTGGAAGATGTCCTCGCCCTTATCACAAATCAACCTATGTTCTATAACATCAAGATAGAAAAGTCCTTTTATCAGGACATACCCACAATCAATGCCGACGAGACCAAGCTTAAGCAGGTTTTTTTGAACATTATTTTAAATGCCGCGCAAGCCATGGAAGGAAAGGGAAAGCTGACAATCAGCACAACAGCGGACAAAAAACAGATTAAGATCAGAATACAGGATACGGGCCCCGGTATTCCGCCTGAAAACATGGACAAACTCTTCTCCCCGTTTTTTACCACAAAGGAGAAGGGGACAGGGCTTGGACTTGCAATCTCTTACGGCATAATTGAACACCATAAAGGCAAAATAGATGTTTATTCAGAGCTTGAAAAGGGAAGTACCTTTACCATAACCCTTCCCATAACAAAATGTGAAGATGTGGTATGATAATTATATTTACATAAATCATTGTTCAAATTTAAAAACAGGGAGAAGAGGCTATGTCTAAAAAACCAAAAATATTGCTTGTTGACAATGATGTGGATTTTATAGACCTGAATAAGGCTGTCCTCGAAAATAACGGATTCGAGGTAGTAGTGGCATACGCAGGCCGGGAAGTAATGGACAAGGTCAAATTTGAGCAGCCTGATTTAATTGTACTTGATCTGATGATGGAGAAACATGATACCGGCTTTGCTGTTGCAAAGGCACTGAAGGCTGATCCTGTGTATAAAAATATACCCATATTGATGCTCACAGCAGTCCTAGGTGAAACCGGCATGGATTTTGACCAGGAACTTGACGGCTATTGGATGAAAACAGATGAGTACGCAAACAAACCTCTTACGCCTGAAGAATTGATCAACAAGATAAGCGGTCTGTTTGCCAGATCAAAAACAGTATGAACCGTTCAAGCGGTTTAAGCGGTTTAAGCTGTTCAAGCTGTTTAAACGGTTCAAGCTGTTTAAACGGTTCAAGCGGTTTAAGCTGTTCAAGCTGTTCAAGCTGTTTGAACGGTTTGAACGGTTTAAGCTGTTTGAACGGTTTAAGCTGTTTGAACGGTTTAAGCTGTTTGAACGGTTTGAACGGTTTAAGCGGTTCAGTTAATTGGTGATTAATGGATGACAAGATAACAATTCTGGTCGTTGATGATGAGAAGGGTATCCGTGAAGGGTGCAGGAGAATTCTTACAGGCGACGGCTTTGCCGTCAATGTAGCAGCCAACGGCAAGGAAGGTCTGGAAATGTTAAGCGTCAGACCTTACGACCTCATGCTTGTTGATTTGATGATGCCCGGCATGGGCGGCCTGGAAATGATGGAGCAGGTAAGACGGATTGATCCTGAAATCATCATGATCGTTATCACCGGTTTTGCCACCATTGAAACTGCCGTTGACGCCATGAAACGCGGGGCCTACGACTATATCCCAAAACCCTTTACGCCTGACCAGTTACTTGCATTTGTAAACAGGGGTCTGGAGAAACGCCGCCTGAGTATGCAGACAAAACGGCTCATGGAGGAGAGGGATCAAAAGCTCCTTGAAGTTGCAAATGAACGTTCGAAAATACATACGATAGTAAACTCTATTGCCGACGGCATATTGGTAATTAATAAAGAACACCAGCTTGTGCTCTTTAACCCTGCTGCAATAAAGATGCTTGCATTAAGCATAAAACTTGAACCCGGCAAAGATATTAACGAAATCATACTAAACAAGGATTTAATTCATATTATTGAAAAGGGGTTCAGTTCCGAATCATCACAATATACGACACTGTCGGAAGAGATAGAACTTCCGTCGCCTGTCCACAAGACACTTATGGTAAATGTTTCAAAAGTGCGCGATGAGACAGGGCGGGATTTCGGGGTTGTAAGCACCTTACGTGATATAACAAGCCTGAAAGAGATAAACCAGATAAAATCGCAGTTTGTAGCAATGGTAACTCATGAATTGCGGGCGCCGCTTTCCGCCATTGAAGGATATCTTTCCGCATATCTCACCCAGGCGGCAGGAACCGACCCGCAGATGTATAAACAGATGATGGCGCGGGCAAAACAACGGGCGCATTCCTTACTGGAGCTTGTAAATGACCTTTTGCAATACAGCCGTCTTGAGGTAAAATCCGTTGCAAGGAAAAAGGAGCTTCTCAATATTTCCGAAATTATCCTGAATACTGTGGAATTGCTTAAAATACAGGGCACTGCAAGAGACCTTAAGTTTGAAATTGATATGCCCGAACATCTGCCTCTTATCGAAGCAGACCGGACTGAAATGGAACAACTGTTTACCAATCTTGTTTCCAATGCAATTAAATACAATGTAAAGAACGGCAAGGTAATGATAACAGCCAAGCCGGATAATAACTTTTTAAACATTACAGTGGCTGACACAGGGATAGGGATTGATGAAGAGAACCTTCCCTGTATTTTTGATGAGTTTTATCGCGTATGCGGAGCTGAAACGAGGTATGTAACAGGTACGGGTCTTGGACTATCTATAGTAAAAAAGATTGTGGAATCACATTTCGGTCATATTACAATAGACAGTAAAATAGGCAAGGGTACGGCATTTACCGTTATGTTGCCGATTCGACAGGGTAAGGAATCACAATAAAGTTAAATTCTATAATAAAAAAAGGGAGAAGACATGGCAAATGAACCAAAACTAAATGAAATTGTTGAAAAACTAACATTGGCGCCCTCGATTGTCCTCTTTAAGCTTTATGTGCCTGATATCGTTAAAAAGGCCCGACCTGGACAATTTGTGGTCTTGAGAGTTGACGATTACGCAGAACGTATTCCTTTAACAATAGCCGATTTTGACAGGAACACGGGTTTGCTTACCGTTATTTTCCAGGTAGTCGGGTCTTCGACACAAAAAATGGAGAAGTTTGAACAGGGTCAGACAATTCTTGATGTGGTGGGACCGCTGGGAAAACCAAGTCATATTGAGAAGTTCGGAACAGTCGTCTGCGTAGGCGGCGGCGTCGGCGTTGCACCGGTATACCCAATCGCAAAAGCCCTGTTTGAAAAAGGGAATAAGGTTATCAACATTATCGGCGCACGCACAAAAGATATGTTGATACTTGAGAAAGAGATGAAAGCAGTAAGCACTGAATTATACGTGACAACAGACGACGGGACATACGGCCATCATGGATTTGTAACCGATATTCTGAAAAAACTTATCTCTGAGAAAAGGAAAATTAATCTTGTTATAGGCATAGGGCCTATTATTATGATGAAAGCGGTATGCGATGTAACACGCCCGTTTGAATTAAAAACCGTTGTGAGCCTGAACACGATTATGGTTGACGGCACCGGTATGTGCGGTTGCTGCCGCGCCACTATCGGCGGGGAAACAAAATTTGTCTGCGTTGACGGTCCTGAATTCGACGGCCATCAGGTTGAATTCAAAGAACTGCTGCTCCGTGGAAAGATGTATAACAGGGAAGAACGTCGCGCTTTGTGGGATCACAAATGCAAACTTGAAGAAAAAGAGAAGTCATTGAAAAAATCAAAAAAACGTGAGCCCATGCCGGAGCAGAACCCGAAGGTAAGAATCCAGAACTTTAATGAAGTCGCCCTGGGTTATGCCAAAGAAAACGCTCTCCGTGAAGCGGCGCGCTGCCTGAACTGCAAGAATATGCCCTGCGTTGAAGGATGCCCTGTTAACGTCCAGATACCCCAGTTTATCAAAAAGATCAAGGATGGCGATTTTATGGGCGCAATCCATACTATAAAAGAAACAAACAGTCTGCCGGCAGTATGCGGACGCGTCTGCCCGCAGGAAACACAGTGTGAGGAAAAATGTATCCTCGGTAAAAAGGGGCAACCCATCGCCATAGGACGGCTTGAACGTTTTGCCGCCGACTATGAACTTGGTCAGGGCGATGTCCGCGCTCCTCAACCTGCAAAACCGACGGGTAAAAAGGTTGCCGTAGTCGGCGCAGGGCCTGCGGGGTTGACCGTGGCCGGAGAGCTTGCAAAAAAAGGTCATGAGGTGACGATCTTTGAAGCGCTCCATAAGGCCGGCGGCGTTCTCGTTTACGGAATCCCCGAATTCCGTCTCCCGAAGGCAATAGTCCAGAGAGAAGTTGATTACGTGGCAAAACTCGGGGCCAAAATAAAGGTTGACATGATTGTCGGCCAGACCGCTACAGTTGACGAGCTTTTTGCCCAGGGCTATGATGCCATGTTTGTCGGTACAGGCGCGGGCTTGCCCTATTTCATGGAAGTTCCCGGCGAAAACTTGAACGGCGTTTATTCTGCCAACGAATTTCTTACACGGGCCAACCTGATGAAGGCATACCTTTTCCCTGAATATGATACACCGGTAAGAGTCGGGAGCAAGGTAGCCGTTATCGGCGGCGGTAATGTAGCAATGGACGCGGCAAGAATTTCAAAACGAATGGGCGCTGACGATGTTTACCTTATTTATCGCCGCTCCCGTGCAGAAATGCCTGCCAGGGCGGAAGAAGCACACCACGCGGAAGAAGAAGGCATTGATTTCAGACTGCTCACAGCCCCTATCCGGGTTGTAGGCGATGAAAACGGATGGGTCAACGGCATAGAATGTGTGAAGATGGAACTCGGCGAACCTGATGCGTCAGGCAGGAGAAGGCCTGTTGAGATTAAAGGCTCCGAGCACATCATTGACGTTGATGTTATTATCGTGGCTATCGGACAGGGTCCTAATCCGATATTGACGTCAACAACAGAAGGATTGAAATTACGGAAGACCGGAAACATCGAGGCTGATCCGGAAACAGGCAAAACCAGTAAAAAAGGCGTATTCGCCGGCGGCGACATTGTAACCGGCGCAGCAACAGTTATTCTTGCAATGGGTGCAGGCAGAAAAGCAGCAGAATCAATGGATGAATATTTAAAGACCGGCGAATGGTAGCAGGTGCAGGCAATCCTGCAAGTTTGCAGGATTGCAGTTTTTGCCTCTTATAGATTGACATAATTTTTAAAAACAATAATAAAAGGGGAACCGGGATATTTCCGGTTCCCCTTTTATTATTACTGTTATTAGTATACCGCACTATGCCCCCGTTCCGGCTGCTTGTAATACCAATTCGGTTTCATTCATAGAACGAGGCGACGACGACGAGCCGACCCTCCCTGCGGGAGGACAGGCGCAGGCGTACATAAATGTACGTCGAGGAGTGCGAGGAGGAGGCAACGAAGTTACCTGTCCGCCAGGGCCAAGGGACAGGCGGGAATGAATGAAGGCGAATTGGTATATAGCCACATCTGTGCTTCACGGGGCGGTATTGCAAAGTTAAAATAATCACCTGTCAGATTCATTTCATAGCCATGAATCTGACAGCGATAAATGCCATGATGAAGACCCCAGGTCCATATTGCAGGATGCTGCCAGGCATCTGTCTTGTTTATGGCAACGATTCCACTGTCTCCGCGTGCAAAAACAATAAAACCGTCGTCCTCAAAGAGTGAATGCTGTAACATGCCGTGAACAGCATTGTGAAACCGGATCATTGCCGTCACGTCGTCGCGCGACCACGAATTCGCCCAACGGTTGCGGTCTTCGGAATATTTGCCCGCGCTCTGGTTATTGTCCGAATACACAAGAGGCACGCCTCCGTCACGTCCCATAAGGTAGACGTTTACAAGATATTCATCCTGGGGATTTAACATTACTCCCCGAAAACCGTCATTATTCGGCATATCATGGGTCACGCTGAACGTTACAGCCCGCCACCGGGGCAGGGCTTGCTTAAACGCTGCCGGATCAGCCAGTTCACGCATGCTTCCGTTCATGGAAAATGCCCTTCTCAATGTCTCATGGAGAGGAAAATCATAGAAAGAAATATACGTTTCAGCAAATAAGGGCCAGAGGAACAGTCCTTCTTCCCGATCGTTTGATGTCAGGTCTTCTCCGAAGATATATTTCCCTGATGCATAGGTTGATTCAAATATTCTTCTTAGATGATCTTCAGGAAGATGTTTTATAGCATCTACGCGATAGCCGTCGAACTGCATTTCATCTAACGCTTTCAGACATGCCAGTTGCTGCTCAATTACCCATTGATTCATATCAAGATCAGGCAGACCCGAAAGAGAGTGCTCGGTTGCCTCATGGAGATCCATCCAATTCTGGATATCCCCGTCCGTATTGAAGTCCCAGGGAGAAAACAACCCCACGTCGAGATTTCCATAGAGCCTGTCTTTTTCAAATTTCTCGCGTTCCTGCCTGTACCGCGCAAGTTCGACATCACCGGGAAAATTTAGGCGGTCAGAACGGTTTTCATTTGCCATATGGTTAAAAACTATGTCCGCATAAATCCTCACACCATGAATATGCAATGCAGCAACGGCTCTTTCAAGATCAGCTTTATTGCCGAGGAAGGAGCGCAGAATGCGATAGTCTTTAGGCTGATACCGCTGCCACCACTCTTTACCCGATTCATCATCCCGGCTGTAGAGAGGCGGCGAAATCAACACCGCCCCGTAACCGAGCGCAGCAATTTTTTCCGCATTGTCGGCTATATCAGCATAACGCCAGTCAAAAGCATGGAGCATCACATCGTTCATAGTCCCTCCTTTGTCACCACCTGAATCAGTTCTTCCGCTTTTTCCCCGCTATAAGGAGGCTTACTTCTAAGTTTGCCCTGCCCTGCATGAAAATTGAATATCATATTTTTCTCACCCGCCATCTCCCGTCAAATAATAACCGCCGGTCTTCTTGCCTCCCCTGAACTCAATTTTGCCGGCATCGCGCAGCTTTTTTAACCTGACCGTAGCATTTCTCATGGACATATTAGTACCATTTGCGATATGTACAATATGCTTGCCGGGGTTGTTTTTTACGTAAGCAAACACGGAGTTCATTTCCTCCTTCATCCTGCAACGTATTATGTCAATCCGACTTTTATTCGAAACGGCCGTGATAGGGTTCACCGTTTCTTTCGGTTCAGGTGTTGATTTCTTCAGTTCCCGTTTTTTTGATTTTTTAAGCTCTGTTGTCATAAGTTCACTCCTGTTTGCTATAAAATGTGCCGCATTATTTTCTATGGTAAATGTTAAGCCATTTTAGCGAGTTGGATATTAATATGCTCTTTGTCAAAGGCTGGCCATTCGGGTTTATTTTTTTTCGTATAAAAAAAGAAAAATAACCTCAAGCAAAGATGTTTTCCCTGCGTTATTCTTTCCGTCTATGAGGGTTATCCTTGTCAATTGAGGAATTTTGAAATGTTCAAATCCTTTGAATCCTGTTATATCCAATCCGCTTATCATCAAGTCACCTCCGCGTAAATTCCAGATTAAGCATTCTTTTTCTCAATTATATCAATTTCTTTTTCGTCGAGTCCATAGAGTCCGTAGACAAGCCGGTCGATTTCGGCTTCGAGGCGGGGGACAGAGAGGGAGTCAGGATTAGTGAGGATTTGGTTGACAAGGGTGATGATGGGGGCTTTGTGTTTTTCCAAAGCCTGTTGAATTGGAATTTGAAACAAATTCTCTCTATATGCTTGTACGTAACCTCCGCGTAGGTCAGTGCAAATGTTACGCAAAAACCACCACGCAGTTGAAGAATTTAATACTGCGACCACGTATTCATCCGCACCGGCAATCATGTACATGGCATCGTTGTGCAACACACCGTCTTTGTCATAACAAAAAATTGGTTTATTCATAAACCGGCCAAGGATAACCTTGGGTAGAGAAAACTCCTCATAATATGCGCACGACCTCAACTCCCACCAGTATTTGCCTTGATCGTCCCTTTTTCTCAGTTTATCTTCCCATTGCGTAAGGTGGCGATGGATGGCAGGATAGTGTTGCTCAAAAATGTCATATGCCGCTTTTTCTGTCTTTGCATTTGACCAGGGCCAATTACTATTGGCACTGCTTGGGATGGTAATAAGATATAACCCTGCCCATTCTGCCTTCCACCTCTTGATATCCCGTCCCCGGAGCCAGGGTTTTATGAGCTCTGCGCTCTTCGGGTCTTCGGCGATAAGCCGCTTTCTCGTTGTCTCGTCAATAACGAATGCCTCGTTGAACCCGGTTAAAATGCCACGGTAAAACCGGCCCTTCACATATTCACCTAAAGGTGTACCGGCTTTGCGGAGTTTTTCCATGAGGGCGAGAACTTCCGGCTGTTCAAGGGTCCAGCCTTCTGTTTTGAGTGATGATACAGGCATGGCAAATCCCTTTTCAGCAAGAGTTTTGTCAATGCGCTCAAGTTCTTCAGTCTCAGTAAATGTTGCGACGCCTACTGTCTGTTGCGCCTCAGGACGGCGCTTCTCAAGAAGTAAAATTGCCGGATAGGTGGTAGCATCAAAAATTGGAAGATCACCGAAATCAATGACTATTTTCGGCGTTACTTTCTGTGCCAGCAGTTCGCGGGTATTTTTACCGTAGCCTGCCCTCATGAACTTGTTGGGAGCAATGAAGCACAGATGACCCTTTGATTTTAAAATGTCTATGCCGCGTTTATAAAAATATGTGTAGAGGTCGGCAGTGCCGCAGTAGAACTTGCCGAATTCTTTGGCAAGCATGGGCTTTAATACCTTTATCCCTTCCTGACGGACGTAGGGAGGATTGGCGATGACCACGTCAAAACCGCCTGCATGATCAAAAACCTCGCTGAAGAATATTTTATAATCGAAACGCTCTTTATTTCCGGTTAGTTTAATGATGAGTTCGTCTATCCTTGCTTTTTCCTCTTTTTTGTGACCCGGGCTTGTTTCATCAAAGAAGCGCTTTTTTAATAATTCCAATTCAATAAAGGCATTGCTGTGTTCCAGCATCCCTTCCACACTTCCCAGAGAATTGCCACAGACGATCTTGTAATCAAGGTTCGGCAATGGCTTGATCTCCCGGATATCATCCTCATCTACGACAAGGGATAGCCAGAGACGCAGTTTTGCTATTTCTACAGCGCCGGGATCAATATCAACGCCATAGATGGATTTCTCAATGCAGTGGCGCTTAAAATTGTAGATTGTCCGCGCAGGCTCTTTTATGAAAACAGAGAGGACAATACGGGTCTTGACAATCTCGCCCATCATTCCCACAGGAAAGGCGCCGCTCCCGATAGCAGGATCGCAAACCTTTATGGCGGCAAGCTTCTTATCTATGACTCGGGCATTCTGCCGGATGCTCTCAGCCAACTGATAGGAGTATCTATCGGTTTCCCTGCCTTTTGCTTCAACAGTGGCTTCGTTTTCGCTGACCTGCTCGCCGATAAAAACAAGTTTCTCAATATCTTTCCCGGAAATGGCAGGACCGGATTTGTGTTCTATTGTCAAATCAATTTGCCCTGTCTTTGCATTGTTTCCGAACATATCAAGCTGTTCATTGCCGAACTTCTCATAGGCGACAACAGGGCCGTTTAATTGAGATTCAAGGTAATTGATGAGGCTCTGCCTGCACATATAATGGACAATCTCGCGGGGCGTATAGTAGGTGCCCTTTGACTTTCGGTCTTTCACTTCCAGCAGGTTTTCAAAGACCTTGCCGAGCATTTCCGGGTCAACAGCCACTTCTTTTTCCAATGGCTCGTCTTCCTTGACGGTAAAATTGTACCGGTCAAATATATCAAGAATGCCGTTGCCGCTGTCGCCTTCTTTTGTTTTTTTATCATTGGAAAAGAGTTCGTCAGGCAGAAAAATATCCGTATGCACCCAGTCGTAGCCGCCTATGGGGTCAAAAAGACCGCCGTTCAAAAAGGGAATTTTACAGTTGAAGCGGCTGTAAAAATCGCCGTCGCGCTCACGCGCAAAGGCCTCATAGAAAAGCGGCTCCAGTATATCATTGAAGAAGTTGCCGTATATGCCATGCTTGCCGTCAAAGAGTTCCCTGAGAAAGTTCTTCGGACCTGTACCCCAGGGCGCATCACGCCCAACACCGAACCAGCCTTTTTTCAGGAGAAAATATAAAAAGACGATCTGACCGAGAAGCTTCTTCGCAAAATCGACTATCTTTACATCTTTAGAAGCAAAGTCGGTTTCCACCGTTTCATTTTCGGAAATAATGCTGTCAAGAGTTTCCTTTGTCCACAGAAAAAGTTCCCTGTATTTCTCAAAAAATTCCTTTGTAACTGTTTCAATGTTAAAAGCCTCTTCAAGCCGGGAAAGAGAAGGGCTGTGTTCATCATCGGCCATAATGGGAACAAGCTGAATCTGAGCGGTATGGCTCTTTTCATTCGTGCCCACAAGAAAAGACCATCTGCGTGCAGGAGTAAATTCTCCTTTAACCTTCACTCTGCCGTTTTTGCCTTCTTCAAAGCGGTAGTCCATTTTAACAAGAGAAAACCGCCAGTCTTCCTGATCAGGCGAAACAAAGGCGACAAGGGCTGCATCCTTTTGTACGTCGCCACGGCTTCCGTTTAAGTACCAGGCAATGAAATTTCTCTGCATGGTGCGGGCGCGCTCAATGGAAGTCTCTTTCCTGAGTTTCACTACAAGGATGTCAATCTTATGTTCCCCATCCGAATATTTGCCGATACGTTCAAGGACGCTTATGTATTGATCGTAAGCATCGGGAAGCAAATTACCCTTATACAGGGGGCTTCTTCGATTGAATTTAGGAGGTTCTTGATGAAATATGTAAATCTGCCCTTATCAAAAGGGCTCTCCAATGTTTCTCTGACAATACGCTGCGCCTGATCTTTGTCCATTACTTTGCTTTCTTCGGCAGTTTCTTTTGTTCCGCAGGTTTTTTCAAATAGTTTTCTTTGGAGATAACCGACTTTCCGAGTCTTTTTTCCAGTTGCTTTCGGGCATTCCCGGCAATATCTCCGCCTGCCTGCGCGTCTTCTTTGAGCTTCTTCAAGCCTTGCGAATCTTCAGTACGGTGAATTTCCGTTGTGGCCCGCTCACTGAGCATAGTAAAGATAAGTTCAAAATCGTCCATGTGATCACGGAGGTTTTCGCGTTTCAATCCTTTATGTTTCTTATATTCTGTTGGAGTCAGTCCAAATGCCGCCTTTGATATTTCAGCAGTGAGAATCTCATAATCCTTTTTTTCCTGTGCTCCGCGATTCTGCCATTCATCGGTAAGTTCTTCACGGATGGCAATACCGCGCATCCTTTTTTCAATCCAGTCATCGGGATATCCTTTAAGCTTGTACAGGAGCCGGGTTCTCTTTGTAGCAAGCTCCGGATCTTCTATCTCCTGAACACGCTCGTACCCTACTTTGGCCAGCCAGCGTTTGAAAGGTTCGGCTTTAGGGGAAGGTATCGACTGGATAATACGGAAAATGCCTTCGGTGTTAGCGCAATCAGTTGCATATTTTTTCTTATCTAACGATTCCAGTCTCAGTTGTCGACAAAATGTCGACAACTCCACGCCATCCTCACTATGCATCCTTAATTTCATTTTAAACCAATAATCTCTCGGGTTTGAACTATCAGTCAATACAGCTACAATATCAACCACAGAAAACCACCACTCGTTTTCATAAAGGGTCTTACGGATTTTCTTTCCTTTAAATAATGCGACTTTTGTTTCTTCCATTACCCCCCCTAATTCTCAGTCAAATAAATTGACAGAATTACTTCTCTCCTGCCGCTTCGGACACCTGCACCTGCTGCAAAATGCTCCTCCAACAGTCTTGAAGATATTGAAGTTTGCAACACCCCAAGCACCTTCAAGGGATTAGTGAGGCCGCCCTTCAGTTCATCAAGAGATTTGAGAGCTTCTTTTGCAGTCTGCTTTGGTAAAGCCCCTTCTTCCAGGCGCAGCATAACTTTTTTTACGTAAATCTCCTGGTCTTCAGTGAATTGACGGCGGTCTTTCATCACCGCTTTCAAAATACGCAGCAGTTGGGCGGCACTATCCCTGCCACCTCCTCGTGTTGTTATTTCAGGCATCTCTTCATCCGTAACAAACAGAAATGCCTCCTTGTTCCTGGAAAGCAACTCATAATAATCCGAACCTGTTTTATGGCGAATTGTCTCGGGATCAGCCTCAAGGAGCTTCGCGGCAGAGAGAAAATCAAGTTCCCGGGCATCATGGACATTATCGGCAATGAAGAACTTTTGCAGCTTATTACGACGAAAATAAGTCAAAAGCGTATTGCCATATTCCCGGTTTTCCCTTGCGGTACGGGCTTTTTTTGGAAGACGCTTAATTTTGTCAAATATTTCGGGATGCTCATCGCGAATAGTTTTGATAATGTTCAGATACTTTAATTCGCTCTCTTCTGTTTCATCCTCTCCGGTGATTGTTTTTGTACTGAGGAGCCGATTGAAAAGCTCATGGGACCCGATTGGCTCTCCTTCTGTGAGAAGCGCAGCGTCACCGCCAAGGAGTGTCAGGAAAGCATTGATCTTTGACTCCGCTGATTCTCTCAGCTTGATCTGATCATTTGATTGTTTAGTCGGAAAAAAATTAAAGGTATGGATTTTGTCGAAGCTTGTATCAACACGATTAATACGGCCTACACGCTGCATCATCCGAGTAGGATTCCAGGGAATATCGTAATTGATTACTACATTTGCCCGATGAAGGTTTACGCCTTCGGAAAGCACTTCCGTCGAAACCAGTATACGGTAATCATCCTTTTTATGTTTCACCTTTGCATCAAAGTTTTCAATAACCTTATCCCGTATGGTTTCTCCTGAAGAGCCGTTATATGAAAGAACCTCTCCTTTAAGCTTGACATCAATATGATTGGCAAGATATTCCGCGGTTTCTTTTGATTCGGTAAAAATAATAAGTTTATTTTTCTGTAAATCCTCGTTTTTCTGAAGCTCTCTGAGAAAAGAATGCAGCTTCGGGTCTCTGGTAATGGATGACCATAATTCCCGGATTTCCCTGAGAATATCAAGATCAGCCTGCAACACAGGTCTGAAATCATCTTTAAAATCAGAAGCTTTATATATTTGCGCTTTCCCTTCTTCAATAAGGTGCTGAATGGCTTCATCATCATCATTTTCCAACAGTTCAAATATTTTATTCCCATACTTTTTGCTCACATAGACATTGCCTTTATCGTACTCCTGGATAAACTGTTCGTAGGAATGAATAAAACGGGCAATAGAATTTTTGAAGGCATGAAAGCTGCTTTCCAGACGCTTTACGAGCAATATTTTCATAAATTTGCCCATGTTTTTCTGGGACTGCTCTTCGAGCTGATCTATTTTCCCTTTGTAGTAGAGCATGGGCATATAGCGGGCATAGTTAAATTTCTGAACTGTAAGCTCAATTGTCTTGTTGAAAACATGATCTTCATGTTCATCCAACTCGTAGAAAAGCGGTATCGGGGCCTCCACATCAGGAAACTTCAGTTTTTGTCTATCAAGGTCTTGAGAGAAAAACCTGGTTATTTCCGTCCTGGTACGACGAACCATGAGGTACTTTAATACTTTATCCCTGATTTCCTTAGCATTTTCTTTTACCCTTTTGATGTATTCCTTGTAATCTCTCTGGCGATCAAGGTTTTTGAGTCTCTTATCCAATCCATTAAAAAAAGCCCCCAAATTAGGGAGATTAGGTATCATGCTTTTTTTTGCATTCTGAAAGAGTTTTATCTGACTGAGGATGTCCTTCGGTGAATTATTGTAAGGGGTAGCAGTAACAAGTATGATTCGTTTGCCGCGACATATCTCCGCTAACTTTTCATAAGTTACATTGGACTCTGTGCGAAAACGATGTGCTTCATCAACAATTATGTTGTCATATTTTTCAACACCTTTTTTCAGCAAATCATCGAGCTTTCCAATTGATTGAAAATCGGCAGGAACACGGAAGTCAGAAAAGACATTGTTCCATGAACCGGGATTGTTCGTGTCAAGAAGGACAGGAGGAGCGATAACAAGCGTCCTGCCGTCAAGCTGTCCTGCGAGCATCGCAGAAATGTAGGTCTTTCCGAGACCTACTACATCTGAAACAAAAACACCGCCATACTCTTCAAGAATTTTTTTCGCATTCAGGACAGCTTGCTCCTGGTATTCCAGTTTCATAAATTCTTCAGGTAAATAACGAACAAAGATTTCGTCTGTCAGGCTGAGTTCGTCTTTGAAATATTCGTAGAGAAATTTCAGATAAAGTTCATAAGGTGTGATTGTCTGGTTGAGCCATGTTTTAGTTTTGATCGTCTCGATATATTTCTCGCTGACATCAACTGAATCGGCCCAGAGTTCATTGAATTTATTGAGAGCAAATTCGTAATCTGCACGATTTTTGAGTTCTACATTGAATTCAAGATTATCTATGAATCCGGCTTGTGTAAAATTACTGGAACCGGTAATCACACGGCCCGTGTCACGGTCACCTTCCTTAAAGGTCATGATATAAACCTTGGCGTGTATTTTATCTGAAGGATATGCCCTGATCCGGAGTTTATTATGCCCTATCCACTCAATAAACTTCTCCACCCCTTCTTCAATGTTCTGATTGTCGTCGGAATGTTCAAACTCTTTTTCGATTTCACCTTCAAGGCGCTGCTTTGTTTCGGCATGAGAAAAATGTAGCTCCCTTTGTTGCAGTTCCTTCCCTTTCTGAATGAGATCAAAGGCTTGTTTATCCGTACTGATACCGATTAAAACCCTTGTCAGTTCTGTATCTTCGAGGGATTTATAGATGTTGAAAAAACCGCTTGTATAAAAATAACCGACGAGACAGTCAAAGAAGCGTGTGTCTTTGATAAGTGCTTCGAAGCGGTTTTTAAGGCTCCGGCCTTTTTCGTTAGTAATAAAAGTCAGGTCTGTATTCATAGCAATTCGTAATCGTTTCTCCTTTGTTGTATCCAGGAATTCTACCCCTATGAGATGGGAAATACAAACAATTTCAGCCTGGAGGTTAACGCTTAACCTTTTACATCTGCGGCACGGGTCTCTTTACCGGTTTTATTGGCACAACCTCCGGCGCTGATTCAACCTGTTTTTCTATGAAAGAAGTGAAAGCTCTAAGCTCGTCAAGGAGTGTTTGAAGGTCGGATTTGGCATACAGACTTGCCTTCTTCTCAAAATATGATTTTGTGCTCTCTATGCTTGCAACCTTTGTTTTCATGGGAATTGGTTTCGGATCTGTTGATTTGGGTTTTCTTCTTTTGTAGGCGGTAAGCTTTTTTTCAAGAACTGCATTTGTTACCGGTGTCTCAATTATTTCATCAAAAATGGTAAAAAAGTCGGGGCTGCCGAGGTTGGCGGCGAATAAATATCCCTGGGAAACAGGCAGTTTTCCGGCAGAAATTGCCTCCTGAATTTTAGGAACCAGTTTTAAAAGTGATATCGTGCGGAACAAGGTAGGATAAGACTTTCCGGAGATTTCTGAAATTGCTTTCACTGTGAAAGCAATTTCTTCCGGCAGACTTTCAGGCCGCCTTGTGTAGCTCACCAAGTCACTCATCACCCCGTCCAAATTGTATACATTGCCCGGATGTTTCGCCTGAATATAGGCAAGTATCCCTTTGGCCTGGTCTATGGGGTTCAAGTCCTCCCGCTGGAGGTTTTCTACTAACTGGATAGCAAGGATTTCA
>Ga0074195_1000287_pt1 | contig 111552 bp, 94 predicted proteins | sample EPASupsiteHSE623_FD_64525 | JGI IMG/M metagenome (GOLD analysis project Ga0074195, IMG submission 64525) | Bioremediated contaminated groundwater from EPA Superfund site, New Mexico - Sample HSE6-23 | ecosystem: Environmental > Aquatic > Deep subsurface > Groundwater > Contaminated ... | reverse complement strand
TCTCTTTCATGGAAGAGCAGTTTCAGAAAGCCCCGGAAACTGTAATTGTAAAAAAACCGGACAATAAACCAAGACCGCAGATATAAGAGCGTGAGCCTTCGGCGACTGTGACTGCAAAACCTTTATCTCGGACGGTAAAGGTTTTGCAGTCTAATGCTGGATATAGTAAAAAAATACTTTGCACCTACCGAGCAGCAACTGCGTGGTTTCCCAGAGGCAAGGATTACATGAAGTAATTTGTGTCGTAGGAGAAAGTCATGCAGTGCGCATTTCGGGAAGCATTTATTGTCTACTTCATTCAAGGGCCGATAGAAATGAGTCTCAGAAAAGACATCCTGATGGTCCTCTGAAGATTTGGATTAAGTGAAGCCTTTCTGTTCATGGCGTCAATCCCATTATGGGGATTATATTACCAGTTTTAATAACCATGATTTCAATAAGGCCCGTTCCTATGCTTCTAATGTAGAAGGGCTGGGTATGTACTGAGAAGTTCAATGTTCCCCGGAATTATCCTTGTAATTATGCTTTTCTGGTTATTCAGGAATGCCTCATTGCTGTTATGAAATGATTTTGAAGATTTGGGAAGATAAATCTGTTTAGGAAAAAGCTTTTAACATCCATGTTTATCCAGGTATTCGGATTGAGCCCGATCCATTTGCAATATAAGAGACAAAAAAAGGAGGCACTTATAATGTGCCCCCTTGAATGTATCAAATCAATACTACTTCTTTGCTGGTGCTGCTGCCGGAGCTGGTGCAGGAGTTGCTGCCGGTTTGTCTGTGGCTGCTGCCGGTTTATCCTCAGCCTTAGGCGCTGCTTTTTTTACTGTCTTTACTGATTTACTTACTACTTTGGCAACTTTCTTGCCATCTTTATCGATGTAAGAGATGACAACAACTTCGCCGGCTTTTACTTCTTTAGCATCTTTGTATACTGCCCACTTCACGTCTTTGATGTCATAAGCTACATCGCCATCTTTGCCTTTTACAACAATGATTCCTTCTTCTTCACTGATCTTAACAACTTCGCCCTTGGCCTTCATTGCTTTGGCTTTTGCGGCTTTATCTGCCTTTACCGGTGCTGCTTTCTCGGCTGCCGGTTTATCTGTGGGTGCTGCCGGTTTATCCTGTGTAAAACCTGTTCCGACGAATGCTATGCTGATGACTACTGCTAATGCAAACATTAAAGCTTTTTTCATTTTTACTGCCTCCTGTTTTTTGTGTTTTTGTAAACTATATGCACATTAACAAAGCATAAAACATGCCATAGCTGTAACAACTCGTAAGCATTGGAGAACAATAAATATTGATAGCGTACATTCTGCATATTAGTCGGATAAATCCGACAAAGGCATCGTTGTTTATCGGAAAATTCCGATTAATGCATCCTGTCCGGGGTTACAACTGACAATATATATTCTAAAATTTAATAAGTTAACACATCGTCAGATTAGAACCTTTTGTTGCAAATGATAATATCCATATAGCTCATTTTACAAGCAATATTTCATGATCAATAACCGTTGACACCCATCAACCCATTTGATAGCATTAGAGAAAACAATCTCACAAAACCGAGGGGGATGGGTGAAGCAAGTCGTAATAGAAAACCCTTGAAGCCGAATTCCGAGGCTTTGTTGAACGTATGCGTCGAGATAAACAAGATGTTAAATTCCCTGGTGAAATCACTCTCCACTCACCACTCACCACTCTTCACTTCCTTCAAGTCTCTCTCCATGGCGTCGATGTTTACGACCCCACCACGGGCCAGATCAGAAGCGCATCCACAGACGACATCGCCTGCTGGTTTATCGACACGGAATACAACGGTGAGAGCTTCTTTGTCCGCCACGCCTACTTCACCGGCGCAGACGAACCCTACGAAAAACTCAAACGTGCCTTGCGGGCCGACATCGACGAAGCCGCCTGGTCATCTCTCTATTCAACAATCAGCCGCCCCTTCGACCCGCCTTCCACCAATAAAATAGCCATCAAAGTCATCAACCATTACGGCGATGAGGTACTGAAGGTATATGAAGTATAAATCTATGCAAGAGGATACGTTAATTGAGCAACTACTATTAATCCGGCAATTAAACATGTCAAAGGAGGCTGTCTTTAAGTTATAATTTAAAGAGATATTGTCAAAAGTTTCATGAAAAAATGGTGCATAGAATGAGCATAGAAGGCTTTTACAAAGAAAAAACAGGGGGAGGAAATAAAAGCTATGAAAAACAACCCCTGTCTTTTTATTTCCCGTATTAGCATAAGCGATTGGAGGCTTATGCTAATACGGGTTGAGTGGTCCAACGGCATGTTGGAAATTTTGCAGATGTGGATGGGCTGTAAGCATTGCAGGCCGTAATCGTACTGAATGTACGATGGAGGATCGCAAGGCGAAGCAGACCGCCGCAGATCAAAATTTCCGACATGCCGTTGACCGACCAAGAGAAAAGAGCTAAAAATGCTCAAGAAACAAAATAATATGATGAAAACTTTTGACAAAACCTTTAAAAAACAAGGGAGGTGCAAGTATGTCAGTATCAGATAAAAAAAATGAAACCGATAAAACCAAGTCTCTCCAATGGCTCACACAGGGAACAGAATTTCAGGGAATAGGCGACCTTGAAAGCGCGATTAAAGCATACACAAAGGCAATACGGTTTGACCCTGCTCAGGCGGGCCTCTATGTCCTGAGGGCATATGTTTACGTAAAGACAAGCCGCAACAGGCAGGCAATGAGAGACGTGAACAAGGCAATCAGGCTGAACCCCAAAATGCCGGAGCCATATTTTATTCGCGGTACTATACATGCAGAAAACGAGAAATATAAAAAGGCCATTTCAGACCTCGACGAAGCTCTGAAGCTTGACAAGGGATATGCGGAAGTCTATGCTTTTCGGGCAAAAATATATACAATACTGGGGGAAGGAATGCGCGCCTTGCTGGATTATCAACATGCCGCCCTGCTGGGGGATGAAAATACACAGAAGTTCCTGAGAGACAGCGGGGTTGGATGGCTGGCCGGCGGTCATGGGCACGGGTCTTCAATACAGAACTGAACACACCATACTCCTGCTGCATTATATTAGTTTAAAATATAACGAGGACGCCGTATAACATGATCCTGCCACGGTTCCTGTTTGCAATGGCTGCCTGTCCGCCGGGCTATGAGACAGGCTGGAGCACAGGCAGGCGCCGGAATTATTTTGTGAGGCGGGATATCTTTTAAAACCGGTTCCTGACATTCAAACGCCTGGCCCTGAAGTTTCAGGGAAGGCGATCTGCCGGCTTGCTGTAACGCTTGATTGATGTGCAGTTTTTTAATTATTTCACTCTGCGCAGCTTCTTAGGTTCTTCAATTTCTACAATTCCTTTTATACCGTCTACTCTTACTATATCTCCATTTTTGATTATTTCCGTCAGCCCGGATACACCAACTAACGCCGGAATACCATATTCCCTGGCAAATATCATGATATTAGAAGATTGACCGCCATTTTCCGTCACTATGGCATTTACTTTAGATAATATTACCGCAAGTTTAGGAGAGGCTGTTTTGCAAATGATCACCGCGCCCTCTTTTACTTTTGATATATCAGCATCATTTGTTATTATTGCAGCTCTGCCCATTGCCACTCCTAATGATGCTATCCTTCCACGAATAGGCTCTCCATTCAAATATCCTGCTATGATTTTTGCCTTGCTTCTGTAATCCTCCTCATCTGATGTGTACTCTTCGTAAGACTGGTCATACTGTACTGATTCTGTTTTCATTACTTATTCTCCTTTTTTTATTATAATCGCTGTGTTGCGGTTATTTAGTATATTTTTGTAATTGATGCTTCGTATGTTTTTGGAATATTTCCCTGGTTTTCCTGCGGCTGATTCAATATCCCTCTTGCCAGCACCCTTAAGGCAAGATCATGCGTAATGCTCAAATGATTTTTCTTAGAAAGAGTGTTTTTGCTGCGTTCGAGATAAACAATACCCAAAAAAGAAGACCATATGACTTCGGAAAGCGTTCTTGGATCAACCTCAATAAATACTCCTTCTTTGACCCCGTATTCAACTATCATATGCTGGAGGCCTACTACCTTGACGCCTGACTTGAATAAAATATTACGTAAATCTTCGGGAAGATTACGGATCATCTCTCTTTGATGAAAATATTGTGAAGCGGCAAAAGTTGCAGGATTCTTTTCATAAATTTGCTTAAAACACTCCCATAAACCTTCCAATAACCTATTCTTATTTTTCTCCCTATTATCATATAATTCCTGAAGGATTGCGGCAAAATCGTCAAAAAAAGATACTGTAGCATTAATCAGGATTTCCTCTTTGCTCTTAAAATAGAGATATAATGCGGCCCGGCTTAACTCTGAGCGCTCCGCTATCCTTTCCATCGTAATAGCGTGATAGCCCTCTTCATCATATATGGCCATAGCAGCGCTTATTGCCAATTCCTGCCTTATCTCCTTTTCGCGTTTCCTTCTTTCCAAAAGACCCATTAGACTGTTCCTTTACTTAATAGACACTGTGTCCATATAATAGACTATATGATATTTATTGTCAAGATTTTTCTGCTTCTGGGTATCAAAGGAATTGCAACCTTACCCCCCCCTCACCCTACCCTCTCCCGCAAGGGGCGAGGAAATATGGTTACCCCGCAGCATAAGCTGCGAGGACTCCATTGATTGAAACCAATTAATACTTGCTATAAGCATCTTCAATAATATATAAAAACATTATGAAAATCATCGACGTGCACATACATGTAGGGCACAGGTTTGAATGGACGGAACGGGCAAAGGAGGTATGGATGGACATCGGCCCATACGTACCTGAAATATTTGATAAAAATGCTAGGCAACTGCCGCAGGAGTACGGCGATGCTATAAAGCGCGAAGGGGTCTTCGGGGGAATCCTTATACCGGAATATTCGCCTCTCACCGCAGGTGTAATGCCCTTCGAGCGGGCTCAGGAAATACATGCACATCACCCTGAGTTTATTCCTATCGCAAACCTGAACCCGAATTATCACGCTGATCTTATGCAAGAGTTCGAGAGTCAGCTCAAGAACGGGGCAAAAGGATTGAAAATCCACTCTATCCACGGTTCTTTCTTTGCAAATGACAGGAAACTGTACCCGGTGTATGAAAAATGCCGGAAGGAAGGCTTGCCTGTTATGTTTCATGCAGGCACAACCCTTTTTAAAGGCACTAAGATGAGATATGCCGACCCCTATACCTTCGATGACGTGATAAGCGATTTTCCGGATATGAAAATAATTCTCTGTCACGGCGGCAGGGGATTCTGGTATCAGATTGCAGAATTCATGGCGAAAAGTCATAAAAACGTCTATATCGACGTATCGGGGCTTCCGCCGAAAAACCTTCTGGAATATTTTCCCTCAATGAAAAGATTTGCCCATAAATACTTATTCGGTTCCGATTTTCCAGGTGTTCCCGGCATAAAAAAGAACTATGATGCCATAAGAAAACTCATAAAAGACGACAAGGCCATGGAGATGATCGGCTTTCAAAATGCCTGTGAACTCTTCGGTTTCTGGAAGTAATTCCAATTCTAAATCAAGGCGCTATCATCGTTGGCTTCGTCATCGGCTCCTCGACGTACTTCTGTGTACGCCTGCGTCGGCTCCTCCTCGTCGCCTCGGTGCGCCTTTGAATGCAACTTGGTATGAAAGATTCAGGGAGCACGAGAGTATATCACTCTTGGTTATAGATATTCCCTTCTTAACTGTTCAATAATATCATCAGTCAGTCTTTCCGATTTTCTCAACTCTGCAAACTTATCGAGTAGGTCGTCCACGGTGAGGCGCACCTTTTCCTTTTCCGGAATATCATCTATAATCCGGCCCTGATGCATCATGATTGTACGGGTTCCCAGTTCAAGGGCCTGCTGCATACTGTGTGTTACCATAAGGGCTGTGAGGTTTCCCCGTTCAATAAAAACCTTCGTTAATTTAATGATTTGAGAGGCCGATTTGGGATCAAGGGCTGCCGTATGCTCGTCAAGAAGGAGAACTTTCGGCTCCCGTATTACAGACATAAGAAGGCTTACTGCCTGACGCTGGCCACCGGAAAGCGTACCAATAACAGTATCAATCCTTTCCTCAAGCTGCATTTCAAGTTCTGCCAGTCTTTTTTTGAAAAAATCCCTGCGCTGCCTGTTAAGCCCTATTTTCGGATAATGCTTCTCGCCTCTTAAGAATGCCAGAAGGAGATTTTCGGCTATGGTCATATCCGGGGCTGTTCCCATAAAGGGATTCTGAAAAACCCTTGCAACAGCTCGCGCCCTTTGAAAATCTTTCTGCTTTGTAATATCCTCTCCGGCAAGCATAATAATCCCGGAATCAGGCGTAATCGTGCCTGCCGCCATATTGAGGAGCGTTGATTTCCCCGATCCGTTGGTGCCGATAACGGTGACAAATTCGCCTTCCTTTATTTCAAGGTTCATATCTTTCAACGCATAGACCTCATTAATCGTATTTGCGTTGAACTTTTTATGAATGTTGCTGAATTCTATCATCCTTTACCTTTTAATTACGGCGGCTTTTTTTAAAATACTATCCGGTATTATTGCGCCATAAAGCTTTGCAAGAATGACATTGACGGCAATTTTCTCCGGGACGCAATCCATGATGGGGATTTTCTTTGTCTCTTCGCCGTTGATCACCCTCTCTGCGATCTTTGCAGTCTCCACGCCCACTTGAAAATAGTCGGCGCCGATTGAAAAGAATGCTCCGCGATCAATATCCGTGGGATCATTTGTAAAATAGGGTATTTTATGTTCTTTCAGAATGGCTGCAATAGTTACAACGGCAAGCATGGCCGTGTTGTCGCCTGATGTAAAGAATATGTCAATATTCTCATTGAGAAGGGCAGACAGGGCATCTTTCACCTCGTCGGTTGTGCTTACCGTCTTTTCAATAAGATTAAAACCCTGTTTCTTTGACACTTCCCGTGCCTTGAGCGTACATGCCTCGGAATTTGCCTCAGCCGGATTCCAGATAATCCCGATACGTTTTGCCTTCGGGAAAATAGCCCTCATTGCCTTAATGGTTGATTCAACGGGCTGAAAGGTGGCAACGCCGGTGATGTTAGGAATGTGTTCTTCGGATGTTTTAGCAATGCCCATCCGATAAGGATCGGTTACCGCTCCGAATATGTGGGGAATCTTTGTATTGCCGTTAGCCGTCACCTGAAGGGCAATAGTTGATGCAGTAATAATATAATCATATTTCCGGCGGACCATATCCTGGACTACAGCCTGGGCAACCGAATAATCGTTCTGGGCGTTTTTCATATCAACAGTTATATTGTACTTTTCCAATATGCCGCTTTTTTTCAATTCATCCATAATGCCGTCGGCAGTTACCTTCAGAACAAAATTGTCTGAAAAGAGAAACAGGGCAAGGCGCTTCGGCTTTTTATCGTTTTTTATGTTATCGCCAACCATGGCTGCTTCAGAGAGAATTTTCTGCGGTATGGTTATACCGAGTTTTTTTGCTGTGTCAAGATTAATTCCTTTGGTGATTTTACTGTATCTTTCAAAGGGTATGTCAGCAGGTTTTTCACCTTTTATTACACGATCCGCAATGCGGGCAGCATGAATTCCGGCCAAAGTATAATCGTATCCGCAGGCTCCCAGCGCTCCATCCTTAAGTCTTTCAACATCGGTTATAAAAATCGGAATTTTTTTCGTCTCTGATGCTTTTACAACAGCTTCAAAAGCTGAAAAAACGATATTATCGGAAGTTAAAACAAAGGCGTCAATATTTTTATTTGCAAGCGATGCTGCCGCCTGATAAACCTCTGACGATCCGTTGACCATTATGCCTGCGAATGTAACATTCTTGCACTGTTCTATATATTCTTTCAGTTTTTTTACACTGTATACGGCATTTTCCTGTGACGGGTCCCAGATACAGCCGACTTTAATTTTTCCCGGCAAAATTCCCGTAACCATTTCCATCAATTTATCTGAAGGCACCGGGCCGTAAGCTCCCGTTACATTGGGCAAGTGTTCCTTTTCTGACTTGCCTGCTCCTAATATAAAAGGATTTACAACAGCAGTAAAAACCACGGGGCGGTCTTTTATTTTATTAATGGCGGCCTGAGTGCAGCCTGAAGATATGGGGACAACAATATCAACATTTTCATAGAGGAACTTATCAAGTATTGAATTCACCGTTGTCATATCTCCGTTCGCATTTTCGAGATAGTAGGTCACATTTTTACTGTCTTCATATCCGAGCTTTTTCATCTCTTCAATAAAGCTGTCGCGGACAATATTAAGAAGGACGTGATCAGTTAACTGAACAATGCCAATTTTAAGTTTTTTTAAAGGATTAAATGTATTGGTGTTCAAAAGTTTATAGCCGAAAACGGCGGCGGCAATTACTACAATAGCGGCAATGCCTGCGGTCACTTTCTTGGCATCTATTTTTTTTGTGATCGTTTTTGTCGCGTCGGCAATTTTTAAACCCCTGCCTTGTAGTATTTTCGGGACAATCAGTATAACGAGCACAAAAAGCGCGGTAATAAGTTTCAAATCTATAGGGTTCAACCCCACATAAAGAGCAAAGGCAACCATGAGCCGGAAAACAATGGAGCCGATAATTACGCTTAATGTCTTTGCGAACACAGATCTGATTCTTATAATTGATTCCCCGATAATGACCGCTGCAAGGCCGAAAACAATGGAGCCTATGCCCATGCCGATATCGGCAAACCCCTGATACTGGGCAACAATGCTTCCTGAGATGCCGACAAGGCCGTTTGCCAGTGCAATGCCGATGGTCTTTATCATATTAACATTGATACCCGACGCGCCTGCCATTGTCTGGTTATTGCCCGTTGCCCGCATGGCAATTCCAAAATCCGTCCTGAAGAAAAGGGAGATAAGCGCCCAAAATACAAGGATAACAGCACAAAAGACAATACATATCCAGATTTCATAGGGTAATCCCGGATTAAGTGTTCTTAAATAGGATATAATTCCCGGCTGATTGAGAAGAGGGATGTTCGATTTTCCCATGATATGCAGATTGACTGAATACAGACCTGTCATAACAAGTATTCCGGCAAGCAAACCATTGATATTAAATCTGGTATGAATAAAAGCCGTAACAGCTCCGGCCGATGCGGCAGCAAAAAAGGAAAGTACCAGTGCCACAAAAGGGTTTACTCCGGCAACAACAAGTACGGCCGTCACTGCTGCACCGGTAACAAAGCTCCCGTCTACTGTAATGTCGGGAAAGTCATGTATACGGAAGGTGATAAAAACACCCATGGCCATGAAGGCATACAAGAACCCGAGGTTTATAGCGCCGACCCAGAGTTCCATCGTTTATATCCCGATTTCTATAATTGCTGCCATACCGGCTGAAAATTTTGAAAGGCCAAGGATGTGCTGGATTTTATTTATCTGATGCTCATTGAATATGCGCATAAGCTCTTTGTCAAAATCAGCTATTTTGTTGCCTATAGGGGCCTTGTCAAAGATGCCCCCGTGGATATGGAAGCTGCTCCCTTCCGGAATAAGAAATGCTTTTTCAGGGTCCAGACATGCACGTTCCCTGACCGCAATGCCCACAGCAACAACAATATTATTCATATATGACGGTTCGAGAGGATAATCAATCCAATCGGAAAAATTATCGCTGTCAAAGATGCTTTTGTTGTTTGCCGGTTTTTGATCAACAACAGGGACCTGCTTAATGTGCATGCCCCATAGGCCCTTACTCTCTGCAATCATGCAAATGCCTATGACATCTGCACGGGATATTGTGAAAAAACTCCGGATAAGAGAAGACAGATCAAAAGGGGCATTTTCCCCCTGAAACGAAAGAAGATGCCTATAATCCCCGTTAAAGCCGAAGCCGTGAAAAAATTTGTAGGTAACATCCGGGTTTTTATGGGCATCTATCAGGAAATCAACGCAGGAATGTTTTACGGCAGGGTAAAAAAAGAAAGTGTTGTTAACAACCATCGATTCCCCGAATAAGTCCTTGTATTCGTCGTATGTATCTCCCAGTGTTGCAAGACCGCAACCAAACCGCATGTCTGTCGGTTTTACCTCTACAACATCCTCTTCATTAAATAAAGAATCCGCTGTTTTATCATGTTTCCCTGCAATAAAGAGGGGGGAACCTTTTCTCTCCTTGCTTTCAGTATACTCTATGACAATCCCGTTAATTTCACATTTAATAATGCCTGTTTCCCCGGCATCTTTATGAAACAGCTCCAGCATTTCTTCTCTGCTTGTTGCCATACGGAATAATGCAACGAGACCGCTCATTTTGAATATTTCAAAAACAGGCTCTGTAATGCCTGAGAGGATAATTTCTCCTCCCGTCTTTTTTAATGATTTCTGGGTGCTGATAAATACACGGAGTCCGGCGCTGCTGACATAATGGATTGCGGCCATATCAAAAATAATAGTGCGCTCTCCTGAAAGGATGAGCTCGTCAAAAACCCTCTGAATGTCCGATGAACTAAGCGAATCAATACGCCCTTTCGCAGTGATGCATCTGAGTGAACCTTCATTTGTTACTGTACATTCAAACATATTCATATTGTGTCATGCTATTATTGCCGGACACTTCACGCCGGCAATAATAGCATGACACGAAACCCCTCTTCCTATTTTCCCTGATATACAACCCCTTTTATCGTTTCAGCCACACCCCGGCTTAAGCTGATCAGGCACTTACTCATGGCAGCAACAGCGGCATTGTAGTCGTTCCCGTTCACCGGCTCTCTATAGCTTGCATCTTTCATGGCAACAACTTTTTTCCCGTCTTTGTCGTATAAAACCCAGTTGGCTTTCAGGATGACATGATCGTTTAGATATACATCAAAAGCGCTGATATCGACAGCAACCCTGCATTCGAAAGGAATTGCGCTTTTCCAGGCAACAACGGAAATCTGTTGTTCGTGCAGGATAATTGACAGGTTATCGAGCATAACCCGCACAATGTCCAGCTTCAGAGATCCCGGCCAGCGGTCGAATTCAGCAAGCGTCAATTCATTACGACCTGTACGGGTAACAATCTGAGGCCTGTCTAAATAATCAGGAATATGTACAGGACCGACAGCGACAATGACCGCGTTTCCCTGAGAAATATTTTTTCCGGTTGTATCCGCAGCATCTAAAGGATTCATGGTATAGAATCTTGACGGTGGAGAACCTGCGCATCCGGCAATAAACATCATTGCAATTATCGGTATAAATATAATATGTCTGAAGGCACGTTTTATTACCATATGCATTCTCCTTTTATTGCTTTTTACCGGAAATCACACTTTCCGGGTGCATCTGGAGGTACTCCGTTAAAAATCTTATTGAACGTGCAGTTTTAGCGATCTCCTCCATGGTATTGTCCACTTCCTGCATTACGATTGAATTTTCTCCGAGATGCTTCTGCGCGAAGATAAGCGTTTGTTCTGCCTGCGCAAGGGCGCTGCGGGTTGCTTTCAGCGTTTCTTTAATCTGCTCGGGGACACCGTCTTTCCCGGAAAGAGCCTTTTCCGCATGTTCAAAGGTGCCTCTCATCACGTTTGAAGTTTCCCGTAAACTGATGATTGTCGGCTCCAATTGAGCATTAATCGTCTTAGATATCTTAACGGATTCTTTAAGCCCCTCGTGCAAAGCCTTCATGCTTTCCGTCATTTCAGGGGAATTAACCATCTTGCTTATCCCTTCTATTGTGCGATCAATCTTATTATATAACTCCTTATATGGAATATCCTGAAGAGTTTTGGCAATCTCCTCCAGTCCCATGGGGATTGTGGGGATCTCCATGTATTTCTTACTGATTTGGTAGAGCTTTGCCTCTTTATTGGGGAAAAAATCAAGATTTACAGCAAGCTGGCCCGTAACAATACTGCGCACCTCAAGTTGAGCCTTAAGGCCTTTTGAAACAAGCAGCTTAATATAATCCTTTCTGCTTTTATCAACAGCTACTTCAACTGTTTCCAGCGGTACGCCGCTCATTTCAATAACTACCGGAATAAGAAAAGAAAGTTTTTCAGCATTGAAGCGTATTCCGATGTCTTTTACCGTACCTATCTTCACCCCTCTGAACACTACAGGGGAACCTACGGTTAGTCCTTCAATCGTGCCGTCAAAATATAGAATAAAATACGTCTTATCAGTGAAGAACCTTCCTGATCCAAGTACCAGAACTGTCGCTACAGCCAAAGCAATTGCGCCTATAACAAAAGCGCCTATGAGCGTTTTGCTCGCCGGTTTACTCATTGCCGTTCTCCTTCCTCATTTGCATACAGTCTCGTGATAAGACCGCATCATCAGCGCTTTTGTTTATGCTCTGATTTCCATAATCCTCTGTTCCACCCCTGGTAAGGAAATCATGCACCATGGGATTCCTGCATTCAGAAAGCAATCTCTTAGGATCCCCTCCTGCAATCATTGTTTTCGCATCAGCATCAAGAAAAACAGAGTTGTTCCCTATGGCAAATATACTCGCCAGTTCATGCGTCACAACAACAACAGTTGCTCCTAAGCTGTCGCATGTTTCAAGAATTAACTCGTCCAACAGATGGGCGCTTATCGGATCAAGCCCCGCAGAAGGCTCATCAAAAAAAAGTATCTCCGGATCAAGGGCGATAGCCCGTGCCAAACCGGCGCGTTTTTTCATACCGCCGCTTATCTCCGAAGGGTAATAGTCTTCAAAACCCGAAAGGCCGACGAGAGAACATTTAAAAGAAACGATTTCCCGGATTTCTTCCTTGCTTAAATCCGTGTATAACATAAGGGGCAAGGAAATATTCTCAGCGATGGTCATGGAACTCCACAATGCGCCGCTCTGATAGAGAATGCCGACCTTCTTCAATATCCTTTTTTGTTCAGTCCGGTCCGTATCCCAGAAACTTGTATCCCCGTAAAAGACTTTACCTTTTGCCGGTCTTTGAAGCCCTACAAGATGGCGCAGCAAGGTACTTTTCCCGCAGCCGCTTCCACCCATAATAATAAAAATGTCGCCGCGGTTTATTGTAAAGGTAAGGTTTTGTTGGAGAACAAAATCCCCGAAGGCCATTGTCAGGTCTTTCACCACAATATGAGGTTTGACTGTATTTATCTCCAATATGCCTGCTCACTGTTTATTCGCATCAAATCCCCAACACATTACAAATAACGGTTATTATCGCAGTTGAAACAACAATGCTTACAATGCCCGTTACCACTGCTGACGTGGTTGCCTCTCCGACTGCCGATGCGCTTCGACCGCATTGCATTCCGCGCATACAACCTGCTGTGGCGACAAGTACACCGAATACAAAGCCCGAGAAAAGCCCGATCCACAAATCATTAAAACCAACCGCTGACTTTGTTTCGTTATAATATTGAACGAAAGATAGATCAAGGCCGAAAACGCCTACGATCATCCCTCCAATAATCCCCATAAGATTTGCATATAAGGTAAGAAGGGGCATCATAAGAGCAAGAGCAATCATGCGGGGCATAACGAGGAAGTCTATAGGAGGCACGCCCAGGGTATTTAATGCATCTATTTCCTCATTTACCTGCATGGTGCCTATCTGCGCAGCATATGATGCGCCTGTCCGGCCTGCCATTATAATACCAGTCATAATGGCGCCCATGTCACGCACCATGGCAATGCCCACAAGGTCGGCTACATAAATCTGCGCACCGAACATCTTCAACTGTATGGCCCCGACAAAGGCAAGGATGAGGCCGACCAGTAAGCTGATAAGGGAAACAATAGGGAGTGCCTGTGCGCCGCACTCCTGCAAATAAAGGAGTAGGTCCGAGCCGCGGAACTGACCTTTTCCGGTTAATATCCTTAGAAAAGATTGAAAAATCTCACCGATAAAACCAAGCGTTTCCAAAAGGGAATGTCCGAAGGCAACTGCCTGTTCGCCTGTGCGGGCAAGAAAAGCAACATGCCGGGTTTCTTTGCGTGCACCTTTTCTCTCCGGGACTTTTGATGCAAGGGACAGAAGCCGCTGGACACCAACGGGTAGCCCCTTCCGGTCAACATTAATATTATGCTCCGAAGAGAAAACTATAATTCTGGCAAGAAAAATCAGTAAACCTGTGTCCCAGGCCAGAAGCGCGCTTGAATCAAAGGTAATTTGTTTTACAGTGCCTTTATCTCCAATTGTTTTTATTGTTTCTTCAGGCGAAGGCATGGACTCTTCGAGTTTCCAATTGCCGGAAATCACGATCCGAAGGGTGTTTCCGTCAGGTTTTTGAAAATGTATTTTCTCCGACATAATACCGGTTTTTTGAGATGCTTCCAAAAATTACCCCATATGATAATGCTTAGTGTATAGTTGTTATATATAGTCTATGAATCGTTGTAGAGTCAATAAATCTTTCAATAAAACCGGTCCGGAAATGTTTCTGTAGGTTTTGGGAATTGCTTTCGCACCCTTCTCCTCACGGAGTCAGTCATAGATCGGTCAAACCAGATCAAGGTCCAGGAATATATATCAGAACAAAAAAGGTTAGGCTGCACCATTTCTTCCAGCCAGGTTTCAATGGAATTTACCGGACGTTCTATGGGCTCACCCTGAATAGTCTTAAAATTCCAGGATGTTCCGGGAATCCACCCTTTTGGCGTTAAGTGGAACTCCTGTGACGGCTTATCCGGTGTCATGCCCTACCCTGCCTCTGCACTGTTTTTTATGTACCGATCAATTTGCTTCTAAACATGAAAAAAACAGCACCAAGCATACACAATGTTGCCCACAAATAATCCAATTTCAAAGGCTCTTTCATATAGAAAACAGAGAAAGGGACAAAAACGCTTAGCGTGATGACTTCCTGCAATATTTTCAGTTGGCCAATGTTCAGTTCCTGATATCCTATTCTGTTGGCAGGAACCTGAAGCAGATATTCAAAGAGCGCGATGCCCCAACTGACTACTGCTGCAATTAACCATGGTTTTCCGTTAAGTTCCTTCAAATGCGCGTACCAGGCAAACGTCATAAAGACATTGCTGCACACCAGTAATGTAATAGCTTTCAATACGGGACTCATTTATTCACTCCGCTGCTGCATAATAATATCGTACTGTTAATAAATTTTTCTCAAATATTATGATTAACAATACATGTTGTCAAGAACAACGTTTTTCCCGAAGTCTCCTGAGTTTTTTTGAATACAAGGCTGGAAGACCGCTTCCATCCAACGCCCCAATGGACACTTGACTGTACCTCCCTACCCTTACGGGGGTTGGTTTATGCGGCTAAACAGTACAATTTTATTGACTTTGGTCACAATTTCGGGTTTAATTAGCTAATTTAATTTACATATTATAGATTTCTCATGGAAGGAGGGAAAGATGAATGCCAGCAGTTATTGTAAGAGAAGGAGAGTCTTTCGAAAGCGCCCTTAAGAGATTTAAAAAACAGTGTGAGAAAACAGGGATATTATCTGAAATAAAGAAAAGAGAACATTACGAAAAACCGAGCGTAAAAAAGAAGAAGAAAATGCTTGCCGCAAAGAAAAGAGCATTAAAAAAGCTTAAAAGAGTAATGGATAAGGGTCTTTATTAATGGAATTCAGATCAAAGATTGAAGATGGTCTTAAGCAATCATTAAAACAAAGAGATGCTGTAAGAGTATCGATTTTTCGCATGCTCCTTGCCGCTATCAAAAACAAAGAAGTTGAAAAGCTTAGGGCTCTGACAGAAGATGAATTTTTCGGCATTGTAAAAACATCAGTAAAGCAGCACATTGAATCCATAGAAAGTTTCAAAAAAGGAAACAGGCAGGATCTCGTAGATAAGGAAGAGAAAGAACTTGAGATTTTGAAAGGGTTTCTGCCTGCTGCCTTGTCAGACGAAGCGCTGACAACAGAGATCGAGGAAGCAATAAAAACACTGGAAGCAAAAAACCAGAAGGATATGGGAAAGGTAATAAAACACCTTATGGAAAAGTATCCTGGAAGAATCGACGGAAAGACATTGAGCGGAATGGTGCTTAAAAGACTATCTTCTTTATGAGATAGTCAAAGCCCCCCTATGGTTGATAAAACACTATCATACCTCGATTATTTAAAACTCCTTGATTTATTTAAACAATATTCAGCAACCTCCTATGCTGCAGATTTAATATCAGCGTTAAGGCCCCTTGACGCTATCGAAGAAATAGAACTCAGACAAAAAAGGATTGAGGACATTATTGAAGTTATAAAATGGGATGGGAACATCCCATTGTCCGATATTCCCGATATCAGAGATGTTTTAAAGAGGGCTTCTATAAAAGACTCAATCCTTGAGACAGGTGAGTTTCTGATAATGTCAACCTTTTTGAGAACCTGCGAAGACATTGCCAGGTTTATGAAAAAGGCGCATGTTAAAGGGTCATATATTGAAACAATTCTTGAAAATCTTAAACCATTTCCTCACATCCTTTCAAAAATATTAAAGACCATCAATCCTGACGGATTTATTGAAGACACTGCGACTTATGAATTGTCTAAAATCAGATCAGACTTATTCCTGTTCAGAGGAAAGATAAATAAACAGCTCGAAAAAATTATGGAAAAAGAAACGGTAAATCCCGTACTTCAGGATTTCTACGTCTCCATTCGAAACGGCAGATATGTTATTCCCTTAAAACCCAATTTCAATCAGTTTCTGCAAGGCATAGTGCACGATTACTCCCATACGCTGAAAACATCTTTTGTTGAACCGTTAGAATGCGTAGATATGAACAACAACATTAATATGCTTGAAAAGGAAGAAAAAGAAGAGGAAAAAAGGGTTTTAAAAGAATTGACCGAATACATCCGTACCTATACCAATGAACTGAAAACAAACCTTGAGACCGTTGCAGAGCTTGATCTTTTCCAGTCCCTTGCCTTGTTCAGCATGAAGTTTGACTGCACAAAACCGGAAGTCGGTTCCGATGAATCAATAGATATAAAAAATGCCAGGAACCCTTTCATAGCAATATCAAAAAAAGAACGGACAATCCCCATAGATATTTTCATGGAACCCGGCAAAAAAGCAATGTTGATAAGCGGCCCCAACGCAGGCGGTAAGACTGCTGCTTTAAAAACCATTGGACTCTTGTCTCTTATGGCTCAGACAGGCCTATTCATTCCGGCATCAGAAAGGCCAAGAATACCGGTTTTTAAAAATGTTTTTGCTATTATCGGGGATGAACAGGATATTGCCATGGAGCTTTCCAGCTTTACCGCACATATGACGACTGTAAAGGACATATACGAACATATTGCCGGAGGAGAACTTATCCTGATTGATGAAATAGGAGGGAATACGGAGCCGCAGGAAGCCTCTGCCCTTTCAATGGGTGTCATCGATGCCTTTGTCGAGAAAGGGTGCAGAGTAGTTGTAACAACTCACCTGAATCTTTTAAAGGCCTATGGCTACACAAACTCCTTTGCCATAAATGCGGCTACGGCTTTTGATATGGAGAAGATGAAGCCGCTATATAAATTGACCTATGGAATAGCAGGCTACAGCAACGCAATAAGTGTGGCAAAGAATATTAATGTCCCGGAAAGGATCATCGAGAGAAGCTATGAGTATCTTGGAACACAGGAACATATGCTCAACGAGCTTGTAAGCGCGTTGGAAAACGCGAGGAGAAAGGCCGATGAGGAGCTTGCAGATCTCAGAAACACAAAAGATGAATTAAAAAAAAGACTTTCTCTTGTAAGAGGAAAAAAGAACGAAATTATAAAAATATTCGAAGAAAAATACAATCTCAAGCTGCTGGAGTTAGAAATAGAATTAGAAGCGATAAAAAAAGAGATTGCAAAAAATGAAAAAATGTCTATAAAGATAGGTAAGGAAAGATTAACAACTTTAAGAAACAAATATGTTAAAAATCCGACAAAAAAACCTGACGACATAAAGATCGGTGATTACGTATTTGTCAGCAACATGGGGGGAAGCGGTTATGTTGCAAATATTGATAAGGGTGGGGACATGTACGAGGTTGTAATAGGAAACCTCAGAACAAAAATCAACAAAGCCTTCATCAGTAAAACCTTAAAAACAAAAGTATCCAGATATCTCAGCAAAGAGGCTGAGGTTATCGTAAATGTTCAGGACATTGAAGCATCTGAGTTGAACCTCCTGGGTTTGAGAGTTGAAGAGGCATTGGAAAAGCTCGACAGGTTTATGGATAAAGCCGTTGTCCAGGGCATATCAAGGGCAAAAATTATTCACGGAATAGGAACGGGCAGGCTGATGAATGCAGTAAAAAACCGTCTCCTTGAAACGAAATATATAAAAAATATTGAAAGAGACGAAAGAAACGCAGGAATAACATTGGTAGAACTTTTATGAGATCAACATTAGAAGAACTGCTTGTTAAAGTAAACATTGTGGATATTGTTTCCCAGCATGTTAAATTAAGGAAAAGCGGCAAGGATTTTATAGGATTATGCCCATTTCACAACGAAAAAACGCCTTCATTTACAGTAAGCATTGAAAAACAGATATATTATTGTTTCGGATGTCATGAAGGAGGCAATGTAATAAATTTTCTAATGAAATTAGAAAATATGACCTTCCAGGAAACCCTGGAAAACCTTGCGCATGAATACGGGGTTGAGATTAAAAAAGGAGGTACAAAAAGGTCAAATTCATTCGATGCAATGCTGAAACTGGCTGATTTTTACCATCATAATCTTAAAGACACCAAGCTTGCCTGTGAATATTGTACCAGACGGGGCATAACCTCCGATATTATTGATGAATTCAAAATAGGGTACAGCGACAGGTCAAGACTTAAAATCCAGGCATTTATAAAAAATTCAGGCATACCGAGAGATGTCCTTTTAAATACGGGGATTTTAAGGGTTAAGGACAACAATGTATACGATATATTCATGGGTAGGCTTGTAATTCCTATTTTTGACGTTAATAAAAAGATAATAGGCTTTGGAGGAAGAACAATAGAGAAAGAGGGGTTTCCCAAATATATAAATTCTCCGGAATCTCCAATCTTTTCAAAGGGAACATCATTATTCGGCATCGACAAAGCAAGGAAATACATAACCGAAAAGAACGAGGTATTCATTGTTGAAGGATATTTCGATTTTATTGCCTTATATGCGGCAGGTCTGAAAAACATCGTTTCCACGCTCGGCACATCAGTAACAGAAACACAACTCACCAGATTAAGAAATTATACGGATAATATAACCCTCATGCTTGATGGCGATGAAGCAGGCATAAAAAGTGCCTTAAAATTGATAGGACGGCTTTCTGATATGGATATTAACGGCAATATGGTTGTGTTGCCCGATGGTCATGACCCGGATAGCTTCATAAAAAAAGAGGGGATAGAAGGCCTGAACAAAATCATCGACACAAAAAAGCCTATAATGGATTATTACTTTGACTATTGTATGGCAAGGTGGGGGATAGGAACACTGGAAAACAAGAACCGGTTTATAAAGTCTGTTCTGCCTTTTATTGAAGGCATAAGAAGCGGTGTAAAAAAAAGGCTTTATATAAAGAGATTGTCGGAATTAACTGGAGTGGAAGAACAACATTTCAGGGAAGAACCGAAAGAGAAGATAACAGGAGCACCCTCCGGCGACTACATTTCATCCAGTATGATCGAAAGAAGGGTTGTAGGTGCTTTGATGGGCAAACCGGGTATGCTCGGTATATTAAAAGAAAGGGAGGTGATAAATTGCATAAAAGATGCCGAAATAAAAGAGATATTGTTGAATATGTGCGAGTTCTTTGACAAAAAAGGGCGCATGGAAGTAAACAACTTCATTAATGTCCTGGAAAGGGATAGCTTGAGGGATCTGGTAACAAATGCTGTTTTTGATGTGGCCGGATACGAGGATAATGAGTTAGAGATGGTTTTGCTGGATTATTTCAAGCATGTGGAGAAAAAATCCACAAAAGATGAGTTAAGAAAAATTACGGAAAGGTTATTCGAAGCAGAAAAAAGGGGCGATGACAAGGAGATTATGGAACTTCTTAATGAGAAGAAAAAGGTACTGGCATTTTTTAAAACCAACCAATAAAAAGTGAGGTGAAAATGGCCGACAAAGCGAAGATATTTTTTCCTTCTGATGAAAATCAGGAAAACAAAGAAATGTATCTTATCGTAAAAGGCAGTGATAAACCCGAAAACATATTCGATGATATTGAGCTTTTTGATCTTGGCGTGGAAACAGAAACAAATCTTACAGAAACTGAAAGATTTGAAGAGGTCTTTAACCCCGATCTTGAAGGAGTATACGTTGATGAACTAACCAACCCTATCAGACATTACATCAAAGAAATGGCCGATCTTGCATTGCTTACACGTGAAGGCGAAAAAGAGATTGCCGTTCGAATGGAAGAAGCCAAAGAAGAAATCAGAAAAGTTATTGTTTCTTTTCCAGGCACTGTTAAAGAATTATTGAATACCCTGTCATCCCTGAAAACATCAAATACAAGTATGAAAGACATAATCTTCGACAATGATGACGAGGATGAAACAGAAAGCGATGTGGAATTACAGAGAGAGAGGGCTATTGAGCTCCTTGAAGAACTGAAAAACATCTATCTACAATTCAAAGGCAACAGCAACGGCAACAGGGCAAAATACAGGGCAAAAATAAAGGCAATAATAGGCGAAATGAACTTGGGTAAAAAGATTACCAATAATATTATTTACAGAATAAAGAGGTATGTTGAAAGAATTAATAAAATAGAAGACGATATAGAAAATTGTTGCAATGATAACAACAAGGAAAAGGAGATGGAATTATCTACGCTACAGAAAAGATTGGAAAAGGTTGAACACGATGCAGGCGCTTCCGCTAAAGAACTCAAGTCCTATCTAAGAAAGATTGAAGATGCCAAAAAGAGATTCCTCTGTGCAAAAAACGAATTAGTAAAGGCCAATCTCAGATTAGTCGTAAGCATAGCAAAACGTTATACAAACAGGGGACTTTCTCTTTTGGATATAATCCAGGAGGGAAACATCGGATTAATGAAGGCTGTAGACAGGTTTGAGTACAGGCGTGGCTACAAATTCAGTACTTATGCCACATGGTGGATTCGACAATCAATTACAAGAGCTATAGCCGATCAGGCAAGAACGATCAGAATTCCAGTCCATATGATTGAAACTATTAATAAAATCGTAAAAGCATCAAAAGAGCTTGTGCAGGACCTGGGCAGAGAACCCCTTCCCGACGAAATAGCAGATGTGATAGGCTTTTCTGCAGATAAGGTAAGGAAAGTCCTAAGGATTACAAAAGAACCTATTTCGCTTGAAGCGCCGATAAGCGATGATGACGACACTCATCTCTATGATTTTATTGAAGATAAGCTGGCGCAGACACCACAGGATACTGCCATATCCGGTGATCTGATGGAACATTTAGACAAAGTACTCGCCACACTAACGCCAAGGGAAGAAAAGGTGGTGCGCATGAGGTTCGGCCTGGGAGAAAAGTATGATCATACCCTGGAGGAGGTAGGACAGATTTTTGATGTAACAAGAGAGAGGGTGAGACAGATTGAAGCAAAGGCATTAAGAAAACTGAAGCACCCTACGAGAGCAACGAAATTGAGAGGTTTTGTCGAAGCATAGTTAATATATTTGCTTGACAAGCCTGATTCATTTTAAATATTGTATACAATATATTATTTTATTTTTTGATGGGGGATTATTATGGACTTTCAATTAACAGAAGAACAGATGTTTTTTAAAAAAACTGTTGCTGATACAATTGATAAAATAGTTGCCCCCAGGTCACAGGAAATTGACGAGAAGGATGAGTTTCCATGGGAACTATGGAAGGAATTTGCAAAGTTAGGCTATCTTGGGCTGCGCTATCCTGAAGAAATAGGCGGTTTAAATGCAGATAAGATTATTTGCATGACTTTTTATGAGGAAATTGCCCGCGGCTCTGTCGGTTTTGCCCAGAGCGTCATCATGAATGCCCTTATGGGAACATATTTCATATACCGGTTTGGAAGCGACGCAATCAAGGAGCGGTGCCTGTATCCTGCAATAAAAGGAGAAAAGGTTGCTACAATTTGCTTCACGGAAGATCAGTCAGGTTCTGATCTCGGGGCTACAAGAACGTTGGCCGTACGGGATGGAGAGGGCTGGAGGATAAACGGAACAAAAATGTGGATCACAAATGGACCCATTTGTGATTTCTGCACTGTCTTAGCCACAACAGATCCTTCCAAGGGGCTGAAGGGGCTGAATTTTTTTTTGGTGGAAAAGGGGACACCGGGTTTTTCAAGCGGTCAGATTATTCACAAACTCGGGTGCAGAGGCACTGTTACAGGCGAGCTTGTATTCGACAATGTATGGGTGCCTTATGAAAATCTGCTGGGCGATGAACCCGGAAAAGGCGTATTCTATGTAGGCGATATCTTAGACGAAGTGCGTTTGATGACGGGAGCAATGGCTCTCGGCATAGCAACAGGCGCATATCGTGAAGCCTTGGAATTCGCAAGAAAAAGGATGGCCTTCGGGCAACCCATAGGCAATTATCAGTTGATAAGAGAGAAATTTGCCGATATGGATACTATGATGAATGCGGCAAGACTGATGATTTATTATGGCTCGTGGCTGTTGGAAAATAATATGGATTGCAGAATTGTTGCCGCTGAAGCAAAAATGTACGCAACTGAAACATGTCTTAAGGTGGTTGATGAATTGACAAGAATTTATGGGGCTAACGCCTTCGCCTATGAATACAAGTCACAGAGATATTTCAGGGATGCGCGGTTCCTTCTTTACGGCGGAGGAACACATGAAGTCTTGAAGGATTTTATTGGAAAGGCTATAATAGGTAAATTATAAATTGCGAACATAGAATTTAGTATTGCGAATTTAAAATCCATACATAATTATTAGGTTTTTATTTGTAAATCCTGAATCTAAAATACGCAATCTAAAATTGGAACAAGGAGGCTGATGCGTTGAAAATTCTGGTATTTATCAAGCAAGTTGCAGATACAGAGGCAAGAATACTAATAAAAAGCGACAAAACATCGCTTGAGATTGAAAATAAATATAATATGAATTTTTTTGACGAGTTTGCCGTTGAAGAAGCTATTAAGATCAAAGAAAAATCGAAAGAAACCTTAGTTGCAGTTTGCACGTACGGTCCCAAAAGGGCCATTGAAGCACTACGGACAGCCATTGCAATGGGCGTTGACCAGGCCTTTTTGCTGGACAATAACAGCTTGAACGGCGACGATCCTTTGATTACAGCAAAGATTCTGGCCGGTTTTGCAAAGCAGGGAGGTTTTGATTTTATTTTGTGCGGCAGACAGGCAATAGACGACGAAAGTTCGAACATCGGGGCAATGGTAGCTGAATTTCTGGGAATTCCTCATGTAAGCTCGATTATGAAATTAGATATTATAGACGAAAAGAAAGCCTTGGTGGAAAGTGAGATAGAAGGAGGCAGGGAAACCATAGAAGTACAATTGCCCGCGCTTTTTACTGTCCAGAAAGGGATGAACGAGCCGAGAGTACCGCTCATTACCGGCGTAATGAAAGCAATGAAAGCAAATATACCATTAATAGACCCTTACTCGCTGGGACTTACACGGGAAATGATAGACACATGCGCGGCAAAAACAAATGTGCTTTATTATGAAACGCCTCAAGACAGGCCTCCTGTCAGGATTATCGAAGGGAACACGCCTGAGGAAAAGGTGAAAGCCCTGATAACTATTTTAAAAGAAGAAGCGAAAGTTTTATAAAGAGGAGCGGGCATGTCAAAAGATATTTTTGTATTTATAGAACGTAAGGATGGCGCAGTCCGGAAGGTATCCTTCGAACTTCTGTCAAAGGCAAAGGAAATTGCCGGGAATATTTCCTCCGATTCGTACGCAATACTTGTAGGCCATAATATAAAAGAGACGGCAGATGAATTAAAGGCATATGCAGATAAGATTATCGTTGTGGACAAAGAAATTTTACAGGAATACAGGTGGGACACCTATACGCAAGCAATGGAATATCTGGTAAAAAAATATAATCCTAAAATGGTTTTCGGAGCATCCACTGCAACCGGCAAAGACCTTTTCCCAAGGCTCGCTGCAAGACTGGAAATGCCGATAGTCTCCGATGCAATCGGCATCGACTTTGAAGGTCAGGAAATGAAGATTAAAAAACCGCTTTATGGAGGGAAAGTTATTTCATGGGTAACATTCAGCGGCGGTAAAAATACATTTGTAACATTCAGACCCAATACTTTCTCAATTGAAAAAAAGATGCTCAATGGAGAGATTATTGAAGAAACAATGGATGTACAGAAAGATACAAGGATAAATGTCCTTGGTATACATAAGGCCAATATAAAAAAGATTGATCTGCAGGAAGCGGATTTTATTATTTGCGGCGGAAGGGGCATGAAAGGCCCTGAAAATTTTCAGGACCTTGAAGAAATCGCCGGTATCATGGGGGGAAGAGCAGGAGCTTCCCGCGCTGTTGTTGACGCCAAATGGAGAGATTATGACGACCAGGTCGGTAAAAGCGGTAAGACCGTATCTCCAAAGCTCTACATTGGCTGCGGCATATCAGGAGCCCTTCATCATACAATGGGGATGGATACATCGAAGGTTATTGTTGCAATCAACAAGGACCCAAATGCCCCAATATTCCAGTATGCCGATTATGGTATTGTAGATGATATTTTTACTATATTGCCTGTTCTGAGAGAAGGATTGAAGAAGGCAAAAGAAGAATTATAAGGGGTTGCCCCCGGATTGGCCGGGGCTTGATCGGCTCAGTCTCAGGATCTGGAATAGATTGTATCAGGCTGGACAATGCACTCTTATTCTCTGCCGATAATGGTAAGGGCTATAGGGGTTTTTGCAGGTTTCTTTATTTCAATAGTAAAAGATTTATCTTTGCACCTGATTAACAGATTTAACAATGAAAAACTCGGAAAGATCAGATAAAATTACTCCTTTTTATGTCATGGAGCTACTCGAAAAAGCAAAGGCCATGGAGGCGCAAGGCGAAAACATTGTGCACATGGAGGTGGGTGAACCTGATTTCACCACTCCACAGGCAATAAAGGAAAAAGCCATAGAGGCAATAAAGGAAAACCGCACCTTCTACACCCATAGCCTCGGAATACCTGAACTGAGAGATAGAGTATCGAAATATTATCGTGAAGTAGAAAATGTGAATATAACTCCTGAAAGGGTTGTAATTACAAACGGCGCATCAGGCGCTTTCTTGATGCTTTCTGCCATACTTCTTGACAGAAGAAGACCTCTTGGCATTTCTGATCCGGGCTACCCATGCTACAGAAACTTTGCACTTCTTGTCAATTCACCGGTAATTTCAATACCTGTAAACGAAGAAACCGGATTCGAAGTCACGGCAGACCATCTTCGCCATTTAAAAAAGCTTCCCAACGTGCTTATTATTTCAACACCATCAAATCCGACAGGTATTATTTATCGTGAAGAAACCTTACGCGAACTTTGCAACTTTTTTTCCAAAAAACGCAGGATAATTGTTGCAGATGAATTGTACAAAGGGCTGACATACGGGAGAAAGCCAAGGACAACGCTGGCCCTTTCAGAAGATGTTATAGTTATCAACGGATTCTCAAAAACACATGCCATGACAGGCTGGCGGCTTGGGTGGATGGTTGTGCCGCAGGCGCTGGTGAGACCTATACAAAAAATCGCGCAGAACGTCTTTATATCACCCCCTACTATATCGCAGTATGCCGCACTGCACGCATTTGATGTGCCTGATGATCTGGAAAAGATGAGGAAAGCTTATGAGGCCAGGAGAGATTTTGCGCTTCCAAGGCTTAAGGAAATGGGCTTTAACATACCGGTTGACCCTGAAGGCGCCTTTTATGTTTATGCAGGCATTGACAAATGGGGGCTTGACAGCATGGAATTTGTTGAAAGGGCGTTAAATGAGGCAAAAGTCGCTATAACACCGGGATATGATTTCGGTACTTACAAGGCGGGCTCACATATTCGTTTCTCTTATGCAAACAGTATAGAGATGCTGAAAGAAGGCTGTATACGATTAGAAACGTGGCTGCAAACGCTGTAATTCCAAATTTAAACAGTCGCTGTTCTTGCTCTTCGCCTCTTAATAATTGTGATGGTAAATATTGCGATTGCCACGACTATCGATCCACCGAGCACGGCAATACAACTGAAAATTGCTGTCATAAGCTTTTCCTGAAAGCCCTTTCCGACAGCAAGAACGATTTCCTGACCGGTTTTTCCTTCAGGATACCAGGCAGCGATCTCGTAAGGGCCGGGCTGGGTTACAGTAAATTCGAGCACTGCAACTCCTGACTTCGCGAATGAATAGGAGTAGCTCATTGATGGCTTCGAAAGTGCAACCGGCTGTCCGGTAACTTTAGACAAAACATTGCATCTCATTTGAGGTATCCTTTCCCCGGTTTTATATACCTTATCTCCTATCAGGCTCTCATACTCATAAAAAATGATATATTTGCCCGTTTGTACCAGATTAACATCGTATTTGCCGGGAACAGCGATCCGTGCAAGAGATTTATCAATACCCTTCAGACTGCTTACAAGGAGGAATATAAATGATGCGATACCGATCACGAGAATGAGCGCGGATAAGGCGTAGAATAATCTGCTCGGGCCCTTCTGTCCGGTACTTCCATAAGGCAATGTCTGAGGAATTACAGGTTCGTTTAATTCCCTTGATGCGGAATTCTCCTGCATGGCAATGTCTAATGATTGTCCGCAACTTGAACAAAACTTGGAGCCTGATTTTATTTCAGATTTACAATATGAACACTGCATGTTATACCTCGCTTTTTTCTTTAAGTTGTTAATACATGGCCTTGCTTTTCATTAAAACAGTTTTAATTTCCAGTTTCGGGTCTGACCGAATCTTCCCCGACATTAAATTTTGTTCCACACTTCCCACAGAAACGCAATGCCGGTAATCCATCCCAGCAAATAACAGAGTAAACCTTCAATGTTTTCATCGATTCCCAGCGATGTTTTAGATTTATTATAACCTTCTTCCATGACATGCCCCCCTCTGAAACAGTTCAGACAATTTAAGAATTCGGTTGGAGCCTTTCCTTCTCTCACGTCGCTTCACCCACAGGCATAGGCTCGTGATATATGTCTTAAATCAAGGGTATTAAAAGGCACTTCAGTTGTCAATAGAATTGTAGTAAACTTACTATGGAATTATCAATGATTAAACAGCCCATCATCGCAGCAGTGCTTCTTCTTATATTTATGCATTCCGATATTAATTATGCTGGCAATGGTTTACAAAAGAACTTATTCAGTTTCCATCCGGAAACTAAATAACACAAAAGGAGTAAAATAATGTATAGGCTAAATACTGCTGCTATAACGCTGCTTTTATTGTTTTTGCCCTTAGACCTGCATATTATCAATATCCGGGCAATAAGATCATCCAACGTATGCCACGCACAAAATACAGGCATTTCTACCAATGCTTATGATCAAAAAAACAATATGGAAATAGCGAAAAAGCTCCGCGCAGAGGGGGAGATTCTTCAGAAGAATGGGCAGCTTGCCGATGCTATTGATAAATACGAGCTTAGCCGGAGCTATTATCCTGACACAACGCTCGCTGGTCATGTTAAAACGCTTCGCAATGCTCTTGCAAAACAGTATATTGAGATGTCTAAAAAACTGCGGGCTCAGGGTGTTGCGCTCCAGAAGCAAGGCAGGATTGAGGCTGCCATAGAAATGTACGAACAAAGCCGGAAATATTACCCTGATCCTGAACTTGAAACACATCTGGTAAAATTGCAGGATGCCCTTTATATTTCCAAAAAACCGAAGATTGAACTGGAAGGCGCGCCTGAAGGGTTTCAAAATGAATTGGATGTTATAGAAGAAATAAAAAAAGACCCGAATAGGGCCAATATTGAAGAACTTGCGGCAATGAGGTACCAATACGCCCTGAGCTTGACTAAGATGGCAGCTAAAAAGAATGATGAAGACCTGCAAAAGCTTTCTCTTGTTTATGCAAAATCCGCAACCGAGCTTGCGCCGAACAACCCGGACTATTGGTCTTTCCTCGGTCAGATTTATGACAGGATTGGCAGGGACGGTGAGATGACCGGCATCATGGCTGAAGACGCGCTGCAAAAGGCCGTTGAATTAAGCCCTGAAAACAATATGTTTCGATTGCTCCTTGGACAATCCTTTTACAGGCACGGAGATTTTTCATCCGCCCTTGCTCAGTTCGAGACAGCATTAAAGAGGGATTCAAAAAAGATTTCGCCTCCGATTACTGCTACAATGTGTTCAGCCTATATCATGGATTCCCAGTATGCCAGGGGGGTTGATTTTTTCAATGGAATCCTTGACAAACAACCCGATGCGGACAGCATTCGAATAGCCCTTGCAATACTTGCCTACAGGCAAAAAAACAGCAAACAGGCCTTTGAGGAATTAGACAGAGTAGTAAAGAGAAAAGGAGCTTCTGAGGAAAACCGTACATTCGCTCTTACCCTGCTTACGGAGTGGAAGTCTCAGGGGGTGAGGCCATGAAATACAGATCATTTTCTGTTTTTGCAAGTCTTTGCCTGATTGCATGTGTTTTTTGCATGATATATCCTTCTTTATGCGCTGCCGAAGACCTTGAAACGCGCAGAATGCAGTACCAAAATGATGTGGCGGCAGTCACTGAACGTTTTGAAGCGATGATACCCTCTGAGGCGCGCGATGCGGACGGCCTGCCTATAAAAGAACACCCGGCCTACAAAAAAGTGAAGGCGCAATACGATGCCGCAATAAGTGATGTTCAAAAAAGATATGAAAAATACAATATCGAGCGTATTCAGCAGCATAACGAAGTGATTAAGGAAATCCCTCCTGATTTGGCAAAAAAGATCAAATCAACCGGACGGGACCCGGCAAGCATCAACAGCGACATTGATCTTACCGCTGATTTTGACGCAGCGAATACATACTCAAAGGCAATGGAAAAGGCAGGCAATAAGGTGATCCCGAAAGGCGACAGGTTTGTAATTACAGGGAAACAGGATACAACCGTATGGATAAATAAACGTCCGGGGTCTGATCCTGTAGGCAGTTCTTCCTTAGAGGCTGAAATTGCCCACAAGGCAGGAATTGACAGTGACGCCTATTTGTCGGTAGGCGACAAAACCTCAAAAAAGGTTGAAGTCCTTGACCACACAAGAAAGTTTATTGACGCAAAAGCAAAGGGGGATATACGCGTTCAGGGCAAAACAATTAATAAGATAATCAAGTCATCTGAGGTTACCGTTTCGGATACCCGGATTGCCGGGCAATCGGAAAAGATTTATAATGGAAACGCTACTGCTGAACAGGCCGGTATTGTTGATTTCGGAGATCCCCCTGAAGTAAAGAAGCAAAAGCTGAATAACTGGACAAAAAGGGCGGAAAAGACGATTGTAGACATTAATAAAAACATAGACAGCCGCAGCGCCCAGGAATACAGTAATCTAGACAAAGAGATTAACGATGCCATCAAGTCGGGTGATAAAAACAAGGCAATAAAACTGAAGGAAACTAAGATTATAAACAAGCTTAAAGAAAACAGTTCTTTGAAAGCGATAGCAGAGAGTGACCCGGAATTTGGAGGGAAGCTTACCGGGAATGAGGTTACAAAAGTCACAAACCAGGATGGAAGCGTTGCTTATAAGGACAACACCGGTAAAACAATATCCAAAAGCGAACTCGTAAACAGGGTCGGAAACAACGTATATAAAGACCTCAAATCTACGTTTAAATCCATGGCCAACCCCACAGAGCCTCTAATCAGTTATTTAAAAACACCGACAAGCGTTAAAGCCGGTGCAGGAGCTGTCCTGACTTTATTGGTCTTTGACAAAATATACAGGGAATTGAAAAAGGAAGAAAAACCGTGGGAAAGCTCCATAGAAACGGCGGGCAAGGCCCTTGTCTATGCAACAGGCATACCGGGGGCTATAGGCATTGGAGAAGCGGCAGCACAAAAGGCGGTCAAAGAGTACCGGGATTGTATTAATCAGGGAAGAAAAGACTGTTCCAAGGCAATGACAGTGCTGAAAGCAAACCTTTACGCGGTCAATGACGCCAATACAGCGTTCTGGACAGGCATTGCGGACATACCCAATCTGGTTATCAACACCCCGCTCCGCTGGGAGGTCGACCAGTCTGAGGAGATAGCAAAAGAGATGCAAGAGCGCGTTGAGCAATACCGTCCCGTAGGGGCTTTAAGAAAACTTGCGTTGGAACTCTCAAAACTGGCGGGTGATGCGGATACCCAATTGAGATCATTTGCTCCTCTCGATGAGCAGGCATGGAACCTGCAAAAACAGGTGGTCTCTATAAGCGGCAGTCAACTGCAATTAGACGGGTCTATTAAAAAGCTGAAAAACCTGTGCGCAGCAGCAAAGGAGATGAACAAAAAATCCGCAGCCGTAAAAAATCCTGCTGAAATATACGCAAATTTTACAAAGCGGCTTGCCGCAGTAAAGCAATACGCCCGAGAAACATGTAGCGCTTCAAATCAAGCAATAAAGACTTTTAACGAAGGCAGAATTGATGAAAAAGGTCTCGAATCATACAAAGCCAATATAAAATTGACATACCTCGATCAAGCCGAGACGCAGTACACCTATGCGCAGCAAGAAATAACGGCGCTGAAAGGCACTGTTACAGGACCGGCCAATCCTGGATCGCAGGCTGTAAACGCACAGAAGGAATTTAAAGAATACATGGGTTTCATACAGGCTGTATCCAAGAGTTCCGCCAAACTGAATGATGACTATGTGAAAAAGATCGTTCAGCTTAATGATACGGTCACACAGTTCAACAATGCCCTTGTCAGGTTTCGTACAGGCGTGAAATATTTTTACAATGAGAGAGGCCTGAAGGAACAGCAGGAGATTTTAGAGATTGCCCGGCAGGTTGATGCGCTGAAAATCAATACCAGAAGCGCTATGGAACACGAGAGTAAAATTAAAGACTTTTACCGTTTTACCGTTGATGTTGCAAAACTCGCACAATTAAAGCCTGAGCCCTGTCCTGAAATGGATATGCTTATTTCACAGACCAGGAGCGATGACCGGTCAATTCCGGCATTTGATGAGGCGGGGAAAATACTCGCTGAAGGGCGCAATTGTTATGCCAATTTAAAAGGCGCTGCACAAGTTAAAGTCGAAGTTTCAATTAGAATATCGCCTTCAAGCTCCGAGATATTCGTCGGCGATACGCTGACTTTCACTGCTTCAGTTGCACAGGAAGCAAAAGGTTCTCAAAATTATTTCAGATGGACAGTAAACAATCAGGAATCGGGCAATAAAGGCAGTTCTCAGCCCGTAAAGATAGGGCGAAAAGGCAGCCATGTTGTCAGAGTAGAGGTGTTCAGAACTGTAAGCGGGACAGGACAAAAAATAGGCGAGGCAACATATTCACTCATGGCAAAAGAAAAAGAACAGGTAAAGGTGTCGATCTATATCTCCGGGCCGGGTAAAATAAAGGCTGGCCAATCAGGCACTTACACGGGCATGATCTCCGGGACAAACGTTCCGGAATCTTCATTATATTTCAAATGGTCAATAGATGAGAAGGAAGCGGGTAGCGGGAAAACTACCTCATTCAATGGGAGTACACCGGGTGTGCATTCAATCGGAGCGGAACTCTGGATGAGGGGAAATCCCGATACGAGGGTTGCACAGGCAGGATACGCCGTAGTTGTGGAAGGTCAGCCTGCGCCTCAAAAGGATAAAGAAAAAGAGATAAAGAAAAATCAGTATGAAGAGTGTGTAAGCAGTGAAAAAAAGTATTACGAAAACGCGGTAAATTGGTTCCCCAAGATCAGGAACAAGGATGCTTTTGCGCACTATAGCTGTCAACCCATGCATTCGGCCCAGGAATATCCCCCCAAACAGTGCTGTGATACTTATTACGCAACCAGAAATCAACCCGGAGGGAGCGATGCCTGGTATGTTCTCCAGGAATGCGGATGGAAAGAGGAAACAAAAAAGAGGAAAGATGCCTATGATAAAAAAACTGAAGCATGTCGGAAAAAATACCCTGACGTGAGGCCATAATAAATATGAAAAACATGATAAGATTCATGAATAAATACGAGACAAAAAAATGATAAATACGAAATTTCGCAATATCCTGCAGATAACCCTCTGCTTCATAATCATTTCCGTCGGTATGGCTACCGGACTCTATGCTCAAACCAGTCCGGCAGGAGCGACAAAAGATGACCGTGATCCGGTACTGGTAAAGCTTCTTGGCACTCAAAAATTTGCAAATGTTCCCAAAGACGTAACAATCGCGAAGATGCTCCTTGATGTTAAAAAGGGCAGGCTCAGCCCCGAAGGTTTTTTCAAAGGATTAGCCAACACAGGCAGCACCATGAAAGATGTCATCAAAGTCAAGACAAGCCTTAACAATGAAGGTCTCGGAGGCGAGTTTTTGGGTGAACATTATGGAGAAGGCGGAACCCCGGTCGAAGAAAAGCTTTTAAACTGGCGCAGAACCCAGACTGAAGCAGTCATAAAAGATGTAATTAAAGGCAGAAGCAGCAACTCCAGCGTCTTTGTCGCATATGTAGGGAGTTGGGTAGGCCAGCCTTCAACAGCATTAAAATTTGAGGGTGATATTGATTTCAGTTTTGTATCAAGGGATACAAACATTATTTCCGCGCTTAAGAATGCCTTTGAGGCAAAACTTATGGAGCGCACAGGGCTCTCCTCTCAGGCGATAGATTCAGTCTGTACAGCACACGGCAAGGCCGGGCTTGAGGTATATATCAGGCAGCACGGAGCGGAATTTGCCTTATCTCAGATGAAGATAGTGGATGAAATTATATTTTCCGAGGATGGATTAAGGCGTCTTTCTGAAGACTCGGCAGCAGGCACGGTGAGAGGCGCCCTTGAAGAAGCGATTGACCGGGTTGTCAGGGAGTCGGAACTCCAATCGACAGATCCGCGTATAGCCCCTTCTAAATACAATGCTGAACCTGGACTCTCTATGGAAAACCTGCGGCATTTTTATTCCGATATCGTAAAGGAAGGAATCTACAGCCCTGTTGATACGGTTATAAAGGCTGCCAAATATGTTGACCGCAGCAATGACTCGCTCATGAAATATCTGGGCATTGGTTCTTCCGATCCGGCCTTAAGTGCTTTAAGCGGGGAGCTTGACCGGCTGAAAAAAGAATCCAAAGTAAAGCAGATGGATCAAAAAATCAGGAGCTATTTTCAGCAGAAATACGGGGCATTGCCTTTTTCACGGTTTGAGATCACCACATCCAATACAGGCGGCCCCTGGCTTATCACAAAGCCGAATAAAGAAATTATGGACAAATTCAATGGAGACTGCGTCAGCGCCATGTGGAAGAATGTTGAAACCGGATATAGCAAACGAATTGACGACATACGAAAACAGCTTGATCGCTTAAGCGAACTTGAAGGCAATGAATCCACAAGAGAACAGGCAAAGCAGTTGGAGGAAAAACTCAGGAAAGAGATTGATGATCTTGAAAAAATGACTGACACAGAAATTGAGGTGCTTAAAAACGCGGGACTGACACATGAAGGCGTTGCAAAGCTCCATGAAGATTTCAAATTAATGGCAAGCGAATTCAGACAGGGCAGAGGCAAAGCAACGCCCGACATGATAAAGGACAGGCAATACCTGAAGGCACAGTTTGAGGCAAAGACAAAGCTGGGACGTATGCTCGGCATTGCGTACCTTATGAACAAGATTGAGAAGGGGTTGGATTTAGGCGACAAAGGAATGAGTTCGATAAATTTTTATCTCGATATCCTCGATGACAAACTGTTAGGTGAACTCAGGGGCGATAACCCGGACTTTGACAGATTCGTCACTGAATATAAGGAGGTAAAAACCCTCAAAGATTCACGATCAAAATCATCCGCTCTGAAGGGATTGAAAGGCACGGTTGCGAACGGAATACAGCAGGTTAACCGCAGATGTAATGAGACAATACAGTCTACTGCGGCAGGCCGGGGAGCGGTGAAGGGTCTCATCGCCATAGGACTTATTGAGGAAGGAGCGGCCTACCGCGATGCCTACTTGAAGGGCGGCTGGGGAGAACTGGCTACAGAATTCTTCCGCAGGCGTGTGCCCTTTGGTTCTTCCGTAGAACAGGCAATCATGGGGAACTATCTCGAAGCAGGATGGGAAGTTGTCACTACTCTCGTTCCACCTTTAGGTCTTGCGCAGGCCGCATACGGTATAGGCAGGTATGTGTTGATCGACATGCCCGTCACTTTTTACTGGACTGAGCAGCTAAGCGTTTTTGTCGACACCCTCTATGCCACGGCCACATTCAAGCTTATCGGCGTTGAGTCATATGAATCAGCAAAAATTGGCGTCTGGCGACTTATTTCCGCAAAATATTCAGGCGGCGTTCTGAATGTGGAGCAGTTTTCAAGATACAAGCAAGAACAGGTAGAGGCAATGCGGCAGCAATTGAAAAAGAGTTTCTCACAACGGGATATGTCTATGAAGATATATTACGGATTGACCGACAGGGCCTTTATAAATCAAATGCTGCAAAAGAACATAGCAGCAACAGATCCGGCGCTTAATCTCATCCAGCAGATGATGAGCAACGAGTATGTGGGGCCGAAACTCATGCAGCATTACGGGGATATTTACAAGGTAAGGTGGGAGGATGCTAAACTTAATTTTGTACTGAACATGATCCATCAACTTGAGGAAAGAAAAGCTATCGACGACGCCCTCTTAAGGGGGATGCTGCCGGAATTGTTCGCTGAATTGAACAAAATTGCCAAAGCCCTGAAGATTGAAGCAGCGCTGGAAAAGGAAATGGACAAAGAACTTGATACGAACAATTTAAAGGCTGTATTCAGGTGGCTCTGGAATGTAAAGCGTGATTTGTTGAGCGAAGGGCAAATGGAAAGCGACTATACAAAAGCAGGGGAGATCATAAAAAAATACCTCGACGCCTATAAGATAGTTTATGAAGCACGGCAGGAATCGGAAGCAATCTTTGCCGCAGACAGCCCTGTCGAACACGGGGTAAGAATACTGACCGGATCGGATTTTCTTATTGCAAAACCGGAAGAGGACAAGAGAACGGCAGTTCAGTATTACCAGTTTGTAATGAACACAAAGAATTCTGTTGAAAAACAACTTCTTGAGATCAAGGCGACCTGTATCCCGGAGGCAAAACTCGATAACGATTATGACAAAAAAACTCTCGCATACGTGATCCGGAATAATGTCTGGCAGGGTTTGTGGAGCGCGCTTTTCAAGAAAGATAACAACTTGTATGGTTCAGCGCCGAAATGGGCAAAGGAGCATAATATTCAGAGCGCTGCTGCCGTTAAGGGCTTCAGGGAATATTATTCTAAGAATTGTGTGCTTGTAAGCATTGAAGGCAATCCGTTGCCGCCATATACGCTGGGACAGGACGTGAAGTTAAAAGCTATCGTGAAATTCACCGTGCTGCCGAAAGAACCGCCTGTTTTGCGTTATCTATGGAGCGATATGAAGGGCTCGCTTCGTTTTGCCGAACAAACGGATACATTAAAAATCAACACATCCGTTGTCGGCACATTCGGGGTAAAATTAGAAGTTCTGAAAGCAGAGGCGGGCAAGTGGGAAAAGTTCGGCGAGGCGACACATACCTTTACCATTCAAAAGGCTTCAGTGAAAATATCCGCAGATGTTAAGGCCGTTGTGGGTCAGGTTGTAAAATACAAAGCAGTCGTTGACATAGATCCCTCTCTCAAGCCCTCTCTCAAGTATGCATGGAGCTACGAAGGACAGTCAAATGTCTTCAACAATACCGAGGGATTTGACTGGTCTCTGGTAAAACCGGGAACAATTAACGTGAAGCTCGTCGTTTATCAGATAATAGGAGGAAAATCCATGCTGGTAGGCGATGCAAAACACCGGATGATTGTGGAAAATCCAACGGTTTCCATGTACATTGACGGACCGAAAAGGACCATGATCGGACAGGATGTAACACTCACAGCAACGGTAAAATCCGTCGACAAAACAGCTCAGTTTGCATACAAATGGTATCAGAGCGGCCAACAATTGAGCAGCAAGGGCGCTTCCCAGACCATCACGGCGCCGAGACAGGGCAGTTACACAATTAAGGCTGAAGCATATCGGGCAGTCATGGGAAAATGGCAGAAGGCCGGAGAGGCAACCTACCCTCTTGAAGTGCAGCAGCCCTATGGATACATATATATCAGCACTGCCAAAGATAAAATAAAAGTCAACGAATCAACAACACTAAATGGTATGGTTTCCGAAACAAATGTAATGAACCAGGGATTATTTACGTTCAAATGGCTGGTAAACGGGCAGGCCAGAAGCACAGGCAGTTCATTCAACTTTACCGGAGGAGCACCGGGAAGATATGAAATATCTCTGGAGCTCTGGATGAGAGATCAGTCGCAGCAGGTGCGACTTGCGCAGACAAGCCGCTTTGTTGTTGTAGAAGAAACTCCGAAAAAACCGGCTGTTGATGCAACTAAAAAACCTGTAGAGCAACCTAAACCACCTCCAAAGAAATACGAGCAGCTTACCGATAAGGAAAGACAAAATGTACTTGACTGCCTATGCCAGTGCAACACCACGGCAGCTCCAGGTGTTGTTGCCACTTATTATGATCCGAAACCAAGCAACAGTTCCCCGCACTGTGCTAAAACATCAAACGGTCCATGCATAAACCAGGGATTCGGTTGCTGGAGACATTTTCCTGTAAATACAGGGGATTGTTCTAAAAAATGTTATGGAAGATATAACGTTGAATCAGTGCCCGATGCTGCTGTAAACCTTGGGAAAGGCGCAGATACAAAGAAATGAATTATCCCGCTTCTACAAGCGGTGTAAAATAAAGATTTAAGATATTCAATGGAGGAAGAAGATGAGCATAATGGATGATATAAAACGTCTCGACATAAAACTTGAGGCATCTGAAAGAGATGAGATTGATAGTATCATTAAACATATCACAAGTGAGAAAGAAGATGAATTTGTAAGGAATACGCTTATCGAGGGGGCAGTAGGTGAATTTATTAATGAGATCCGCCCGGATATCATGGAGGCACTTATTGCTGAAAAGGACAGGCAAAACAAAGAATGGATAAGACTAAGCCAAAGAAAGTTTGATGAAAAAGGCAACAGAATCTGCGATGAGCAACACTGTTCTTCAACAATTGAAGTAGCCCAGTGTAACTACTGCGGGAAGTATATATGTAAGGAACATAATTATTTAGAGGATTCTAAATGTTGTTATGGATGTTGGGTTTTCAATTTCGGAGGAGAAAAAACAATAAAACATTAAGCAAGTCAGGTGCCTTATAATCAATATTCAAAGAGATATCTGCCATGGTGTTAATTTTCTCTTTGTTCTTTTTCCTATAATGTTTTCAGTTCGTTGTTGACAGATTCGGAATTTCTGCTATAACAGTATCAGCATCTACCGGAAGGCGGTCCACCCACCATTTGACTGGTGATGTTGAAAGAGAGTGGTTTTGGTGGAGATACTCTCTTCAAGGCTTGAGTTGTCAGCCTTATTTACGGGAAGGCCCTCGGTTTGCCATACGTGATTATCACCAGGTGGAAACGTGAGGAAGTAGCCCCCGACGGGCTGAACAATTCAAGCCATTTTTATTGCCATATTTTCTGAATGAGCTGAGGTATTCATGCCAGGGGCTGCTCCTGACAAAGATTTACTTTACTTAGTAAGTGGCCCTCTTGCAAAACTCCCGGCCTTTCCGTTGTTAGAATACCATATTCATGACAGCCTGTGATGAAATTATCCCTGTTACCGCTCAAGATCACCTCTGCCGGCAAGAAAAAGCATATTTTTCTTTCCACCCCTCTTTCTTTGACTTTTCTTTTACACTTCCCCGTAAGGTCATTTTTCTAAGTAGTTGATTTTGTTCAATTGCTGTTCCCAAAAACTACTATTTCTTCAAAAGTGTGGTGCCAACAAATATGCTTATTAAGCTTGACATGATGAAGAATACTGCCAAAATTATTGGTGTATAGAAAGGAGATGCCCATGTTCGCAAGAGTCAAGAAAGCAGGCCGGTATGAATACCTCCAGATTGTAGAGAACCGAAGGGAAGATAAAAAATCTGTCCAGCGGGTTATAGCCACTGTGGGTCGTATGGATCAGTTACAAGCCAGGGGAGAGATAGAAACTCTCATTCGTTCCCTTTCCCGCTTTTCAGAGAAAGTGCTGCTTGTTCTATCCGGCAAAAGAGACATTGTAGAAGCATCGGCAAAGAAAATAGGCCCCGTCCTTATCTTTGAGAGACTCTGGAAGGGACTGGGGATTAACAGGATAATCCGTCGTCTTTTGCATAACCGGAAGTTTACCTTTGATGTGGAAAGGGCCGTTTTCCTTGCAGTGCTGCATCGACTCTTCACGTCCGGTTCTGACCGGTTCTGCGACAAGTGGCATCGCGATTACATTATCAATGGTGTTGAGGATCTCTCCCTTCATCATCTCTACCGTGCTATGGCTTTTCTTGGGGAAGAGATCGAAGACCAGTTGGATTGCACCCCGTTTTCGCCACGGTGTACCAAGGATGTTGTCGAAAAGGATTTGTTCTCTCAACGCCGGAATCTCTTCAGCGGGCTGGACCTCGTTTTCTTCGATACCACCTCCATCTACTTCAAGGGAGAAGGAGGAGAAAGAATAGGCCGGCGTGGCCATAGTAAGGACCATCGCCCCGATCTGAACCAAATGATAGTTGGTGTTGTGCTTGATTAACACAGGCAATCCCATATGCTGCGAGATGTGGCCGGGGAACACAGCAGATGTCAAAAGCCTGATCCCTGTTGTGGAAAGGATGAAAAACAGTTTTGCCATCGGCAGGTTCTGTATTGTCTCCGACAGGGGTATGATCAGCAAAGAAACAATGACTTACCTGGAAAAGGAACATATCCTGTATATCCTGGGCGCCAGGATGGGAAACGTAAAAGAGATCAAAGAGGAAGAACGTTTTGACGGCAAATGGGTGCTAAAGACAAATACCGACCTCAACGCCGAACAGGTGGCGCTCAAGTACAAGGAACTCTGACAGGTAGAACATGTCTTCCGGGATATGAAGTCAATTCTGGATACAAGGCCTGTTTTCCATCAGAAGGATGAAACCATTAAAGGCCATGTCTTCTGCAGTTTTCTTGCACTGGTTCTCAGAAAAGAACTGGATTGCAGGTTGGAAAAAGCAGGATACGACTTCGAATGGACAGACATCCAACAGGACCTGAAGGCATTACAGGAGATCACCATTGAGAATAACGCAAAAAGGTTGCCATAAGAACTGAATGTAAGGGGACCTGCGGCAAGATATTTCAGGCCGTCGGTGTTGCCATTCCTCTCACTATCCGGGAGGTATCATGACATTAATAAAATCCTCGAAGAACAATCTGTGGTGCCAAGAACTTTTTCCACATACCAATTGTGTCTGAAATAGTTAAACTATTTTTTGGCAAGTGTTAAAGATCAGTTTTACTTGACACTTAGATTGCTGTCGTTATAGTGTAAATAGAACACAGCGTATCGCTCGAACACCACTATTTTACTGTCAAATCAATTGAGGGAGCCATGAAAGCCAACTGTGTCTCAGAGGAGATATTAAAAACGGAAGATGAAAACTCCGGCTTAAACCCCCAGTGCACACGAAGGCAGATACTTATCTGGGGCGGGGTTTCCATTATCGGATTGTCTGCTCTTTCGCCATCGTTTGTCTATGGAGCTGACAGGCCCCTGATCATTATGGAGAAAGCCCGGGGTTTGGTCATTGCTGATCCTGTCTTATGTGTAGGATGCGGTCGCTGCGAATTGGCTTGTACGGAATTCAATGACGGCAAAGCGTCACCGACCTTGTCACGTATCAAGATTGACCGGAATCTGAATTTTGGTCCGCAGGGTCCAACGATCTGGCGCGAAGGGCACGGCAACTTCGGGGACGGCCTTATCATACAGGATCTTTGCAGACAATGCCCCCATCCTGTACCCTGCGCCAACATGTGCCCCGAAAACGCTATTATTTTATCACCTGCAAATAATGCTCGTATTATTGATCCGGAAAAGTGCACCGGCTGCAAAATATGTTTGCAGGCATGTCCCTGGGAGATGATCTCCTACGATCCGGATAGCCGGAAGGCGACCAAATGCCATCTCTGTCAGGGGAAACCGAAATGCGTGGAGGCATGTCCGGCAGGATCATTGAGCTATGTATCCTGGCGTGATTTGACGGGGAAGACGCCGCCGAACAATCCGAAAACTTCTCTATTGTCTCCGCAACGTGCCGCAAGTTGCCAGGAATGCCATTTACCCGGCCAGCCGCAGAATGTCAAGTATGTGAGCAGCATGATCAGGCGAGTGCTCAGCAGGGGGAGACCCGCCTCTTCCGATGGGATCGGTTTCAGATGGATCGATATGGCCGGTACTATTCTTATCCCTCTGGCAGCCGGATTTGTACTGGTCCACGCTGTTTTGCGAAAGGTTATAAAACGATGAAACAAACTTATTTTCACTCACTGCCCTTAAGGATATGGCATTGGATAAACGCCTTTATCATTATCATGCTGATTATGACAGGCCTGTATCTGAGGCTGCAGGGCATCTCGGCCCTCAAACCTCATGACCCGTTCCTGCTGTGGCATAAACGCATGGGCTTTGCCATGATAGCAGCGGCAATCTTCTGGTTTATCTATAATATGTCGAAGGAAAATACGAGGCGTCATTACAGAATCAGAAAACGGCATTTAAAGGGCATCTTTCCTCAAATTGAATACTACCTCCTTTCGATTTTTGCAGGGGCAGAGAACCCTCATAAAGCCTCTGCCGATGATAAATATAACCCGCTTCAAAAGATCGCCTATAATGCCATTATGTTTATTTTCCTTCCGGTGCAGGCATTTACAGGTATACTCTTTATGAGTTTTTCCGCTTCACTCTCCGGGAATATAATTGGGCTTCTTGGCGCTATCCATGTGATTTTTGCATATTTACTGGTTCTATACCTTATCGTCCATCTCTATATGGCAACCTTGGGCGACACGGTTTTTTCCCATACAAAGGCGATGATCGTAGGTTATAAAGAAGAGAGTCATGAGAATAAGGAAGATAAAAACAGTTCAATTCCTGTTAAAATATCCCCGGAAAAAAATGAATTACCCTGAGGCAGGTTTTCGGGGTATCGATAAGAGAGGCAATTAAAATGAGGAGAAGTGGAGGGTGGTCCGGCAAGATTCTGCGTGTTGATTTGTCAACAGGCAGAATATGGACTGAGGACACAATCGAGCGATATAAAGAATATCTTGGAGGCACGGGAATCGGCTACAAGGTGATGTGGGATGAGGTCCCGGCAGGGACAAGACCCTACGATCCTGAAAACAGGATTATCTTTGGTGTAGGACCGTTGGCTGGAACAGGCGCTCCAAGCAGCGGACGGACAGCCATAACATCCCTCTGGCCCACCTGCTGGCCCATTCCTCTTGTCGCGTCCGGACACATGGGCGGACAATTCGCTGCTGAACTCAAATATGCCGGCTATGACGCTGTTGTCATCCAGGGGAAAGCGGATCATCCCGTATGGCTCATGATTGCGGATCAAAAAGTTGAGATTCACGATGCCCGCAGGATATGGGGACGGGGTATTCGCGATGCAACTTACGCCATTACCGAAATCATGGGCCAGGACATTACTGTTGCAGCTATCGGTCAGGCAGGTGAAAACCTGGTACCCATGTCTGTCGTGGTGAATGCCGTTTCCCATTCTGCCGGCGGCGTCGGATCGGTCATGGGGTCGAAGAACCTCAAGGCCATCGGTATCAGGGGTACCGGAAGCGTCCGGATTGCAGGGAAAAAAGAAGAGTGGGAAAAACTTATCAAGTACCATCTCTCCCTTCTGGGCGCGAACAATCAGCATGTCGTACCCAACTCACCGCAGCCCTGGGCCGAGTTCTACGACCCGAACTCGCGGTGGAATGCAGCAAAGGGACGCCGCTGGGGCGCTGCAGCACATCCGGTGGACACGGGAACATGCGATCCCCATGATATGAACCGGATTGCTTATCGGTCGAATACCGCCGCTTTTTTTCTGGGCGATATTGCATGGAAGTATACAGTCAGGGGAAACGGTTGCACGAGTTGCCCTATCCGCTGTCATACGATTTTGAAAGTTCCCGCTGTTACTGCGAAATACGGCATTCCCGCTGTGGGTCATGATACCTGTGTGGGCCTTGTCTTTGGCCGCTCTTTCTTTAAGGAGTTGCCGGACGGGTCCAAGGGAATGACCGGCATGGAAACCTGTATGGTGGGCAAACACCTGGCTGATGATCTCGGCGTCTGGTGTAATTACGGCCAACTGCAGCGCGATTTCATAAAACTCTATTATGACGGTGTGATAGAAAAGAAACTGGGCTCCAGGGAATTCAAGAGCTATTCCTGGAGTAAATATGAGAAGGGAGACCCCTCATTTCTTTTTGAACTGCTGCCGAGGATTGCTATGAAAGATGGTGAACTCGGTACTGTGCTGGGTCTCGGCACGGGCTATATGCTGGAGCGCTGGTCCCTTTCCGAGCAACAGTGGGAAAAAGACAAGGGCCTCCAGTACTGGAAATTGGGTCATCCCAAGCATCACGCATCAGAAGAGGCGGGCCAATGCGGCATGCTCATAAATCTGATGTATAACCGCGATGCCCAGTGTCACGCTCATACCAATTTTATCCGTAACGGACTGCCGCTGCCGCTGCAGAAAAAACTGGCAGCCGGGATATGGGGTGGTCCCGAAGCTGTCGACAGCGTGGGAGACTATAAACCCATGCACCGGTCAAAGGCGCGTATGGCCAAATGGTCGCTGTTGCGAAAGGAACTCCACGATTCGCTCTCTCTGTGCAGTTGGATGGGCCCCTGGGTGGCATCTCCACTCAAAGAGCGCGGCTACAGAGGCGACAATTCTATTGAATCGATGCTCTACAGCCTGGCAACCGGGGACAACAAGGATCGGGAGGAACTGGATAAGGTTGCGGAGCGCATCTTTCTCCTCCACAGAGCTCTCACAATCCGCGGCATGGGGACAAAGGAAATGCGTGTTCATCATGACAAGATTCCCGAATGGGTCTATACGGACAAAACAGGTAAGCTTCCTTTTACAAAAGGCACCACTTGTCTGGACAGAAATGATGTTCAGACCGCCCTGGACATGTTTTACGACGAACTGGGTTGGGACAAGGCAACCGGAGCACCGACAGTAAGAACATATCGAAAATTGGGTCTGGACAGTGTCGCTGATACGTTGTCCAAGCAAAATTTGGCACCTGCATGAAAACACCGAAAATCATAGAAAGCGCATGCAAAGATGACAGAACAGGGCACAGAGACAATGCGGCGGAAATTGCGGCAGCGATTCGGAAAAAAAGCGCAGCCGCAGAACTCATCTCCGAAGACGAGATACTGAGTTTATTCAAAGATAAACATCCCCTGGTACCGGATAAGAATAAGGCTGGTGAAGATATGGCGGCAATTCTCACACAATTGATTGAAGGAAATGAGGATCTGCATAAACTTTCCGGGGCGGGTTCTCACTTTTTTTATTCTTCCCTCCATATGACTGAAACTTACGTGACGATCCTGCTCAATAAACTGGACAGCCCAATGCGGCTCATCGCGGAAACTGTCCGTCAAAACGCTCATATATACCAGCGGCCTGTATTGCTTGACATTTTTACAAAACCGCCTTTTAACCTCGCACACGATCAGGTCCTCAACTATCTGAAGACAATGGCCGCAACTGAAGACTATGATGATATCAAAGCGACTTCAACCTCAGCATCAGGGATATATCTTTATTCCACAACTCATTTAGAGACGGAATATGCTGTGATGCTTGCTGAATGGCTTGATGTCGGTCAATCTGACAATCCCTGACCCGGACAAAACCGGAAATGAACCTCCCCGCAGCAGCGCTACGGGGTATCAGAGGAATGAGGCCCCATAATTATGCCCCCTCACCCTGCCCTCTCCCGCAAGGGGCGAGGGAATGTGGTTACCCCGCAGAGTAGAGCTGCGAGGAATCATCAGATTGAAAATGTTGAGGAATAAATGCTGCATCTAATTCCAATTCTAAATCAAGGATGAAATCAAGGCGGCAAGGAAGAGGCGACGTAGGCGTACAGCAATAGTACGTCGAGGAGACGATGACGAAGCCAACGATGATAGCGCCTTGATTTAGAATTGGAATAAGGCAAAAGTCACGCAGCCTCGACTTCATGATGGACTCTTCAACCTAAAGTCGAGGCTGCATATAAGGTTTTATTTAACAATATCATGTAGCTGCAAAGACATGAGCAACGGGCAATCAATCATCGTTAAGCCCTTTAGTTTTTCACCGACAGCCGGGCTCGTCATATCGAGATTTGCGGTAATGGCTATAAATATACCGCTGTCTTTAAAATATAAGAATTGCGATTTGAATCCGGATATTGCGCCGGCTTTTCCGGGAACCATTCTACCGTCAGGCGCTATAAGGGTTTCGAGACAATAGCCGTATGTAATGCCGATTGGTCCTTGTGCTATATAGTCCCGGCCGTCGTTCAATTTAGTAATTGCGAACATTTCGTCGATTGATCCTTTTTTGAGAATTTTTCCGGGCCGGAAAGCGTCCTTGAGTTTGAGAATGTCGGTTGCCTTCGATGTAATGCCGCCGCTTCCAAAGGGGGCGAGAGTGCTGGCATATTCGGCATTTTGCGTTTTGCCGTCCACGGTCATATATCCTGATGCCCGCTTCGGGACTATTACGCGGTTACTGACGAACATCGTATTTGTCATTCCGAGAGGATTGGCGATATTTTTCTGGAGGAAATCATTATATGTCATCCCGGATACTTTTTCTATTATCATCGAAAGAAGGATGCATCCCGAGTTGCTGTACTGAGCGTTCGTACCGGGCTCGAAATCGAGTTTCAGGGGCTTCAGTATAGCCACAATTTCCTCTGGTTTCCAGTCTTTCATCTGGTTTGATCTAAAGGGCTCAACAGCAGTTATGGACTGTATTCCTGAAGTATGCTGCATGAGATTTTTGATTGTTATCTTGTCCCAGGCAACGCAATCAGGGAAATACTTCGTGATTTTATCGTTCACGTTAAGTTTACCCTGTTCTTTCAACAGCATTATCGCAATGGCAGTGTGGGTTTTAGAAAGCGAGCCAATCGGAAATATCGTGTCTTTTTCAACAGGAGCGTTGTATTCGATATTTGCCTTTCCGTAGTATTTTTCAATGACTTTGCCGTCCGGCATGGAAATAGCTATAGCCAGGCCCGGTATCTTCATATTATCCATGTATAACGCGGCCATCTCGTCGATCATCTTTCCGGCATCTTTTTTGGAATCTTCAGCAAAAACATGATTGACTGATAAAAGCATGATAAGTAATAAGATAATTCCTGAAATAATGTTTATTTTTTTCACTTTTGCTTCCTCCCGTTATTAAACGTATTAACAAATCTGATATATCTTTTTTGAGCATCTTATCACATTTCCAAATCGAAGTGCTATTATGGCCTCGGTTCCGCAACGTGCCGTTGGGCTGCTTGACTTTACGCTCCGGCTGTGTTACAAAATTCACATGCAGAAACCATCCATAAAACCCTTTAAGGGGATACTCTTCGATAAGGAAAAAGCCGGCGACATAGCCTCTTGTGTGTGCCCACCTTATGACGTTATTACAAATGCAGGGACATATTACGAAAGAAACAGATTTAACACAATCAGATTGGAATTACCTGAGCCGAATCCTCCTCTCGACCAGTACGATAATGCGAAAGAAACACTTAAAAACTGGCTGCAGCAGGGAATACTTAAGTTTGACGACAAGGATACGGTTTATATATACGAACAGGAATTTGAAGTTGAACACAAAACCTACCTCAGAAGAGGTTTTATAGCACTGAACAGAATTGAGAAAAGTCGGATGCTCACCCATGAAGAGACGCGGAAAAAGGCAAAGGAAGACAGGGAAAGATTGATCTCCTCTTTAAAAACCTACACAAGTTTTGTTTTCGGTCTTTACGAAGACAAAACGCAGGACATCGAAAATATTCTTACAGCAGCGCCGAAAGAGATGGTCTACGACTTTGTTGATGAGCAGCTTGTTAAAAACAGATTCTATAAGATGACAGACAGAGATGCAGCAAACGCCCTTACCAGGGAAATAGATAAAAAGAATATATATATTGCCGACGGCCATCACAGGCTGGATGTTTCCTACAAGCTCGGCTTGTCATATATACCGATTTTTCTCACTAATATGTATTCTAATGGTATTGTAATTCTTCCTTATCACAGAATGATAAAATTCAGGAATGTTAAAAATATTAATCAGATTCTTGATTCAGTAAAACAATACGCGGATATTGAAAAAATCCCGCTGGAAAATGACAGCTCGCTCAATACGGCTATGGAGCGCATAGCAAAATCCGACAGGCCGGCTTATCTTTTATATTCAAAAGATGCGCCTGAGGCGCTTTATAAGCTTAAGGCAAACAAAGCCATTCCCATGGATGACAATATGCATGAGAGCCTTAAGAAACTGAAGGTTAATATAGCGCATAACGGCATACTGAAGGGTCTGCTCGGCATATTTGATGACGAGATTGAATACACGCAGGATTCACATGAATTGATAAGCGATGTAAAAAAAGGCATTTACGACCTAGGGTTCTTTCTCCCTCCCACAACAGTAGAAGAAGTAAAGGATATTGCCGATCATAGCCTTTACATGCCGCCCAAATCAACTTTTTTCTTTCCTAAAATACTCACAGGCCTGGTTTTCTATAAATACGAATAAACCGCCTTCAACTATAGATATCAGGCAGAATCTTTCTGGAAACATTGACTGATGCCATGATTGGGAAATCGTGAAAATGCATATAGAAGATGATGAAACACTTGATATCCTGTGCAATGATGAACTTAAAATAATTCAGAAGAAGGATGGCTACAGGTTCTCAATAGACGCTATTCTTCTGTCAAACTTTATAACCCTGAAAAAGCATGAAAGATTATTGGATATCGGTACAGGTTGCGGCATTATACCTGTCTATATGTCAAAAAAAGGTTATGAGAACTCCATGACAGGCATAGAGATACAGGAGGAATTGTTTCAGGCGGCCCAAAAGAACAGAAACCTCAATAATTGCGAGAATGTTGAGTTTATCCATGGCGATATTAAGCTTTTCATTGAAACCTTAAGAAAAACACCTTTTCATGTAATCATATCCAATCCTCCCTATACAAAAGAACATACAGGAAGAAAAAGTCCGAAGCATTCGCGGTTTATAGCAAGATATGAATCATATATCGACCTTTCGGCATTGCTTTCAGTTTCATCGGCCCTATTGGATAAAAAGGGACGTTTTTATATTATTTACCCTTCAAAAAGACTGGGTGAGCTCATATACACAGCAAAAGCTCATAAATTTGAATTGAAAAGACTTAGATTGATTTATCCGAAAAAAGAGGAGGGCGCCAACCTTTTTCTTGCTGAATTTATAAAAGAAGGCGGCATGGAAGTAACTATTGAAAAACCTCTTTATATATACGATAATGAGCAATATGAAGAAGAGATTAAGAACTACTACCGTTTCTGAAGGGGTAAAAATATGGAACAGATTTTGAAACTGATTGAAGATGACTTGAAAAAACTCGAAGTATCAATAGATCAATTAGTTTCAACAAGAGTCGGTTTCATAAGAGAGATTGTAAATTACATCGTAAAATCCGGCGGAAAAAGAATCAGACCGATTCTTGTCATGCTCAGCTCAAAACTCTGCGGATATGAAGGCGATAAACATATAACTTATTCGGCGATTATTGAGTTTATTCATACGTCAACACTTTTGCATGATGATGTGGTAGATAATGCAAAAACAAGAAGGGGAGCTTCAACAGCAAATACAATATGGGGGAATGAAGCAAGCGTCCTTGTCGGGGATTTTCTCTATACAAAATCTTTTGAGCTTATGGCAGAGGGAGATAACTTCGAAATCGTAAAAACCATGGCGCATACCACAAAACAGTTGTCGGAAGGTGAAATATTAGAGCTTCTGAAAACATCGGACGTTAGCACCACCGAAGAAGACTATTTTGAAATCATAGGGAATAAAACGGCGGTTCTTTTTTCCGTAGCATGTGAAATTGGCGCTATACTGGGAAATATTGATGGAGAGAAAAGGCTTTCCTTAAAAGAATATGGGCACAATCTCGGTATGGCTTTTCAATTGACAGATGATATGCTTGACTACAACTCATACGATGAGGTTCTCGGGAAGAAAGTAGGAACTGATCTTAAAGAAGGAAAAATAACGCTCCCCCTTATCAGTGCCATGAACGCCGCAACAGAGAAAGAGATAGCTTTTGTTAAAAAAGTGGTTGAAAAATCAAGCATTACTTTGAAAGATTTTGAGAAGATAAGAGCAATTATAGAAAAATATGACGGGATAAAATATACATCCGATAAAGCAATGGAATACACAACCGCTGCAAAAAACTGTTTAAAAGCCTTTGCACCCTCACCTTTCAAGGATGCGCTTCTTGAACTTCCTGAGTATGTACACAAGAGAAAAACATAGAAAATCTCAGGTTTCTCATCCGTAAACCTTGGATGAGAAATTATTGTTTCCCAAAAAATTGTTGACGCATATAAAGCACAGAAGTTACTTCATAACAAAAAGCCCCCTTGCGGGGGCTTTTTGTTATGTCATTTTATATCCATATGGTATGCCTGGAGAGACTTGATGCCCGTTCCCTCCTTCTTTTCTATGTATGCCCTGATGCCCTCTGCTGCTGCCTTGGCTGCCGCTGTTGTTGTGATATAAGGTATTTTGTATTTTATAGCCGTCTTCCTTATATAAGAATCATCATACATACTGTTCTTCCCTATAGGCGTATTGATGATAAGCTGTATCTCCTTGTTGTGAAGCGCATCAAGAATATTGGGTCTTCCTTCATGTACCTTCTTTATCAACGTTGACGCGATATTATTTGTTGTAAGAAATTTCTGCGTTCCTTCCGTAGCAAGGATATTGAAGCCTGCTTCTTTCAGATATTTTGCCACGCCCAGGACATCGTCTCTGTCTTTTGGCGATATTGTTATGAGCACAGTACCGTTTTCGGGCAATTTTTGACCTGCTGCTGCCTGAGATTTAAAAAAGGCAAGACCGAATGAGTCAGCCATACCAAGAACTTCCCCTGTGGATCTCATTTCCGGCCCCAGGGTCGGATCAACCTCAGGAAACATATTAAAGGGAAATACAGACTCTTTTACGCCTACATGGGCATATTTTTTGTGCTTCAGGTTCATATCTTTCAGTTTTTTACCAAGCATAATCTGTGTGGCAATGCGCGCCATCTGAACGCCTGTTACCTTTGACACGAGCGGCACGGTTCTGCTTGCCCTGGGGTTTGCTTCAAGGATGTAAACAATATCATTTGCAATTGCATACTGGATGTTCATAAGCCCAACAACATTCAGTTCAATGGCTATTTTTTTCGTATATTCGTTTATTGTATCGATATGTTTTTCCGATAGAGTCCGGGGCGGGATTGCACAGGCGCTGTCGCCGGAATGGATGCCGGCAAGCTCTATATGCTCCATAATGGAAGGGACAAAGGCATCTTCGCCGTCTGCAATTGCATCTGCTTCCACTTCAATTGCATTTTCGAGGAACTTATCTATCAGGATCGGCCTGCCGGATGATATGTCAACAGCGGCATTTACATAGGAGGTTAGATTTGCATCATCATAGACTATTTCCATCCCGCGCCCGCCAAGTACATATGACGGCCTTACCATGAGAGGATAACCTATTCCCCCTGCTATTTTGAGTGCTTCTTCAAGCGTTGTCGCGGTTCCGCTCTCAGGCTGCGGTATATCAAGCTTATGCATTACATTTTTGAAACGTTTTCTGTCTTCCGCAAGGTCTATGCTTTCCGGGGATGTGCCGAGAATTTTCACTCCTGCCTCTTCAAGTTCCCTTGCAATGTTGAGCGGCGTCTGCCCACCAAACTGGACTATAACGCCAATGGGTTTTTCCTTGTTGTATATGCTTAAAACATCTTCTACGGTAAGCGGTTCAAAATAAAGCTTATCGGAAGTGTCATAATCGGTAGATACAGTCTCCGGGTTGCAGTTGACCATAATTGATTCATAGCCTTCATCGCGCAGCGTAAAGGCAGCATGCACACAGGTGTAATCAAATTCTATGCCCTGCCCTATCCTGTTCGGACCGCCGCCTAAGATCATTACCTTGGGTCTGTCGCTTATTTTGACTTCATTTGGTGCATTATACGTTGAATAATAATATGCAGCGTCAGCGCCGCTTACCGGAACAATACACCATGCTTCAACTTTACCCAAAGCGATTCTTCGATTCCTCACATCCGCTTCTTTAAGGTCAAGTATCCGGGCAAGGTATTTATCTGAGAAACCGTCTTCCTTGGCTTTAATAAGAAGCTTGTCGGGAAGTTCTTTGCCTTTATATTGAAGAATCTCTTCCTCAAGCTCTACCAGCTCCTTCATCTGCCCGATAAACCAGTGTTTTATCTTTGTTTTTTCAAATAGTTCATCTATGCTTGCGCCTTTCCGTAATGCTTCATACATAATAAATTGTCTTTCCGAAGACGGTTCATTGAGGAGTCTCAACAGGTCGTCAAGGGGGAGGTCGTTAAAATTACTCGCAAAACCCAGACCATAACGTTTAATTTCAAGGGAGCGGATTGCTTTCTGGAATGCTTCTTTATAATTCTTGCCGATACTCATTGCTTCGCCGACTGCTTTCATCTGCGTACCCAGTTTGTCTTCCGCTTCTCTGAATTTTTCAAAGGCCCAGCGGGCAAACTTTATAACCACATACTCGCCTGAAGGTGTGTACTTATCCAGTGTTCCGCCCCGGTAATAGGGAATGTCCTTTAATGTATATCCGCCTGCAAGCTTGGCGGAAACAAAGGCAATGGGAAAGCCGGTGGCCTTGGAAGCAAGGGCGGATGAACGCGATGTCCTGGGGTTGATCTCGATGACCACAATCCGTCCGTCATCGGGGTTATGGGCAAACTGGATATTTGTCCCGCCTATAACCTGAATAGCCTCAACAATCCTGTACGAATATTCCTGCAGCTTCTGTTGTACGTCTTCCGATATGGTCAACATGGGGGCGGAACAGAATGAATCGCCTGTGTGAACGCCCATGGGGTCTATGTTTTCAATAAAACAAACGGTTATCATATTGTTTTCGGCATCCCTGACAACCTCAAGTTCCAGCTCTTCCCAGCCGATAACCGCTTCTTCTATAAGTATCTGACCGATAATGCTTGCTGAAATACCCCTGCTTGCAATTGTCTTCAGCTCTTCCTTGTTATATGCGATACCGCCGCCGGTACCGCCCATGGTATAAGCCGGCCGTATGACAATGGGATAACCGAGCCTGTCCGCAATTTCCAGCGCCTCTTCAACAGAATATGCAAGCGCTGACTCAGGCATGGGGATATTCAGACTGTTCATTGTCTTTTTGAATTCGTTCCTGTCTTCACCTCTCTCAATGGCGTCTACCTGGACACCTATGATGCGCACGCCATGTTTCTGGAGTATACCCTTTCTCGACAGTTCTGCGGCAAGATTCAAACCTGTCTGCCCCCCAAGGTTCGGCAACAAACCATCAGGTTTTTCTTTTTCGATAATTTTTTCGAGCACATCGACTGTAAGCGGCTCGATATATGTGGCATCAGCCATTCCAGGGTCTGTCATAATGGTTGCGGGGTTTGAATTAACGAGGACAATTTTATATCCTAAAGCTCTCAGTGCTTTACAGGCTTGCGTACCTGAATAATCAAATTCACAGGCCTGACCGATGATAATAGGGCCGGAACCTATAATTAGAACCTTGTTTATACCTTCTATTTTTGATTTTTTCATGTTTTTGCTATTCCTTTCGATTTGGAATTTGTTAAGCAATCTACCAGAGCTATAATAAGGAGTCAAGAAGTTTGGATTCGCAACAATAATCAATTGATTCTTCTTCTATTCCCTTCCGGTTTAATACCGCGTGGCTTGCAGGTGGGGTAGTTTATTTTAATATGAGCACTTTTGCAGGTATTTATAGTTTATAGTAAAAATATTTAATATATTGATTATATTTTTAATAATATGTTATATATATTTTTTTAATAACTTAGTTATTTCCTTGCTTATGACATATATAATGTATACAATTAATCTCAGCATATGTTATATATTTTACGTGTTTTGTATTTAAAAAATATTTATTTGTTTGGATATTATAGGACATTATGTATACAATTAATCTCAGCAACGATGTCGATTTAGATTTTATCAAAGCAGTTTCCAAAGAAAGTGGAGAGAACCCCTCTCTTTGTTATCAATGCGGTAACTGTACCGCGGGATGCCCTTATACACAATACTTTGATTACCCGGTAAGCCAGGTCATGAGGTTGCTTCAGACAGGGCAGAAAGACACGATCCTCAACTCGAAAGCCATATGGCTCTGTGCTACCTGTGAGACATGTACAACAAGATGTCCCTGTGAAATAGATGTTGCCGGGATTATGGATACCCTCCGGATCATCGCTCGCCGCGAGAATAGAGTATCTGAGAAAGATGTAAAACTGTTTTACGATACCTTTCTAAACTCAATGAAACAATTCGGCAGGATTTATGAAGTAGGAATTCTCCTCGCTTACAATCTTAAATCAGGCCACTGGCTGGCTGATGCGGAGCTTGGGCCAAAGGTTATGAGCCATGGAAAGATACATTTTCTACCTAAGAAGATTAAGGGCGCCGATAAGGTAGCTCAAATTTTCAACAGATTCCAGGAAAAGGGAAAGAAGCATGATTGAAACAGCATACGGCTATTATGCCGGCTGTTCACTTGAAGGCACGGCAAGCGAATACGATACATCCCTCAAGGTTGTGCTGAAAGTGCTCGGAGTGGATTTCAGAGAACCTGATGACTGGAGTTGCTGCGGTTCAACGCCGGCACACACGGTAGACCATGTTTTTGCTGCAGCCCTTGCAGCCAGAAATCTTGCAATTGTTGAGAAGACCGGTCTTAAGACCCTTATAACACCTTGCCCGTCCTGCATGACGGCATTTAAAAAAGCTCAGCACGGGATGACAAAAAGTGACACATTTAAGCAGGAAGTCAATGAGCTTCTTGATGAACCATATGAGTGCGGGGTCTTCGCTAAATCTGCCTTGCAGGTAATTTATGAAGATGTCGGACTTGAGGCGATAGCCGTAAAAGTTACTCACGCGCTTCCCGATCTGAAGGTTGCCCCATATTATGGATGCATCCTTAACAGACCGCCGGAGATTGCACAATTTGATGACCCGGAAAATCCTGTATCAATGGATAAGGTTCTTACTGCAGCCGGGGTTGAAGTCTGTGATTTTGCATTTAAAATGGAATGCTGCGGCGCAGCATTCGGAGTGCCTAAAAGAGATATGGTAAACCAACTTACCTATAAAGTGCTTTCAATGGCTGTCGACGCAGGGGCCAACTGTATTGCCGTTGCCTGTCCTTTATGCCATCAGAATCTTGATTTACGTCAGGGTCAGGTAAACAGCCTTATGGGTTCTTCTTTCGATATACCTGTTCTCTATTTTTCTCAGATTATGGGCCTTGCCTATGGCTACAGCCCGGAAGCTCTTGCAATGGATAAGGTAATTGTAAGCGCAGAGCGTTTTGTCCGGACACGCATAACCACAGAGGAAGCAAGGGAGAACAAGGAAAAAGAGGCAAGAGCAAAAAGCCCGAAATCAAAAACAACTGGAACCAAAGAAGAAACTAAATCAGAGGAGATCGAATAAATGCGGGTTGGCGTATTCATCTGCCACTGTGGGAACAATATTGCCGGTACAATTGATGTAGCTAAGGTGGCGGAAGAAACACGGAAAATTCCCGGCGTTGCCTATGCGACTACTTATATGTACACCTGTTCCGAGCCGGGTCAGAATGAGATAAAAGAGGCAATAACAAGGGAAGGTCTTGACAGGGTTGTTGTTGCGGCCTGCTCCCCGAGGATGCACGAATTAACCTTCAGACGTACCGTAGAAAAGGCCGGGCTTAACCGCTACTTCTTTGAAATGGCAAATATCAGGGAGCATATTTCATGGATCGGCGAAAACAAAGACCTTAATACCGTAAAAGCCACAGAAGCAGTCCGGATGGCTGTAGCAAAGGTTATACAGAATAAACCTCTCTATTCAACATCCTTTAAAGTAAATAAAAGGGTACTGGTTATCGGCGGCGGAGTTGCCGGTATGCAGGCAGCCCTTGATTGTGCCGACGGCGGGCTTGAAGTGCTTCTCGTGGAAAAAAGCCCCAGTGTGGGCGGCATGATGGCGCGCCTCGATAAGACATTTCCTACAATAGATTGTTCTATCTGCATATTGGGCCCAAAAATGGTGGACGTGGCCCAACACGACAAGATAACGCTCCATGCCTATTCCGAGATCGATGAGATTAAAGGATATGTGGGCAACTATCAGATAAAGATCAGAAAGAAGGCTACATACGTTGACTGGTCAAAATGTACGGGCTGCGGCACCTGCATGGAAAAATGTCCTTCCAAAAATGCATACGATGCATTCAATTACGGCGTTGCGCCGACACGGGCAATCAATATCCCATTCCCGCAGGCCATACCGAAAAAAGCGAAGATAGACCCGAATTTCTGCCGCCAGTTTGTTAAAGGAAAATGCGGCGTATGCGCCAAGATATGCCCGACAAAAGCAATAGACTACGAAATGCAGGATGAAATAATAACGGAAGACATTGGCGCGATTATCGTTGCTACAGGCTACAGCCTTATCGACATGGATAAGCTTCCGGAATACGGCGGAGGCCGTTACCCTAATGTAATATCCGGGGTTCAATATGAGAGACTGCTCAATGCCTCAGGCCCCACGTCGGGCCACATTGAAAGGCCTTCCGATCATGTGGAGCCCAAAACTATAGTCTTTGTCTCCTGTGCAGGTTCACGCGACAAATCTATCGGCATACCTTATTGCTCAAATTTCTGCTGTATGTATATTGCGAAGCAGGCAATTCTTACAAAGGATCATATTCCTGATTCTCAATCCTATGTGTTCTATATGGACATACGTTCCCCTGGAAAAGGTTATGATGAATTCACCAGGCGTGCGCAGGAAGAGTACGGGGCAAAATATGTACGGGGACGTGTATCAAGGATTTACCCGAAAGGCAAAAAGATGGTTGTAAGAGGCGCTGATACGCTTCTGGGAACTCAGGTTGAAGTTGAAGCGGATCTCGTTGTTCTCGGCACTGCTGTAGTTTCTACACCTGATGCGGCGCATATGGCGGAAAAACTCCACATCTCCTATGATACATTCGGTTTTTATGTGGAAAGCCATCCCAAATTAAGACCTGTTGAGACAAATACATCAGGTGTGTTCCTTGCAGGCGCATGTCAGGGCCCCAAGGATATACCGGCTTCCGTCAGCCAGGGAAGCGCTGCCGCCAGTAAGGTTCAGGCACTCTTTTCAAAGGATATGCTCGAATCCGACCCTGCCGTTGCAAGGGTTAATATGAATACCTGCGTCGGGTGCCTTAAATGCGTAAAAACATGTCCCTTCGGAGCCATTAAAGAAAAAGAACTTCGCGACGGAACGGTCAAGGCTGAAGTTATTGAGACTGTCTGCGCAGGTTGCGGAGTCTGCACTGCCACATGTCCCTGCGGCGCAATACAATTGCAGCATTTTACCGACAATCAGCTCTTAGCGGAGGTTAATGCCATATGCCAGAAGTAGCTCCTAAAGAACTCAGAGTTGTCGGTTTCCTCTGTAACTGGTGCTCTTACGGCGGCGCTGATACTGCGGGTGTAAGCCGTTTTAAGCAGCCCACAGACCTCCGGATTATCAGGGTTCCCTGTTCAGGCAGGGTTGACCCGCTTTTTGTAGTAAAGGCTCTTCTGAACGGCGCTGACGGAGTGCTTGTATCCGGTTGCCATCCAAGGGACTGCCATTACTCGGATGGGAATTTTTATGCGAGAAGAAGGCTTGAAATGCTGAAGAGGTTGCTTCCTTTTCTCGGCATCGACGAGAGGAGATTCTATTACACCTGGGTCTCTGCTTCAGAAGGAGCGAGATGGCAGCAGACAGTAACAGAATTTACAAGTAGAATTCATGAGTTGGGCCCCCTCCATATTAAAAAGGAGGCAGCCCCTTGATTGATAAACTGAAAGAAACCGTTGCAAAGGTATTGAACGATGTTGATCTGGTAATCGGATATGAAAATGGCTTTGATGCAATACATGCCACGCCGTATTTTATTACCTCAGCAGACCAGATTGACAAACTCATCTGGAACCCCTTGTGCGTTCACAATCTGACAACGTACCTGCCGACTCTGAAAATGAAAAAAGTGGGCATTATTGTCAAGGGATGCGACAGCCGCACCATAGTACAGTTTATCCAGGAAGGGTTGATATTAAGGGATAATCTGGTTATTATCGGCTTACCCTGCACAGGCGTGATTAGTGTAAATAAGATATTGACGGAAACGAACCGGGAACATATAGAAGAAGTTTCTTTTGATGATAAGGGAAACATAAACGTTAAAACGGGAAAAGGCCCGAAGACATTGGCTGTAGCGGATTTCTCACCCGACAAATGCGGGACATGCCAGTATCCAACACCTCTTGTATATGACCATTTAGTCGGGGACCCCATAAAATCGGATAAAGCCCCTGAAAATGTGTATGCGGATATAAAGGAGTTTGAGAGCAAAACACTTGAAGAGCGCATGAAATACTGGGAACAGGAATTTGATCACTGCATTAGATGTTACGCATGCCGGAATGCTTGTCCTATGTGTATCTGTAGCGATAATTGTATAGCAGAGTCCCGTGATCCTCACTGGATGACACAAAAGATGACATTCACTGAGAAATTTATGTTTCACATGATCCACGCACTTCATCTGGCAGGAAGATGTGTTGAGTGCGGTGAATGCGAACGTGCCTGCCCCATGGGCATACCGGTAAACAAACTGAAAAGAAAGATAAACCAGGATATGAAAGAACTCTATGGCTATGAGCCGGGAGTTAATCTTGACGAAAAACCGCCTATGTTTATGTTTAACGTTGATGAGTTAAAGATAAAGGAGCATAAAATTTAATGGCAGAAACAGGTTTTCTTCCAAAAGATAAAATTGAAGGTTTTTTAGAAGCAATCAGCAAAGATAACGTTTTGTTTACACCTGTCCTTGAGGGTGATGTTGTCATATTCAGACCTTTCAAAGCCGGAAACAGCCTCTATCTGGACAGACCTGCCAACAATTCGCCGAAATCTGTTATTTATCCGCAAAGCGATATTCTGTTCTCATATGAATATAAAAAAGATATTGATGACCCCAAAAAAGTGTCGGTTGATATAGAAACACATATGGACTATCCGAAGACAGTAATTTTCGGATGCCGCCCCTGTGATGCAATAGGCTTTAATATTTATGACCGGGTCTTTATAGAATCAAACGGCCCCGACATATATTACCAGGGACGCCGCGACAAAACTACAATAATAACTCTCAGTTGCCCGACACCTTATGCGGGATGTTTCTGCACCGCTTTAGGCGGCAGCCCTGCCGGCAAAGAGGGAACGGACCTGCTGATGACAGAACTTGAAAAGGGGTTTCTCCTTGAGCCTGTCAGCGAAAAAGGCAAGGCAATCCTTAAAACAGCGGGAGTAGAAGAGGGCGATCAATACCTTGAGGAAGCCCAGAAGAAACAACAGCAGGCTCACAATGCTGTAAATAAACCCTTTCCCTCAATCAGCCATACTGAAATATCAAGAAAACGCTTTGATCTCGACGAATTCTGGCAACAGGCAGTAAGTAAATGCATAAGCTGCGGCGCTTGTACCTTTCTATGCCCCACATGTTACTGTTTTAATTTTACCGATGAACAGACATTGGAAAAGGGTGAACGAATCCGCAGTTGGGATGCCTGCATGTTTTATCATTTTACTCTGGAGACGAGCGGTCACAATCCAAGACCAACAAGGTTTCAGAGATATAAAAACAGAGTTGGACATAAGTTCCTCTTTTATCCTGAAAAATATAACGGAGTAATCGCATGTTCAGGCTGCGGAAGATGCATCAGATATTGTCCCGTATCCGTTGACATCAGCAAAATCGTTTCCCAACTTAGAAGTCCGGAGTGAAAGACATGGAACAAAGCTTTAACCCTTACCTGCCTGAACTGGCTACTGTTATTAAAATTATTGATGAGACGCCCAATATAAAAACATATCAGGTAATTTTTAATGACCCTGAAAAGATGAAAAGCTTTTCCTTTGAACCCGGACAGGTAGGACAGTTATATGTCTTTGGCGTGGGCGAGGCAACATTTGTCATCAATTCCCCTCCCACCAGAATGGATTATCTCCAATTCAGCGTTATGAAGGCAGGAGAAGTAACTTCAGCTATCCATGAACTGCGCGAAGGCGACCAGATCGGTATTAGAGCGCCTCTCGGCAACAGTTTTCCTTACGAGGGCATGAAGGGAAAGAAGATACTCTTTATCGGTGGTGGAATCGGCCTTGCGCCCCTTCGGACACTGATACTCTTTATGCTGGACAACCGTGCTGATTATAGCGATATTACCATTATCTACGGCGCAAGGACGCCCCTGGATCTTTGCTATAAATATGAATTGACTGAATGGGAAACCCGTCCCGATGTAGATTTGATCCTTACAGTGGATAATGAATATCCGGGCTGGGATAAGAGAATCGGATTTGTCCCTACGGTTTTAAATGAAGTTGCGCCGTCGCCGGACAACACTGTGGCAATTACATGCGGTCCGCCCATTATGATAAAGTTTGTCCTTCAGAATCTTGCAAAATTGAATTTTAAGGACGATCATGTCATTACCACGCTGGAAGCAAGGATGAAATGCGGCATCGGCATCTGCGGGCGGTGTAACATCGGCTCCAAATACATATGCAAGGACGGCCCGGTATTTTCCCTTGACCAGTTAAAAGAATCCGGCGCAGAAATCTAATTCCAATTAGCGTTCATCATGTCACCATCGTTGGCGGTGTCCTCAGCATCCTCGACGTAATACTGCAGTATACCTATGCCTGTCCTCGCTTGGCGGGGGCCTGTCCTCGCTTGACGGGGGCCTGTCCTACCACAGGGAAGGCCGCTTCTTCCTTGCTGTCTCGATTCTATCCTGCTATCCTGCACCTTATTTCTATTGACTTGCTGCATTCAATTTGTCAATAATATTGACATTGTCATGGGGGTTCAAAATACGGGCTTTAAGATATTTTATTATAATAAGGAGGCTTTGCATGAAAAAGATTTTATCAGCAGTATTGGCTCTGGTTCTGGTAGTTGTATTCGCACAGTTTGCTCTGGCGCAGGAAGCGGATACTAAGGCAAAAGCGGCAAAGAAAACGGCACAAAAACCGGGGGCTGTAGCAGTAGAAACAGTTTCTACGGCAGCCGTTGTAGATGCGATTGACACAGCTAAACGCACAATAACACTCAAATCAGCCGATGGAAAAACACAGACCTTCAAGCTGGGACCCGAAGTTAAAAACTTTGATCAGATAAAGGTCGGGGACAAAGTAAAAGCAACATATGCTGAATCAATAGCGGTTTTTGTCAGAAAATCAAATGAAAAACCGTCTGCCGATGAGATTCAGACCGTCCAGGTAGCACCAAAGGGTGCAAAACCGGGCATACTCATGACCGATACTTTTGAAGTTACCGCCAAGGTAGAGAAAATAGACTATAAAAAACGGACTATCACACTCAAGGGACCGGAAGGCAATCTGAAGACCTTCTCTGTGGATAAAAGCGTAAAGAATTTCAAAAACATAAAGACCGGCGACGAAGTTGTGATGAAAATAACTGAGGCAATGGCGCTTTACGTAGAAAAACCTTGATAACAGTGATCGCTAAAGATCAATAATAAAAAAGGAGGATGTGAATGAAAACAAAAGCAGCATTATTTATGGTGGCAGCAATTGTGGCAACTGCACTTCTTGGCGGATGTGCTACTGATCCGCAGGTTTCTACGATGAAGGGTCCTGGCGGAGACCAGCAGGTAACAGTGCCCGGAAGCACATGGACAGGAGCAGCATCGGGTGAACAGGCAAGCGCGCTGGCCAAGATAGTCGTGGACGCAAACAACAACAGCATGAAGGAATTCGAGAAAATTGACGGACATCTTAAAAGTCAGGATCAGCGCATGACGAAGATAGAGGAATCGCAGCAGGCAGCACAGCAGGCGCTTGCAAAACTCGAAAAGATGTCAAATGATCAGGGCACCGGTCAGTTAACACTTTTCTTCAAGACCGGTTCTGCTAAACTGGAACACGACCAGACAGACCGGCTCATCAGATTCCTTGACTATATTTCCGTTAAAAGCAAAGGCCGGAAAGCAATCTTTCTTTCCATAGGCAGCGCCTCTGCCATTGGAAGCGCAAAAAACAACATGAAACTCAGCACACAGCGTTCTGAAGCCCCTGTACCAACCATTGATAAGTATCTTGTAAATGTCCCTCATACTTTCTTCAAAGTTACGGGCATCGGCGATATGTACGCGCCCAAGGGCGAATCAATGCAGGTCGAACAGCGTTACCAGAATGTTCGCATCATTGCAGTCTATGATACCGCCGACATTCCTGCAACACCGGGAAGCAAATAGCATCTGGAATTTTTGCGCCATGTTGACTTCAAGGCACATCAGCAATTCATGTCGGCAGATTTTGCTTTTGAAGACAACATGGCGTCAGCCACCGGGGGAGAGGTCAACCTGATCCCCCGGTAAAGGCAAACTTAATTCAAAAGATATTTACTGGACCCATTCATCAGCAAATTCTCTTTTAGCATGGGATATTCTCCGTTGCAGATTTTGCTTTCCCACGTATTTTTTTCCCTTACTTTTATTCTGCTCCCACCATACCCGGCCTTTTTCTCTGAACTTTTCTGAGCGTAGTTCCAGATAAGGATGGGTCATAAAATATTCCCGCACAGGATCACTTGTCCTGGAAGCACTGCTTTTAGGTATTGGACTGTTTTTGTAGATAAGGAGAGACTCAAAGGCATTTCCTGTTGCCAGCGGATCATATACGGTATTGAGAATAAGGGCGTAGGCGTATTCGTCCGCTTCGTCCTCATGCGTCTTGCTGTATGAGTGGCGCAACAGAGTATTAACGGCAAAATCGGCAAGGCTTCCAAGAGATGAATTTCCTATCTTTCTTGTTAAAAGCTGAAATCTTACTATCTCCAGGCAGTGAGACAGTTCGATGTGCCCCATTTCATGAGCCAATACTGATACCAATTCCGATTCGCTTTTAAGTGTTTTTAAAAGCCCCTGCGTAACACAGATTATTCCTCCCGGGAGAGCGAATGCATTAGGCTGGGAGTAAGGGAGAACATATACCCTGTATGTAAAGGGTTTTTTTGCAAAACGAGATAAATCATTCATAATATCATTAAGATATATGTATTCCGGGCTGTTTTTATTCACACTGTATTCATATCTTAGCGCAATGGCTTCGCCATATCTTTTCTCATCGAGCGCGTCAATAGGCATGACCCTTGTGAGCGCCCTGTTCATAGACTGCGGTGCTTTACCGAATAATTGATAGGCAGGGGCCAGCGTTGAGTGGAACACGGTTTTTGGTTGCTCTTTATAAATGACCCATATCAGGCATGTGCCTGCCGTAAAAATCAATATAATGAGAAGGAGGCGTATTCGTCTTATATTCATTAGAACCTCTCCTTGTATTTATTGTAGAGTGAATTCATGGCGAGCATAAGTATGCCCACACCGAGAAAAACGAAGGCCCTTGTAATTGTGCTGGAACGTGATAAGTCATAGATGAGAAGACGCAGGAGACAACCCACGAGGCATCCCATGGATAAATAGCGGAAATGGTTTTCTCTCAGAATAATGCTCAGAACAAACACAAAAAATGCCTCAAGAACCCAGAGCAGCGTCAGTATTGATTTATCAAAGGACCAGTACAGAAAGAAGGCTATAGACATAAAAAGAGGATAAAATACGCACAGGTTTATTCTCTTATGAACCTTTTGCGATAATCCCGCCAATAATCTATCCGGAAAGGGATAGGCTATGTTTTCGAGACCATTTTTCCTGTAAAAGTATCCAATATAAACAAACTGCAGGATTATTGACAGGCAGCTTGCGACCCACGGCTGGTCAATCAACCTTATTGAGGGCGAAGCAAGCGTTCCCGATACAAAGGCAACGTTGAATGCCGCCATCCAGAAAAATATTATTGAGTACAATCTGAATCTCGACAAAATATCTGAAAAAAATCTGCCCACAGCAAAGAGGATTATTGCCATTAGAATCCATCCTGCCGGATACCACTGCGAAGGTGCTTCAAGGACAACTGATAACACTGTAAACGCTATTATCAGTTCCCAGAAGAGAGAGTGCATAATATTCCATATTCTGACTGTTTTTAATGTTTCCGGTATCTTCGAAATGGCGAAATAGAAAAAAACAATAAGAGAAAACAGCTCAACAAGAAAACGAAGCTTAAAAATGCCTATATATAACTCCGATTGCAGGTGAACAGTAATATGGCGAATGATAAAGAGCGCAACAAAGTAATATGCAACCTGAAGAACATATCTTTCCGGCATATTATCCGGATTGCCGGTTTTCTCCTGTTTTTTTCCGTTAAAGACAGCTATTTCAAGATATACAACCGAGAGAATAAGCCAGTAAATACCGGGAAGGAACTCGGAAATGTAGTTTGATGCAGCCCAGCACATAAAAGCAAGATGTATTGAAAAAAGGTAAATACCGGGCCATGGAATAGTTTTTTTAGCGCTCTCGAAAGAGGACCATTTGACACATGAAAGGTTCAACAGCAACATGGGCAATCCGTAAATTATTACCTCCAACCCATCCTCTTTGATATCTCCCAGTATATGTATCCATGTAATGATGTGGGCTCCGGCAAGGAAAATAAAAAGCCCGGCAGCAAGTCCGTTGGACTGTGTTCGTTGTCTTATATAGAACAACAATGATCCTGCCAGGGCAATAAGATAGCCTGACCAGATATACTTATGCAAATAGAGAAATAGCGGAATTAATAAAATACCGATAAAGATTCCGCTTACCGAAGTATTGCCCGTCCTTACATTATTCGGCTTAAGCATTAGAAATTCCGGCCATTTATCAGTCATGTTTTCCAGATAACGATTGAAAGCTGTTTGAATGATAATAATCGCGGCCAGAATAATGGAATTTTCTACGATAATCTCGACATTGTTAAAATTGATAAGCGCAAGAGCTATGCTGATAATCGCGACAAGAGAAACGACATGCAGTATGGCCCCGATCTCTTTAAATATCTTTTCTTCCTCTTTTATCATAACTGCCAGGAAAAGCAGCACTTCCACGTACATTGCCGCCGCGATAAACATTACATCAATTTTCCACCTGCCAAGCGTGTAAAGAGCGAAAAGCGCGATAGACTGCGCTATAAGAGTGTCCGTTATGTAAAGCCACCTTATACCGAAAACTTTTGCCCTGCGGGCAAGAATAAAGGCAGCAACAGATGCAGCGAGAAGAACAGGGGTATTCCATTTTGATCCGGAAGAATAGAGAAGAAAACCTAAAACCATAAAAAGCCAGTTCACCAAATGACAGAGGAAGGGATTTATCTCAAATTCCTTTGAATTGTATATTTTCCGGTAATGAACAAAACACGCGGCAATACCCACGGACACTACGGAAGCAATGCCCACAGCTCTTGACAATAAGGGAACGGAAGCGACGCTGAAAAAACCCATTGAACTGTACCAGTAGAAGTGGTACGCGGCGGATACTAAGATGGTTATAAGGAGGTGCGGCTCCCACTTGTTTTTATACGAGAAGTCGATGCCGAAAAGCGTTACCACAACAGCTATTATAAGGCTGATATGAGATTGAGGAGCTATGGAAAGGGTAATCAGGCTCAATACGATATGAAAAGTGGCAAGGAATTGTTTGCCGCCCAGGAAGCCGATGTAAATATTAAGGGCAATGCCTGTAACAAGAAAGGACATTGCTTGCGCCGGGCTGTCGATCCACTTCAATCCTGTTATCCACCCTGAACCGAGGCATGAAAAAAGCAGGATAGCCCCGGAACTGCTCCTGATCCACCCTGACAGATTCAGCCAGTCCGGTTTTCTTTTCATAAGAACTGAGACACCAAAAAGGCATAGAGCGAAAAGAATAATCATAAGGAATCTGTAAAAGGGCTCCATCTTAAGGGCCGCGTAAATGCCTATGAAACTCACGCCCATAACCATTACCGCCGCCCCTATAATACCCGTCCAATTCTCAACAAACTTTTGTTCGAGAATTTTCCATGTATTTCTGTCGATTATTTCTGTTTGAGGTTTCTTATCTTTTACAGGTATTTCCTTTGTTTCTGAAGGGTCAGGTTTGACTGCTTCCGTCCTTGGCATTGTCTCATGCCGGACAAAAGTTTCGGGTTTTACGTCTTCTCTTCCCGGCGCTGTCTCGTGGGGAATTTGCTGCAATGTTGCTGTAGGTTCCCTGAATGAAACAGTCTCCGAAACAACAGCGGTCTTCTCTTTTTGTGCCGTTCCCGCTTGTTCAACTATTTCCTGAGACTTGTTGAAACTCAAAGCAACAAGCTTTTTTTCCAATTCAAATATTCTCTTTTCCAGTAAATTGATTTTGGTTTTAAGATCACCCAATCTTGTTAATGCAATTACGGCAGTTGCAAGAGCAGCAAGTACTAAAAGATATTGCATAGATTCCCCCACAATTTTTTATTAACAGGACATTTTGGTTATTTTTTTGCTGTTCACGGTTGAATTGACCCCCCTGTGTATATTTCTATTAATATTTGATAAAAAAAATGTCAAGATATTTTGTTTTATCTCCGGTTTTTTTTCAATACGGTCAGAATCTTCTGTTTTTTAAGTTTCTTTTCCATTTCAAGTGGACAACCCGGACATTGACATTCCTCCTGGCTGACAATATAATGAAGTACAAAAGAATATGGTTATAAAATAATCAACTCCCCATGAAGGAGAGGTCATGAACAATTACACAGACGATGAAGAACTTCTTTCAGTCATCAATGAAATGTTCAGCGAGAAAATCCCATTCAATAAAGTACTGGGCCTTAAAGTTGAATCAATAGACTCTGACTGCGTAAAGACCTTATTTAAAATGCGGGATGATTTGATGGGAAACTACAAACGGGGAATGTTGCATGGAGGGGTTATATCATCTGTCATTGATGCTACAGGCGGCCTGGCAGCGTTTATCGGTATTCAAAAACAAATGCGCGGTAAAACTCTGGAAGCAAAACTTGAGAGGTCCGGCAGGATTAGCACTATCGATTTGCGTGTTGATTTTTTGCGTCCGGGTCTTGGTAAGCGGTTTGTTGTTACTGCCTACACCTTAAGAACAGGAAATAAAGTTACTGTTACAAGGATTGAACTGCATAACGATCAAAATGAACTCATTGCTGTTGGAACCGGCTCATATCTTGTGGCATGATTAAACAATTATACAGGATCAAATCCTTCCCGAAGTTCATACTGCGTGGTTTCCGCCTAAAGACACGATAACTTCCGGAAATGCACACTGCGCAGCTTTTTGCTAAGGCAATGACTGCTTCCTCTTTACGCTGCGCAGTTGTTGCCTAAAGAGTTGCTTTCTTCTCGAAATGCACACTGCGCGGCTTTTGCCTGAGGCATTGACAACTTCCTCTTCAACCTGACCACATGCCTCAACATAGTATGTTACAAGTGGTTATCGTTAAAATAAATCACAACAAGTTCAGATATACTCAATATGGTAGGTATCGGCGTACTTACACGGTTAGGAGTTGATTACAAAATAAAATTGCATTTTAGTTACAATGTGCTACAATAGTAGCAGGAGGTGTGTATGAGTGTAGCTATTCGCATCAATAAGATATTATATGAAGAAGCAAAACGGAGCGCAGAGGCTGAATGCAGAACTGTGCCGTTGCAGGTTGCTTATTGGGCAAAAATAGGGAAGGCAGCCCTCGATAATCCAGACCTGCCTATTGAGTTTATCAGAGATGCCCTGGCCGCTAAGAACAGAGGGGAATTCGAAATCTTTGAGTTTGACGAATGAACATTCGGCAGTCACCAATTTTCCGGAAGGCCTACAAAAAATTGCACTCTAACCAGCTTAAGGATATCAATGAAGCTATTCGGCATATCTCGTCTGAACCTTACTCCGGTGAAGAAAAAAAAGGTGATTTAGCAGGTGTTCGGGTGTACAAGTTCCGTGTTCAAGATAGACAATTTCTGCTTGCCTATGAACTCGATAAAGACACCTTACTTTTACTCGCTCTTGGTGTACATGAAAACTTTTATCGTGATTTAAAAAAACACCGGTAGAAACAGCAATGAGTATTGCTTCTGGTAACTGGCGCTTACGGTTGTTTGTTACTTAAAGCCCTTAAGAATGAAAAAACCGATACGAAAAAACATTTTTTTGAATGCTTAAAGAGGTATCCAATGTAGCGCTTTTGTGTAACAGAAAGAGTTGATCCGCAAGAGTGTTGTAAAAGTTTTTATCATTTCAGGCGATAATGTCTTATTGTTCAATTAACCACTTAAGAGCAAACCTCACAGCCTTCAAACGTTTTTCAAGATTTGGACTCTTCAGTCCAATAAGGTATTTTCTTCTGCCATCAACCTCAGAAAACCCTTTTTCTAATGAGGTAGCTTTGAATTTATTAAGAAAACTATACAATTTATTATACCTTGACTCAAGCTCTTTTCGTAACCCCGAGAGGCTTCTCTCGTCTATAAGAAACCTATTTATCACCTTGCTGTCGGGCATATCTGTTATGATTGAAAGAAAAAGACTGTTACTGTCTGTTTCTTTCATGGCGGGGTGGCCGCTTAAATAGATATTCACATCTTGGCCATCATGCATATCTTTCTTTAAAGCTTCATCGCATGATAATGTCTCTACTCGAATTATTCCTGATAGAGGATTTTGAAAGAATGAGTGAATCTTCCCATTGAAGCAGCAAGAGAGCTCTCTTAAATATTGCGTATCAAATATGTCCGACTGCTTAGCCGTGACTGACCCACTTTTTGACTTCACTTGATTAAACGTGGGGTACACTTTGTCGTCTCTTATGCTATTTATGATAGTATCCGCTTTATACATTTCTTTCATGAGGCGCCGGTATTGGACGATAAGACGCGGAATAGCGTGATTGATTCCAAGATACTCAAGCAGAGATGTGAATGATCTATTGGGACTCTGCCATTGAGAAAAGCCGAAGCTGGACAATAAATAAGCTTTCAGCTCTTCATTTGATTCAATGTTTATACGTGTGCCTATGGCACCACGAATACATTCTGTCAATTCAGCGACCCTTTTAATGAGTGTATCACGAAATCGGTTAATCTTATTATTATCAATCTCTACACCGAAATACTCAATATCTCCCAAGGTTTTGCACAGTGGTAGAGTCAGATCAAAATATTGCCTCGCAATCTCCTTTGATACCATTTCTTTCTTAAGAAACCGGTTGTGATTTGATGGGAAACTACAAACGGGGAATGCTGCATGGAGGGGTTATATCATCTGTCATTGATGCTACAGGCGGCCTGGCAGCGTTTATCGGTATTCAAAAACAAATGCGCGGTAAAACTCTGGAAGCAAAACTTGAGAGGTCCGGCAGGATTAGCACTATCGATTTGCGTGTTGATTTTTTGCGTCCGGGTCTTGGTAAGCGGTTTGTTGTTACTGCCTACACCTTAAGAACAGGAAATAAAGTTACTGTTACAAGGATTGAACTGCATAACGATCAAAATGAACTCATTGCTGTTGGAACCGGCTCATATCTTGTGGCATGATTAAACAATTATACAGGATCAAATCCTTCCCGAAGTTCATACTGCGTGGTTTCCGCCTAAAGACACGATAACTTCCGGAAATGCACACTGCGCAGCTTTTTGCTAAGGCAATGACTCTTTCCTGTTATCAACGTTTTAAACAAACAGGAAGCGTACTTGACTGCAAATACAAATCTATACCATGCACGATCGAGAGAGGCTATTGAATACCACATGAAACGTGCAAGCGCTTAACAGCTTGTTTTCTGTTCCTGCAGAATATGGCTGTCTTCCTAAAGTTGATACTGCGTGGTTATTGCCTAAAGCGCAGCTTCCTGAAGCCCACACCCTGGTATTCTGTTCGAAAGTCAACCTTACATGTGGTAATTCATTGCACATATACTCGTTTTTTCGGTTGAAATTAGGATAGAATTGGCGGAAAATGAATAAAAAGGTAGGAAAGCAGAGAGAATTAAACTTTGGACCGGAGTAGATGGAAAGGAGTTTATCACAATAGTTGCTTTGCTAACAAGGCAACTATTGGCAATTAATGAGATTTAAATGAATTTTTGCGTGTCATGCCATAATAGGAGGTAATGTGTCAAAAACCTTTACTTTAGACCAAATTAAAGATGTTTTAACCCGTGGTGCATTTGACGAACTGATCGGTGCATTGGAGACTGAATTGATGGATTTCAAGGCCGAGCCTTATCATCTGCTTTCAGCCGAAACCGATAAACAGGAAGTCTCCAAAGATGTGGCATCATTTGCGAATGCAAGAGGAGGTGTCATCCTCCTAGGAGTAAAAACACAAAAGAGTTCTATACATTTTGGTGATGAAGTTGAGTCTATAAATCCTTTTCTGCAGACTATCATTGACCCACAAAGATTTCATGATGTACTGCAAAACTGGATTTATCCGGTGCCATATCATTTGAGTATACAATGGTTACCATACTCTGCCGATCCCACTAAGGGCTTAATAAAGATCGAAATCCCGTTTCAACCAGAGGAAGCCAAACCATTCCTGATAAAAAGGATAATTGATTCTGGGAAAAGAACAGAGATCATGTTTGGTTTCACGCAACGGCGGCGCGATACTACCGAGATATGGTCGGTGGAAAAAATGCAGAACTATTTAAGGGATGGCCTCAATTACGGCAATCTAATTAGTCAACAGTACGAGACTATTAAAACTAGACTTGAGAAACTTGAAGTATTGCTCCCAGCAAAAAAACAGAACATTGATGCCCCTAAGACGAAAAATCTGATACAGCAACGCATATTGGATGCACATTCGGGGACTCACGTGAGCGATGGTGATCGACCGGTCTTCACACTCGCAGTAATACCAAGTCAGAATATCACCATCCCGAGTTTATTTGAATCCAATAGTACAGATGTAGTGAAGCTTCTTGAATCTCCTCCAGCGTTCAGATCGAGTGGATTCGACTTAGACACTGGATCGCGCCCCAAAATCATTAAAGGAGAATTGCGGAGGGCGGCATATGATGGGCACAAGAGCCTTGAATTGTGGTCAGACGGAACTTTGATCTTTGTGGCAAGAGGGGATCAAGATTTTTTATGCTGGGGCAGCGCCTCCAGGAATTCTGGATTGCTCATAATCAATCAACTGGCACTGATAGAGTCAACATATCTTTTTGTTGAACTGAGCAAGAAAGTTTACGATTATGCAAACACCACCGTAAGCGGGGTAGTCTACTATTTAGGACTCCACAATGCCTCAAAAGGCGGACACAACATCGGCCTGATACCAGGGCCCATAGACACTTTTGACTGGAAATTCGGCGATAACGCACATCGGGCACCAGAAGCAAACGGTCTACTTACTGTGGATGCTGATAAGAATTTATCAACCGGAATTATTGCGCATAGTATTATGGCCAAGGTGTATAACTGGTTTTCGATTGAAACTGATAGGATACCTTATAATGAAGAGGTAGATAGTCAGTTAGCTATTAGTCCGAAAAAGATTGAGGCTGTCAGGTAGGAACAGCATGATCTTTACGGGCAACGTTTTTGCTTTCATTGTATTATGCAAATCGATACTTTCTCTGCGTAATAGTTAATACGTCTGGTACTTTAGGCTCAAGCTTCGTAGGTGTTGTGCTCGATCTTGCCATTTTTATTTTTTAAAAAAATATGAAGTATGAAATTTTATCAAGGTCTTCCTGTAGTCGAGTTTTTGATTTAAGTGCTTTATATACTTGATTATAAATGGTATTAAATTAACTGGTAAGACATATTTGCTTGTAAGATATTTGAAAAATATGTAAATATATTGTAAAAGATCGGCAAGGTTAATCATTAAAATCTGTAATTTGTAAGATTTGCTTTCACCTGTCCTTTGATTTTAATGAGCAGAGTATGAGCGTAAGAAGTCCATTTGATAAAGCATAAGCAACATCTGGAGTGATATGCAGGAATATAATTATACTAATAAAATTCCAATTCCAAAGGAAAAACTAGGTTTAATTCCAGCTAATGAACGAAGCCTGTTCATACTATTGGGCCATTTGCATAATGATATAACTATTCTTATGAAATTGCTCGAATCCATAATTGAAACAAAAACAAGCATCCAAGTGGAAAAGGAAGGCAACCTCACTCAGAGATTACTTATTTTAAAAACTATGATCGGAAAATTGAATGAAGGTTGGGAATTAATAAAAAAAGGTTTTTATGGGAGTAAAATATCTTTTGAATACGAACCTTTATTATCTGAAAAAGAAAAGAAAGTTTTAAACAGTCTTAAAAAATATTTTAGTAAAAAAAATATTGTTAATAACATAAGAAACAGTTTCGCATTTCATTACGATTTCGATTCATTCAAGACTGATCTTGATAGGTTTCTTCCATCCCATGAGGAATTATATGTATATGCTGGGCCATGCTACAATTATGGTTTCTATTTTTTCTCTGAAATAGCCATCAACTGGAAAATGTTATTAAGCATAGACAAAAACATAGAATTGGCATGGGAAAAAATTCATACTGAAATATCAGCTATTAATATTAACTTCCTGGATTTTATTAACATATATTTTGATAAAATAATGATCAAATATATTGCTCCTAGCGTAAATGAATCAGGAGCCATTAGGATTGAAATACCGGAAGCAGTAAAACGTGAATTAAACGTACCTTTCTTTTATTGTCCACATGATAACGTGATTAAAAAATGAAAATTCAAGCAAATAATAGAACACCTCTTTTTGTTACCCCCCCTTTTTTTTACGATTCTCAATTCTCGATAATTAGTTTGTTGGAAATATTTTCTTTGTTGTAGGTAGAGTTCAAGTTTTTTCAGTTATACCATCTTTAATTTCGGTACATTCTTATTTGAATGACCACTTTGGCCTGACCCCAATAAACCGGTTCAGTTCCTATGTTATAATCTGGACAGAAAGAGGGGGGTATTGGGAATGGGCAAAAACATCGATCATCCAGAATAGATCATTGCAAAACTGAAGTGTTGGAACCAATCGGTGAAAACAACTGCAACTTTCATCTTTGGCTCAACGATTGGTTATCTCCATTTTATTCGGTAATCCTTAATTCGCTGCTCTTTGCCTGATAATAGATATGTAGGTGCTGTGCGTAATCTTGACATCCTTATTTTTTTGAAAAAATAGAAGGATGAATTTTATCAAAGTCTTCCTGAAAGAAAGTCTGCGGCCTTCTTAGGCGGGATACTGCGTTTGAAGTGGCATTCAAGATATAATTTTCCCTTGAAAATTAGAATGAATTGGATCACAATAGGGGTTACGGGAGACTTGATCTGTGGGTGCTCAGTGCCTATATTTCGCTAATATTCTCTTGGCGTCTTCCAAGTAATGATTTTTTGATTATATTAACATTATTTATAATGAACTATTTGAGGTAGGTATATGCCTACATTATCAGAATGTAAAGAATATTATACTGGCCTAAATCAAGCATGTGGCAAAATTATAGAAATATCATTTTCATCGCCTTCTGCCCACCAATATAGCAAGAGTCACAATTTTTGCTCAGATTTGGAAAAATGGATTAGCCTTCAGAATGATAGGCCCGAGATGGAATTAACAAAGGCCGCTTTAAAGGAGTATCAGTTTTCGCTTCTGGCGGTAGCTCAAGGACAGTATCGGCAGGCTTATATGGCACTAAGGCTTTCCTTTGAGTTGGCATTAGCTTCAATACAGTTTTCCGCAAATGAATTAAACCTGAGACAATGGATGCAAGGCGGGCGTGATATTAACTGGCAATCCATAATATCATCCGATGATGGAGTCTTTTCAATAAACTTTGTAAGAGCCTTCAATCCGAGCCTGGCAGAGGATTCTAGGCAATATAGAACTATAGCCGAAAAAGTATATCGAGAGTGTTCCGAATATGTGCATGGAAACGCGCTTACACATAAACATCTATCTGATAAAATTGAATTTGTTGAAGATGTTTTTTTAGATTGGAATACAAAAGCAGAGAGCATGAAACTTTGTATAGTTTTTGCTTTCAGCGCTAGATACCTTTCGTTTTATCCAAAAGAAACGAGAAAACAATTTGAGCCAATTATAGTGGACATTTTGGGCCATTTGGACGCCATAAGGGCTTTGTTTACCGAGTAAAAGGAGTAACGGTTATGCCTGATTCTGATTTTTTTATTAGAACAGAAGAAATTAGACCAGAAGAAGTGCTTGATTACTTCGTCGAAACAGAACAAGATAGAAGTATAATTAATGCATTAAAATCAAGAAATCCGACTATTTTAATCGGAAGCCGGGGAGTGGGAAAATCCTTTCTGCTCCGTGTTGCAGAAGCTGAACTTCTGGCGAGCTTTGAAAATGAGCGGGTATTTCCAGTCTACGAAACTTTTACCAAGAGTTCTCTTATCCTAAGTACTGACAAAGATAGATTTCAAAGATGGATGATCGCTCGCGTCTGTTCTAGAATTATAAGATCTCTTGCAAAAAAAGGGCTTATAACGACAATGCCCTCACAGTACTCGATTCTTGCCGGCGGACCCATCAGAGATGGATTTGAAAAGACAAAAATTGAGGCAATTGCCGAAGCATTCGAAACATCGTGGGAACACCCTTCTGCCAACATAGACGTTAGTTCGCTACCGACGGTAGATACCTTTAAGGATGCTATCGAAGATATCTGTATTGAGTTGAAAATATCTAGGATCGCTTTGTTTATCGACGAGGCTGCCCACATCCTACTGCCAGAACAGCAACGCAAATTCTTTACGCTATTTAGAGACCTAAGAAGCCCATACATTTCCTGTAATGCGGCCGTCTATCCCGGTGTGACGAGCTACGGTGAAACCTTTCAACCAGCGCACGATGCAACAATGCTCACCATCGAAAGAGACATCCTCGCTTCATCTTATGTCACGAATATGCGGGAGATAGTTGAAAAACAAGCAGAAAGTGAAACATTGGCTAACATAGCAAGGAATGGCCAGAACTTCGCTTTGCTTGCATATGCTAGCAGTGGTAATCCACGAATACTTTTTAAGACTTTAGGCAGAGCACCCAGAGTAAACAGTATTGAAGTCAATGAAGTAATACGAGAGTTTTACAGGACAGATATGTGGAGCGAACATTCCGATCTCGCTGAAAAGTACCGTGGACACAAGGATATAGTTGATTGGGGACGAAATTTCATCGAAAATTACGTTTTGCCTGAAATACAGAAGAAGAATGAGCAATACTTAGCCGGGGACAAGAAATGTACATGTTTTTTCTGGATACACCGTGACGCACCAGAACCTGTTAAAGAAGCGTTTCGACTCTTGTGTTATACAGGCATTGTTGCGGAGCATTCCCGGGGGATCAAAGCGACTAGAGCAGAAATTGGAACTAGGTATGCCGTTAATTTAGGCTGTCTTTTTTCGCTAGAAAAGGTGCCGACGGCTACAGCATATGACATTGCCAAAAATATTGATCCGCGCAGAATGACGGAATATGGCTTCAATCATTCTGCTTACGCAGACATCATGAAAATCTCTCATATTCACGAAGAGGACATGACAGATATTCTGATGAGTCAGCTATCCAAGGACGTCAACGTCCTTGATATTACACAGTGGCAGAAAGATTCGCTGAAAACGTTAGGAATTAATACAGTAGGGGATGTAGTTAAGGCCACTGAATCGTCGCTTCAGAAGGCATATTATGTTGGCGAGAGGCGATCAAGAATGATGCGTAACGCAGCAATCGCGGCCGTTTATGAATATCTTTCGGGGTAGGTTGATTAAATTGCGGACAACCTATTAACTTTTTTCCGTAATCCACACCGTTACCCCAAGGTCTCGCTCTCGACTTGTAGGGGCTAAAAAGATTCGTTAAAAAAGGGCTTGGGGGTATATTTCTATCCGTAACCTTTGCTTCTGCGAAAACCGCGAAGTTGCTGCTTTGTAGGTGACAAAAATAATCGTCCCATTAAAGGCAAAGAAGCACATTTTAACCGGTAATCTTTGCCTCTGCGAAACCACGCAGTTGCTGCTCTGTAGGTGGAAGAAAAATCTTCCAGAAATGGCCGTGGAGCAAACATTTCTACTGGCAACCCCTGCCTCTGGAGAACCGCGAAGCCGCTGCTGTGGATGTACTTGTGTTATGTTGTCCTTATGCAAACACGCTCATTTCGTTCCAGCGGCTCCAATCGTTCGCGCTCGGCTTCGGAACTTTTGCCTGACAGCAAAAGACCGAGCTTCCTTGCCTCTCGACGGTTTGCTTAAAGGACAACCTGACACCGTTTCCAATTACTTTTCCGGGCTAATGACAAATTTGGGATTATTTGAATAAAGATTCATAATCATAGTTGCAGCAGGCGCTCATTCTATGACGGCGCTACAGGCGGTCTTCTGACCGGTGCTGACGCTGCCGCCTCATGGGCTTTCTTAACCTTATCTTCCATGAAAGAAACAAGAAGACGGAGTTCATCGAGATATGTCTGAAGGTCTGATTCGGCATACATGCCGGCTTTTTTCTCGAAGTATGTTTTTGCATTCTGCAATACTGCAACCTTCTTTTTCATAGGCAGAGGTTTATTGTTTGTTTTCCCCCCGGCTACAGCACCCGAGGGCAGGTGTTTTGCTTTCTTATATTCCGTAAGCATTTTCTCAAGTTTTGCATTTGTTACAGGCTTCTCCATTAGCTCATCGAAGATGGTAAAAAAGTCAGGGCTGGCAAGATTTGCAGCGAAGAGATAACCCTGGGATACAGGAAGATTTCCGGCAATGATTGAGTCCTGAATTTTGGGAACCAACTTTAGAAGGGATATCGTGTTAAACAGCGTTGTTATTGACTTTCCGGTGATTTCAATTATAACGCCAACTGTTGGCGTTAATTGATTAGATGGATCATCAGGTTTCAGTTTGTAGTTTACAAACTCACTCATCAACCCACCCACATCATACCCCTTGTCCGGATGTTTTGCCTGAAAATAGGCCAATATTCCTTTTGCCTGGTCTATGGGATTTAAGTCTTCTCTCTGGAGATTTTCTGTGAGCTGGTATGTTATGGCTTCCCCTGATTCCTTGCCTGTTTCTATGACCCTGACCGGTACTGTTTCAAGTCTTAGTTTCATGGCTGCCCGATATCTTCTCTCCCCGCAAATCAGACTGTATGTGCCGTTGTCCTGTGCAGTTACAATAAGAGGTTCTAATATTCCTTTATCATTGATTGATTGCATGAGAGATTTGAATGAGTCTGATTCAATATCCACATTTGACCGTACCTGTTCAAGCACCGTAATATTCCCTGCAGGAACATACAAAAACTCCGCACTTGCGCTCGTCTTCTTTGTTGCCATAATACCCCCTCTTTTTTATTTGATGCTCTTAAAAGCTTACTTCCATCCTCTCGTACTTGCGCGGTAATTGTGAGAAAACTAAAGGTATGTCTCTGCCTTTCTCTGCGTACCTTGCCGGCCCTGTGAGAGATAACTGCCTTTGATTTTTATTTGCTCTCTTTTTGATCTTAATGCCCCCCATTTTAATACAGGAATGCCTTTAAAATCTTAACAACGAACAATTATAATTTGACTTTGATGCCCTGCCCAACGATGCTTATAAATTATGTGTATTTATTGATACAACATATATAATATTCTTTTCAAGAAAAAAGTTTATATTTTTTAACAATTAACAATAAATCATAATTCGGTGGGACAACCGGGACGCTCTTGAAATGTTGAATGCGAAACCACGCAGTTGCTGCCTCGTAGGTGTTAAAAAGATTTGTCAAGAAAAGGTCAGTGGGTAGATTTCAATCCGTAACATTTGCTCAAAATTAAAAAAGCCCATTCTCACCTCTCGCTCTCAAGCATATGGTCTGGCCGAGCATGGTTGAAATCATCTATTTTGAGCTAAACAAGCAAAAACAGCTACAATCCGAAGACATTAAAGGAATTATGAAGCTTCCGCAACAAGAGGCAGGCTGTCTTCTTTCAACTCTCTTCTGTCAAAATCACCATAATATGAAACATTGGTAAAGCCCGCCTTTTTCAGAACAGCATCCAGTTCCTGCTTCCTTAAAGGATATAGAGGGATTGTGTTTTCAATGATTCTCATTGATTCTTTAACAGTCAATACAGTCCTGAATCTAATGAGACTGTTTTTATCATCATACTCATAGAATCTTTCAAAAACAATGACGTTATTTTCTATAAGCGGCAGTTTATTTATATTGTGATCCAGAATGTGGTCGTAGTTGAGTATCTGAAGAAGGAACCTGCCCTTGTCTTTTAATACATCCCTTACCTGCTTGCAGAATGATTCTATCTCTGAAAGACCGGTCAAATGAACAAGAGTATTGCCGAAACATAAAACCGCGTCAAAAACAGGCACAGCGAAATAACGCTCTATCTCTGCCATATCCAGCCGGATGAATTCAACAGAGTTTTCATTTTTCACCTTTTCTCCGGCCTTATGCAACATCATTGCATCATCATCAATGCCGACAGCGCAAAAACCCATATCTCCGAGGGCTATAACAAGATCGCCCGTGCCGCATCCGGCGTCCAATGCTTTTTTTGCAATATACGGCTCATCAACGCAGCTTTTTACGAAATCAATGTGAGCCTTGTTAAAAGGAAAAATAAGATCATAGTAATCCGCTATCTCTTCATAAAAAGACATCTTTTTCTCCTTTGGCTAAAGAAGCTCTTTTTTAAGGTACCGGAGCGTTTCTATAAGGTCATCGAATAAAATACAATCTTCCTTTTCATTCCAGGGCATCTTTAACCCTACACCTATAATACCGGCCTTCACCGCTTTTTTAAGGGTTATGGGGCTGTCATCAACAATAGCACTGCAATCGTCAAAAAGTACGGTTTTATCGTGACTGATATGAAGCTCATCAAATATTAGATTGTTTTGTTTTAACCATCTCTCTGCAACATCAAAAGTACCCTTCTCTCTGTGGCTTGCGATAATTACATGGAAGCCGCTCTCTTTCAGCATAAAGAGAAAATGTTCTGCCTGCGGATAGGGAGGAAACTTTTCCTGATCCATATGAATATCCCTGATAATGCCGTAAAATTCCTTTGGAGTAAGATAAGCCTTCCAGAAATCAAAGGTGTGCCAACCTGTGGGAGGGACAAAATCAGGTTTGACCTTTTTAATCCGCTCATAAAAAACAGAAGCAAAGTCCCATAAAGTATTATCAATATCAACAATAATTTTTTTCATCTTCCCGCGATCATAACCAGGATAGCAAGGGAGTCGCCGTCTTGTACGGGATACATCAGTTCCTGTGGAAATGTGCTTTGTCCGTTAACAAGTATTTCCACGTAGTATTTTAGTTTATCTTCTTTTGCAAATATCTTTTCTTTTATGTCGGGATAGCTTTCCATTATGCATTTTAAGCACTCTCCCACTGTGTTTCCCTCAACATCCAGACTGACCTCGGCACCATCACTCAGTACAGGATGAAGCGATACCTTAATACCCATATATTGCCTCCTATGTAAATCTAACTGCTCATATATTAACATACATATTACCTGTTTTCCAAGTCGGCAATGAACCTCCCCGCCGCAAGCAGCGGGGTATCAGAGGAACGGGAACCATATCCCCCTCACCCCGCCCTCTCCCCCGAAGGGGCGAAGGAATGTTGTTACCCCGCAGCAAGCTGTGGGGAATCATTCGGATTGAATAGCCTGTTTTAGCTCTTGGTTTCCCTAAGTTGCTCAGTTACAGCAAGCACTAAAATTCCCGTAAAACCAATCTGGAGTTTTCTTTTTTATTTGGTCTTGACGCAAAGATCATTCTTTGTGCATACTATGTTCCATGCTCGATGATCTCAGAAAAGAAGTAAAACTCCTTGCAAACCCGGAAAAGGCAGAGATACTCCAACGATTCTTTAAGACCGGTCCCGGACAATACGGCGAGGGTGATGTCTTTATTGGTATCGTTGTCCCTGTTTCCCGCAAAATCGCGAAAAAATATGCAAGCCTGCCCGATGACGGGATTCTCACGCTTCTGAAATCAAAGATTCATGAAGAAAGGCTCATTGCGCTTTTGATACTTATCTTTCAATTCGAAAAAGGCGATAAACAGAAAAAAGAATGGGTCTTTAATCTTTACCTTCAACATACGGCATTTATCAATAACTGGGACCTCGTTGATCTCTCGGCTGAAAAGATTGTCGGCGCATACCTTAACGGAAAACCAAAGGTTGTACTTTACGACCTTGCATGCTCGGAGAGTCTCTGGGAAAGACGCATATCTATCGTCTCCACATTCCATTATATCAAGCAGGGGGAATACGATGATACCCTTGCTATTGCCGATATCCTCCTTATGGACAAGGAAGACCTTATCCATAAAGCTGCGGGCTGGATGCTCAGAGAGGTGGGCAAGCGCTGTTCGGAAGAGGTGGAGGAAATATTTTTACGCAAACACAGCCATGAAATGCCGAGGACAATGCTCCGTTACGCCATAGAACGCTTCAGCCCGGAAAAAAGGCGTCTTTACCTTTAATCACTTTTTCAAATAGACAGTTAATTCCAATTCTAAATCAAGGATGCAATGAACTACCCCGCAGCAGCTTGTGCGGGGCAATCAAGGCGGCAAGGAAGAGGCGACGCAGGCGTACGATAATAGTACGTCGGAGGAGCCGATGACGAAGCCAACGATGATAGCGCCTTGATTTAGGATTGGAATAAGCTATCCTATTGCCCCTCCTCCCCGCTCTTCTGTGCGAATACGTACACATTCGGCCAGATCAAGGACAAAAATCTTGCCGTCCCCTACTTCACCGGTCTGGGCGCCTTTAACAATGGCGCTAATCGTCTTTTCCATAAATGTCTCATTCACCGCTATCTCAAGGCGTATCTTCCTTAAAAGATTGCCCATCTCTTTTGCGCCCCGGTAAACTTCCGTGACACCCATTTGCCTGCCGTGACCGAGGACTTCATTTACTGTCATAAGGTTTATGTCAGCTTTATATAGCTCCTGTTTTACGGCTTCAAGCCTGTCCGGTTTTATGATTGCAATGATAAGTTTCATATTTATTTCCTCCTATTCGATAACAGTGTAGGCATTTTCGTGGTGCTGGGTAAGGTCAAGACCTATAATCTCATCCCGTTCTGTGACCCTTACCTTCACAAACAGATTGACAATCTTATAGATAATGTAACTGACTGTAAAGCTATACACCATTATCACAACCACAGCTATCAACTGAACAAGAAATTGTTTGGGGTTTCCATAGAACAATCCATCTGCGCCTGCCGGATTCACGGCCTTGGATGCAAAGAGTCCAACAGCAAGAGTCCCAAGGATGCCACCCACACCGTGGACACCGAAGGCATCGAGGGAATCGTCATATCCGAGTTTCGGTTTTATAATTGCCACGGAGACATAACACACCACGCTCGCAGCAAAGCCGATAACTACGGCAGCAAAAACAGTGACAAAACCTGAAGCGGGAGTAATCGTTGCAAGACCTGCTATGGACCCGGTAATTGTGCCGAATATGGTCGGTTTTTCATTAAATATCCATTCAAGAGATGCCCAGGTTATTCCGGCAATCGCCGCCGCAACATGGGTTACCACAAGAGCATGGACTGCCAGTCCGTTTGCGCCGAGGGCGCTTCCTGCATTAAAACCGAACCACCCGAACCAGAGAAGCGCCGCGCCTAAAACAGTAAAGGGAAGGTTGTGAGGCGGCACAGGCCTATTGTTATAACCCTTTCTCTTTCCGACAACGAGAGCAGCTACGAGGGCTGCCATGCCGGCATTGATATGAACGACAGTGCCGCCGGCAAAATCAAGAACCCCCATTTCCCTCAGCCATCCTCCCACTCCCCAGACCCAATGACAGATAGGATCATATACAAAGGTCGCCCAGAGTACGGTAAAAATCAGAAAGGCGGAGAATTTCATTCTTTCTGCAAAGGCGCCGATGATGAGCGCCGGTGTTATAATTGCAAACATGGCCTGAAAGATCATGAAAGCTTCATGAGGAATGGTGGCAGCGTAATCTTTAAAGGGGATAGCACCCACATTGTTCAGGCCGAACCATGCAAATCCACCCCAGAAACCTTTTCCAGGTGCAAAGGAGAGGCTATAGCCATAGAGAATCCATTGGGCTGTAATTACTCCGAGCACAATAAAACATTGCATCAGGACGCCAAGAACATTTTTGCGTCTTACCATTCCCCCGTAGAAGAAGGCAAGTCCTGGAGTCATTAACATAACAAATGCAATGGACACCAGCATCCAGGCAGTATCCCCTGTATCCACCTGGGACTTTGTCTGTATATCCGACTGCACACCCTGTACCACCCCAGCAGCCGCCTGGCCTGGATCTTCGGCAAAAGAAGCTCCGGTCAGCATCAAGCCTAACAACAGCAACATTACAACAACAAATTTCTTCAAATGCACCTCCGCTTTTTTCATAGATTCTAAGGTGTTATCTCGCTACAGTACCTTAAGGGATTTCATCACGAATTCCTTGAGTTGAACCACGGGTTTTACCTGTATGACGACAGATAATCCACCTTAATTTTTTTCGAGCTAAGAAATTAGTCTTCCAGTCTGTGCTCTTTGACTGATTTTAACTGCGCTGTTGAGTTTCCCTCGGGGTCGTTGAGGATATGAAACGATCTGCACTTCTGTGTGCAATCGTTCCGTAGGTACGAGTAAATAACTGTCTGTTTTGGTAACTATAATTCCAACTCTAAGTCAAAGCGCTATCTTCGTTGGCTTCGTCATCAGTCTCCTCGACGTACTTTGTAGTACGCCTCGTCGCTTCTTCCTTGCCGCCTTGATCTCATCTTTGATTTAGAGCTGGAATAACATATAAGGACAGCAGGCTTTTTTTTGAAAAAAGAGCTTTTTTACTGAAGGCTAAACTTTAGTATGAAAATCCCCGCTATTGCTTCCTTCAGAAAGAGGGCAATAGTGGGGATTGGGTGTTTTTTAAAGAATGCTGTGTACCAACTAATGAACCTCACCGCAGCAGAGCTACGGGGTATCAGAGGAATGAGGCCACATAATTATGCCCCCTCACCCTGCCCTCTCCCGCAAGGGGCGAGGGAATGTGGTTACCCCGCAGCAGAGCTGCGAGGAACCATCAGATTGAACAGTTCTTTTAACCGATGGCCGGACCTCCCCGCTCTTCTGTGCGGATGCGTATGCATTCGGCCAAGTCAAGAACAAAAATCTTGCCGTCGCCCACTTCACCGGTTTGAGCGCCTTTTATGATAGAATTGATCGTCTTTTCGACAAAATGCTCGTTTACCGCTATCTCAAGGCGTATCTTCCTTAAAAGATTGCCCATCTCTCTTGCACCCCTGTAAACTTCCGTGACACCCATCTGTCTGCCGTGGCCGAGGACTTCATTTACTGTCATAAGGTTTATGTCAGCCTTGTAAAGCTCCTCTTTTACTGCCTCCAATCTGTCCGGTTTTATAATTGCAATGATAAGTTTCATGATTATTTCCTCCTATTCCATAACCGTATAAGCATTTTCGTGATGTTGAGTAAGGTCAAGACCCAGGTTCTCGTCTCTTTCCGGTACCCTTACTTTTATGATCAGATCAACCAGTTTGTATATTATGTAGGTCACCACTAAGCTGTATGCGACTGTTACCAGCACGGCAAGCAACTGAATCAGGAACTGTTTTGGATTTCCGAAGAAGAGCCCGTTTGCACCATCCGGGTTTATTGCTTTGGATGCAAAGAGACCTGTGGCAAGGGCACCCCATATTCCACCGATACAGTGAACGCCGAAAACATCCAGAGCATCATCATACCCGAATTTAGGTTTTATCCACGCCACCGCGATAAAGCAGAAAATACTCACACATGCGCCGATTGCAATGGCCGAGAGGGCACTTACAAAACCTGCCGCAGGTGTAATTGCGACAAGACCTGCAACGGCACCTGTCGCCGTACCGAGCATAGTCGGCTTATCGTTAAATATCCAGTCTATTATAGCCCAGGTTAAGCCCGCTGCCGCTGCCGCAGTATTGGTTACCACAAAAGCGTTTACAGCCAGTCCGTTGGCGGCAAGAGCGCTTCCCGCATTGAATCCGAACCACCCGAACCAGAGAAGTGCTGTACCCAGAACAGTAAAGGGGAGGTTGTGGGGCAATATGGCTTTATGGTCAGAACCTTTTCGCCTTCTAATCAGTATTGCGGTCAGGAGTGCCGCAATACCGGCATTAATGTGAACAACAGTGCCGCCCGCATAATCAAGGGCACCCATATCTCTGAGCCACCCTCCCACACCCCATACCCAGTGACATACCGGATCATACACGAAGGTTGCCCAGAGTATCATTATGATAACAAAGGCGGAAAATTTCATCCGCTCTGCAAAGGCACCAATGATAAGTGCCGGCGTTATGACGGCAAACATCATCTGATATGCCATAAATAACTGATGGGGGATTGTTGCCGAATAGTCCTTGAAAGGCTCAAGACCAACGCCTGTGAGACCGATCCAGTCAAAACCGCCCCAGAAACCCTTACCAGGTCCAAAAGCGAGGCTGTAGCCATAGAGCACCCATTGAATGCTGATAATGGCAAGGAGAATAAAGCATTGCATAAGAATAGTAAGTACGTTTTTGCGTCCCACCATGCCGCCGTAAAAAAAGGCAAGTCCCGGAGTCATAAGCATGACAAGTGCTGTAGCGATAAGCATCCAGGCAGTATCACCTGTGTCTGCTTTTGGAGGGGCTGGCGCTGCAACAGGCGCTTGTGCTGAAGGTACAGACTGCGCTTCCGTTGCCTGAGCTGGAGCCAGGGCAGGTTTTGCTTCTTCAGCAATTACAAAACCGGTTGTTACTACAAAGAAAAATAGAAATAGAACCAGTACAATTTTTTTCATTACTACACCTCCATGTTTGTAGTTGAATTAATTCCAATTAGCGTTCATCATGTCACCATCGTTGGCGGTGTCCTCAGCATCCTCGACGTACTGATTGTACGCCTCCGGTGCCTCGTCCTTGCCGCCTCGGTGCCATTTCGAATGCAAATTGAAATAAAATATAGAAAAGGCGTCTTCAATCCGTCATCGGGTTAAAGACGCCTTCGTCTTAAAATATATCTTATTTTTTTAAAAGAAGATAATCGACCTGTTAATCACACATCGTTGTGTTGCTGCTTGTATTATATAACAAGTAAAATAATGGTTGTTCTGGTAACCCCAACCTCGTTCAGCTATTAATGCTATACTCCTTGCGCTTATCGACTTGCAGCCCTACTTTTATGCGGGGAAGTGTTTAAACGGGAAAGGGATACTTTCCGGTAAAGCACGCATCGCAGAATTGTGTCCCCACCAGTTCTCTTAGTTCTTCGGTCCTCAAATACCGGAAAGTATCCACACCTATGAATTTTCTCAGTTGCTCGTCAGTCCGATTTCCGGCCAATAACTCCCCAGGCTTGGCCATTGCCATTCCCATAAGACAGGGAAAGCGCGGGGGCGGCGCTGTCAGACGCATATGAATTTTCGTTGCCCCTGCCTCGCGCAATTTCGGGATCAAGACCATGGCCGTTGACCCCCGGACTAAAAGAGAATCAATTAGAAAAACTTCCTTCCCTTTCACCAGTTCCCCATTGATCTGAAACTTCTTTTCGGCCTGGTCAAACCTGTCTTTTTCTTTGGAGATTATGAATATTCTGCCGATCTCGCCCACGGTGCTTATGGCTATCTTAAAAGGGATTCCCGTGGCGTCATGAAAACCCAGGGCTGCGGGGATGGCGGCCCTGGGAATGGGAACAACAATGTCGGCTTTTTCAGTTTCTGTTTTCGCCAGCCTTGCACCGATTTTCTCCCGAAATTCGTAACTGCTTCTCGAAAACACTTGGCTGGCCGGGGAAGCATAATCAAGACATTCAACAATACACGGGTGAGGATCAGGCTTGGCAAAAGAAATTGTCCTTACATCCTCTCCATCCATGACTACCATTTGACCTGGCTCAACGTCTCCTATCCATTCTAACTGGCCGTGAAAAGCGCATGTTTCAGAGGCTATCGCCCACGCATAGTCACCTTCCTCGCCTCTTCTCGCGATGGAAAGAGGTCTGAACCCGAAGGGGTCCCGGGCAGCAATCAGACTCCCGTTATGGAGGATTATGATGCTGAAAGCTGCCTGTCGGCCCAGAAAACTCAATGTCTTCTCTACTTTTTCAAGCAGGTCTGAGCCTTCCGTTCGTGCAATCATTTGCAGAATCACCTCGCTGTCTGTCTCCGTCTGGAAGAGACCGCCGAGTTCCTCTATCAACTGCTTATATTGGGGAATATGACCATTATGGACGAGAGCGATCTTTTCTTTCTTGAAGCTCACGACTATGGGCTGGCTATTTCTCTCGCTTGTTTTTCCTGCAGTGGGATAGCGGACCTGGCCAATTGCCACCGAGCCAAAATGGGGTCGACTGACGGGGGGAGAATGAAAAATTGATCCCAGCCGTCTCACCTCCGAAAAGGAACCGTCTCGCAGCCCCGAAACAATACCCCAACTTTCTTGTCCCCTGTGTGAGAGATTTTCAAGACCTGCCCTCACTTCGATAAAAGCATTACCCCTACCGATAAATCCGAAGATTCCGCTCATTATACCTCCCTGTTCTCAAGGCCCCCAGCCATTTGGACCGCTCGGTCTGGTCGGCTGTTTTAAAGAATATATAAAGTATACTACAAATGAAAACAAGATTGTTATTTGCCGGGTGGTGGTCATACTCATATATCTTTTTCCGCGAAATTCCTGTTCAATACCTTTTTGTTTCCTCTGACCTTCTATCTCACTAAACATAATACCCGGGCAGGCGGCTTTTTCTAAAGCAGCATAGCGATTCTCTTTTTTTAAGGGAATTGATAAATGATTTTAATCCCCCGGTCACCAGCGTGCGGAGTAAGGAATCTCTTCATCGAGATGCCATCGCTGACAACCGGAGGTTGTGATGATCTGTTATTCCATTTCTAAATCAAGGATGCAATGACTTACCCCGCCGCAGCTTGCGGGGCAATCAAGGCGGCAAGGAAGAGGTGACCCTCCTCTGCGGGAGGACAGGCCCCCGCCAAGCGAGGACAGGCGTAGGCGTACGATAATAGTACGTCGGAGGAGCCGATGACAAAGCCAACGATGATAGCGCCTTGATTTAGAAATGGAATTAAATTGCCGCTACGCCCTTTTCCCCTGTTCTGATCCTTATAACGTCCTCCAACGAGGATACAAATATCTTCCCGTCTCCGGGTTTATTGTCTTTTGCACAGTCGGCAATGGTATTTACAACCTTGTCGAGCATTTCGTCGGGGATTATAACCTCGATCTTTACTTTTGTCAGGAAAGTCGCGTCATATTCAGCTCCCCGATAGGTTTCCGTATGACCTTTCTGGCGTCCAAATCCCTTTACTTCCATGACAGTCATGCCCTGAATTCCTATTTTCATCAGGCCGTTTTTTACATCCTCAAGCCTGTACGGTTTGATTATAGCTTCTATCTTTTTCATTGTATCCTCCCGTTTATATTTGTGTCTTATGGACACTAAAGTCAGGGTATGCCGCAACAGCCACTTCTGCCTGATCCAGTCCTTCCACCTCAATATCATTGGCAACCCTCATGGGTACAATTTTATCAAGTATCTTGAAGAAGATATACATTACTACGAACACAAAAACAAAGTTTGTTACAACTCCCATCGCCTGCGCGGCAAACTGAGATGCATCTCCGTAAAACAGTCCCCTCACGGTTTTCTCAACACCGTTCAATCCGTCGCCATAGGTGCCGTCCGCAAAGAGTCCTACTGAGAGAAGTCCCCATGCGCCGTTGACGCCGTGAACCGATATGGCGCCGACAGGATCGTCAATCTTGAGTACACGCTCAACAAAAAAGACGCTTACGCACAAAATTATGCCCGCAGAAAAGCCTATGAAAACGGCAGAGACTGAATTAACAAAAGCGCAGGGCGCGGTAATTGCCACGAGGCCCGCCAGAAACCCGTTGGCAATCATTGAAATATCCGGCTTGCCATAGAACTTCCACATGTAGAACATTGCTCCGAATGCGCCTGCTGCTGATGCAAGCATAGTATTCACGGCAACTACGCCAATCCTCAAATCGCCGCCGGCCAGCGTTGAGCCTGCATTAAAGCCAAACCACCCGAAAGCAAGAATAAAACAGCCTGTAAGGGCCATGGGGATGTGGTGACCAGGTATAGCATTTGGCTTGCCGTCTTTTCTGAATTTTCCAAGTCGTGGTCCCAATATCCAAGCGCCAACAAGGGCTGCCACACCGCCTGTCATATGAACCACCGACGAACCGGCAAAATCTACTGTCCCATGTCCAAGGGCAAAGTTTTTTCCCAATTGAGATAACCAGCCGCCTCCCCATACCCAGTTTGCATAGAGCGGGTAAGTAAACATGGAGATGAAAAAGCCATAAACTAAAAATGATTTGAAAGTCCACCGTTCAGCCATCGAACCCGTAGGGATTGTCGCTGTAGTGTCCATAAAGACCATCTGGAACAAAAAGAGGGAAAAGATCACCGCATCATAGGCAACCCCTGAGAGAAAAAAACCTTTTGTCCCGAAGAGGCCAAAGTCTTTTCCAAAAAGATGAATTACAAATTCCCCATCAAGCCCGGTGGCGCCGCCGAGGGTTGCAACCCCGCCGACCCCGCCCATCTGGAGGGCAAAACCGCATATCCAGTAACCGAGCATGCCAACTGCGTAGACCATAAAATTCATAGCCATCGTATGGCCGGCATTTTTTGCTCTTGTGAAACCTGTTTCCGCAAGGGCAAACCCTGCCTGCATAAACATGACGAGAAACCCGCAGAAGAGCATCCATACCATATTAATGGCAATTCTGTTGTGACCGACTACATCTGCAAGCTTTGCAGCCAACGGCTCATTTGTTGCCATGTTTTTCAGGTCATCCGCTGTAGGCGCATTTGCCGAGGCGCCAACTACATCTACTGCTCCGCCTGTTTTCGTTCCTGACGGGTCAGGCTCTGCTGCTGCAAAAACAGTAATAGCCAGGCCAAGAACCATAAAACTCAATAGTAGTAACATCAAAACCTTTTTCATTTTAAGCCTCCTTGATTTTTCAGTACTCCCATGTTATTCATAATCCACTTATATGAAGAGGATCGTGTCTACGTGAGACTTCAATGTCTTTTGTGATATGTCTTTTGTTGTAATTTAAAACCTGACCGATAAGGCTTTTACCGCTGCGTTGCGGGGATTCGACCAAGACCACCTGACCGATCAGGGGTCTAAACCACCGCTTCGACGCGGTGGTTATTTACATCAGAAACTGTATGTGAAACCTATGCCGTAAATAAAACTGTTTTGCACAGGCCCGTTGGGGTTATATGAATTTTTTATATCCCCTGCTGTAGCATATTCTTTCTTTGCGTCGCTTGAGAGCGGGAACCAGTACTGAACCATAGGCTGCATAGAGAATGCCTTGGTGATAGGAACAGTGAGGCCTGCTTTAACCATGCCGTCGTGAAATCCCTTATACTTGCTTCCCGTATAGCTTGCTGTTGTCTGTTCATAGGTTTTCCAGTAGTCGCTCTCACCGATGAAATAACCGAAAGACGCGCCGAGATCAAGGGTTGTCTCCTTGTAGACCGGAAGGGAGTGTGAAAAGGAAAGGTTAAAATATGTTCCTTTATAGTTTGTAATATCCCGATAAATCGCAAGTGTGGGTTTTGACAGGATATCGTAAGTAGCCGATGCAAAGAGTTCCTCCGTCTCGTCGCAGTATTTCGTACCATAGTAAATAAAACCACCCGTTAAAGACAGTTTTTTGATGGCATAAGTATAACTGAGTGTAAGGTCAGTCTCATTCCATCCCTTTTTAAACTGATGATCGGCTCCGGCCGGTTCGTTAGGGTAGAAAGAAGCCGTCTTTGTATTCCTCTGATTTGTATCCATATTACCCCACATGGTTGCCGAAAACCCCTTGAATGATGCAGTAAGGGATGGCTGGGCTACAAGACCACTTTTGCCGATCTCATATCCACGGAATATGTACTGATTGTAGACGCCGAGTGAACCACTTCCGGTTACCTTTGCTTCTTCCACTTTTTCCTGAGGCTTTGCATCCGGAGGTTTTATTTCCTTTACTTCTTCTGCATAAAGAATACCTGTTATAGTAAAAAAAGAAACAACCAAAAACAACAACATACATTTTATTAATCTCATTTTACACCTCCTGAATTTTTCCTGCCCTGCATATGAGGGCATTTTTGCTGTATTTGCTGCCTTCTATCGTCACCTCCTTGAAAATTGAATAAAAAAAGGCGTCTTTATATCCATCATCGGATCAAAGACGCCTGCGTCTTGCCTATTATTAATGCAATGTGTGTGCCAAATTATGATATATACTTGCTGCAAGTTGCAATATTCTAAAATATATCAATCAATACAAATAATTGTAACATGTATTGTCCTATTTCAGTTTCCCCTGCAATGTAGCATAAACGATTTGCTTCGATTACCAAACTACATAAATGTAGGAAGTCCAGTATTAAAAGATACATAAATGTAGGAAGTATGGACAATGCAAACATTGCCTGACTCTTTGTGCTCTATTATGGTATTCTTTCAATATCGCGTTTTGATTCATAGCCTAAGGGTATTCCAATTTTTAACATTAGCAGTTGCTGGGTCCCTGAGAATATGCGCCATAGATTCAACTGCACGACCGGCATCACCTTCTGGCCTGGCCAGAAATGCACCGCTTGATAAACGGTGCCAATTAGGGCTGCCTTCCCCATCATGGTTTACGATGACATATGAGTACTTGCACGCGCTTGCAAGCTCAGAAAAGGAGTCTCCGGCTCTACCAGGAGCATCCTCGACAAAACAGGCATCAATTGTCTTTCCGTGGTATCTGGATCGAACCAGTTGTTTATGCAGCATGATTTGATATAGATAGTTTTCCGGATCGATATCTGCTGTCTTTAAATCTTCAATTTCCTCACGACTGATGGGAGACAGAAAAACAGTTGTAATCTCCACACGAGTAAGAAAATCATTTTTAATGAGTTGTGCACCGATTGTATGATAAATATCCGCAAAGAAAAGTCCAGCATCATTCTCCTTGATTTTCTTAAGATCAACAGCTTGAGGTAAACCAAGGCAGTCGCCGACAAGATATTGAGGATTGCCATTCAGATGAAGAATATCTTTCTTTGTTAGAAAGAAATCAGGGTCATTCCAGATTGTCAACTCTTCAGGTCTCGGCCCTTGAGGTCTGGACTCCTTACTTTTAATAACCGGAATCTTTGTGTATTTCAAATCCGGGCAGAATTGATTCAGTGCCGCAATAAGCGGGCTTTTCCCTACACACGAAGGTCCTGATAAAATTACGAATCTCTTTGACATAGCTCGCTTGTAATTCATTAGTGCACCCATACAGCAACACAGATGTTGTCAGACACCCGTCACGGAAACATAGGAAAAACTGGGGGACAAGGATTCGAACCTCGATAGGCAGATCCAGAATCTGCAGTCCTGCCATTAGACGATCCCCCAAAAGTTTTCTTAAGAGATGTCATATTATTACAAAGCTTCTTTTTATTTCTTTGTTAACTCTTTATATGCATACCTCGGCAGTGTCGCAGAGCTCTATTCCTTGTTGTTTATGGCCGGATAGTTCATTTTCTTACAAGGATTACTGATGACGATTGCTTCTGCGCAAGAAGTTCCAGCACAGCCTGACGTTCCGCCTCTTTGCCGAGATCTTCCTTCCCCGTCATTTCCTTTATGTCAATCCTGACAACAGCAGTCAATGCAAGTTTTTCTACAGGAAAATCGCCGAATCCTCCTTCCGGCTGATATTTTTTCATGAGCCTTTTCAGCGCAAAAAGTCTCTCGTCCTTATCCTCTACAATATAAGCTCTTCCCCTGATAATAACGCTACGATAGAGATAATCTGCGCTACAAGGACTTCCTTCACTTTTCACATATGTAATGGGCAGGTCAACCTCGAAGCAAACCCTGCTGTTTCTTTTGATATCCTCTATCTTCTCACCTTGCTGCGCAGAGTGAAAATAAATCTTCCCCTCGTGGTAGATAAAATTAAGCGGTTTTATCATGGGGTAGCCGTCTTTGCCGGCAGTACCAAGCCTTCCGACGTGGCTGTCAGAAAGAAGTCTGATGATAACAGACATATCTTTAATAGCTTTCTTGCTTACACGCATAATCTACGATTCCTCCTTTCCATAAGTCGATTTTTTTCATCATACCTAATCCATTCAATCAAATTCAGTGCCTTTAAGCAAGCTATTGCGAAACCAACAATGATATCAGGATGATTGCTGCTACCTGCTACGACCTGCTCTTTGTATCGGAGGCGAACAACCGTATCTCCACGAACATGGTTATCGGAAATAGCGGTTTTTCCTGCGTATTCCATAAGACGACAACTTTTACCTGTTATCTTCATAATAGCCGCTATTACAGCCTCAAAATGGTTAGGGTTGGAGCTGATTTCTTCACGGACATCTGCATAAACTCTTATTTTTAACTTCACGCTGGAACCGGAGGAACTGCCGGTAAATACCTTGAGATCTATGAGGCTGTAAGCATCATCTGCGTGGAAAACTTCCTTGCGTACAATAGCTTCCAGATCATCGTCGCAGACATTTGTCAAGGAATCGGCATGTTCCTTGAACTCGCGGAAAACCTTGTTTAATTCATTAGAGGTAAGTACATAGCCCAGTTTCTTCAGACGTGCTTCAACAGCATGGCGACCCGAATGTTTGCCGAGAACCAGACGTGTTTCCGGAGCGCCTACGGACCGTGGGGTTATGATCTCGTAGGTTCTTTTTTCCTTCAAAAGACCATCCTGATGGATACCCGATTCATGGGCAAAGGCATTGGCCCCCACAACAGCCTTGTTCGGTTGTACCGCAATCCCTGTAATCTCAGTCAAAAGCCGTGAAGTCTCATATACATGTTCTGTCCTTATACCCGTGACAACACCAAAAAAATTCTTTCTTGTATGAAGCGCCATTACAACCTCTTCAAGCGCGGCATTACCGGCTCTCTCGCCAATACCATTGACGGTACATTTTACTTGCCGCACTCCATGCTCAACAGCGACAAGGGTATTAGCCACGGCAAGACCGAGGTCATCGTGACAGTGGACCGAGAAAATAACATTCTCAATCCCCTGAATTTTTTCAAAAAGATAATCAATGATCTTGCCGAATTCCCCGGGGACAGCATATCCGACGGTATCTGCAATATTGACTGTTCTTGCCCCGGAAGAGATGGCTGCTCCAAGCATTTCGCAAAGAAAATCCTGTTCGGCCCTTGTAGCATCCATGGCTGAAAATTCGACATTGTCTGTATATTTGCAGGCATGTTGCACGGCAGCTTTGACCTGCTGCAGAGCCTCACCCCGTGTTTTCTTCAACTGGTGTTTTAGGTGGATATCCGATGATGAGAAAAAAACGTGAATTCTTGGCTTCGCAGCATCCCTTATTGCCTGCCATGCACAGTCAATATCCTTGACGGTTGCCCTGGCAATTGCAGCTATTTCAACACTTCTGATCTTTTTAGCGATCATTTGTATTGATTCGAGGTCCCCTTCGGAGGAAGCGGGAAATCCTGCCTCGATGATATCGACGCCAAGCCGTTCCAATTGTACGGCCATGCGTAGCTTTTGATCGGGATTCATGCTTGCCCCGGGAGATTGTTCTCCGTCTCGCAGGGTAGTGTCGTAAATAAGAATTTTCCTTCCTTCGAAAACCATAATTATTCTCCTTTGCCGTAATGATATCAACTAAGGATGTATGCCTCAGCCGGTTTTCCCTCTTCAAGAGCGTCGATGATCTCATCGATGTCCGATTCGCTCTCAACCTTTCCATACCACCAGTTCTCAGGATACACAATCATGGCAGGGCCCGAGTCGCACAACTTGAGACATCCTGTGCTCGAAACAACAACGTCAGTCAAACCACGGTCCGCAAGCTCCTGCACCAGATACTGCAACAACCCCATGGAATTCTTTTTGTTGCAGACACCCTGATGGGCACCATTTGCCCTGAAGCTCCCGCATACAAATATGTGATGATTAGGTTTTTGCATATCTTCCTCCATTTTTAAACTGTTTGGTTGTTTGAACCGCTTAAACCTTTTAAACGGTTTGAACTATTGATCCTATCCGCATCCCGTCCCGCTTCCTGTGCATTGTTGTCCAATGCCGCAACGTCCCAATGTACGGAGAAGTATTTTCGGTATTTCTTTTCCTGTGAGAACAGCCTCTGCGCCTTCGCTTGCAAGCCCCTCCATTAAGACAACACGTATGTCAGCATTTTCTATTACTGCCTGAGGGGTTGCACCGATTCCGCTTACAAGGAGGGTGTTGCAGTCCGCTATGGAGTCGGCCAGTTCTGCCCAGCGTTTTGATCCTCCGCCGGATGGCGGTGTAAATCGGCGCTCCAGCAACTCAGCTTTTCCATTATGGAGGCTGAATATCCAGAGTGACGTTGCCTCCCCGAGATGTTGATTTACAAAAATCCCTTCCATGCTGGCTACTGCCACATAGGGTCTCGCTGTAGCAGCATACGCTTGCGATGCTTTTTTCAGCAATTCCTTAACCGCATTACTCTGGGGCTCTCCGATCATCCCCGCGGCATCGGCGCGGCAACGACTGCAGTGGCCCATCTGCGGCAGATAAATTTCTGCCTCTTTCCGTATTGATTGCATTCTATCTTGAGACAAGGGCGCAATGCCCTCGAAGGGAGTTCCAGCTACATGGTATAAGGGTATACAATTCATTATATCCACATTCATCCCGGACATGTGCTTTGCGATCTCCAGGACATGGCTGTCATTGATGCCCGGTATAACTACAGTATTGATCTTTACAGTTATGTTCCTTTCTTTCAGCTTCCGGATACTTTCAAGCTGGTTTTCAAGGATTATTTCGGCTGCATCCCTACCTCTGTAAATCTTGTTGTCCGGTCTGGCCCATGCATATATCCACCGTCCCACCTCTGGATCAACGGAATTAACTGTGATGGTGACATGGCTCAAGCTTAGTTGAACCAGATCATCGACATATCTGGAAAGTGCAAGTCCGTTTGTCGCCAGACAAAGGATTATTTCAGGATGTCTCGACCTTACGAGACGCAAGGTTTCGATGGTTTCATCGGCATTTGCGAAAGGGTCCCCCGGCCCGGCAATCCCTACAACGGCAATGTCTTTGATTTTTTCCAGAACTGTATCAAAGTAATCTGCTGCCTGTCGAGGCTTAAGAACGGTAACTGTCACGCCGGGCCTGGATTCGTTCACACATTCAAAATCACGGTTACAGTAATTGCATTGCATGTTGCATCTCGGTGCCACAGGCAGATGTATCCTTCCTACCTTGTGCCGTGCGTCTTCACTAAAGCATGGATGATCGGCGTGATTCATTGGTACCTCCATTTAAGTTCATGACTCATAGCTGCTATTTCTTCTCCTGCAGGGCTTCCTCATATATAGCTATATCCCACCGATGAGCTGTTCTGCTTGAATTCAATGAGAGCATTTACAATTCTGTCGAAAAGCTGTTGCGTTCCTCTGTACCCAACGTGTAGCACGCGCTGTCCGCCGATTCTGTCGTGAATGGGAAATCCTGCACGCACCAAGGGTATGCCGAGCTTTCTTGATAGGGCGTACCCTTTACTGTTGCCGATGATGATGTCCGCGCCGATGGTTTGGCATGTTTCCGCCATGCTCTCGAAGTCAATATCTTCTAAGATCAGTATATCTTCATGGCTGTTCCGGATACCGGATTGAACGAGTTCCCTGAAACGGCCTGTGCACTCGCCTGCTGCACATAAGGCTGGTATAATGCCGATTTCATCAAGGAATGATGTCATGGATGCAACAAAATCCGCCTCACCGTAAACAACGGCACGCTTACCAAACACATATTTGTGACCGTCTATATATGAATCAATGAGCCGACCCCTTTCTTTCTCATATTTGAGGGGCATTAGTGCGCCTGTTAATTCCTCTATTATATTGAAGAACAGGTCTGTTTCCCTGATGCCGATAGGAATTCCCGTTGATCTCGCCGTTACGCCGAACTTCTTCTCAAGGCAGGTTGCTGCTGTTTCGTGCCTGTCAAGACTCCTGCCGAACTGAACCGTTGCTAAGGCCCTTCCCGTGGTCCTGATTGAAGCTATAGTGGTTCCGCCTGCAGAGAGCTTCTGATATTCAGACCATGATTCGCCGTCCAGTGTTTCCGAATAATCCGGGAGCATAATATACGTAATACCCGAATCCGAAAGAATTTCTTTGAGATACCTTAAATCCTCTGAAGACAGAAAACCAGGGATGAGATTAATACTATCAATACGAGGGCCGCTTTCGGCAAGGGTCTCGACAATTGCTTTTACAGCCTCGTGGTATCCCTCCATATGTGTGCCCCGGTAGCTTGGGGTCGGCGCATGGATAAGTACGGGTATATTTACATCTTTTTTAGATCTGCAATACTCATCGATATATAGATTGACATCATCCCCGATGGTTTCAGAAAGACATGTGGTGGCAATACCGATGGCCTCGGGATGATACTGACGAGTGATGTTATCAAGAGCGGTCTTTAAATTGTCACCGCCTCCGAAAATAGCACTTTGCTCACTGAAATTTGAGGAAGCGATGTCGACCGGTTCTTTGAAATGGCTGATCACATACCGGCGTATGTATGTGGAGCACCCTTGAGAGCCGTGAATTAAAGGGATACAGTTCTCAATACCCCTGAAGACGATGCTTGCCCCCAGAGGCGCGCAGAGCTTGCAGGCATTTCTTGTGGAAATAAAGTGCCTTGGTTCTTTTTTAGCAGACCGCTGTCTTATTGTTTCTCTCATTTCTTTCACCTTCAATCTCCTTGTCAATAATGTGTTTATTCCAATTAGCGTTCATCATGTCACCTTCGTTAGCCGCGTCCCGGGTACCCGCTTGCGGGTGATCCTCGACGTACTGATTGTACGCCTCCGGTGCCTCGTCCTTGCTGCCTCGGTGCCATTTCGAATGCAAATTGGAATTAATACGGGCCGGAGAAAATTGCCATACCGGGCTCATAATCGAGGAGTAAACTTCCTGGCAGAAATTAAGCATACCCTCAAAGCCTGCAAGCGCCAGTTTGCGTTCATGGTTGTGATCACAGAAAGCCACCCCGAGCTTGTAAGCAATGGGTCGCTCCTTAACCCCGCCGATAAGAAGATCCACATCCTTTTCCAGCATAAATTTTGATAACTCCAGAGGGTTTGTATCATCCACTATGATTGTACCTTCATCACAAATCTCCTTAAGGTATTCGTAATCTTCCCTGTTCCCTGTCTGGGAGCCGACAATGGCGGTCTGAATTCCAAGATGACGCAAAGCCTTTACAAGAGAAAATGCCTTGAAGGCGCCACCCACATAAATTGCAGCCTTTTTGTTCTCAAGAAAGGTTCTGTATCGTTGAACCTCCGGATAAATGCGGTCAACTTCGGTTCTGACTAATTCTTCAGTATTCCGGAGCAAGAGAGGGTCGTCAAAGTAACGGGCTACAGTGTAAAGCGCATCTGCCGTGTCCTCAATCCCGAAGTAGGAGACTCTCTTAAAGGGGATGCCATATGTATCCTCCATCATTTTTGCAAGATGGGTCATAGAGCCGGAGCACTGGACCACATTAAGAGACGCATGGTGGGACCGGCTTATTTCATCAACCCGCCCGTCGCCGGTAATGCAGGATACCACCTCTACCCCCATCTGCCGGTAGTATTCTTTTATGATCCAGGTTTCACCGGCAAGGTTGAAGTCCCCGAGAATATTGATACTCTGTTTGGGAACAGGCGTTATCTCATCCTTTCCAATGAGTCTGAAAAGAGCTTCACAGGCGGCTTTATAACCGTCTTTTTTTGATCCCCTGAAACCTTCGGAATGGACCGGTATTACCGGAATTCCACTCTCAGTCTGAACCTTAGCGCATACAGCCTGCACATCATCTCCAATAAGCCCGATAATACAAGTGGCGTATACGAATGCAGCTTTGGGCTTGTAGGCTGCAATAAGTTCAGTTAGAGCTGCGTAAAGCTTTTTTTCGCCTCCGTAAATGACTTCCTGCTCCCGGAGGTCCGTGGAGAAGCTTAACCTGTGAAGTTCCGGTCCCGAGGAAAGCGATCCTCTGATATCCCACGTATATGCCGCGCACCCGACAGGACCATGTATGAGATGAAGGGCATCTGCAACAGGATAGAGGACTACCCTGGAACCGCAGAATACACATGCCCGTTGGCTCACGGAGCCTGCCAGGCTTGTTTTTTCACAGGCAAGATCAAAGTCACCTTTGCCCTTTTCATACATCTGTTTTTTTCTCGCATCGAGTATCTTAATCATTGGTTCTCTCCCTGACTATGGTTTAAACAGTTTAAGCGGTTCAAACAGGTTGAACTGTTTTCACATAACCAACTCAAAACTCTCTTCCGGTGCATCACGATCCTGTCTGTCCAAAAGTGCTGTCAATATCTTTTCAATAAGACGCAATGCTCCGCAATATCCGACAATGGGGAAATACTGATGTCCCACACGGTCATATATGGGAAATCCCATGCGGATAAGGGGAATATCTTCGTCCCGGGCTATATATTTTGCATAGGTGTTGCCAAATATGAGGTCCGGCTTTTCCTGTTTTATAAACTGGTGAAACTGGAACAGGTCAGCGCCCAGACCACATTTTACAACAACGTTGTCACCGGTAAATTCCCTGATGCGCCGCTCGAACTTCGGTCCTGCAGGCGTTCCCGTCACGATAAGCAGGATATTCATGCCCAGATCGGCGAGGAATTGCGTGACTGAAACAAGATGATCGGGATCTCCCACGAGGGCAACCTTCTTGCGGTAAAAATACTGGCTATTGTCGGTAATAACATCAACCAACTGCCCTCTCTCCGCCATAAGACTTTCCGGTACGCTGACGCCAGCTATTTTTCTGAGGGTATCGATAAGAGTGTCAGTAGCACGAAGCCCGATAGGAAGGTCTACGAGCTTATAAGGCACCTTACACTTCGTATCGAGTAATTGTGCTGCCGGCAGGGATGCTATTCTCCCAAGGGCAAGTGTGAATCTATTATTACCGGCGCTGATAATATCTGTAATCGGTGTGCCGCCCTTGGGATACATATGGAACTTGCCGTCTAAAGGACTATTGACCACGCCGGACGTATCGGGAAACATGATTGATTTTATGCCCATTTCAGAGACGATCCGTTTGATTTCCGTCATATCGGATGGCTCTACAAAACCAGGGATGATATTGATCAAGTTGAGCTTCCTGTCTGTATTTTCCGACAGGTACTGGACCATGCTCTGGGTCATATTTGCGAAACCTGTGACATGTGACCCCTTGAAACTCGGTGTATTAGTATGGATAACTCTCTTTCCCTCGGGTACCTTCCCGTCTGCAATGGCTTTATTAATGATCTGTTTTAAGTCATCACCTATGACCTCTGATAGACATGTAGTATGAACTGCAATGATATCGGGGCCGTAAATGGTAAAGATATTATTAATGGACTCAACGAGGTTCGCCTGCCCGCCGAAAACTGAAGCGCCTTCCGTGAAGGAACTTGTTGTGGCCATGATGGGGTCTTTGTAATGCCTCGTGAGAGCACTTCGATGATAGGCGCAACATCCCTGTGAACCGTGGCTATGGGGAAGGCAGTTGTGGATACCGAGCGCCGCATACATGGCGCCCAACGGTTGGCATGTTTTTGCCGGGTTTACCGTTAATGCCGTTCTCTCGGCCAGTTCTTGTGGTGTATGTCTTAATAGCATAGCTGTCTCCTTTCTATTTTCTGGAACCTATTTATTCCATGCGTAACTGCCCGCAAGCTCCGGACTTTCCTGCCATGGGGCTTTGACAAAACGGAAGATTCTTGAATTGACGATGCGGTCAATTTCTTGGTAAAAATTTATGGCACCCTTGAAACCGGCGTAGGGCCCACTGTAGTCATAACTGTGAAGTTGCTTGAGCGGTATACCGCCCTTCTGGATAACGTATTTCTCTTTGATGCCGGCACAGAACACATCCGGTTTGTACTTTTCTATGAGAATTTCCGTTTCATGATGGTTCAGATCATCGATGACGAAGGTATTGTTCTCCATCTCAGGCATCATACCGGGGTAGTAGCTTAAGGTGAGACCTTCTTTTGCAAGCCTTTTTAGTTCGGTCTCATCCTTTCTCGGCCTGTACCGGGTTGCGTCCGCCTCAACGGTGAGTTCCTCAATATTGCGGGTGTCGGCATCTATAACGATGTCGGGAATCACCTTTCTGCCTTCATAGTCGTCGCGATGGGCAAACTCATATCCCGCTGAGATGGTTTTCATGCCGATCTCCGTGAAGAGTTCCTGATAGTGATGCGCTCGTGAACCACCGACAAAGAGCATGGCCAACTTGCCTTCGCACCGTGCCCTTACCTCTTCGCGGACCTTTTCCGTCTCTACCATCTCTTCGGCGATGACCTTCTCTACCGTATCAATAAGTGTCTGATCGCCAAAATAAGCGGCAATCTTGCGTAGTGATTTCGCCGTCGCATTTGCCCCGATGAAATTTATTTTTATCCAGGGAATGCCGTAGCGTTTTTCCATCATCTCCGCCATATAATTAATGGAACGGTGGCACATGAGTACATTAAGGTCCGCTGTGTGGGCGCTGGCAAAGTCTACGTACTCCGAGTTGCCGCTGAAGGTGGAGTGGAGTGTCAGGCCGCACTTGTCGGTGATACGCTCGATCTCAAAAGCATCGCCGCCGATGTTGTATTCGCCGAGGATATTGAACCGGAATTTCCCGTCTTTCGGCGCTTCAATCTGGCCCACTACATCGGTAAAAACCTTGTTGTTAGCGACGTGGTGACCGGCAGACTGGCTGACGCCTTTGTATCCCTCACAACTGAAGCCGAATATGTTCACATCAGGATATCTTTCTTCCATCTCCCTGGCCACTGCATGAACATCGTCGCCGATGAGGCCTACAGGACAGGTGGAGAAGACACCTATTGCCTTGGGATGAAAAAGCTCAATAGCCTCTTGAATGGCCTTTTTGAGTTTTTTCTCCCCCCCGAAGATAATCTCTTCTTCCTGCATATCCGTAGACATGGCATAAGGCATGAAGTTTGTGCCTGTCTCGTCTTTAGGTCTCGTCTGGTTGCGCCGCGTGAGCCAGCTATAAAAACCGCAGCCGATGGGGCCATGGGTAATCTGCAATATGTCCCGCGTAGGTCCAAGCACTACGCCCTTGCAACCGGCGTAGGCGCAGCCTCTCATGGTCAGTATGCCGGGAATGGTCCTTGTGTTTGACAGTATCTCAGGGACCACATCATTTTCTTCTACTTTATTTACAACAATCTGCTTCGAGCGTCTGCGCGCCACCTTTACAGGATATTTCTTAAGCATCTCTTCTTTTACTTCGGCAGAGTCAATTCTCATTGCTGTTGTATTGTCAATCTTTGCAGTCATAACATTCCTCCTTTAAGTTTAAGCAGTTCAAACGTTTAAACTGCTTAAACAACTTGAACGGTTTGAACCTCTGATTCATTACACCTCATCAAGCGTTTCATCCCCTTTCTCACCGGTCCTGATGCGGATTGTATCAATAACCGGCAGAATGAATATTTTGCCGTCGCCTGCCTTGCCTGTGCGGTTTACCGAGATGACGGTTGATACAGCCTTCCCTACAAGCTTGTCCGGTAAAACAATCGATACCATCCTTTTAGGGATCAATCTCTGACTGTTGCCGAGCTGCGCTATGGCCTCTTCATATCCCTGTTCGGCCCCTTTCAACAATTCGAGATCAACGAGGCCCTTACCGCGACCGAGACATTCTCGCGCATGCATAGAAGTTATGCCTGCCTCGATAAGCGCTTTTTTTGTCTGGTTAATCCTGTTCATCCTGATAATGGCCATAACTTCTTTCATAGAGTAACCTCCTGTATACCTATGGCTGTCTCCTTTATCCCGGAGCTGACTGTATAGACTTCCTCAACAGGGGAGACAAATATCTTGCCGTCGCCAAAGGCCCCCTTGTCGCCTGTGCGGGCAGCAACCATGACCGTCTTTATCACCAGATCCTTGTCTGCGTCAGGGACAACCATAATCAATAATTCCTTGGGTATCTCGTCGTAGGTTATATCGCCTATTTTAATACCTCTCTGTTTGCCGCGTCCTGAAACGCTTACTTTTGTGACTGCAGGAAAACCCTCCACCATCAAACTTTCCAGCACTGCATCAACCTTTTCGGGTCTTACAATCGCTCTTATCATCAGCATCTTCTGTTCCTCCTTTTATTCTTTCGCTTAAGCCGTTATTGATCTACACCATATTTAATGAGAATCTCTTCCAGTTCATCCATATCGAGGGGTTTTGGTATTGTAAACACCTGGTTTCCGTCAATAGCCCTTGCGAGATTCCGGTATTCATCGGCCTGGGCGGCAGCGGGTTCAAATTCAATAACAGTTTTCCGGTTGATCTCTGCCCGCTGCACTACATTATCCCTGGGGACAAAATGGATCATCTGTGTTCCCAGCCTTTCAGCGAGCGCTTCAACAAGGTCGCTTTCGTTATCGACCTTGCGGCTGTTGCAAATCAAACCACCGAGCCGTATGCCACCCGACTCGGCAAACTTGACAATACCCTTGCAGATATTGTTTGCGGCATACATGGCCATCATTTCACCGGATACGACAATATAGATCTCCTTAGCCTTACCTTCGCGCATGGGCATTGCAAAACCACCGCAGACAACATCGCCCAGGACATCGTAGAAGGCATAGTCGAGACCGATTGACTCGGAATAGGCACCAAGCTGTTCGAGGAGGTTGATGGAGGTGATAATACCTCTTCCAGCACATCCCACGCCCGGCTCCGGTCCGCCCGATTCCACACAGCGGGTACCCTTGAAACCGGTTTTCACCACATCATCAAGGTCAAGGTCCTCACCTTCTGCACGGAGTGTATCGAGAACAGTCTTCTGAGATAATCCGCCTAACATAAGGCGTGTTGAATCAGCCTTGGGGTCACAGCCTACAATCATGATCTTCTTGCCCATCTCGGCGAGTGCTGCCACAGTATTCTGGGTAGTGGTCGATTTCCCGATGCCGCCTTTTCCATAGATTGCTATCTTTCTCATCTTTTTTCTCCTTTTCTGAAAAGCGTCTGTTCATGATCTATATATCAATAAACGTGCCAAAGGATAGTAAGGCGGCAGGAATAGACATCTCCTATTCTAAGTTGATAACAAAATTAGTGTGTTAGGAAAGTATGCACTCCCTTGCACATCTATCGGAATGCAATGTCTGTGTGCGAAAAATCCCCACAAAAACTACCATGTTGTATGATTATTATTTGAAAACTACATTTAAGTATGATGCTGGGGCGTAGCTGTTTCTATGCGGATATTACTTAAATTGTGTTGAATCGATCCCATATTTTGCCACCCGTATCCCGATCATTCTCTCAGTTATTCCGAGAGACCGTGCAGCTTTGGCCATGTTGCCCCGGGAACGTCTCAACTCATCAAGGATAATCTCCCGCTCCATATTAACGATAATCTCTCTTAATGTACCGTTTGTACCGTGAAGCCCGTTGGTATCGCTTTTCTGGAGATTCGGCGGAAGATGATAATTATGGATGATTCCATCGGTACATAAAATGATAGCCCTTTCTATGCAATTCTCAAGTTCCCGTACATTTCCGGGCCAGTGGTAATCAGTTAGAGCATCCGTTGCAGATGTGGATATACTTACTATTTTTTTATCATGTTCCTTGCTGTACTTTTCAATAAAAAAGTCGGCAAGAAGCATGATATCCGTCTTGCGTTCCCGAAGCGGCGGGACAACAATTGGAAAAACATTAAGGCGGTAATAGAGGTCCTCTCTGAATTTTCCTTCATGCATAAGAGCCTCAAGATTTCTGTTTGTTGCAGTAATAATTCTTACATCGACTTTTATGGTTGCATCTCCGCCTATTCGCTCAAATTCCTTTTCCTGAAGCACCCGAAGTAATTTTGTCTGAAGAGTCAACGGGATGTCGCCTATCTCGTCGAGGAAGATTGTTCCGGTACGTGCCATTTCAAAACGTCCCCTTCGGGCTGTTACAGCACCGGTAAACGCCCCTTTTTCATGTCCGAAGAGTTCGCTTTCGATAAGCGATTCCGGCAGAGCTGCGCAATTTATTTTTATGAATGGTTTATCGGCGCGAGGCGAACTATAATGAACTGCATGGGCTACCCTTTCCTTGCCGACTCCACTTTCACCGAGGATAAGTACCGTCGTATTTGTCTTGCTTACCTTTTCAATAAGGGGGTATATGTCCTGCATGACTTTCGAGTTGCCGATAATTGACTTTGGCCTGTATCTATTCTTTAGGGCATCCTGAAGGCGCTGATTTTCCTCCTTTACCTTCTCCAATTCTTCCTGCGCCAGTTGACGAAGGCGCACTGCCTGGGAAATGCTCGATGCTATAATAGTTAAAAGCTGTACATCCTCTTCAAAGGTGACGGGCTCTTTTGATTGACGATCAGCAGAAATTGCGCCAATTACTTCGCTGCCTATCTTTATGGGTACGCAAATAAAAGCTATATCGCTTTTATCGAGGTTTCTCCTCGATCCGGTTTTATCGAGGAACAAAGGTTCATCGGAGACCCTGGGGATAACAACGGGATGCCCGGTATCGATTACCTTTCCGGTAATGCCTTCTCCCATGCGGTACTTGCCCTTTGCCTGTTCTTCAGGCTGGAGACCATATGCTTCTTCAATAACAATATCACCACTGTTTCTGTTCAAGATGGTCAGGGTACCCCTTGGTATTTCCATGTATCTGGCCGTCATCTGCATAATAGGCTTAAGCACCGCTTTAAGATCAAGCGTTTCACTCAGTTTCGTACTGATTTCAAACAGTAAAGATAATTCTTTTATTTCTCTCGATTTTTTATCGTCGAACATACAAGTCACACCATTATGATATATTTCTGTAATTGCAATCCGCACCGGAATATTTGACATCTATAAAATGTATGGAAATAAACCCCATTAATTAAAAAGGCGTTCTATTGGTTTAGAACGCCTTTGTTGTGCAACACATCAATGTGCTTATACATATATTAAGTACAAAAACCTTAGCATTTGGTAACTGCCCTTCAATTTCTAAGCCAGTTGCCATGCCCAGTGTATTTTTCCCGTATCCTGTTTCTGATCTTCAGCACCATTACATGGGATATGGAGAATTTGATGCCTATTTCGCGCATAGACATACCTTCCAGGAGGTACATAAGTATCTGCCTTTCTCTTTCCGTGAGGCACCTGTCTGCCGCATCTTCAATATCCATATTGGTTTCAAGATCGTCAAATGAAGACTGGTCTTTCGAACACAGGATATCCTCGAGCTTCAATCCATCTTCATTTATAGGACTTTCAAGGCTTAAGAAGTCGGCATCCTCATGAACCTTCCGCAGATGGTTTCTCAGATAATAGTAACAGCCCTGCAATATATAGCTGTCGGTCTTATCATGAAGCACACCCTCGTTGTAGCGGACCCAAAGGTTTGTTAATGCTTCCTGATAAAGATCTTCATCATTGAAAAAGGTAAAATGTCCGTTCAGTTTCCTTGTAATTCTCTTCAACGTTGGGTTTATCCTTTGTACCAATTCTTCGAAATGCATATTCCACCTCTTTGCTTCATTTCTTTGTTAATTTTTTCATCCTCACTCTTTTAAAAAAGTATCAGGAAGTTGAAAAATAAAAAAAGGCGTCCGAAACACCAATAGTGTTCTGGACGCCTAAGTCCTTTCTGCATTACTTTTCAGCTTTCATTGCTGATTGACATCAATGTCTTAATATTGGAACATTAAACACTCAATTGTTTAATGCTATGCTTTCTTCCTTATTTCAGAAGAAAGAATTACTGCCTCTGAGACCTCTTTCATGGTCTTTCTTATGTCCATACTTTTTTTGTGTATCTTCTTGTAGGCCTCATCTTCTGAGATGTTCAGCTCCTTCATAAGAATGCCTTTTGCCTTTTCCACAATCTTCCTGGTTTCCAGGGCATCTCTGGCGGCAAAAATCTCCTGATTGAGATGGGTATTTTCTATTGCCACGGCAGCCTGATTAGCAACTGCCTGAAGGATACCTATTTCCTCTTTATTAAAGGCATGCTCTTTGTTGGTATAGCTGTTTATTACGCCTATTACCCTCTCCTTAATCATCATAGGTACTGAAAGAAGTGAAGCAATCCCTTCTCTTTGTGCCATTTCAGGATACATAAACCCCGGGTCTTTTGTAACATCAAGAACTGTAATAGGTTTTTTCTTTAGCACTACCTTGCCGCTAATGGATTGGCCTACCTTTAAATTCGGTTTATTTTTATAATCATCGCTTAGACTTTGAGTCGCAGAAATAACAAGCTCTTCACTCTTTTCGTCCAGAAGCATAATCGAACATATCTTTGAATTCATCACCTTTGCAGTCATAGTAGCAATTAGTTGCAATATTTCTTTGAGGTAATAATCGGAAACTATTGTCCGGGATACCTCGGATAAAAGATCCAATTGCCGCGCCTTCTTGACGACCTCGTCATAGATGATCGCATTTTCGATAGCACTCCCCAGATACCGGGAGACAGTGAAAAGGAGGTCTATCTGAGGCTGCGGGTGCGCGTATTCCTCCTTATTGCGAAGATTCATTACGCCGATAACCTCATCTTTTGAGAGGATAGGTACTGAGAGAAAAGATTCATATTTATCTTCCTCAAGGATGGTAAAGGCCTTGAATCTCCTGTCTTGATAAGCTTTGTCCGGTATGGCAACAGGTCTTTTCTCCTTTGCAGCCCATCCTGTTACGCCTTCACCCATCCTCAGTTTTATCTCGCCGAGGTTCTTGTCTTCAGGATGACTGGAGGCGCTGAGAATAAGTTCATCGTTTTTTCTGTCGTGGAGATAAATCAGGCATGAATCGGCAGTTGTAAGGTTCATAACCATTTCAACAACCCGTTTCAATAACTCCTTCAGTTCGAGATTGCTGCTTATATCCTTTGCCACTTCGTGCAAAATCATCAGTTCCTGTTCTTTCTGCTTCAATATTTCACGAACGTCGATATTCTTCATTTTCTTCTCCTGAGAACTCATTTACAAGTATGCCCTGATTCTGTTTTCCATTTCTTCATACCGGAAAAGTCTGTTGAAGTCAATGAGTCCTGCCAACGCACGTGAATATGCACGAACGCCTGTTTCTTCAAGGATTGATACCGGGTTAAGCCCTCCGATAACTACAGCACCGACTCTTCCTTCGCTTACAGGAATGTCGAGCAGGCTCTGCCCCGGCATACCAACCCTGACAAGTCCTCCGAGTCCGATCCGTTTCATTCTAACATCAAGGCGTTCCACAGCATCTCTGCTGTCGGCAGGGAATTCCCGAAAACTTGCCCCTATTTTGCCGCTGCCTGTCTTTATGGCGCCCAAATAATCGGTCATACCGCTTCGTATAAAAACTTCAAGCGGGTCTATGCTTGTTCCATCATACATAATAATCTCTATAAATCTTACAGGTTTCTTGTCCCGGAGTTCGAGAAGCCCGCCAAAACGGGAAACGGTAGGTATACCGTGTTTAAGCAGTATGCTGTTTAAGGTTATCGAGCAGACCGTGCCGACTCCTATCATGCCCTCAGGAATGTTTATATGCCCGAGGTTTTCTCCGGGTCCTAAAAATGTCATAAGATGCCCCATGGCATATCCGTCAGCATAAACCCTGCTTATTTCAGGGATGTTTTTTGCGAACAATCCCGGCTCAACAATGGTTACATTAATCGCTACAACACCTGACACGGTATTAAGGTCAAAGTTCATCTTGTATGTCATCTGGTCAATCTTTGCAGATAAGAACCCTACCTTTTCAATTATGACAGAGGAATCCAATTCGGTCAAGCCGCGCTCAGTCATAATATGTCCAAGTTTTCTATTACTGCATGTTAATCCTTCCTGATCCATTTTTTGAAGATAAAGTCTAACGGTACGTTCGCTCATTTCATGGCCGAGTGCCGATACCTCTTCGGCAATTCTCGCACTTATAAGGGGGGCTTCAGAATTTTTCAGTACATTAAGAATCAAAATCTCTTTTTTCTTTATTTTATCAAGCATGAGCACTCCAAATATGAGCTACACATTATAACAGCTAAAAACAATTTAATCACCTGTCATCTACACTTTTATCGGCAATTTATTGTATTTAATAAGGCATTATTGCCGTTACATATATTTTACTATAATCATTTTAATACGGCAATACAAAAGTTATATATTTAATAAAGTAAATTATTACTTGACATTATGGACGGCTTCTTATTATATATTTGCTTATATGATGCTTTCGTATACGGCAATTGGATGCCGTCCAGGTGGCAATGTAATGCCGACCAATTAAAATTAAAGAGCAGGAGGATCATATGATCGAATGGTCAAAATCAAATGATGCTATCGGAACCGTCAACCGCGGCAATCCCGCCGAATCAGGATTATGTACACTGTGTCGTGCCGACTGCAAGGGAAGATGTGAAACATGGTTATCAAGTCTTAAAGGCAGGAAGATTCTCTACCCGAGAGATTTTGGAGCTATTACCGCAGGCAGCGCAAATACCTGCCACATAGGTGTTTCTTACAACTCACTGCGTATTCAGGGATACAACTACGGAGTGCGAGGCCTTACGAACAGGCTTTCAAACTCTGCCGACGACTGCATTTTTCCCAATGTAAATATTGAGACAGAATTCGGAAATGAAATTAAAACAAAGTGTAAAGTCCCTATTATGACCGGCGCTTTGGGGTCTACTTTTATTGCGGCAAAATATTGGGATTCCTTTGCCGTAGGTGCTGCTTTAGTGGGAATACCCATTGTTATAGGCGAAAATGTAGTAGGCATCGACAGAGAGGCGGTAATCAAAAACGGCAAAATTATAAAAGCCCCTGAACTTGACAGAAGAATTGGTACATATCTACGTTATTTTGACGGATATGGCGCTATGATCGTACAGATGAACGTCGAGGATACACGTAATGGCGTTGCGGAATACGTGATTGACAAATACGGTGACAAAATAATTATTGAACTTAAATGGGGCCAGGGTGCAAAAGACATCGGCGGTGAAATCCAGGTTGACAGCCTCGGCTATGCACTATTCTTAAAAGACAGAGGATATGTGGTTGATCCTGACCCGACAAAGCCTGAAGTCCAGAAAGCTTTCGAACATGGAGCAACCAAGACTTTCGCACGCCACAGCAGACTCGGCTATACAGATTTATCATCCGTTGAAAAGGTTCAGGAATCTTTTATGCAATCTGTTGAATACCTACGCAAGATTGGTTATAAGAAGATTTCATTAAAAACAGGTTCTTATGGTATGGAAGCATTGGCAATGTCAATAAAATATGCCACGGACGCGAAACTCGACCTCCTTACAGTGGACGGTTCAGGCGGCGGCACAGGCATGAGCCCCTGGAACATGATGGAAACATGGGGCGTTCCCTCAATCCTTCTTCATTCCAAAACACATGAATACGCATCAATCCTCGCATCAAGAGGTGAAAAGGTTGTTGACATCGCGCTGGCAGGCGGTCTGGCACGGGAAGACCATATTTTCAAAGCCCTTGCACTGGGCGCTCCTTTTACAAAACTGATCTGCATGGGCAGAGCGGCCATGATCCCGGGTTTTGTCGGTTCAAATATTGAAGGTGTACTGAAACCTGCACGAAAAGAAATTGTAAACGGAAATTGGGATGATCTGGCACCTTCTGTAAAAGAACTCGGTTCAACACCTGAAGAGATTTTTGCCGGATACTATGATGTTCAGAAAAAGGTTGGCGAAGAAGAAATGAGCAACATCCCATTTGGCGCAATTGCCATGTGGACACTTGCCGATAAGCTTACAGCGGGGTTCCAACAGTTCATGGCCGGTGCCCGCAGATTTAACATTTCCGAAATTTCACGGGATGATATCTTCTCAGGAAACAGGGAAACTGAATTTGAGACAAAAATACCCTTTATTACCGATGCGCTTGATGAAAGCGCAAAGAAGATACTCAATGCAGGTCTCACCTACGATAAGAAGGTAAACCAACGCTAAATTAGTTTGACCATTATAACGGGCAGCACTTCACATCAATTCTTGTGAAAAGCTGCCCGTTTTTTATGCTTATCAGAGATTTAGAATATGCCTGTAACACGCATACCAAGGATAATATTTATAAACATCGTCACAAGCATGATCCAGCCGAAAAATCGATGTATCGGCCTTATCTTTCCTGCAGATTTTCCTATTTTTAACTGCATAAACCCGAGGATGGGCATTATAACAGCAAGCAATGCTATCGCAAGCCCCGCATATCCATGCAACATTGTAAAAATAGGACGTCCGGAAAACAAGAGATGGAATACAATAACAAAAAAGCCGATAATGGTCAGAGACGCACCGGAAACGCCGAGGGACCTGTGGGCTTTCAGCCACCAGCGCTTCATTTTCATATATCGTGCTGTAAAAAACCCGGACAGGAGGATAAAGAATCCTGTAATCATCATGGCAGCATGGATATTATTTGTCAGCATAGAAGCGGGGCCTCCCTTTATTATCAGTCTTTATTTTCTTATAAATTAGGGGATTAATTCAACAAAATACGTCAAATGCACTTGTTCCTTGTAGAGAATAAATTGTTGTGGTAATCTTTTTTAAATCATAATCAAAGCTACCGCCTCTGCCGGTAATTTTGACCAGGAAATAATATCATGTTAATGAACAATTTAGGTTCGAAGAAGGCACTCAGTTTCACGGAATCGGTAATCAGGGAAATGACGAGGGTTTGTATTGAATACAAGGGAATTAACCTTGCCCAGGGTTTTCCGGATTTTCCAGCACCCATAGAGATAAAAGAAGAAGCTATTCGCGCGATCAGGGAGGATTTCAACCAGTATTCCATTACCTGGGGAACACCGCCGCTACGCCGTGCTATAGCCGATAAATTCTCTCAATATAACGGTGTTCAAGCAGACCCTGAGAAAGAAATTACGGTTTGCTGCGGGTCAACAGAGGGCATGATTTCATCGCTTATGGCCATTGTAGACCCTGGGGATGAAGTGATCATCTTTGAACCTTTTTACGAAAACTATGGTCCTGACTCCATACTCTGCGGCGCCCTTCCCTGTTTTGTTACTCTGCGCGAACCCGATTGGCTTTTTGATGAGAAGGAACTGTCTCAAGCCTTCAGCAACAGAACAAAAGCCATCGTCATCAACACCCCCAATAACCCCACCGGTAAGGTTTTTTCACGGGAGGAACTGGAGTTTATTGCCGGACTCTGCCAAAAATGGGGTGTTGTTGCCGTAACCGATGAAATATATGAGCATATCCTCTATGATGGCGCCGAACATATCAGCATTGCATCCCTTACGGGCATGGAAGACCGGACAATCACAGTTAATTCAATTTCAAAAACATACAGCCTTACAGGTTGGCGGGTAGGCTGGGTAATTGCTGCACCGTCTATTACTGCCTCAATACGCAAAGTCCATGATTTCCTCACCGTCGGAGCGCCCCATCCGCTCCAGGTGGCCGCCGCTCAGGCTTTAAAAACAGAGCAGTCATATTATGAACGACTTGCATCAGGATACAGGCAAAAGAGGGATTTCTTCTTTTCAGCTTTGACGGATGCCGGGTTTAAGGCTTTCAAACCCTGCGGGGCTTATTACATCATGACCGATATAAGTCACTGGGGATATGTTGATGATGTTGCCTTTGCCCTCAAGTTAATAAAAGAAGCCGGAGTTGCAACCGTACCCGGCAGTGCCTTTTACAGTCGCTCCAATTTGGGCAGCGCCAAAGTACGTTTCTGTTTTCCAAAAAAAATGGAGACACTGGAAGCAGCAGCAGGCCTCCTCCTTAAGTTCAAAACATAAAACCTTACCCCAACTTCATGATCTCAAAAATAATGTTTAATAAAATCAATCATATATGTGTAACAAATATCCCATTTAGGCACTACAGATTTTACAGTATGGTTTTTATGGTCCTGCCCGGAATATGGGAAAGATGAAGTGCATCATATATTTTTGTGTGGTACAGTTCCGGTCTTGTGGACTTCGTGACATGCATGACTTTGCCGTCTTCCCGTTCCATGATAGTGGTAATTCGTACATGAGCGGACAATGCTTTTCGTATTGTTGACCAGCTATCATTGATTTGTCTGCTTTTTAATGCGTACTATAACCGTACGTCGAAGCGTCGCAATCCATAGCGCGACAAAGCAGAACGCAAAAAGCATCTCGGCCCAATCGATGTTATTTAAATAAAAATAGCCAAGATATTAATCTTGGCTATTTTTATTAACTTAACCCCGGCAACGTCCTACTCTCCCACACAATCTCTCGTGCAGTACCATCGGCGCAGGAGGGCTTAACTACCGTGTTCGGGATGGTAACGGGTGTTGCCCCTCCGCTATAGTCACCGGGAAACTTTATTACTATTTCATTTTAAAGAGCATGTGCTTCGCTTCAACTTTAAGATGCAAAGCATCAAAATTAAATTGACAACTACATATGTTGTAATAATGAAGTATGATCAAGCCTCTCGATCTATTAGTACCGGTAGGCTCAACACATCACTGTGCTTACACCATCGGCCTATCAACCAGATAGTCTATCTGGGATCTTAGCCCGGTATCACTACCAGACGGGATAACTAATCTTGAAGCAAGCTTCCCACTTAGATGCTTTCAGTGGTTATCTTTTCCGTACGTAGCTACCCAGCCATGCCACTGGCGTGACAACTGGTGCACTAGAGGTACGTCCATCCCGGTCCTCTCGTACTAGGGACAGCTCTCCTCAATTATCCTTCGCCCACGGCAGATAGGGACCGAACTGTCTCACGACGTTCTAAACCCAGCTCACGTACCGCTTTAATTGGCGAACAGCCAAACCCTTGGGACCTACTTCAGCCCCAGGATGCGATGAGCCGACATCGAGGTGCCAAACCTCCCCGTCGATATGAACTCTTGGGGGAGATAAGCCTGTTATCCCCGGAGTACCTT